>Ga0335070_10002847_pt1 | contig 20107 bp, 16 predicted proteins | sample Lox_Sample_13_FD_206722 | JGI IMG/M metagenome (GOLD analysis project Ga0335070, IMG submission 206722) | Soil microbial communities from Loxahatchee National Wildlife Refuge, Florida, United States - Lox_Sample_1.3 | ecosystem: Environmental > Terrestrial > Soil > Wetlands | place: USA... | reverse complement strand
ACGAGGTCGCGGAACCGGGCCGCGAGGTCCTTGGTCACCTGCCCCACCGAGCCGCACCCGATCTTGCGTCCGTCCAGCTTGATGACGCCCACCACCTCGGCGGCGGTCCCGGTGAGGAACACCTCGTCGGCGGTGTAGAGGTCGTAGCGGTTCAGCGACTCCTCGCGCACCTCGTAGCCGGCCGCGCGCCCCAGCTCGATCACCGCGTCGCGCGTCACGCCGCGCAGGATTCCCGAGTACGCCGGCGGGGTGCGCAGCGTGTGGTTCGTGACGCAGAAGACGTTCTCGCCCACGCCCTCGGCGACTTCGCCGGTGGACTCGAGCATCAACGCCTCGTCCACGCCCGCGGCGACCGCCTCGATCTTGGCCAGGATGTGCGCCAGATAGTTGAGGGACTTCACGCGCGGGCTCAGCCCCTCGCGGTGGTTCACCGGCGTCGGGGCCGTCATCATCGTGAGGCCGCGCTCCGCGGCCGCCGCCGCGAACAGCGCGATCTTGTCCGCGATGCAGATGATGCTCGGCTTCACGCACTTCCGCGGATCGAGGCCGAGGTCGCCGACGCCGCGCGTCACGAGCAGCCGGATGTAGGCGTCCGAGAGCTGGTTGACGCGCATGCACGCGAGCACCAGCTCGTGCATCTCGCTCTGCGGGATCGGGATGTCGATCCAGATCGCCCGCGCCGACGCGTACAACCGGTCGAGGTGCTGCTTGAGGCGGAACACACGGCCGCTGTAGGCCCGGATGCCCTCGAACACGCCGTCGCCGTACAGGAGGCCGTGGTCGAACACGGAGACCTTGGCCTGGTCCTTTTCGTAGTATTTCCCGTCGATCCAGATCTGCGGCACGGGCGGTCCTCCAGGTGGGAATCGGCGCACAGAAGATAGTGGTGGACGGTCTCGGGCGCACCACCCGCGCGCGCCCCGTTTCAGACTTCCGTCACGAGGATTCACGGCAAGTTCTGCACCCGTCGCCGGGCCCGCGTCCCCGCGGAGGAACAGCGTCCCCTATCGGCTACGGCCGGCCTCCCCGCGCCGCTGCACCGAGATCGCGCGCCGCCGGGATGGAATCACTCGGCCAGCTCCGCGATATCTCGACCGGGGCGTAGCCGGACGGCAGCAGACGGTGACGCGCCAGCCACGGGACCAGGTTGCGCCTGACCGCAACCGACATGATCCGGGCGATCTCCGCGGTGGCGGCCTGCGGATCGCTGCCTACCCGGTAGCGCAGCTCGCCGCGTTGCACGGCGTCGTACACGGCGCGGAACGGTCTCCAACCGAACGCGCGCCACAGGCTCTCCAGCAGGACGTGCGCGATGCTGCCGGGATCGCACCGCTCGGTGCCGCGCCGGTCGATGCATGACGGGTCGCTCAGGTAGCGGTCGTAGTGCGTCAGGGCCCCGGCGTACTCCCGCACCGCCTCGGCCGGGAACCCCTCGTCCGTCAGGATATGCTGCTTCCAGAAGCCGGCGTGCCCTTCGCTCGCGAACCACCAGGGGAGGTTGGTGTCGCTCCCCCGGTAATCCACGAAGACGTTCGCCCAGCCGTTCGACAGCTCGTGCCACAGGATCGCCACGGCGGGGTTGCCCGCCCGCGCCGAGTCGGCGGAGAGCCCGGACACGAGCGTGGCGGCAATCTGCGAATGGTTCCACGCCGTCAGGCCGCCGTGCCACCCCGCCACCCACATCGAGTCGGGCGGCAGCACCTCGTACAGGTAGCGCGGGTGGTGTACGTCCGGGTTCCCGCTGATCCGGTTCATCAGGGTGTTGAGGTCGTAGCCGGTGTAGCCGCGCAGCCTGCGGTAGCCGACGTCCACCAGCTCTCCCACCCGCCGGGCCGCGGCCGGATCCCGCGGCATCACGACGACGTCCGCGTACGGCGTCCGCAGCGTGTCCTGCGGGGCGAGCACCAGCGCGAGCGCCACGATCGCGTGGATCACAGCGTCACCTCCGTTCCCACCCCGGCCGCGCGGGCGCGCGCGACCGCGAGACGCGCTGTGACGACGTCCTCGACGGCGAGCCCGAGCGACTTGAAGAGCGTGATCTCCGCGTCCGAGCGACGGCCGGGGCCGCCCGCGGCGACCTCGCCCAGCTCCGCCACGACGTGACCGGCGCCGATGCGGCCCTCCTGCATGGCCAGGATCAGGTCGCCCGCCTCGGCCTCGGCCGACGCGCGCGAGTCCACGAACACCCGGCTCCGCGCCACCGTCTCCGCGTCCAGCTCGCGCCAGTCGGGCGTCGAAGAGCCGACCGCGCACAGGTGCATCCCGGGCTCGAGCCACGCCGCGTCGGTGATCGGCTCCCGTGCGGCCGTCACCGCGGCGACGATCTCCGCTCCGCGCATCGCCTCGCGGGCCGTGGCCGCCGTCCGGACGCCGCACGCGACCGTCCCCGCCATGTCGCGCGCGAACGCGGTGGCGTGCGCGCTCGTCCGCGACCAGACGGTCACCGAGGTGAGCCGCCGCACCAGGGCGATGGCGGCGAGGTGGCTGCGGGCCTGCACGCCCGAGCCGAGAATCGCCAGGTGCCGGGCGTCGCGCCGCGCCAGCAGATCCACCGACACGGCGGTGACCGCGGCTGTCCGCATCTCCGTGATGAGCCGGCCGTCGAGCAGCGCCACCAATGCCCCGGTCGCCGGATCGAGCAGCAGCACCGTGGCGAGGTGCGTCGGGACGGCGCCGGTGGCGTTCCCGGGGAAGAACGTGACCGATTTCATCCCCAGCGCCCCGCCGCGTTCGTCGCGCAGGTACGCCGGCATCGTCGAGTAGTACCCGCCGGCGGGATCGATCTTGAGCGTCGGGCGCACCGGCTGCACCACGTCACCGCGGGAGAAGTGCGCCAGCGCGTCGCGCATCGCGGGGATCAGCTCCCGCATCTCCAACACGCGCGCGAGGTCGGACTCAGTGAGCAGCAGCGTCATCTCCCCGGCTCCGGCTCGAGGTCGAACGTCAGGCACGCGTACCCACGCCGCAGCGCCGTCACCACCGCCGCGGGTGACTCGGCCCGCGCGAAGATGAAACCCGGATACTGCGCGCCCTCGGGGAGCGGCACGAGCCGCTGGCCCGGATGCGCTGTCACATCGATGCCGTCGATCCCCGGCACGGCGCGCGCCGCCTCCACCCCGCGCACCGCCCGCAGCACGCCTGCGCCCGGCACCGGGATCATCATCACGCCGACGGGCTGCGACTCCCGCTCGCAGCTCGGCACCGCCAGCCCCGCCGCCTGCCGGAGCAACAGCTCCTCCAGCGACATCCCGCCGGGACCGAAGCGGAGCACGCGGCTGCACCGGCCCCCGATCGGCCGTGCGGCCATCTCGATCAGCCACGGCCCGTCGTTGAACCGCAGCTCCGCGTGCACCGGACCCGTCACCAGACCGAGGGCTTCGGCCGCCCGCCCGGCGCACGCCGCGATGGCCCGCTGCGCCGTCGCCCCGAGCCCGCTCGGCGTGACGTAGATCGTCTCCTCGAAGCAGGGGCCGTCGAGCGGGTCCGGCTTGTCGAACAGCGCGAGCACATGCAGCCGGCCGTCCATCAGCACGCCCTCGAGCGCGACCTCCGGCCCGGGCACGAACGCCTCGACCAGGTACTGGCGCGCCGCCGCGCCCAGCGCCGCGACCTCCGGCTCCGCCAGGATGCGGGCCAACCGGGCGTGAGCGGCGAGGAAGTCTTCCGGGGAGTCCGCGCGGATCACGCCACGGCTGGCCGAGAGGCAGGTCGGCTTGAGGACGCACGGGTACGCCGCCGCCCGGGCCACCGCGGCGGGATCCTCCTCCAGGGCGTGCAATCGCGACTCCGGCACCGGGACGTCGTGGCGCGCGTGCAGCGTCCGCTGCACGTGCTTGTCCCGGGCGGCCCGCACGGCTTCCAGCGGGTTGTGGGGCAGACCCAGAGCGGCCGCGATGGCCGAAGCGACCACCGCGGTATCGTCGTCCACGCCGAAGACGGCCGCGACGGCGTGCCGCGCGGCGAACGCGCGCGCCTGCTCCGCCGCGCGCTCCGGGTGGGCGAAATCGAAGGTGACGAGCCGCTCGGGCTCCGCGGCGGCGAAGACGCTCGCGTGGTCGGTGGCGACGGTGAGATCGAGGTCGAGTTGACGCGCCGCCTCGACGAAGGCCGCGGCGCGGTATGTCGTGCTGGGCAGGAGGAGCAGGAGGCGCGGGCGGACGGGATCGGCCACGGCGCTCACCGGGCCCCGCTACTTCTTCGACGCGGTCACGTAGGGGTTGGCGCCCGCCGTGTGGTCGGTGACGTCGATGAGGCCGCGGATTTCCGGCACGCGCTTCTTCAGCAGGACCTCGATTCCCTGCCGCAGCGTCACGTCGGCCATCCCGCACCCCTGGCACCCCCCGCCCATCCGGAGCAGCACCATGGCGTCCTGCACGTCGATCAGCTCCACCATGCCGCCGTGGCGCGCGACCGCGGGGTTGATCTCGGTCTCGAACAGGTCCGCCACGCGGCCGTACAGGCGCTCGTCCTCCTCCGCCGAGACCGCCGCGGCCGGGGCGAACAGCGGCGTCCCCGACGACAGCGCCGCACGGATGGCCGTCCCCACCTGCTTGCCCGTCGCCTGCCAGGGTGCGGCCGAGGTCTTGGTGACGGTGATCGTGCCTCCGGAGACCACGAGCTCGCTGATCCCCGGGATCGCGAACAGCGCCTCCGCCAGCGGCGAGCCCCTCGCCTCCCCGGCCGAGCCGAAGCGCCGCGCCCCGCCCTCGAGCAGCGGCTCGCTCACCACGAAGCGGCAGCGCCCGGTGTCGATCGGTTCGGCCTGGATGCGGATTTCGCGGTCCACGAACCGAAGTATCGGCCGGGCGTCCCCCTCCGGTCAACTCGAGGCGCGGAGATGACCCGTACCTCGAACCGCGTCGTCCACGTAAGTTCATTCCGGACTTCCGGCCCGCGTCTGCAACGAGCGCTCCAGGACTGATGGAGACAGCGTCGATGACCCAGGCTCTTCCCGGACTCCCCCAGTCGCAGGCGGAGCACGAGCGGCGGCTGGTCTCGCTGTGCGCGATGCCGGCGGCGGAGGCGCTCACGGCCCTCAAGACCGGTCCGCGAGGGTTGAGCGCCGAGGAGGCGGAACGCCGCCTGGCGGAGTTCGGCCCGAATGAGCTGGCCCGCAGCAGGCAGCTCGGCTTCTGGGCGGACATCTTCCAGCGCTGCCGCGGCCCGCTGGTGGTGCAGCTCCTGATCATCGCGATCGTCTCCGGCTTCATCGGCCAGCTCGACTCGACCGCCATCGTCGGCGCCATGATCCTGCTCAGCGTGGGGCTGTCCTACGTCCTCGACCGGCGCTCGGGGCGGGCGGTTGAGGCACTGGGCAAGCGAGTGCAATCGCGCACGCTGGTCGTCAGGAACGGCGAGGAGACCGAGATCAGGATCTCGGAGGTCGTCCCGGGGGACATCGTCGTCCTCCATGCCGGCTCCATCATCCCGGCGGACCTCCGGCTGCTCGCGGTCAAGGATTTCTTCGTCAGCCAGTCGGCCCTTTCGGGCGAGTCCATGGCGATCGAGAAGTCGGCGGACGCCCGCCCCGCGCCCGGTCAGTCCGCGGCGGAGGTGGCCAACGCCTGCTTCCTCGGCAGCAACGTCACCAGCGGCACGGCGCGCGGCGTGGTGGTCAACACCGGGACCCGCACCCTGTTCGGGGCGATCGCCGAGCGGCTGACCGAGCGTCGCGAAGAAACCAGCTTCGACCGCGGCGTGCGCTCGTTCACGTGGCTGATGATCCGCTTCATGCTGGTCATGGTCTCCGCGGTGTTCCTCATCGTCGGGCTCACCAAGGGCAACTGGCTGGAGGCGCTGCTGTTCGGGCTGTCCATTGCGGTCGGCCTCACGCCCGAGATGCTGCCGATGATCGTCACGGTGAACCTGGCCAAGGGGGCGCTGACGATGGCCCGGAAGAAGGTCATCGTCAAACGGCTCCCCGCGATCCAGAACCTCGGCGCCATCGACATCCTCTGCACGGACAAGACCGGGACGCTGACCCAGGACGCGGTGGTGCTCGAGCGGCACGTCGGCATCACCGGGCTGGAGAGCCAGGACGTCCTGACCTACGCCTACCTGAACAGCTATTTCCAGACGGGCCTGCGCAACCTCATCGACCGGGCGGTGCTCGAGCGCGCGGACCTCGACGTGGAGCGCGGCTGCCGCCTGGTGGACGAGCTGCCGTTCGACTTCCAGCGCCGCCGGATGTCCGTCGTGGTGGACTACGAGGGCGACCACGTGCTGATCTGCAAGGGAGCGGTCGAGGAGATCTACTCCTGCTGCAACCGCTACCAGGTCGGCGACGAGGTCTTCGAGCTGCTCGACGTCATCCGCGGCGATCTGCTCGAGGAGGTCGAGGATCTCAACAGCCAGGGGTTCCGCGTCCTCGGCATCGCGTACCGCGAGTTCCCGCGCGAGCGGACCACGTTCACGACCTCCGACGAGAGCCAGTTGGTCCTGCTCGGGTACATCGCCTTCTTCGATCCGCCCAAGGACTCGGCGGAATCCGCGCTGAAGCTCCTCACGACGGCCGGCGTGAAGCTGAAGGTCCTGACCGGCGACAACGCCCTCGTGACCCGCAAGGTGTGCGGGGACGTGGGGCTCCCCGTCGCGCGGATCGTCAGCGGCGCCGAGCTGGCGCAGCTCTCGCCAGAGGAGCTGATCACGGTCGCCCAGGAGGTGGACGTCTACGTCAAGCTGTCCCCCGTTCAGAAGGAGCAGATCGTACGGGCGCTCCAGCAGAGCAATCACGTCGTGGGGTTCATGGGGGACGGCATCAACGACGCGCCGGCGCTCAAGGCCGCCGACGTGGGCATCTCCGTGGACTCGGCGGTGGACGTCGCCAAGGAAGCGGCCGACATCGTGCTGCTGGAGAAGAGCCTGCTGGTGCTGGAGGAGGGGATCGTCGAGGGCCGCAAGGTCTTCGCCAACATCACCAAGTACATCCGTATGGGGGCCAGTTCGAACTTCGGCAACATGTTCAGCGTGGTCGGCGCGAGCTACCTGCTGCCGTTCCTCCCCATGCAGCCGATCCAGATCCTGACGAACAACCTCCTCTACGACCTCTCCCAGACCGGCATCCCGGCCGACCGCGTGGACGAGGAGCTGGTCGCGCGCCCGCTCCACTGGAACATCGACAACATCAAGCGCTTCATGGTCTTCATCGGGCCGATCAGCTCCATCTTCGACTACGCCACCTTCGGACTCATGTGGTTCTTCTTCCGGTGCAGCGCCTTCGCCGACGCCGCCACGGGCGCCGGGCAGCGCCTCCATCTCGCCAGCCTGTTCCAGACGGGCTGGTTCGTGGAATCGCTGTTGACCCAGACCCTGATCGTTCACATCATCAGGACCAGGCGGATACCCTTCATCGAGAGCCGGGCGTCGCTCCCGATGACGCTCACAACTCTGGCAGTGATGGGCTTCGGCGCCTGGCTGCCCTATTCGCCGTTCGCCGCCGCACTCGGCCTGGTCGCGCTCCCGTCGATCTACTGGGCCTGGGTCGCCGGTTTCCTCCTGGCCTACGCCGTGATCACCCACGGGGTGAAGACCTGGTTCATGAGACGGTTCGGAGCTGAGTAGCGATGGACTCCCTGCTGGATGCCCTCCAAGAAGGCCGGCTGATCGAGCTGCCCGACAACAACCGGGACGACGCTCTGGAACTCCTGGCGCACATCCTCGAGGCGATCCCGTCCGTGCCGCCCGGGACCGACGTGGTGGGGCTGGTGATGGAGCGGGAACGCGTGTCCAGCACCGTCCTGGGCAAGGGGTGGGCGTGCCCGCACGCACGCGTGCCGTTCGAGGAGGATCTGGTCTGCGTCGTGGGGTGGAGCCCGACCGGCATCGACTATGGGTCGTCCGATGGGACGCCCATCTCGGTCATCGCCATGTACCTGGTGCCCTCGAACCAGCGGAACCACTACCTGCGCGAGATCTCCCTGCTCGCCAAGGCGCTCACGGCGTACGCGGAGGCGGACAAGCTCCGCTCCGCGCGGGACCTGAACGACGTCCGCAACTACCTGCTCGACCTGATCGGCTCGACCAAGGACACGGTGGGCCCCGACGCGCGGGCGCGGATGATCCAGCTGCAGGGCAAGCAGACGCTCCCCGCGCTCGCTGCACCCGACCTCTCCAGCCTGGTCATCGAGCCCTTCACCGTCATCGCCGGCCCTGGCTTGAAGCCGGTGGTGCTCACGCAGAGCGCCGGCCTCGGGGAGTTCCTCGATGCCGCGCCGGGCCTCATTGACCGGCTCGAGTCCGACGGCGCGTTCCAGGACGGTGGATGGCGCCTGGTGAAGCGCACCGCGCTCGCGTATCAGGGCGGGCGCATGCTGTACGACTGCCTGGCCATCAAGCTCCAGACGCCGAGCGCGTCGCCGCCCAAGTAACACCGGTCTGACCCCGAGCCGCATCCTGCCCTGACCGCTCGCCCGCCCGTTCCCGGGAGAGCGCATAACGGCCGCCTGACGCCCGCGCGCTTCCTTGGTCGCGGGAGCCGGCGAATCCCGACCACATTCCTCTATTGAGACCGGCCCCCCGAGGGACCCATGTTAGCGCGTGCGCCGCAGGATCGTTCGCCTGCTCGCCGCAGGGCTGGTGGCCGCCTGCTCGGCGGCCCGGTTCAACTACACCGACGCCGTGGCCCCGCGCTACGCGGGCGGCGCGCCCTCCGCGCAGCGCGTCGCGGACACGCTGAAGGTCGTCGCCTTCAACATCGAGTTCGCGCTGCATGTGGACCGCGCGATCGCGCTGATCCGCGGCACGCCGGAGTTGCGCGACCCCGACCTCCTGCTGCTCCAGGAGATGGACGAGCCCGGCACGCAGCGGATCGCGGACTCCCTGGGGATGGAGTACGTCTACTATCCGTCCACCGTCCATCCGGCGACGCACCGCGACTTCGGCTGCGCCATCCTCTCGCGCTACCCCATCAGCGACGATCGCAAGATCCTGCTGCCGCACCTGGCGCGGGTGAACCGGACGCTGCGCGCGGCGGTGGGAGCGACGATCCACGTCGGCACGCGCGCGATCCGGATCTACAGCCTCCACCTCGCGACCATGCTCGATAACGGCCCCGGATCGCGCCGCGAGCAGCTGGCCGCCGTCCTGGCGGATGCGCGCGCCTACCCGCTGGTGGTCCTCGGCGGGGACTTCAACTCCGGCTCCGTGCCCGAGATCGCGCTGCCCGAAGGCTACGAGTGGCCCACCTACCGGCTGGGCCGCACCCGCGCGTTCTGGGACATGGACCACGTCCTGCTGAAGGGGCTCGGCGTCCCGGCGGATTCGGCCGTGGGCTTGGTCCACGACGTCCACGGGGCGAGCGACCACAGACCGGTGTGGGCGCGCGTGATCCTGCCCGCGGCCGGCGATCCATGACGGGCGCGCGCGGCGCCCTCGCCTGCCTGGCGGCCGCCGGCTGGCTCGCGTGCGGCCCGACGGCCGGCAGGGCGCAGGACAGCGCGACAGCCGTTCCTGTGCCCGCCGCGGCGGCGCCAGCCGCGCGGGCGGACAGCGCCTGCCTCAGCTGCGTGCCCAAGCGGCCGCTGCGGGCGGTGCTCGAGGGACTCTCCATCAACGTGATCGTGAACCGCTTCGACGACTGGGTCCGCAACGCCTACAACCCGTGGGAAGGCTACTGGTCGCGTGTCGGTCCCAGGACCTGGGGCACGAACTTCCGCTACGGCTGGACGTGGGATACGGATGCCTTCCCCACCAACATGTTCATGCACCCCACCCACGGCTCGATGTACTTCCGCGCCGGCAGGCAGAACGGTCTCAGCTTCTGGGAATCGGCGCCGCTCCCCTTCCTCGGCTCCGCGGAGTGGGAGTACTTCGGCGAAACGGCCCGCCCGTCGTTGAACGACTTCTACAACACCGGACTCGGCGGCGTGGTCCTGGGCGAGATGACCTTCCGCCTCGCTGCGCTGGTGCGGGACAACCAGGCCCGCGGCGTCGGGCGCCTCTTGCGCGAGCTCGCCGCCATCCCGCTCGATCCGACAGGGAGCCTGAAGCGGCTCGTGTCCGGCGGCTTCTCCAGGGTCTCGCCGAACCCCGCCGATCGCAACCCGGACGCGCTCTCCCTCCAGCTCCAGACGGGCGCGCGTCTGGCGGTGGACTCCGGCATCACCGGCGGCCGGGTGATCGCGGGCTCGATCGTGGCGGAGGTCGCCTACGGCGACCCCTTCTCGAAGCCCTACGAGAAACCCTTCGACGTCTTCCGGGCGCGGCTGCAGATCGGTCCCGGTGGGCACCCGGTCAACGACATGGTCGTGTCCGGGCGGTTGTACGCGCACGAATTCACGGATCCGACGGCGACGCTCCGGACCATCTTCACGGTCAATCAGAAATACGAGTACCAGGGCAACCCCGCCTACAAATTCGGCGGCCAGATGCTCGACGTGGGCCTGGCCACACGGATCGCTCTGACCCCGCAGATCGATCTCCGGGCCGAGGGCTACGCCGAAGGGATCTTCCTGGGCGCCGTGGACGCGCCGGGCGCGGGCATCGTGGGCTCCGAGCGCACCTACGACTTCGGCCCCGGCGTGGGACTCGACGTCGGTGCGTCGCTGCTGATGCGGTCGTTCCCGGTGCTCACGGTCCGCTACCGCTGGGCGATCGTCCACTCCGTGAGCGGCTCGCCGGCCGATCACTTCGTGCAGCTCCCGAGCATCGAATCCGGGGTCCCTCTCACGGAGTCACTCGGCCTCGGCGCCTACGCCGGTTGGTATCAGCGGCGCAGCGCGTATGCGTCCTGGCCCGGAGAGGTCACGACGTACCCGGACTTCCGCGCCTACCTCGTGTGGCACACGCATCGGGTCCGGCGCGCACCGGAGCCCCGGTGAGACGCCGCACCGCATCGGCCGTCGCGTCGTGGCTCGGCGCCGCGGTCCTGGCCGCGGTGCCGGCTGCGCCGGCCGCCGCGCAGGCGCCGTTCCGCGGCGGACCGTGGATGGACGCCGGGATCGGCTACGGCCGTCTCCGCCTGACGTGCGATTCCTGCGACATCACCGCGGCCGGCGGCACGGAGATCACGGTCACCGTCGGCGGCGCCCCGACGCGGAACGTGCTGCTCGGCATACAGGGGCAGGTCTGGTTCCAGAGCCGGGGCCAGCGCGTGAACAGCGTGATGGCGATCGTGCAGTGGTATCCGTGGGTCGACGCCGGCTTCTTCACGCGGGCGGGAAGCGGGATCGTCTGGGGGCCGGTCACACCGGCCACCAGTCCCCAGCCCGCCGCCGCCCGCAGCACCGGCATCGGCATGGACTTCGGCGTGGGCTACGACCTGCCGGTGAGCAGACACTACGGGCTCACCGTGCAGGCCGCCTGGCACGTCGCGGCGCTGGGCGACCTCACCGTGGGCGGCCGGCCGGCGAACGACGTGATCGCCTACGTGACGCGCATCGGCGTCGCGCTGGTATTCCGTTGATACGGCGCCGCGCCACGCGGACACGCAATCGCGACTGAAACGCTCGACAAGACGTCGCGCACTTCCTTGACGTCCGCTTGACGAAACGCGAATACCATCGGCGCAGACACGAACTCCGGGGGTGCGCCGTGAAGCGTTTCGCCTTCTTCGTTTTCGCCGGCCTGTTCCTGGTCGGGTGCCAGAGCGATCGCCTGGTCGACCCAACCAACGCGAAGCAGCTGGCCTCGGACGAACTGCAGGCAGATCGGGACTGGGACGGAGGCTCCGGCCTGCCGGCGGACGCCCACGGGCTCAGGGTCATGCAGTACAACCTCTACCTCGGCACCGACCTGGGTCCGCTCATGGCCGCGGGGACGCAGGAAGAGTTCCTGATCGCTGCGGCCCGCGCTTACGCGGAGCTGCAGCAGACGGACTTCCCGTCGCGCGCCAAGAAGATCGCCGACCAGATCGCCAAGGTGCGCCCGGACGTCGTCGGGCTCGAGGAGGTGGCGCTGTGGAGCGTGTCGGCGCCGTATGACCCGAGCCAGCCGCCGCTCGTGCCCTTCGCGGTCCAGTACGACTTCCTGAAGCTCGTCCTCCATGCGCTGCGGGCGCGGGGTCTCGTCTACACCGCCGCCAGCGTCGACACGACCAGCGACGTCGCGGCTCCGGTGCCCACGGCGTTCGACGAAACCGGCAATCCCACGGCCTTCGCGCTGGTCCGCTTCCAGGACCGCGACGCCGTCCTGGTGCGCCATGGCGTGCGCTTCACCGATCCGCGGCACGGCGTGTACCAGACGTACCTCCCGCTGGATCTCCAGGGCGTCCAGACCGGCATCTACAACGGGTGGTCCTCGGTGCGGGCGACGGTGGACGGGCGGCGGTTCCGCTTCGTCGCCACTCACCTCAACGCCGAGTACGCGCCGGTGAACGCCGGGCAGGCGCAGGAGCTCATGGGCGTCCTGCAGACGGAGACCGACCCCATCGTCCTGGTCGGCGACTTCAACTCCGGGCCCGGTGTGGACCCCGACTTCGCGCCGACCTACGGCATCGTGACCGGCGCCGGGTTCAGGGATCTCTGGCGGCTGGCGCGGCCGCACGACAGCGGCCTCACCAACGGTCCGGCGGACGGCGTCGGGGCCCTGGACGCGAGCGGCGTGCTCATCCCGTACACGAGCCTGCAATTCACCACGCGGGTGGACCTCGTCTTCTTCAAGGACCGGCACGCCGTGCCGCATCCTGTCCATGCGGCGATCTTCGGCAACCTGAAGAGCGACCGCACGCCGGCGGGATTGTTCCCGTCCGACCACGCGGCCGTCGGCATGGTATTCGATCTGCCGCTGATGCTGGCGCGCTGGTAGGCATCCCGCTTGCAGGGAAATCGGGGGAGCCGGTTGGCGCCGACCGGCTCCCCCGTCCTATCTTGGCGGGTGCCCTGACCGGAGGGCCGCCGTGACCGACATCTGTGCCGCGATTCCGAAGGCCGAGCTGCACCTCCACATCGAAGGGACGCTGGAGCCGGAGTTGATGTTCGAGCTGGCGAAGCGCAACCGGGTCCCGCTGCGCTTCGCGTCGGTCGAGGCGGTCCGCCGGGCCTACCAGTTCACCAGCCTGCAGTCGTTCCTGGACATCTACTACGAGGGCGCGAAGGTCCTGCTTCGCGAGCAGGACTTCTACGATCTCACGTGGGCCTACTTGGAGCGGGCGCACGCCGACGGCGTCCGCCACGCCGAGATCTTCTTCGATCCGCAGACCCACACCGACCGCGGCGTGCCCTTCGCGACGGTGATCACCGGCATTCGCCGCGCGCTGGACGATGCGGAGCAGGGGCTGAAGATGACCTCGCGCCTCATCCTCTGCTTCCTCCGGCACCTCAGCGCCGACGCCGCGATGACGACCCTGGAGACCGCGTTGCCGTTCCGCGATCGGATCGCGGCGGTGGGCCTCGACTCGTCCGAGGTCGGGCACCCGCCGCGGAAGTTCGCCGCGGTCTTCGAGCGCGCCCGGGAGGCGGGGTTCCTGGTGGTAGCCCACGCCGGCGAGGAGGGACCACCGGAGTACATCTGGGAGGCGCTGGACGAGCTCAAGGCGTGCCGCATCGACCACGGCGTCCGCTGTCTCGAGGATCCGCGGCTGGTCGAGCGGCTCAGGGACGAGCACATCCCCCTCACCGTGTGCCCGCTGTCGAACGTCAAGCTGCGCGTGTTCCCGACGATGGCGGGCCACAACCTCAAGCAGCTGCTCGCCGCGGGGCTGTGCGCGACGGTGAACTCGGACGATCCGGCCTACTTCGGCGGGTACATCGCCGCCAACTTCCGTGCCGCCCAGGAGAGCCTGGACCTGACGCGGGACGATCTCCTCAGCCTGGCGCGGAACTCGTTCCGGGCCTCGTTCCTGGCGCCGGCCGAGAAGCACGCGCGGCTGGCCGAAGTCGACCAGTTCGCCGCGGGCCCGGGAGGGGTGCGATGACCGCGCGCGCTCGCCGCCCGGCGGCCCCCGCCGCGCCGGCGCAGCACCCCGAGGACGCCGCGGCCCAGCTGCGGGCGCTGTTCAACGCCGTCTCCGACGTGATCCTCGTCCTCGACGCCGAGGGCCGCTACCGCTCCGTGGCGCCGAGCGGAGAGGCGCTGCTCTACCGCCCGGCCGCCGACCTGGTCGGGAAGCGCCTGCACGACGTCTTCGCGAAGGAGCAGGCCGACTTCTTCCTGGCGGCCGTCCGCAAGGCGCTGGACTCGCGCGGCCCCGTGCAGATCCAGTACAGCCTCCCGATCGGCGGGCAGGAGCTGTTCTTCGACGCGAGCCTGGCGCCGCTCGGCGCCGACACGGTGGTTTGCGTCGCGCGCGACGTGACCGAGCGCAAGCGCGCGGAGTTGCGGCAGACCGCGACCTTCCGCATCTCCGAGGCGGCGCAGACCTCGCGGACCCTCCAGGAGCTGTTCGCGGCCATCCACCGCATCGTGGGCGAGCTGCTGCCGGCGCGGAACTTCTACATCGCCCTGTACGAGCCCTCCTCCGACCTGCTCAGCTTCCCGTACTTCGTGGACGAGTTCGACCCGACTCCGGCGCCCAAGCGGCCGGGGAAGGGGCTCACCGAGCACGTGCTGCGCACGGGGAAGCCGCTGCTGGCGACGCCCGAGGTGGCCCTGCAGCTGGAGCGCAAGGGCGACGTCGAATTGATCGGCGCGCCGTCCATCGACTGGATGGGTGTGCCGCTGGTCGCCTCCGGACGGACGACCGGTGTGCTGGTCGTGCAGACCTACACGGAGGGCGTGCGCTACCGGCCGACCGACCTCGACCTGCTCCAGTTCGTTTCGACCCAGGTGGGGATGGTGATCGAGCGCAAGCGCGCGGAAGAGGCGCTGCGCGAGAGCGAGGCCACGCTGCAGGTGTTCATCGACGCCATCCCCGAGCCGGCCCTCCTGCTGGCCCCCGACGGCACCATCGTCGCGGCGAACCGCGCCATGACCACGCGCCTCGGCGGCGACCCGGTCGACATCGTCGGCCGCTACGCCTATGCGTTGCTGCCGGCCGACGTCGCGGCGTCGCGCCAGCGGCAGATCTCCGAGGTCGTACGGAGCCGCCGGGCCGCGGTGTTCGAGGACTCCGCGCGCGGCCGCTCGTACATCAACTACGTGTACCCGGTGACGGACGCCGCGGGCGAGGTGGCGCGGGTCGCCATCTTCGCCCTCGACATCACCGACCGGAAGAAGGCCGAGGAGGCGGTCCGGCGCTCCGAGGAGCAGTATCGCGCGCTGGTCGACGGCGTGAAGGACGTCATCTTCGCCCTCTCGCCCGACGGCACGGTGGCGGCGCTCAACCCCGCCTTCGAGGAGATTACCGGCTGGCCACGGGAGGACTGGCTCGGAAAGACCTTCGCGGGCCTGCTGCATCCTGACGACGCCGCGCGGGTCGACACCCTCCTCGCGGCCGCGGCGCGGGAGGGCACGCGCCCGACGGCGCAGCTGCGCATCCGCACCCGGGCGGGCGAATACTGGATCGGCGAGTTCCGCGCGAGCGCGCAGCGGCGGGACGGGGAGGTCGCCGGGATCCTCGGCATCGTGCGCGACATCACCGATCGGGTCCGGCTGGAGGACCAGCTCCGCCAGGCGCAGAAGATGGAGGCGGTGGGGCGCCTCGCCGGGGGCGTCGCCCACGACTTCAACAACCTGCTGACCGCCATCAGCAGCTACAGCGAGCTGCTCCTGGCCGACCTCGCGCCCGAGGACCCGCGGCGCCTCGACGTGGCGGAGATCCGGAAGGCCACCGACCGCGCGGCCACGCTGACCCGCCAGCTCCTGGCGTTCAGCCGCCGGCAGGTGCTGCAGCCCAAGGTCGTGGACCTCAACGGCATCGTCGGCGGCGCCGAGAAGCTGCTGCGCCGCCTCATCGGCGAGGACATCGCGCTGGCCACCCGGCTCGACCCGAGCCTGCCGGCGGTCACGGCGGACGCCGGGCAGGTCGAGCAGGTGATCATGAACCTCGCGGTGAACGCGCGGGACGCCATGCAGCGCGGCGGCACGCTGACGCTCGAGACGAGCACGGTCCAGATCGAGGCCGGAGAGCAGACCGCCGAGCAGAGCATCGTCGCGCCGGGCCGCTACGTCCTCCTCAAGGTGTCGGACACCGGGACAGGGATGGACCCGGAGATCCGACGGCACCTCTTCGAGCCGTTCTTCACGACCAAGGAACGGGGCAAGGGCACCGGGCTCGGGCTCGCCACCGTCTACGGGATCGTCAAGCAGAGCGGCGGCTTCATCTGGGTGGATAGCGAGCCGGGCCGGGGCGCCACCTTCCGCATCTACCTGCCCGCCGTGGACCCGACGGTCCGCCCGGTCGAGGCCGGCGAGGGTGCGCGGCCGCAGAACCGCGAGGGACTCGGCTCGGAGACGATCCTGCTCGTCGAGGACGAGGACGCCGTGCGCGCCGTGGCCCGGGAGTCGCTCCGCCGGCGCGGCTATGCCGTACTGGAGGCGACGAACGCCCAGGGGGCGCTCGAGGTCTCGGGCCGCCACGCGGGGAGGATCGAGCTGCTGCTGACCGACGTCGTGATGCCGGGCTTGAGCGGCCGCGACCTGGCGGACCGCCTCGCAGCGGCGCGGCCGGAGACGAGGGTCCTCTTCATGTCCGGTTACACGGATGCCGACATCGTGCAGCACGGCGTGCTGCAGCCCGGGCTCAACTACCTGCAGAAGCCCTTCACCCCGGACGTGCTTGCGAACAAGGTCCGCGAGGTGCTCGACCAGAGACCGGCGGCCGCCGGCTAGCGCACCAGGCCGGGGTAGAGCTTCGCCGCGAAGGTCAGCAGGACCGCGAACCCGGCCGCCTGGAGCGCGACGTCCGCCCCCGCGCCGAACGCGCTGTGGCCGCCCTGGACCATGAGGCCGCGCAGCGCATCCACCACGTAGGTCAGCGGGTTGAGCCGTGCCACCACCCGGAGCCACGGGGGCATGATGGCGAGGGGGTAGATCGCGTTGCTCGCGAAGAACAGGGGCATGGTCAGCACCTGCCCGATGCCCATGAACCGCTCCCGCGTCTTCACGATGCACGCGACGCACAGTGAGAACGTGGCGAACAGGGCGGCGCCGAGCATCACGATCGCCGCCACGTCGAGCAGGGCGAGCGGCCCGAACTGCAGGTGAATGCCCATCACCAGCGCCAGCACATAGATGATCACGGCCTGGGAGAGCGCGCGCAGCCCCGCGGAGAGGGCCTTTCCCATCACCAGCGCGCCGCGGTAGGCGGGGCTCACCAGCAGCTTGTGGACGATGCCGAGGTCGCGCTCCCAGATCGCCGCGATGCCGAAGAAGATCGAGATGAAGAGCACGCTTTGCGCCAGGACCCCGGGCGCCATGAACTCGAGATAGCTGAGATTGCCGGTGGGGATCGCGCGGATGCGCGTGAAGACCCCGCCGAAGACGATGAGCCACAGCGCGGGCTGGACGGCGCGGGTCAGCAGCTCGGTCGGATCCCGGCCGAGCTTCCGCAGCTCGGCCTCGGCGATCGCCGCGCTCTGACGGACGAAGCCCGCGACGGGGCTTGGGTCAGCTGAGCCGGCGAACGGTACTGCGGGTGCGGCGGACATCACGGTAGCTCCCTCCGGCTTCGATGGTCCCGCCGGCGATTTCGGCGAAAACGTCGTCGAGTGTCGCGTCCGGGCCGATGCGGCGCTTCAGCTCCGCCGGCGTGCCGCGCGCCGCGACCTGCCCGCGGTGCATGACCGCCAGCTCGTCGCACAGGACGTCGGCCTCCTCCATGTCGTGGGTGCAGATGAGGATGGTCGTCCCCTGCCGGCCCTGCAGCTCCTCCAGCTTCTCCCACACGGCGCGGCGCGCCAGCGGATCCAGGCCGATCGTGGGCTCGTCGAGAAACAGCACGGCCGGCTGGTGCAGCATCGCTTGCGCCAGCTCCAGCCGCCGGATCATCCCGCCGGAGAAGGTGCGCACGAGCTGGCCGGCCGCCGCGGCGAGCCCCATGAACTCGAGCGCGGCGTCGATGCGTGCGCGCCGCTCGCTGCGGGGGATGCGGTACAACTTCGCCGACAGCACCAGGTTCTCTCCCGCCGTCAGCGCGCCGTCGGCCGACACGAGCTGCGGCACGTATCCGATGCGCCCCCGGACCTCGCGCGGGTTCTTCGTGACCTCGAAGCCGGCCACCCGCGCCGATCCCGAGGTGGGCGGGAGCAGCGTGGTGAGCATCTTGATGGCGGTGGTCTTCCCCGCGCCGTTCGGCCCCAGCAGGCCGAAGATCACGCCCTGCCGGACTTCGAGGTCCAGGTGGTCCACGGCCACCAGCGCGTCGAAGCGCCGCGTCAGCGCCGTGGTCGAGATGACGACGTTGGCGCCCGGCGCCGAAGCGCTCCCGCTCCGCTGCCCGTCGCTAGAAGGCACGCCGGCGCTACCGGACCGCGGGCGCCAGCGCGGCGACGATGTCCGCGGTGGATCGCACGCGCCCGAGCCGCGGGAAGATCTGCGTCACCGCGAACCGGTGCGCCTCGCTCGCCATCGCCGCCATCGCGTCCTCCGCGAAGACCAGCTCGTAGCCGCGCTCCCAGGCGTCCCGCGCCGTGGACTCGACGCCGAAGTTGGTCGAGATGCCGCCCAGCACGATGGTCCGGACGCCGCGCCGGCGCAGCAGCAGGTCCAGCTCGGTGCCGTAGAAGGCTCCCCACTGCCGTTTCGTGACGACCAGGTCGCCCGGCTTCGGGCCGAGCTCCGGGACGATCTCGCTCCAGTCGGGCCCCACCGCGGCGCTCCACGGCGCCGCGTCCACGGGCTGCCCGAGCCGGTCGCGGCCGTCCGCCGCGTACGCCACGCGCACCAGCACGACCGTGGCCGCGGTCTCCCGGCAGCGCTCCGCCAGGCGCCGCGCATGGTCCACCACCTGCGCAGCGCCGTGCGGCGCGGTCGGCCGGGCCACGATGCCGCGCTGCAGGTCGATGATCACCAGGGCCGTGGTGCGTGGATCCAGTGCGAGCTGCTCCATGTCCGATCCTCCTCAGTCAGAGACGCTCTCGGCCGCAGCGCGCATCGGGGCGCCCGCGGGCGCGGCGCGCAGGTACTGCGCAGGCCACGGCGCGGGTTGCCCCGGCTCTCGGGCCGCCCGCATGGGCCAGTAGGGATCGCGCAGCAGCTCGCGCGCCAGCAGCACGGCGTCGGCCTGGCCCTGCCGGACGATCTGGTCCGCCTGCGATGCCTCGGTGATCAGCCCGACCGCGCCGGTCAGGACGCCCGCCGCTCGGCGGATCCGCTCCGCGAACGGCACGTTGTAGCCCGGTGCCACGCGGATCTTCCCGGCGGCCACCAACCCGCCGGACGAGCAGTCCACCAGGTCCACGCCGATCGGCGCGAGCTGCCGCGCCAGCTCCACGGACTGCTCGATGTCCCATCCCCCCTCGACCCAGTCGGTCGCCGAGATGCGCACGAACAGGGGCAGCCGCTCCGGCCACTCGCCCCGCACCGCCTCGACGACCTCGCGCACCAGCCGGGTCCGGTTCCGAAACGGGCCGCCGTAGGCGTCGCTGCGCCGGTTGCTGAGCGGCGACAGGAACTCGTGGAGCAGGTACCCGTGGGCGGCGTGCAGCTCGATCACGGTGAAGCCCGCTTCGCGGGCGCGTCGCGCGGCCGCTGCGAACGCGCTCACCAGGCCGCGGATCTCCTGCTCGTCCGCCGCCGCGGGAGCCGCGTAGCCCTCGAACGCCACCGCGCTCGGCGCGAGAGCCGTCCAGCCGCCCTCGGCCGCGGGGATGCTGCCGCGCCGACCGTCCCACGGGCGATAGGTGCTTGCCTTCCGGCCGGCGTGCGCAAGCTGGATCCCCGCCTCGCTCCCCTGCTGGCGTACGAACCGGACGATCCTGGCCAGCGCCTCGACGTGCTCGTCCCGCCACAGCCCTAGGTCCTGCGGCGTGATCCGGCCCTCCGGCGTGACGGCGGTGGCCTCGGTCACCACCAGACCGGCGCCGCCCACGGCTCGGCTGCCGAGATGCACGAGATGCCAGTCCCCGGCGAAGCCGTCCTCGCTCGAGTACTGGCACATGGGTGACACGAACACGCGGTTGCGGAGCCGGAGACCGCGGATCCGGAGTTCGTCGAAGAGGCTCGGCACGGTTGCTTCCCTTCCCGGGGACCAGGCTCGTAAGGTCGCCAGGTCACACGGTCGATGCCACACCCGGACCGCCGCCTCTGGCGCAGGCCGCCGGCAGACGCCTATTGTCAGCGGGCGGGCAGGCTC
>Ga0335070_10002846_pt1 | contig 20108 bp, 24 predicted proteins | sample Lox_Sample_13_FD_206722 | JGI IMG/M metagenome (GOLD analysis project Ga0335070, IMG submission 206722) | Soil microbial communities from Loxahatchee National Wildlife Refuge, Florida, United States - Lox_Sample_1.3 | ecosystem: Environmental > Terrestrial > Soil > Wetlands | place: USA... | reverse complement strand
ACCAATGCTCAAACGTTACATGATCGAACGCGACATCCCCGGCGTCGGCGCAATGACCAGAGACCAGCTTCGCGGCGCCGCCGACACCTCCAACGGCGCCCTGTGCAAGCTCGGCCCGGCGGTGCAGTGGCAGCAATCCTTCGTCGCGAAGGACAAGACCTTCTGCATCTACCTTGCGGAGAATGAAGACGTGATCCGCGAACATGCGAAGATCTCCGGCTTCCCGGCGAACAAGATCACCGAGATCGGCGGGATCATCGACCCCACCACGGCCAACGCCTGATCCGGCGCATGGCGGGCGAGACACGCATCTTCGACGTAACCGTCGTTCTTCTGGACGACGGTTACGCTTCGACCGCCATCATGCCGATCGAAGTGTTTCATTCTGCGGGTGCGCTGTGGGCGGCATTGATCGGCGAACGCCCCGAGCCGCGCTTCAACGTCACCACCGCGTCGATCACCGGCAAACCCGTGCGCGGTCCCTATGCCGGGCTCAAGCTCACGCCGGAACATGCGATCGCCGATATCGAACGCACCGATATCATCGTGGTGCCGACCTCCGGCCTCACCATCGAAGAAAAGCTGATCGACAACCACGCGCTCGCGCCCTGGCTGCGCAAGCACCACGCGAACGGCGCTTATATCGCCGGTGCCTGCATGGGTTCGCTCTACCTCGCCGAAGCAGGCTTGCTAGACGGGCGTAAAGCCACGACACATTGGGCGGCTGCCGCAGATTTCGCGCGCCGTTATCCAAAGGTCGATTGGCGTTCCGATTGTGTCGTCACCGAAGACAATCGCGTCTTGTGCAGCGGCGGCGTCATGGCATCTGCCGATGTCAGCCTCTATCTGGTGGAAAAACTCTGCGGGCATGACGTTGCGGTTCAAACCGCGAAAGCGCTTCTGCTCAACATGCCGCGCACGCATCAGAACGGTTACGCGCTACTCCCGCTTTCGCCGCCGCACGAAGACGACCGCGTGCGCGAAGTCGAAGCCTTCCTGCAAAAGAACTTCAGCGGCACCCATTCCACGGAATATCTTGCCGAACGCGCCGGCATGAGCCCGCGTACCTTCATCCGCCGCTTCAAATCCGCCACCGGCCGCATGCCCGGCGCGTATCTGCAAGCCGTTCGCATGGAGGCCGCCAAATCGCTGCTCGAACACGGCAACGCACCGATCCAGACCGTGAGCCTGAAAGTCGGCTATGACGACGGCGCCTTCTTCCGCTCTCTCTTCAAACGCTCCACCGGCATGACCCCCGCCGAATACCGCGACCGCTTCGCCACCATGGACGTCCGCACCCGCGCCGGTTCCCCGCCGCACTGAGCAATCGAACGCTCCCAAACCTGGGTTACAATGGGCGGATGAAACGGACCGCGCCCCCCTCTCCACCCACCGCCCCCTTGTGGGGAGGTCGAACAAATCTGAGCGCAGCGAAGATTTTTCGGGTGGGGGGCGGTGCCGCAACGATGAGCGGCCCCCCACCCGAAATTTGCTCCTGCAAATTTCGACCTCCCCACAAGGGGGAGGTAATGGACCCCCACCCCCTCCCAAAAAGTGAGGTTCAAAGGAACTTTCCCATCCACCACCAGGGGGAGGGGGACTGCCGGATTCTCAAAAACGACTAACCCAATGGAATCGTGTGATAACCCCTGCCCCAACCTGACGGACCATCCGCTTTGAACAGCTTCCTCGACGCCCGCACCCTGCCCACCGGCAGCAACCTCGAAACCGATCTCCTCATCATCGGCGGCGGCCCCGCCGGGATCACGCTGGCACTCGCGCTGAAAGACTCGCCCATCCAAGTCACGCTGCTCGAAAGCGGCGGCATGGAATTCGATGGCCCCACGCAGGAACTCTACGAAGGCCCCGAAACGGGCACCCCCTATCTGCCGCTCAACGGTTCGCGCATGCGCTTTCTCGGCGGCAGCACCAACCATTGGGGTGGCTGGTGCCGCCCGCTGGAAAAGATCGATTTCGAGAAGCGCGATTGGCTCGCCCATTCCGGCTGGCCGTTCGGCCGCGAGGTTCTCGAACCCTATTACCCCCGCGCGCAGGAAATGGTGGAAGCGGGGCCCTTCATCTACGACGAAGCCCCTGCCAAATTCCCCGTCACCACGCTCGCCCTGGGCTCGGGCGGAATCGAAACCGTCTGGTTTCAGTTCAGCAAGATGCGCGGCAGCGTGTTGCCCACGCATTTCGGCGAACGCTATGCCGGCGATCTTAAGCAGGTCTCCAACCTGAAACTCTACACACACGCCAACGCGACGGCGTTACGCCTTGCACCGGACGGCAAGTCGCTGAAACAGGTCGACGCTGCCACCCTTTCCGGCGTGAAGTTCACCATCGTCCCGAAATACGTCGTGCTCGGTGCGGGCGCGATTGAAAACGCACGCCTGATGCTTGCCTCCAACGATATGATGAAAACCGGTGTCGGCAACGCAAACGATCTGGTGGGCCGTTATTTCTCCGATCACCCCCTCCCCGGCAACAACGCCACGCTTGTGACGTTTGCAGGCAAACTCTCACCCTTCTATCTCGGCACCCAACACGCGGGCGGTGCCCACATGCGCGCGGCCTTCGCACCCACCGAAAATTTCCGCCGCTCGCGCCACGTTCTGGGATCGCTCATCACGGTGGATGGCGGCGCAAAACTCGACACGCTCGGCGAAGCTACCGTACAAACCGCCTCGGAAACGCTTGGCTACGACGCAGGCAGTGCGCACGCCTACACCATCGGTTGCGGCTTCGAACCCGCGCCCGATCCCGACCGCCGCATCACGCTCGATACGGAGCGCGATGCACTGGGCATGCCGCGTTCCAAACTCAACAACACGATTTCGGACGAAGACTTCGCGCGCTACCGCGCCACGCTGGAAGAATGGGCGCGTCAGTTGCTCGCCTCCGGCGCGGGCCTTTTGCAAATCCATCATTCGACTCGCGAGGAATGGCTGAAGGGCCTCGACTGGGGCAATCACCACATGGGCACCACGCGGATGCACACCGATCCCAAGCTCGGCGTCACCGATGCCGACGGCCTCGTGCATGGAATCGCAAACCTGTTCGTCTCTGGCAGCGGCCTGTTTCCCACTTACGGCGCATCGAACCCGACAATGAATCTGGTGGCGCTAACCTTGCGCCTCGCCGACCATCTGAAAGGCATCTTCAAATGAGCGTGACGCGCAGGCCAGTGGTGTTGAGCGCGCTGGCCCTCATCGGCGTCGGTATGGCCGCAGGCATCGCCGTCGAAGCCCCGCGCCTTCTCAGGAAGCGCATCCGCTCCCCCTATGACGACATCACCGATCAGATCGGCGATCAGGAACAGGCTGCAAAAGTCGGCCGCGCCGTCATCGCCAAGCTGGGCAATTTCGATTCCGCGAAAGTCGCCAACAGTCTGCGCATCCGCAAAGGCACATTGGCCGACATGGCACACGCCGACATCGACGCCGACAAAACGCTGGAAGCGAACGGATGGGTGTTGCCGGAATCGCTGGCGCTGGCTTGCGCGATCCTGGCGGATCAGGCCAAAGCCTCCGGCTGAGCGCGAATGAGTCCACGCAACGAATTGCCCAACCAGACTTCATTCTTTTCAAGCTCGGCAAGCGTGAGTACGCGTTCTTCGCACTCGCCGTTTGCCAGCATCTCCCGCCGCAAACACCCGTTCAACAACCCGCAGGATTGCGGCGGCGTGAACAGCTTTCCGCCAATCCGCACAAACACATTCGTCCGGCTTCCTTCGGCAACTTCGCCGCGCTCGTTGAGGAACAACACCTCATCGCAACCCGCCTCACGCGAGAGCCGCGCGTGTTCTTCCTCATACATCTCGCGCCACGTCGTCTTGTGCTGCAGAAGCAGATCGGCACTGTTCACACGCACTGGCGAAACCGCATATCTCCAGAGCGATGCGCTTTCACCCAGCGATGCCGTCGTGCAGCCAAATTGTCCCCGCTCGTCCACCGTCAACCGAACACGCCGCGCATCATCCGCATTCGCAACCGCCGCTTCCAGCGCCCGCAGTGCCACCGAACGATCGAACGGAATGCCGAAGACCTCGGCGCTCGCTTGCATCCGCGCCAGATGCAGATCGCGCCGCGTAAAGCCATTGCCGGGATCGAACCGCAAAGTCTCGATCAGTTCCAGCGGCTTGCGTGCGACCTCGTAATAGCGCGCCTTGAGCAGGCACTCGTCATATTCGGCATCGGCCCGCGAATCCCACACAATTCCACCGCCGATCCCAAGCTCGCCGTCCTGCCCGCGCAAGGTCAGCGTGCGAATGGCGACGTTGAAACTCGCACTGCCATCCGGCGCGAAGTATCCGATCGCCCCGCAATACAGGCCGCGCGGACTTGCCTCCAACTCGCGGATGATTTCCATAGCCCGTATCTTCGGTGCACCCGTGATGCTGCCGCACGGAAACAGCGCACGCACGATCTCGGGTATCGCAACGCGCGGCCTCAACCGTGCGGTGACGGTCGAGACCATCGTGTGCAAGGTCGGATATGTCTCAACCGCGAACAGGCTCTCCACCGCAACGCTTCCGGTCTCGGCGACACGGCCCAGATCGTTGCGCAGCAGATCCACGATCATCAGGTTCTCAGCCCGATCCTTCGCGCTCATCGCCAGATGCGCCCGCGCCGCCGCATCGGCGGATGGCTCGTGCGCGCGCGGCGCCGTGCCCTTCATGGGCTTGGCCGTCAGCGCACCGGACGCGGAGATACGGAAGAACAGTTCGGGTGAGAGACTGAGAACATGCCGCTCGCCATCATCGACATAAGCGCCATGCGATACCGAAGCCTGCGCCCGCAACGAGCACCACAACGCCAACGGATCGCCCGCAAACCGGAAGCGCGACCGGAAGCTCAGATTGGCCTGATAGATATCGCCATCCCCGATGTAGCGATGCGTGCGCTCGAACCGTCCGCGGTATTGCTCCCGCGACCACTCATGCCGCAACGGCCCGGCATAAGCCCGACCTTCAGCCGCAAGCGCATCGAACGCCTCAACCCCATCGAACACGCCGAACCACAACAATGGCCCATTCCGATCCTTGGGCAGCATCGGCGCCAGCCGGGGTTCCAGCGTGTACCCCAGATCATAGCCGAAGTAGCCGGCCACAAACCGCCCTTGGGCCCGCGCATCCTCCAACGCGGCCAAAGCCGGCCCGACATCGGCCGGATCGTCGGCCCTCACAACCGCCAGCGGCTCCGCGAACCGCAGGAGACGGCCGCTCTCAGGCCCATCGAGAAGGACAATCGGAGTGCTCACGGGGGCGCTTTTGCCCGGTTCCGGGGAGGGGGGCAATCGGCGGACATAAAGTTGCGCGAGGCAGGTTCCCGCTGGCTTGAAACTGCCCGGTAAATTCCCATCTCTTGGTGTGGACGCGGTGCTCCTTTGGAGGCCGCGACGCGGAATTACCGGTGGCCGTAACGGGACCGGCAAAGCGCCTGGAGGGCTTTGGACGTGAATCGCAACGTATACTTCAACAGCCCATTCCTTTTGGGCTTCGACCATCTGGAGCGCGTGCTTGAACGCACGGCGAAAGCCGCTACCGATGGTTATCCCCCTTACAACATCGAAGAATTATCGGACGAGTGCCTGCGCATCACCCTCGCGGTAGCGGGCTTTTCTCGCGATGAGTTGAGCATCACCGTCGAAGAAAACCAGCTCGTCATTCGCGGCAAGCAGATCGACAGCAACGAGAAAGTCTTCCTCCATCGCGGCATCGCCGCCCGCCAATTCCAGCGGGCATTCGTGCTCGCCGAAGGGATCGAAGTCGCCAGTGCTTCGTTGGAGAATGGGTTGCTTATTGTGGAACTGAAACGACGCAAATTGGAACCGCAGATTAGAACCATTGAAATTCGCGGCGGCAACGCCACATCTAGGTAAGGCGCCCAAGCGTCCCAAGGAGGTCAAAATGACCATGAGAAGCGAATTCGACGATGCAGACGAACGCGTGACGTTCGATCCAAATCGTATCACCTACATCAAGCCCACCGGGCTTGAAGAGGCGAAGAAGCTCGGCATCGTGCCCAAAGGCATCAAGCTGCCGAAAGAGACGATGCTTTATGTGCTGCATGCCATGGACGGCAGCGTGCTGGGCTTCACCGATGCGTGGGACAGCGCCTACGGCGCCGCCGTGCAAAACGATATGACGCCGGTGAGCGTGCACTAAAGCGTCCGCGGATAGTTGAAATGCGAAAGGGCCGAAGCGATAAGCTTCGGCCCTTTCGTCTTCCTGGACATAATTCTTTTTATGCGGCCTGTGTGTTCGGCCCCGCACTGGGTTCGGTGAGAATGGCATAAAGCGCTTCCGGCTTGCTCGCCGCGCGCAGCTTCTCGCAGACCGTCTGGTTACGCAGCAGCCGCGAAACCCGCGCCAGTGCCTTCAGATGGTCCGCACCGGCCTGTTCCGGAGCCAGCAGCAGGAACACGAGATCCACCGGCTGATTGTCCACCGCATCGTAGTCGATGGGCGTCTCCAACCGTGCAAACAGCCCCGTGATCTTGGTAAGCCCCGCAAGCCGCCCATGCGGGATAGCAATGCCCTGCCCCACGCCGGTCGTGCCCAACCGCTCGCGCTCCGTCAGCGTCTCGAATATCCGTCGCTCTGGCAGCCCGGTAAGGGGCGCCGCGCGTGCCGCCAATTCCTGGAGCAACTGCTTCTTACCTTGAGCCTTCAACGCCGCGATTACGGATTCTGGCGTCAGCAAATCGGTGATTTCCATGAGAGTGGGGGCCTTGAATTAGAGAAGGGCGCCTTTCTTCGGATTGCCCTTTTCGTGATGGTTCTTCAGCTTGCGTTTGTAACGGCGCGCCTGCTTCTCAACCTTGCCGAGCGCATCGTCGAAAGCCCGATAGGCATCGTTTGCTTCTCCTACCGCCGTCAGCACCGCACCCGAGTCGAGATGCACCTTGCAATCGGCGCGATAAAAAGCCCCCTCGCGCGAAAAAACGATACTGGCACCAGCGCCACCGTCGAAGTGCTTTTCAATGGCGGTTTTGATCCGCGCCTTCACTTGCTCCGGAAGTGCTTCCCCAATTTCTATCTGCTTTCCTGAAACGCGAACCTGCATGTTCCGACCACGGGTCCCTGGTACGCCACCTAACTATAATCCCTTTCGGGCCGGGCCGTTTCAAAAAAAGCGCCCGCCGTGTAGGCGCGTCGGACCGGAATGTCAACGATGGCGGATCAGGGGCTTGCCGGGGCCGGGATTTCGCTTGACTTTAGCCGCCGGCGTTCCACCGACGAGGGTATGCGCATCGCTTCGCGGTACTTGGCCACGGTGCGGCGCGCAATATTTACGCCGTCCGCCGTCAAAAGCGCCACGATCCTGTCGTCAGAAAGTATCTCATCGCAACCTTCATTATCGATCATTTCCCGAATGCGGTCGCGTACCGATTCTGCCGAATGGGCTTCCGCTCCGTTCACGGATTGAATGGCCGCGGTGAAGAAATATTTCATTTCGAAGACGCCACGTGGCGTTGAAATGTATTTGTTGGATGTCACGCGGCTCACCGTCGATTCGTGCATGGTGATCGCATCGGCGATGGTGCGCAAATTGAGCGGGCGCAGATGGCGAACGCCATAAGTCAGAAAGCCGTCCTGCTGGCGAACGAGTTCGGTTGCCACCTTCAAGATCGTACGCGCGCGCTGATCGAGGCTTTTCACCAGCCAGTTGGCATTGTTCAGGCAATCGGTGAGATAGTTCTTAGCGTCCTTCTCGCGCGCTTCCTTCGAAACCTTGGAATAATAGCGTGAATTGACAAGCAGTCGCGGAAGGGTGTCACCGTTCAACTCCACGTGCCAGCCGCCATCAGGCCCTTCACGCACGAATACATCTGGCACCACTGGCTGGACAGGCTCAGAACCGAACGCAAGGCCCGGCTTGGGTGTCAGCGCCCGGATTTCCGCGATCATGTCGTTGATATCGTCGTGATCGACGCCGCAGGCAGCGCTCAAACCGCTGATGTCCCGCCGCGCCACAAGGTCGAGCCGAGCCAGCATCATCTCCATCGCCGGATCGAACCGATCCTTGGCACGAAGCTGAATGGCCAGACACTCGGCAAGATCGCGGGCGGCCACACCCGGCGGATCGAACCCCTGCAGAACTTCAAGAACCGAATGCACCTGCTCGAGCGTGGTGCCAAGACGTTCGGCGATTTCGGAAAGGTCGCCCCGCAGATAGCCGGTTTCGTCCACCGCATCGAGCAGCGAGAGGCAGATCAAGCGCCGTTCGGGATCGAGCGCGGCAATCGCAAGCTGGTCGAGCAGATGATCCTTGAGCGACTCACCTGACCCCAGAATGTTTTCGAGCCCATCATCATCACCTTCCAGACGTGCGCCGGACGAACGAACGGTGGACCAGTCGGTCAACGGCTGTGCGGAATCGTTTTCAACGCGCGACGGTGCGTCGTCGGGATAGAGATCGTCACGGCCCGCATCCATGTCCTCCGCTTTGGAGAAGTCGTCGCGGGTAAGTGCCGTATCGAGAGCTTCGTTTGCCGGAGCGACGTCTTCCGTCTGGCGCTCGGGTTCCGCAGGTGCGCTCTCGTCGCGTTCCAGTAGCGGGTTGCGTTCCAGCTCCTGCTCTACATAAGCAGTGAGTTCGAGGTTCGACAGTTGCAACAGCTTGATCGCTTGCTGCAACTGCGGAGTCATCACAAGGGATTGCCCTTGTCTTATTTCCAACCGTTGAGAAATCGCCATGACCTATGCCTCACAATCCCCGGTCACAACGAAAATCTCTCGCCGAGATAAACCCGGCGCACATCACGGTCGCCCACGATGTCGGACGGAAGGCCTTCTTTCAGCACATGGCCTTCATGGATGATGTAGGCGCGGTCGATCATCTCCAGCGCATCGCGCACATTATGATCGGTGATCAGCACGCCGATGCCGCGATCCTTCAAATGCTTCACCAGATCGCGAATCTCGCCCACAGCAATGGGGTCGATACCAGCCAGCGGTTCGTCGAGCAGGATGTAGGACGGATGGGTCGCCAGAGCGCGCGCAATTTCCACACGCCTCCGCTCACCGCCAGACAACGCGATGGCCGGTGTTTGGCGCACATGCGTCAACCCGAATTCAGCCAGAAGATCTTCGACCATGGATTCGAGGCGGCCCGGGTCTTGTTCGACCAGTTCCGACGTCGCCCGGATATTTTCCTCAGCCGAGAGACCGCGAAAAATCGAAGCTTCTTGTGGCAAATAGCCGATGCCAAGGCGTGCACGACGATACATTGGCAGATGCGTGACGTCGTGCCCGTCCACTTCGATAGTACCTGTGTCGGCAGGAATGAGACCGCTGATCATGTAGAAGCAGGTCGTCTTGCCCGCGCCGTTGGGACCGAGCAGGCCCACCACTTCGCCACGCTTGAGCGACAGGCTGACCGAGCGAACTACGGGCCGCTTCCTGAAACTTTTACCGATGCGCGTCACCACCAGCCCCTGACTGCCTTCAACCACGCGCGGGGGTTCCGCGCGGGACGTCTTGGAGCTGATTTCGGTGCCGTTTGTCGTCATGGGCAAGAACTGTGCCTATTCGTGTTTAAGGAAGCATGAATGGTTACGGATTGGTTGACGCTGGCTTTAACGATTGAGACTGTCTCTGGGGCGGCGGGGTAAACAATCCCTGAACGCGCCCGCCATTCGCACCTTTTGATTGCAGGGTCGCCGCTCCCGTCACCAGATTCACGACCAACGTCGTTCCGCGCATCACATTCTTGTCCTTTGCCAAAACAACGTGACCGTTCAATGTGATTGTGCGCGGGCCGACGTCGTAGACGCCAACGTCACCTTGAGCCGTTCCGGAACTGGAATCGAATACGACATGACCGGTCGCTTCGATCTTGTCGGGCTTGTTCTCGATGACATTCACGCGAACCTTGTCGGCGCGCAGTCTGAGGTTTCCTTGTGTGACGATGACGTTACCGGAATAGGTGCCAGTTTTTCCTTTGATGTCAGCCAGAAAGGCATCCGCTGAAACATTGATTGGTTCGTCGGCATTGTGTTTGCCGAAATCGAGAGGCGTATTGGCAGCGAAGGCTGGGCCCGCAAGCAGGCAAAGGGCAAGTAAAGGCTTGCGCATCACGTCTTGCCCGCTTTCTGTATCGTGGTGTGCACGTTGCCGTAGAGGCGGATCTGTTGGGTCACCTTATCGACCTCAAACCTGTCGGCCTTCACCGTGCCAAGCGGTCCCTGTCCAGTAACGGCCTGCTCGCCATGGATGAAGCCCTTCTTCAGGTCGAACCGGGCACTTTTGGTATGCAACTCGTAACCATTGTCTGAAAAGACGGAGATGCCGCCATCCAGCACGAGGGTCTTCGCATCGGCATCGAACAAACCGTTGACTGCAGTCGCGTTCAGCCAGCGATTATTGTCTAGCGTCATGTCGGCGTCGACATTCACAAGGCGAGCCTTGCGCGAACTGCGCCCCTGTTGAATGGCGCGGTCGGCCGTGACAACAAACGGGTTGCCCTTGGCATCGCTCCCCGAAAGCCGCGGCTTTATCATCGCCAGATCGTTGGCGACCTCGTTTACCCTCTCGAAGGTCATAGCCACGCGGTCCTGCTGGCGCGGCTGAAATGCATAGATCGCAACAGCCGCAAGCAACACCAACGCGCCAATCGGCAACGCACGCTTCATCAAGGTAACAAACCGCGTATAGCGTTCGGCATCGAGCATCGTGCCACGTGGGCGCGCTGCCCAATCGCGACGCTTCGACTTGAGAGCGGTTGCCCGATCCGCCATCAAACCACTCCAGCCTGCAGACAATCGTGCAGGTGCAAAATGCCGTAGGGCCGTGCGAATTCATCGAGGATAAAAAGTTGGGTAATCTTCTTTTCGTTCATCAGTGCAAGCGCCTCGGCAGCCAGCCGATCAGCCGCAATCACCTTTGGATTGCTCGTCATGATCTCAAGCGGTTTGCGATCCAGAAGTTCGCGATCCATGTGTCGCGAAAGGTCGCCGTCGGTGATGATGCCTTTCAACGCGCCGCTCTTATCTGCAATCCCGACACAGCCGAATCGCCGCGCTGCCATGGTGAGAATGACCTGCTGCATCGAAGCGTCTTCATTCACCAGCGGAATCTCCTCGCCGGTATGCATGAGATCGCTCACCCTTATGAGCGCCTTGCCAAGCGATCCACCGGGGTGAAAATCACGATATTGATCCGCCGTGAATCCGCGCCGCTCCATCAGTGCAACCGCGAGTGCGTCGCCCAGCACCAACATCATTGTAGTAGAGGTTGTCGGCGCCAACCCCATCGGACACGCTTCGCGAGCATTGGGTAGTACCAGTGCGACATCGGCGGTTTGCAGCAGTGTGGAATTGGGATTACCGGCAATGCCGATCAACGGGATGCGCAACCGCTTGGCGTGGGTCATCAGATCGCCAAGTTCGGCGGTCTCACCACGATATGAAAGCATCAACACAGCGTCTTCGCGCGTGACCATGCCCAAGTCACCATGGCTGGCCTCGCCCGGATGGACGAAGTAGGCGGGTGTACCGGTCGAGGCGAGCGTCGCAGCAATCTTGCGTGCGATGTGGCCGCTCTTACCCATGCCACTGACGATTACCCTACCTTTGATGGAAAGTATGGCGTCAATCGCTCGGGCAAATTCCCCATCGAGCGACTGCCCCAATGCTGCGATAGCCTCCCCGGCCATTTCGAACACCCGGCGCGCAGCCTTCAGGTCCGGGGCCTGTGTAAGGCTGGTGGCGGTCGCGGCAGACGGCATTGAATACCCTTCGAGGTTCTTGGCGATGTGCTCGCAAGTGCGAATGGCGGCCCCAAGCGAAAATCATGCCAAATGTGGCCGATCCCCCGACAGCGTTCAAGTCTTAAAATTTTTCAAGGAGTTAACGGGCCTTTTCGCCCACGTTAACCATTTAATGGGCGAAAATATCGACCTCATCCCAACCCGCCAGATCAAGTGCAGCCCTGGCAGGCAAAAAGCCGAAACAGGCCTGCGCCAACGCAGTGCGTCCTTCCCGGGCCAGCATGGTATCCAGCGATTCTTTCAGCCGATGCAGATAGGCCACGTCGTTTGCGGCGTAAGCAAGCTGGCGTTCGGTAAGTTCGGGAGCACCCCAATCGGAACTTTGCTGCTCTTTCGACAGATCGACGTTGAGAAGCTCTTTCACCAGATCCTTGAGACCGTGCTTGTCGGTGTAGGTCCGCACAAGCTTGGAAGCGATCTTGGTGCAATAAATAGGCGCAGTAACAACGCCGAGATGGCGCTGGAACATTGCTACATCGAAGCGTGCGAAATGAAATATCTTCAGTACTTTAGAATCGGTCAGAAGGCGTTTGAGATTGGGTGCCTCGTAGTCACCCGGTGCGAATTGGACGGCATGGCAAACATCGTCACCCGCCGAAAGTTGAGCGAGACACAAGCGGTCGCGAACATAGGACAGACCCAGGGTTTCCGTGTCGATGGCAACGATGGGGCCGAGATCCAGGCCGTTGGGCAGGTCGCCCTTGTGGAGCTTAATTTTCACGCCATATCCCTCGCCCCGTCAGATTAAAACCGGGGCGTAAAAAAATCACTCTCTTATTGCCGGATCGCCAGCCCATCACGCAAGCTGCGGGTTCAACAATTTTCGAGGAATTTCTGTGATCGATCTGCACTACGTGGCCACGCCCAACGGCCAGAAAATCAGCATCATGCTGGAGGAGGTGGGCCTTCTCTACAACGTGATTCTCTACGACATTTTTGAAGGCGACCAACACACTGCCGAATTCGGCCAGATCAACCCCAACCATAAACTTCCAGCCATTGTCGATCACGCCCCAGCCTTCGGTGGTGGACCACACCCGGTGTTCGAGTCCGGGGCCATCCTTCAATACCTCGCCGAAAAGACTGGCATGATGCTTCCCTCCGACCCACGCAAGCGTAGCGTTGCCATCCAATGGTTGACATGGCAGGTAGCCGGCCTCGGCCCCATGGGTGGCCAAATGGCACACTTCGTCCGCTACGCACCGCAGGAGATCGACTACGCGATCCAGCGATATACCAAAGAAGTGCAAAGGTTGTTGCGCGTATTGGAACGCAGACTCAGTGAGGCCGAATACCTTGCGGGCGATGAATATTCGATTGCGGATATCGCGATTTGGCCGGGGCGCAGCGCTGGCGGTTCTATGAACATCGACATCGCGGACTATCCCAACATCCACCGTTGGTTTAACGCGATTTCCGAACGTCCCGCGGTGATTCGCGGACGAACTGCGGATAAACTAGCGACCCCACAGAAATACTTAAACCGAAAACAACACCTAACGCCCGAAGAGTGGTCCAACATGTTCGGCAGCAAAATGCACAACGCCGTGAATCTCTGAATGACCTCTCTCGAAGCCGAACACCGCGATCTCAAGCGGCGCGTGCTTAAAACCATTTTCGGCTTCGACGATTTCCGCCCCGGACAGGAGGAGGCGGTGGACATACTCCTATCCGGCCGCCACCTGCTGATGGTCATGCCCACAGGATCTGGGAAGTCGCTCTGTTTCCAGGTCCCGGCTCTGGTGTTGGGCGGGCTGACGGTCGTAGTTTCGCCGCTGGTGGCACTGATGCAGGACCAGGTAGCGGCGCTGAAACTTGCCGGCGTCGCCGCCGATGCAATCAATTCCTCTCAAAGTCGCGACGACAACGTGGCGGCATGGCAACGCGCCGCCAGGGGCGAGACGCGCCTCCTGTACATGGCCCCCGAACGGCTCATGACCGAAAGGATGCTCGGCGCATTGGCAAAACTGCCCATGAAGCTAATCGCCATCGACGAAGCGCATTGCATTTCGCAATGGGGGCCAGCGTTCCGGCCCGAATACGAAGCGTTGACACGATTGTGCGACGTCTTTCCGGGTGTGCCCATCGCAGCCCTCACTGCTACCGCAGATGAATCCACGCGAGCCGACATCGCCCAAAAACTGTTTGCCGACGATGTCGAAACCCTCGTGATGGGCTTCGATAGGCCAAACATCCGGCTGACAGTCGAACCCAAGAAAGACAGCAAGAAGCAATTGCTTACTTTCGTAAAAGCACGCCCCGGTGCGAGCGGGATCGTCTATTGCCTATCGCGCAAACGCACGGAAGGCATTGCCTCATTCCTGGGCGAACATGGCGTAGCAGCCCTTCCCTATCATGCAGGGATGATGAAAGAAGCACGCGAAGCTAACCAAAACCGGTTCATGACAGAACCCGGCGTTGTCATGGTGGCGACTATCGCGTTCGGTATGGGCATCGACAAGCCGGACGTGCGTTATGTGCTACATGCCGATCTTCCGGGAAGCCTGGAGGCATACTACCAAGAAGTGGGCCGTGCGGGGCGGGACGGCGAACCAGCCGAGGCTGTCATGCTCTTTGGCCTCAATGACATCCGCACACGGCGAATGTTCATCGACGAAGAACAATCGAGCGAAGATCGCAAGAGGCGCGAACATCAAAGGTTGAATGCGCTGCTCGCGTATTGCGAAGCACCGGAATGTCGCCGTCAGCTACTGTTAACATATTTTGGCGAGGAGGCGGCGCCTTGTGGCAATTGCGATGTCTGCCTCGACCCAACCGCCACGATCGACGGTACCGCAGATGCCATGAAGATTCTTGCAACAATTCATCTGACAGGGCAGTTGTTCGGCGCCGTCCATATCGTGGATGTTTTACGCGGTAACGAGACGGAGAAGGTCTTGACGAACCGTCACCAGCACAGCGCAGCTTTTGGGACGGGCGCGAGCCGCGGACGCGAGGAATGGCAGTCACTGATACGCCAGTTGGTCGGCGGTGGTTTCCTACTCATCGATATAAGCGGCTATGGCGGCTTACGCATTAGCGCAAAAGGGCGGGCATTGATGGAGGGCAGCGAAACTTTTCGCTACCGGCCTCTCTCTGCCTCGATTGCGCGCAAGGAAAAGCGCGCGAAGGCGATTAAAGATGCGGACCTTTCACATGCAGAAACATCGTTGCTTGATGCGCTGAAGCAACTTCGTTCAAGGCTTGCCAAGCAGCGTCGTGTTCCGGCCTACGTCGTGTTCTCCGACCGAACCCTGATCGACATGGCGCAAAAAAGCCCACGCAACGCGTATGAATTCGGCGAAGTTCACGGCGTCGGGGAAGCAAAACAGAGGGAATTCGGAACCCTGTTTCTCGACGCGATTAGAGAGCATCGAGAAGCCTGAAAACCATCAGGCGCATATCCGCTTCCGCGCCGCTTGATATTCGCTTTCAAGGCGCGCGATCAGTTCGGCTGCCGGGACAACATCTTTCACCATGCCGATACCCTGACCACATCCCCAAATGTCCTTCCACGCTTTCTTATCGGTGTTACCGCCCGAACCAAAGTTCATCTTCGACGGATCGGATTGCGGAAGGTTTTCAGGATCGAGGCCAGCCGCTACGATAGACGGTTTCAGATAGTTGCCATGGACCCCAGTGAAAAGGTTTGAGTAAACAATATCGTCCGCCGCAGATGCGGTTATCATCTGCTTGTAACCGTGGGGTGCGTTAGCTTCCGTTGTTGCGATGAAAGCCGAGCCGATATAGGCAAAATCCGCTCCAATCGCGCGCGCTGCGAGAACACCGCGTCCCGTTGCAAGCGAGCCTGACAAAGCGATGGGGCCGTCGAACCATTCCCGAATTTCCTCAACTAGAGCAAACGGTGACGTCGTACCCGCGTGGCCGCCCGCACCGGCGGCAACAGCTATCAATCCATCCGCACCTTTTTCGACTGCCTTGCGCGCGAATTTGACGTTGATGATATCGTGCAAAGTGACGCCGCCGTAAGAATGGACAGCGTCGTTCACATCCGTGCGCGCGCCCAACGATGTGATGACGATGGGTACCTTGTATTTCACACAAAGTGTCAGATCCTGTTCAAGTCGATCATTCGATTTGTGTACAATCTGGTTGACGGCAAAGGGGGCGGAGGGTTTATCCGGATTTGCTCTGTCATGCGCCGCCAACTCTTCAGTGATGCGAGCAAGCCATTCGTCCAGCAACGAGACGGGACGAGCGTTGAGCGATGGGAAAGAGCCGATCACACCCGCCTTGCATTGCGCTATCACCAGATCCGGATTGGAAATGATAAACAGTGGCGAGGCGATCACCGGTATCGACAGCGGCTTGGCAAGCGCGCCAGGCAACGCGCGCGACGGGGTAGAGTGGATCGTCATTTGTTACTCCGTTTTGGATTGGAAAGAGACCGGATTTTCGATGAGGGTGTACGCGCACCACGGAATGTCAGGCGCATGGTTTCGAAGTAGAGATCGCGTACGTTAGTGTCTTTCGGCAACCTGCCGGCGAGGTACAGCACGATCACGCCATGGGCTGCCGCCCACAGCGCGCGGCCAATTTCCTTCGAATCGCCGGTAACGATTCCGGCCTCGCGCAGATCGTCGACATGGCGGGTGACGGTGCGCGTCGCGCGCGCGCTGGCCTTGGCGAGTTCGTCGTTTCGTTGCTCGTCAGGTTGGCTAAGATCGAACATCAGACGATAGGCGCCGGGGTTTTCCAGTGCAAAATCCAGATAGGCTCGTCCCACGGCGCGTGCCCGCGAAAACGGATTACCGCCTTCGGCAAACGCTGTTTCCAGCGTTAGGGCGAATGTGTTGAAGGCATTCGTGCGCAAATACGCTATGATCTCGTCGCGGTCCCGGAAATAGCGATAAAGACCCATAGGGCTGGAGCCAATGGCCCGCGCGATCTCACGCATGGTGATAGCGGCCTCGCCACCCTTCGCATAAAGCGCGGCGGCAGCCTCGCCCACCCTGGCGCGAAAGTCCTGGACATCCTCTTTGCTCAGTTCCCGGGGCATGATTCATTTCGTACGTTGTACGCGTACAATGTACGAAACAGAGGTCCTCGTCAAATTGAAGAAGCCCGCGGGGAAGCGCTTGACTCTTCGAGGACGACGTCCTATTTCACCATTAGGTTAATTAACTTTCTGGTTCAATATAAGTGAGTGATCGCCTAAGCGCCACGTTTGCAGCCCTCGCCGACCCTACAAGGCGAGCCATCTTGGCTCGCCTCGCCCTTGGCGAAGCCTCGGTGAAAGAGCTGGGAGAGCCGTTCGAGATGAGCGCGCCCGCGATCTCCAAGCACCTGAAGGTTCTGGAGAAGGCCGGCCTCATCACCCGCGGACGCGAGGCACAATGGCGTCCCTGCAAGCTGGAGCCTGAAGCACTCAAGGGCGTTGACGAATGGCTCGAACGCTATCGCCGCCTCTGGGAGGCCCGCTTCGACCGCCTCGAAGAATATTTGCGCGAACTGCAAGCCAAGGAGAAGTCTGATGATGGCAAGCGCAAGTGATGTGGCAACCGAAGAACGCACTCTCGTCATCACGCGCATGTTCGATGCGCCGCGCGAGATGGTTTTCAAGATGTGGACCGACCCCAACCACCTCATTCACTGGATGGGGCCGATCGAATACCCGGCGATGAAGGTAGACAATGATTTCCATATCGGCGGCAAATGGCGCATTGGCCTTCGCGCTGCGGATGGCAGCGAAGATCTCTGGCAAAGCGGTGTCTATCGCGAAATCGACGAGCCGAAGAAACTTGCGTTCTCTTTCATGTGGGAAGGCATGAAAGGCGGAAAGCAGCCGCGCGAAACCTTCGTCAGCATCGAATTGGAAGATATTGGCGGCAAAACTCGCATGACCTTCCGGCAATTCCTATTCGACACGGTGAGCAATCGCGATGGCCACAATTATGGCTGGAACAGTTCGTTCGATCGCTTCAATCAATATCTGACGACATTATGAAGAGCCAGCAATGACCGATACATTCCGTGACGAAGCCCAAATACGCAATATTCTCAATTCCGCTGCAAAGGCGCTCTACGCAAAGGATGCCGATGCGGTTGTCGCCCACTATGCGGATGATATTTCGATAGCGAACCTTGCGCCCCCGCTATTTCACGAAGGTTCGCAAGCGTGGAACCGGGCTGCCATTCAGCAGTGGTTCGACACCTGGTCGGGGCCCATCAATCTCGAAATGCGCAACATACAGATCGAGATTTCCGGTGACATCGCATTCGCCCACGGGCTCAACCGAATGAGCGGCGTTAAACGTGATGGCGAACGGCCCGATCTTTGGATGCGCATCACGCATTGCTTCCGGAGGGAGCGAGGCGAATGGAAAACGGCGCATATCCACGAATCCGTGCCGTTCTACATGGATGGCAGTTTCCGCGCCGCGACCGATCTCAAGCCCTGAAGGACAAGCAATGACTGCCAACGACAATCAGACCGAAGATTTTACTTATTCGCGCATCTTCGACGCGCCCCGCGAGCTGGTTTGGGAGATTTACACCACGCTCGAACATCTCTCGAAGTGGTGGGGCCCTCAAGGCTTCACGTGGATCAGCGGTACACTCGATTTCCGTCCTGGCGGTGTTTTTCACTATGGCATGCGCGGGCCGACAGGTCAGGAGATGTGGGGAAAATTCAACTACCGCGAAATCTCGAAGCCAGATCGCATTGTTTTCACAAATTCGTTCGCAGACAAGGACGGCAATACGGTGCGGGCGCCGTTCTTCTCTGACTGGCCGCTGGAAGTCCTCAACACGGTGACATTCACGGAAGAGGGCGGCAAAACCACGATCCATTTGCGCGGACGTCCGTTCAACGCAACGGCGGAAGAGCGCGCCCGGTTCGAGGCCACAAAGCCATCAATGAACCAGGGATTCGGCGCGACGTTCGACAAGCTCGTCCACTATCTTTCGGAATTGAAGGCGTAAGCCATGTTGAGCGAACCCAAAATCGTCGAGCGAACTGCACAGCCTTACGCTTTTGTTCGCCGGACAATCGGAATGAACGATATCACCAAGATTGCCGACAAGATGACGAGCGAGTTCTTTTCTCAGTTGGGGAGGCTTGGCGCTGGACCGACGGGGGCGCCGTTCTTCAAGTACAGTTGCTTTTACAAAGACGGAAATATGGATCTCGAATGGGGCGCGCCGGTTCCCGCGGGAACGATAGGCGACGATCTCATAGTTACAGGAACTTTGCCCGGCGGACGTTACGTCAGTGCGATGTACACAGGCCCGTTCAACGGATTGCGCGAGGCGACCGCCAATGTTCTCAAATGGGCGGAGGACCGCGATCTCGAATTTGACACGGCGGAGACACACAACAGTGTGACTTTCGCGTGCAGGCTTGAGGTCTATCTTACCGATCCGCGTGCGGAACCGGACTCCCGCAAATGGCAGACCGAAATCACCATGCGCCTCGCTGATGAGGCGTGAAACAAGGAGAAAGACATGCAAGTCGCCCCCTATCTGAACTTCAAAGGCAACTGCGAGGAGGCATTCAAGTTCTATGAGAAATGCTTCGGCGGGAAGATAGAAATGATGATGACGCACAAGGATGCGCCGCCTGGGATGAATACCAATCCGGAATGGCGCGATAAGATCATGCATGTTCGGCTGAATGTGGATGGGGCGATCATCATGGGATCGGATGCGCCGGGCGATTACTACAAGCAGCCGCAGGGCTGGCACGTATCGCTGAGCATAAAGAAACCCGAAGACGCCGAGCGGATCTACAAGGAACTCTCGGAGGGCGGAAACGTGACAATGCCGCTGCAGCAAACCTTCTGGTCGCAGAAGTTCGCGATGCTCACCGATCGCTTCGGCATTCCCTGGATGATCAACGTCGAAAACAACTGAGCCACCAATATGCCTTCCAGGCGGAGAAAACATACATGTCTTTGAAACTCTACTATCACCCGCTTTCGTCCTACTGCCACAAGGTTCTCATTGCGTTTTACGAGAACGACACGCCATTCGAGCCGGTGCTGGTCAATCTGGGCGATCCGGAGTCGCGGGCGGCGTTTTTGAAAGTGTGGCCGGTCGGCAAGTTTCCGGTGATCGAAGATACGTCGCGCGACAACTGGATGTTCCCGGAATCGAGCATCATCATCGAATATCTGGATCAGTATTATCCCGGCAAAACGCGTTTCATTCCGGCGGATCCCGATCTGGGGCGGCAGGTGCGGATGCGCGATCGTTTTTTCGATCTGCACATTCATACCCATATGCAAAGGCTGATGGGCGAAGTCCTGAGGCCCGAAGGCAAGAAAGACCCGTTCGGCGCCGATCAGGCGCTTGCCGCGATGCGCACGG
>Ga0335070_10002845_pt1 | contig 20109 bp, 20 predicted proteins | sample Lox_Sample_13_FD_206722 | JGI IMG/M metagenome (GOLD analysis project Ga0335070, IMG submission 206722) | Soil microbial communities from Loxahatchee National Wildlife Refuge, Florida, United States - Lox_Sample_1.3 | ecosystem: Environmental > Terrestrial > Soil > Wetlands | place: USA... | reverse complement strand
GACACGGGGACTTGGTCTCGACGTAGACAGCTTAAACGGAGATCCGTTCGTATTCGATCGGCAGTGCGAACCGCTCCCGGAGGCGAAGTAAGTACTCCACGCCGTCGTCGTCGATGGCAGCTTCACCAACAACGATCAAGCGGGTTGCGCCTTGGGCGCCCGGCCAGAACGCGTATTCTAGCAGCTGGCCGACTGCCTCGCGGAGACATGCTCGCGCCGATAGTGCGGTCTTAATCTCGTAGAACCAGTATTCGTTCTGCCGGCGTACCACTAAGTCAATTCGGGTTCCGACGCCACTGGAATTCTCGGTTCCAACGCTTTCCTTGCCGTACTGAGCCGCGAGTCGGCGATACAGTGCCTCTTGCAGTTCGTTGTGCCGGAGGGCGAGGTCGAGTTGCCTTTGAGCCTGAGTTGCAACAGCCGACGGCGCTTTCATCGAACATCCTGGGCGAAATGTGAACGGAGCGGCTGACGGTGTTGAGATCGGCTGCGACGTGCCGCCGCTCTCAACGTATTTGTAAATCGCAAGCAGCCGATCAAGGTCTGCAAGAACGGCTTCATAATCGATTTGGTCGACCGACTGTCGTCTCCCCAGGAAGACGAATACACCCTCCTTGACGCGCTCCCAGGGAATGGGCGCCGGCATTTCCATGTCGCTTCGCGTTTGGTTTTCGAAGTGCCACATCCGTAGGTCTCCGAAGAGGTCAAGATTGGCTCCGATAAAGTCATTGAAAAGTCGCACCTTATCAATCAGGACTTCGATCGACGGTAGGGTGCGGTTTGTTTGAAAGGAAAATGCGACTCCGTGCCTAAATTCACGAATACCCGAGACATCCTCGAAACCGATGTTGAACTGTAGCTCGGACCGACCGCCATGATGGAAAGCATAATCGTCCATTGTTGTCTGAGAACTGAAAATATCGTGTCCGGGTTTGTGAGACAGAGCCTTCAGACTGGTTCGGAGTTCTTGAAGCGCACCAATCGGGTGTGCGTACGATCTTCTGTTCAGTTCCGCTGCTATCGCATGAATGTCAGGGGTACTCATTTTCTCCTTCGATTACCCGCCTCGGGCAAACTATACTGCGCGACCAATGCGGTTAGCAAATGCCTGATTTAGGCGCGAGCACTGCCCGCGCAAGGTCGCTCGACCTTCTCGGCGTCTCTTCGTCTCGGCGGTGAACAGGCCCTACAGAAACACCCGCGCGATCCACTTTTCTACAATCGGGCCCGCTGTGGACGGGAACCGGTGGCCGCCTTCGAGCATGTGAAACTCGACATCGTCTGCCCGCAGCCGGAGACGGTCCGCGTAATGTTCCGTGACGTTCGGCGGATAGAATTCATCCTCGCTGCGCGCAATGTGCATCAGCGCCGCCGAGACTTTCTGGTAGGGCCCGTCTTCCCAGTTCTTCGGCACGCCGCCGCAGATGCCGATCACACCGCGAACCGCCTGCGGATGCGTGGCTGCGAAACGGTAGTTCATTCCCACCGGCTGCGAAAAGCCCATCAGGAGCCGGCGCTGCGGCGGAATTGCGAATTGCCCGCCGGCTTCGTCCAGCGTGTGCAGCAGCATGTCATGATGCAGGCGGACGGATTCAAGGGAGTGTTTGTGGGTAGCCCAGCAATAACCCACCTCGGCTGTATTCTGCGCCAGAAAAAACTGGCTCGGAGCTTGTAACGCGGCGATAACATGCTGCCGTCCCAGGAGGCGCTCGGTCAGGCGGAGCATGATTTCCGGATTCTGTCCGAATCCATGCAGGGTTGCGACGAGCAGCGTGGATGCATCGGCGCGGGTCGGCGTGTGCAGCAAATAGTGGCAATCCAGCCGCGCGCTGAAAGTGCGGTGTTCCACCGCTTCAGAAGACATCCATTGAGTTGTACCATTTCCACATGAGCAAAACTGCGCTGATTACCGGAGCCTCGTCCGGCATCGGCTATGAACTCGCGAGGTGCTTTGCCCGCGACGGCACGAATCTCGTGCTCCTCGCTCGTGACGAAGCCAAGCTCGGCCAGATCGCTGCCGAATTGCGGTCGCCCAGCGTTTCCGTAAAAGTCATCGCGGCGGATCTGGCCCGCCCGGTGGCGCCCTCAGAGATCCTTGACGCCACGCGAGCCGCCAACATTGGTGTGGACTATCTGGTTAACAACGCCGGCTTCGGACTGGGTGGCTCCTTCGCCGAGAGCGATCTCCGGACCCAACTCGACATGATGCAGGTCAACATGGTTGCGCTCGTGCACCTGACCAGGCTCTATCTCCCGGGCATGCGCCAGCGAGGATTCGGAGGCGTTCTCAACGTCGCCTCCACCGCTGCGTTCCAGCCGGGTCCGCTGATGGCGATTTATTACGCTACGAAAGCCTTCGTTTTGTCGTTTACCGAAGCCATTGCCGAGGAGTTGCGGGATACCGGCGTCACGGCCACCGCGCTGTGTCCGGGACCGACGGCCACCGATTTCCAACGCAGGGCCAAAATTGAAAGGGTCCGCCTCGTGAGGTCGAAGATCGGAGTGATGAGCGCCAGGCAGGTGGCGGAAATCGGGTACCGCGCTTTCCTCGAAGGGAAAGTCATTGTGATTCCAGGCCTGCTGAATAAGATCGGCGCGCAATCGGTCCGCATCAGTCCGCGTGCCGTGGTGCGGAAGGTAGCCCGCAAGCTGCAGGAGGGCTGACGAACTACGCTACCCGGTGCAGCTTGCTGACGCGGCCCACTTCCACCCACTCGACCACGAAAATGTTCCCGGCGTGGTCGAAGCATGCCCCGTGAGGACAGATGAATTTGCCGGGGATGAATTTGTCGCGCGGCTCCTTGCGAAGGTCCTTCCACGTGTTCGCCGCGGAGTCATCGCCCAGATGGAGGATCACTTTGTTGTCACGGTCCAGCAGCGTCACTCGCGCCGCCAGATCGGGCACCACAACGTCTCCGTTTTTGTAGAAGCTGAAGTGGCACGGCATGTTGGTGCCGCCGACGAATTCGATGTGCTTGCCGTCCAGCGTGAAGTTCTGGATGCGGTTGTTGCCCCGGTCGGCCACGCTCAGAATGGGATGCGCGCCGCGCTCGTCAACAATGATGCCGTGCGGGCAATCGAGCTTGCCTGCCTCTTTCCCCGGACCGCCGAAGGTGCGAATGTACTCACCTTTGCTGTTGTACTGATTGATATAGCTAGAGCCGTAGCCGTCGCCGACGTAGATGTCGCCGTCGGGCGCAATCGCCAGATTGGTCGGGCTGTACTTGATACCGGGCCGGTAGGGCTCCGATTCCTTCGGATAGCCGAGCGTGAACACTTCCTCGCCGTCCAGCGTGGTCTTCACCACCAGCGCCCGCTTGGTATCGCACAGGTAAAGAAACTCCGTGCTGCCTTCTTTGCGGATGTGCAGGCCATGTGCGCCGCCTTTGAATTCCCGGCCCCAGGACTTGACGAATTTTCCATCGGCGTCGAAAACCACCATGCTGTCGGAGCTTTCGCTCGAGTCATTCACCGTGTGGTGCACGTAAATGCGGCCCTGCGAATCTTCGCAGACGCCATGCGTGTTTCCGTACTTGATGCTCGCCGGCAGTTCGCCCCAATCGTGCGTGACTTCATAGGTGTGCTCACCTGCGCCCAGTACGGGTTTCCGGGCGCCGGCCTTGTCCTGAGCACCCAAGATAAGCGGAGCGCCGCCTCCGACTGCAAACAGAAACCGGCGACGGGAACTTGTGTTTTTCATGGCAAATCCTTTTCGAGGCATTGTAGCGCAATGGGCTACTGGAACTCGATCGAGCGCACATCTCCGATCGTGCCCAGTGCGGCGTCTTCGCGGTTCTCGTACTCCACAACCACGAGCCGCGCCTTTTGCGGCCCGCACACAAAATCAATGGTTCCGGGTGGAGAGCCCTTGACCGTCACGTTGCCCGGATCCCGGATGGCGAGCAGTACCTGCTTCTCGTTGGTCGCAATTCTCAGGCGGAAGATTCTGTCCAGGCAATCGACCTGGCGCAACGTGCCGAGCACTGAAGGTCTCTGCGGCGTGTCGGCCCGCCGGATCATCCGCTTCGGTCGTTCGGAAGCCTGCTGTGGGGTGGGATGCGAAGGCGGCGGGAGTTGTTCGGCAGTCAACGCACGCCGCTCTTTTGCCTGATCCAGAACACGCAGCATATCGTCCGCGGCCCCGGCCTCAACCAGGTTCTGCGCGTACTTTTTGGCGGCTTCAGCCGCTTTTCGAGCCTCGTCAAATTTCTCCAGATGGTAGTCGGCATAGGCGATCCCGTGATAATACGTGGAGGCCCGCTCGACCTTCAGGTGCTTCACCTTTCCAAAATGATCGAGAGCCTCCTGGTACTGGCGATCCTGTAACAGGCAGTACGCGAGATGCAGGTGTGCGTCCTGGTAATCCGGATTCAGTTCCACTGCTTTCTTCAAAGGTGGAATCGCAGCGCTGTTACTTTCCCCCAGGGCGCGCAGCATCATCGCATAATCAAAGTAGAGACGCGGATTCGTGCTGCCCAGTTCCGCGGCTCGCGCGAAGTGGCGCCGGGCGTCTTCGAGATCCTGAGCGCTCCACGCCAGTTCCGCCAGGCCGGCCTCCACCTCCCAGCTCTTTGGATATACTTTCGCCAGTCTCTCGTAAGCTTCCTTCGCCGCTTCGTGCTTTCCCGTCAGCGCCAGCAGGTCGGCCAGCACCACGCCGGATTCGACCGCCGGCGCAGGCAGGATATCCGGCTCCTCAGCCGACTTCTCGAGCTTCACGTCGAATACAGCCGCATTGAAATGGCCGCCGCGCAGGTAATTCTCCAGATCTTGCTGCACCTGGTTGATGGTTTTGGCATAGGCCTGCCAGAATGCCGAATTCGACGGAACTCCCGACGCTACCAGGCCGAGGAACTTGCCGAATTGCGGGCGATACTCATTGGCAAGATTCAGCATGTGCGCCAGCGCCCAGCTCTCGGAGTAAAAAATGCCGGCGCGGTCGCGTTCGTTGTAGTAGGGCGAATTGTGGTCCACGCTGGTGAGTGTTTCGAGACTCATCCACTTGTGCTGCTGCAAGTAGTAGAAGCGGCCCGGGATCACTTCGCCTACCATCACCTTCTTGTCCATGGGCTTGAGCGTGGAATATAGCTCCGCCAGCCCTTCGTTGAGCCAGATGGGCAACTCCGCACCCGAGTGCTTCACCAGCAGATGCGTGAATTCGTGCACCGCCACCGGATAATGTTCCTGGCTGATGCTGCGCATCACAATGTAGTCGCGGTCGTAACCCTCCAGGTAAAATGCGCTGGCGTACTCATTGATGCGATACGGCTCGAATTCCTTGTCTGAGCGGAACGCGATGATGCGGACGGGGACGTTCACCGCGGAATCGCTGGTGCGGCCCGTGCGCACGAAAAAGTCGCGCACCTGCTCGAAATAGAGAATGGCTTCGCGGCCCTTCTTTTCACCTGCAGTGGTATAGAGCTCAAAGTGGGAAGATTGCAGCTTGAGCCACTGCTCGGCTGCGAAAGCCGTGTAAGGCAGCAGAACGGCTGCGAGTACGGCGGCTGATTTCGATGACAGCATTAAGCCTGCTGGATTGACTTCTCCCGCGCGAACGATTTCAGTAGGTTTTCGAAGTTCCCCTGGTTGGCCGTCACCGTCTTCGCCGGCCCAGTGAACTTGATAAAGATCAGGCCCTCGGGGGCTTCCACAATAGCTCCGAGCAGCCGGTACCCGGGCTTGACGGTTTTGGTTATCGCCATGGGACCGCCGGCCCCCGTATAAGTCCCGGACAAATCAATCTCCGTTACGTCGAGCCCGTTGACGGTTCGCTTGCGCGGCTGTGCTTCCTTCTGAGGCGGTGAAAACTGGCTGATCCAGCGCTTCATGTTGTCATCCACGCTGCCGCCCTGGCCCCGGCCGAAATAATAAACTGCGCATTCGCCGTCTTCTTTGTCGCCTGGCGCAGCCGGTACCGCGTAGGTGGCGGCGCGCATGGGCCGCGACGCTTGGGCTTTCCACGATGAGGGCGCGGTCCAGCGCACTCCGGCGGCCGATTCGGCGCGGATGACGCCGAGCGCCGCAAGCAACAACAACATTGTCAGGCGCATGGGATTACTCGTTCAGTAACCGCCCGATCGTGCGCTCAATGTCTTTGTAATCGCGGTCGCAGCGCGCGTGATCTGCATTGCCAGATTCGTGAAATTCACCGCCAGGGTGCACGTAGCGAATGATCCCCTGTTTATCAACCACAAAGGATACCGAGGTCCAGCCTCGCTTCTCGAGATCGGGCCACCAGCGGTTGAGCGCCTTCCAGTCCGCATCGAGGGCTACGGGAAAAGTGAAGCCCTTCGGCTCTGCCGCCGCGCGCATGCGCTCTATGCTCCGGTCCCCCGCGGGCTTGGGATGAAAAATGCCGATCACCCTCAGCCCCCGCGAGCCATATTTTTCATTCAGCCGATTGAGGGCCGGTGCGGTTGCGGCACAGAACGGGCAGCCGTCTGTCCACCAACGGATCAGCACAACCCTGCCCCGAAGCTGGTCCATCTCGAGGGGAGGAGAATTCAGCCAGCCGCTCAACTTAAGCGGCGGTGCAGATACACCCAACCGGTCTTCGCCGCGGCTAAGATCAACGGCCACACCGGGTTGAGCCATAGAGGCCAAAAGAAGGCAAAGACCCGAAACCGCTCGCATCAAAGCGATCGTAGCAAAGAAAAATCCAACAGTGATATCTTTGGTTAACTGAATGAGAGGAGCATTCACGCGTCTGGCGTTGGCGCTCGCGGTGTGCCGCTCTGTCCTGGCGCTTCATTACGACCATATGGCGGAGCGCATCGTGGCTGCGCTAAAACCGGCGCCAGGCGAACACGTGATGTTCGGCGGGGATCCCGACTACTTTCAAGAGCTCCTCACGCCACTGCGCATGCGATTGAGAACAGCAGGCGCCATCGAAGTCCAGAATCTCGACCAGGCGGACATTTACCTATGGCTGCCTTTGAACAAGCGCGAAATCACGCCCGCGGAGCGCGCGAAGCTTGCGGTATGGCTCGACCGCGGCGGCACGCATCGTGAGATTCACTTTCATTGGGCGGAAGGTAGCGTGGACCCCGATGGCTTGCACGGCACACATTCACCGGCGCTCGACCGCATGTACCAAGAGGCACTCGACATCGATTACACTGCGCTCTCGGCCGCGCAGGACCGCGCGATCCAACTCCTGCGCGCGGACGAGGTGCGGGTCCGTACGACGGAAGGCACTGACATCCGGTTCCGCGTCGAGGATCGCCCGTTCAACAAGCAGGATGGCAACGCTTCCGCCGAACGGGCGCGGGCAGCGCGCGTACGCGTGGATCGTGAAATCGAGTTACCCGCCGGGGTGCTCCGCGTGGCGCCCATCGAGGCGACCGTGAATGGCTTCATCGTGCTCCCCAAGGCGCGGTTTCCTAAGGGCGTCGCCAGCGATGTGGTGATCGAGATCCGTCATGGAGACGTCACGTCAGTCTCGGCGGGGGTAAATGTAGAAGCCGTGGAAGCCGCGCTTGCGGACGGCGGCGAGGCCGCTCACCGGTTCCGCGAGTTTGCCCTGGGCTTCAATCCCAGGCTCACCGCGCGGCCCGGCGCCACGACGCTTCCGTATTACGGCTATGGCGCGGGTGTAGTGCGCATGAGTCTGGGAGACAACACCGAGCTTGGCGGTGAGGTTAGCGGCGGCTTCGTGCGATGGTTCTTCTTCCCCGACGCCACCGTGGAAGTCAATGGGCGGCTGTTGAACGACCACGGAAAGCTAGTAAATGGCAACCATTCGGCAAAATCCGGTCATCTATCGTTCCAACCTGAGTCCGAGTAGCTTCGACAGTCTGCTCGCCAGCCCTTCGGCCATCCACTGAAACCCGAGATCATTCGGATGTGTGCCGTCTACCAGACCGTCGCCGCGAAGTGGACCGAGCAAGTCCGTGCCCTCCACAATTTCCAGATGCCGGTCGCCCGCCGCGATTCGCTCTGCCGCCACCTTCCGAATTAACTCCCGCATGCCTTCGAGGCGAGCGTCGCGCGACCACGCCTCTCGCGACGAGTAGATAGGCGTGATCACCAGGATCGGGGTCTCGGGGTGCTTGCTCCGAATGGTTTGGATGAATGGGGCATACGCTTGCGCGAGCGATTCGACAGTCGGATTGTTCTGCGCGAAGTCCAATACGAAACAGGATGCATCCAGCCCGGCGACGGTTCGTGCCAGTTCCGGTTCGCCGAGTCCGTTTCCCGAAAACCCGAGATTGACAAAGTCGGCGTTCAGCATTCGCCCGAGAATGGCCTGGTAGCTCATTCCCGACCGGCTGGCACAACCGCCTTGCGTGATCGAGGTACCGTAAAACACGATGGGCAGTTTCAAAGCGAACGGTCTTGCGCGTTCGACGCGCGCTTCCGCATCGAGACCGATTCCGATGACTTTCACAGGTATGTAGAGCGGGAGATACAGCGTGATCTCGCGATCGATCCGCGCCTGGTCTTTGTAATATGTGTGCTCTTGCGTTGTGCCGGGCTTGGCGTCGCGGTCATCGATTGCTGTTCCCCGATACACGCCATCTGCGTAAAGGTCCACCCCGGTCTGCCCGAAGGCGTGCATGTTCTTCATGCCCGGCGGTTCCGGATATTCAAGCCGGATTGCCAGCACGGTGGAGTTCGTGCGGAAACGAATTCGTCCGCCGCTTGGCGACTGCGCAAGATCCCACACCGGTTTTCGGTATGTGTCTTTGAGCCTGGCCGGGAGGCGGAAAAGTTCGCCACCGTTTTCGCGAAACCAGGGGAGCCCGTTCACTTCCACCTGTTCGCTACTCGGCTGAATCCATCGGAGTGCCGGCTCCTCACCGAGGAGCGGCAGCATGTGTGCCGTGACGAGTACAGAACATGCGACAAACCGCCCAATCATGATTGCTACCTTTCTACTTTCTCCGGAACTCCCACTCATCCACGTAGCCCCAACTGCCGCCTGGCCTTCGCCCACGCTTGCCGCTACGCGCAATCCAGAATACCGCGCCTTTACTTTTGCGGCGCATTGTTCTATCCTCGCCCGCATGAAACTTGCCGCCGTTGCAGCGCTGTTCATCTGGCTGACGCCGCTATCCGCCGATCTGAAGTCCGGTCCGCCGCTTCCGCACAAGCTCGTACCCAACTGGGCCAAGCTGCCGAAGGGGTGGAATTTCGGTGAAGCCTCCGGCGTGGCTGTCGATCGTAACGACAACGTCTGGGTATTCAACCGCGGCGCGCATCCGGTGATCGAATTCGATCGCAACGGCAATTTCCTTCAGAGCTGGGGCGACGGCATGATCAAGAGTTCGCACGGAATTCGCGTCGATCCTGACGGCAACATCTGGTGCATCGACGTCGAGGGCCACCTGGCGCTGAAGTTCAGTCCCGAGGGCCGCGTGCTGATGGTAATCGGGCGGTCGCCGGGTAACAACGATAGCAAGGACGCCTTCAACCGGCCCACCAACATCGCCTTCACTCCCTCGCTCGATTTCTTCTATGTTTCCGACGGGTATGTGAACTCGCGGGTGGTCAAGTTCAATCGCGACGGCGAATACGTGATGCACTGGGGCCACAAAGGCACGGGTGACGGCGAGTTCGACCTGGTGCACGATGTGTGTCTCGATTCCAAGGGCCGCGTCTACGTAGCCGACCGCTCCAATTCGCGCGTGCAGATTTTCGACGCCAATGGCCGCTACCTGGGCAAGTGGACCGATGTCGGCCAGCCCTGGGGTTTGACCTATTTCGCCCCCGAGAACGCCATCTACATGTGCGACGGCCTGAACAACCGCATCGTCAAGCTCAACCTCGACGGCGAAATTCAGGGCGTGCTGAGCTCCTACGGCCGCATTCCCGGCAAGCTCGACTTCGCGCACAGCATCGCCGTCGATTCCACCGGCGCGATTTACGTGAGCGAGATCAAAAACTGGCGCGTGCAGAAGTGGGCGAAGTAGAAGTGAGGGGAGAATTGGGAACGTTGCTCTGGGTGATTGCCTCGGATTTCCCCTTTCGGCCCACGTAAAAATGCACCACAATCAATTTTTCATTCATGAGCCATCGCTTTGGCACGGTATGATCCAGAGCGTACTGCCCTTCCGGCAGATCCAGCAGCCTTAAGGTGTAGGTATCGGGCCGAAGGCCGGCCAGTTCGTAAATGCCGTCGCGATCACTCGCAACAATCTTGGTTCCCGAGGAACCCGTCACAGCGATCCTCGCCCCGGCAGGGGCTCGCGCGCTGCCAGCGGCGTCACATCGTCCTCGGGCGGTTTTCGCACATAGCCGATAATGAGCAGTGCATCGTCAGGCGGTGCTTCTCGCAGCAAGCGCAGCTGAATGGCGGCATCCGCGACCGGGCGTGCTCTAGCACAGGGCGCCAAGAACACCATTGGAAGACAACGCGTCAGGAGGCCTTGGTAGCGAAAGCCATCGATGAACGACGTCTCATTTTCACGGAAGATGTTATGGGTCAGAAGAACTACGCGTTCCGACCAAAACAGACCCCAGAAGCGCTCTTGGACGAGCCCAATCGCCCAAAGGCCCTGCCGCCTTCCAGAAACGCGCTCGCCGTGGTGAACGTAAATTAATCGCGCGGTGAACACGGCGTGGTCAGGACGCCAGGGGCGTATGAACAACGGTCTTCCCGAACAGTCAAAAACGCGAAAGCGTGATCGCGCTGCTGCCCAAGTCAGTGTGGCGGCCACGTCCATTGCTCCCACCAGAACGCATCCTGCCGAGACAATGGCCAGCCGCCTCCACAGGGTCGTCTTCCGCGGCGCGATCAGCGGAGGCCAGCCCAGCTTGCTGGTTCCCAGCCAGAAAGCGCCACACACCAGAAATGGCGCCGACCACGCAGCCAAACTCGGAAGCAGCACGCGGCTCCACTCGCACGCGCGGAACACCAGGCCTGCGACCAATGCCGAAACCACAAAGAGGGAGGCGCTGAGGGCTTTGTGCCGAATGGTGAACAAAGCCGCGTAAAAAGGAAGAAAGAATAGAATCGCCAAGAACAGGGCCGTCGGAAGATCAGGCCAGCGCATGAAGTTGCCATGGGGGTCTGATTCCCAAAAGACCGCCTCGGGATAGGCACAACAGAAGGCGATGAACGGCATGTAAGCCAGGAACGCGATTCCAGCCCTCCTTGGATGCCGAAGTGCCACCAACGAACCAACGAGAAAGACCGCACCGAACAAGCCCCAGCCGACCAGCTCCCTGACCCAGCCTGGCGAGTCGACACTAGGGATCGGCCGCTGGCCCATTAGCACGAGATAGGAGAAGCCGAGCAAGATGCCCGAAGCGGCCGCCAGCCAACTGACAGCCCGCATTGCAGATAGGTCTTTCGTAAACACGAGGCCTCTCACTTTTCAGTCCACACATAGATTAGACACCGGCAAGGCGTCGTTGAACCACTCTCTCTCGTAAATCGGTCGGTTCGATGGAACCGTTGTGCTTTCTTGGTGTCAAACTCTTTCTAGATGCAAGCAATCAAGCGGCTCCTGCTCTTTGTGTGCAAAGCTGCCATTGTCGTTTTTGGATTCGTTCTTTCTTTTTTTCTGGCCTTTGTTCTCGACCCTGGCGGTCGACCCATACTCTTCTTCTGCGGGTTCTCTTGCGGTCTGCTTGCCACGGCAATTGCCCTACTGTTAGTTCGTCGCAGAACTTGGCCAAATGTCCATTGCGATGTCGCCACCTGGACGCGCCGCAAAACCCTGCGCCAGTTGCATCCCACTCGTGCCGGGTGCATGCGGCTGGCAACACGAATCCTCCCATGGCTTCCAAGCGCAATCGCCGCACTGGTCCTGTTCTTCTTTCCAGTGGCGACGCATCTCGTGCATCCGAGTTCGCAATACTTAGGGAATTACCGAATCCCTATACCTTGGGCGTTCACCCTTTTGCCGTTCGAGAGGCCACCGTACGGTTACGGTTTCGTAATGGTGATCCTCAGCACCAGCGGAAGTGGACGATTTGGCGTGACGCCGTTCCCGGTGGCGCCGCTTTGGATGACAGAACGGCGGCTCTCGGCCATCACCTTCGGACTAAAACCGAGCGCCGGTGAGTTTGACCCTGGGGTATGGGAGGCGAGCCACAGAGAATCACCCTCTGAATTGAAGAAGGAATTTCGGTCGGCGGACATCGCATTAACCTGCTGGCAATATCGGCCGGTATCGCATTCACCGTACTGGCAGGGTCATTCGTTCGGCTTGACCGTCAACTGTGAGGCGGCGTCACCCGTGCACGGGGGGTATTTTTACGCGCAATTTGGCGGCCGAGAGGAGGACCTTCCGGCCTTCTATCACATCATCGCGGGTGTTCAGCCGGTGGAATAGCAGCGTTTTCCGCACGCGGCTGGGTATGATGAAAGAGAAACCTATTCGCGTTCACTCGCAGTTCATTTCTCATACATCGCCGCATACCCCAACTGCTGCTTGGCGAAATCGCGCGGATAAGAAATGCTCACGGACGTAACGTCTCCATTGGCTCCGAACTTCGCTTCGAACGAGGGATTGATGCCCGCCCAGTAAGTGGGCAGGTTCAAGTTCGTGTATCGCGCCACCACCTGGTCGCGCAGGGCGGGGTCGAAGTGCACGCCGTATTTATCCACCAGCGCCTTGATCGCAGCGTAATCGCCCTCGGCCTTGATACGCATCAACTCAGACAGCAGCATGCCCACGCCCTGGCGCATCTTGTCGTAGTCGCGCACGGTGAAGTAGGTCTTGCCGTCGCGCTCCTTGATTTCGATGGCTCGGGTCTTATCGACGATGTAATTGACGATGAGCTGGCGGTCGCGCTCATGATCCTCCTCCAGGGCGTCGCCCCGCAGAGTTCCGCGCAACTGCGTGAGCGCCACGCGCGCGGAGGCGTCGTACATCGTCTTGGCGACTTCGGGATTTGAAATCACGCCCAGTTCCTTCAGCTTCGGATCAAAGACGTTCCACAGCGCCATCAAGTCCGCGCGGGCCTCTTCGAGAGTCGAGAAATATTCCTTGAGATAAAACGGCGCGTCATGAGTCAGCTTAGGGTTGAGCTTGCCCGACCCGTGCCCGATGATTTCGTGCAGCGCCGTCTCCAAGTCCTCGGCTTCGTCGCCGTACTTTTTGGCGCGCTCGATCTCCTCGCGCGAATAGCCGAATTCTTCGATCGAAGCATGCCCTGTGGCGTGCGCGAACGCTCGCGAACTTCCGGTGAACAAGAAGCTTTTGCTGCCGTATTTCTGATGAATCTCGTTTTCGTTGGGCAGGTTGTCGCCCACGGTCAGAATTGAGAAATCCCCCGTCTCAATCAACGCTTCGACAGCCTTGGCCAGCGGCGGCTTTACGCCCTGCTTCTTGTATTGCGCGTCCCAGGGCGCGCGATCTTCGAAATACTGCGCGTTGTCCGCTATTTTTACCATGAGCGAATTCACGCGCTGATCAGTTACCGTGACAAAGCTCTGCGAGTCGCCTTTGGCGCCGCGCGCGTCTCGATACACCTCGATGAAGCCGCTGTCAAAATCCACGTTCGCGTTGTTTTGAACCCAGCTCATGCCGAAGCGCAGCCAGTCTTCCGGCTCGCCGGATTGATAAAAACGGATCAGATCACCGATGGCGGTGTCCTGCCCGGGCTCCGCAAAGGCGCGGGCTTTCTGCAGGCACTCGATAGCCTTCTTCAGGAATCGCGCGTAAAGGCCCGGAGGGATGCGCCCGTCCGGCGTGCCCGCGCGATACACTCGCTCCTCAAGCTTGCCGCCGGACTTCACCAGTTGCGAATCGAGCGGATAGCGCTCGTGAAATCCCTTCAGGTCGGCGAGAGAGACGCCCACATAGAAGTTATTCGCGCTGGCTTGCAGGATGTCGAGCCCGCCCTCGGGGTTCTTCGCGGTGACCATGGGCTCGAAAGCGGGATCGAACAGGGCCGGTTGCAGATCTTTGATCTCGGCGGCAAACTCCGCTCCGGTCTGGATCGGATGGCCGGTGCCGTAGGGATCGCCGATGCGCAAGCCGCTGCGGATCGCATCGGCGCCCGCTTGCGCAAATTCTTCGAAAGTGAATTCGGGGAGAAACTTCTGTGCCGTAAGCTCGTTGTGATTCCCCTTGTTAGCCCAGAACAATTTCGTGAAAGCCGTGATCTTCGCCATGACTTCTGGGTTGATGCCCTGCGGGTGAGAGACCACGGCTTCGAGCAACCGCTTCTCGCGGAGTCCGTCGCGCGAAAGCTGATCGTAAATGATGGGATCGATGGCAATGGATGCCTGGCACAACCAGTAAGCCAGCGCTTGCTCGCGCGGCGTGAGCTGATTGAAACTGCCGGCTTCGAGTTGCAGGAAGCCCGTCGAGCCTACTCGCTCCACCAGAGTGCTCTGTTCCTGCGTACTTTCGGAACGCACGGAGTCGCGGTTGCTGCCGCAACCGGCCAGCCATAAAGCGGCCGTAATGCAAGCTATACAACCACGAAACAGCATCACTCGACCCTCCCGTTGCACAGTGCCTGGCGCGTGCATGGCGGCAATTCCGGCTCTGCCATCAGGCGTTTCAGATCGTCCGGCCCGTCCACGTCATACCACTCGTCACCACGCTCCACGCTGAGCCCGCAGGCGCGCGCGGCGCGCTCGGTTTGTTCCAGCACTTCCGGCGTGGACCATGTGACCCCCGCGAACATGTCCGGATGCACACGCCGGCAGGCAATCGCGTAATATCCACCATCCTCGCACGGTCCGAGCGCGACATCCGCCGCCGACTCGAGCAGCCGGTGGACATGCGCGCGGGGAAGAGTCGGCGAGTCGCTGCCGAAGACGATGACTTGCGGCCGTCCCGCGGCCAGAGCCTTGCCGAGCGCGTGAAGCAGTTTTAATTGCAAATTCCCAGGAGTTTGCACTTCGCGCGCAACGCCTGGTTCGCTCCAAGCATCGGTAAGTATGTCGGTATGCAGTTCGATGTCGGCAAGATTTGTGAATTCGTTCAATTTCGCGAGGCTGTCGGCCACAAATGCGCGATGTAACGCGGTTGCGCGGGCAGCGCCGATGGCTGCCGCCAGGCGAGTTTTCACGCGGCCCTCGACCGGCGCTTTCGCGAACAGAATCATGACGGGCCGCACCTGAAAATTGTAAACTATGGGTTTGTTCGTTCAGCAGGAGATCTCATTCGTATGAAGAAATGTACGCTTGTTGCCGTTGTGGCGCTCGGCTTCGGATCCACTATGGCTTTCGCCGGAGACAAGAAAGGCGACCCCGACAAAGGCAAGGAAGTCTTTCAGCAATGCAGCGTCTGCCACAACGCCGACAGCACGGAAAAAAAGATGGGCCCCGGTCTCAAAGGTCTTTTCAGCCGCGAGAAAATGAATAACGGCAAAAAGCCCACCGAAGCCAACGTGCGCACGAAAATCGATGAGGGCGGCAACGGTATGCCGGCGTACAAAGAAATGCTCTCCGACGACGAGAAAGACGACCTCATCGCCTACCTGAAAACGCTGTAAGGCTCGATTTCTTCAGGAAAATCCGTTTACGCGGCTTTCGCCATGGGCAGCTTGCGGACTTTGGCCAGTCGCAGCCCTTCCAGGAGGCGGATCACCGGCCATGCGGGATCGATCTCCCGGCGCTTCCAAGAGAAACGCGCGGAGGTGGGAAATTCGTGGTGGTTGTTGTGCAGACCTTCGCCGCCGGTCAGGAACGCCACCCATTGCAGGTTGGTGGCGGTGTTGTCGTAATTCCTGTAGCCCACCATGTGACAGACGCTGTTGATGGTGGAATTCAGCATGATGTAAGCGACCACGTGCGTGAACCACGCCACCGGTCCCCACACCCAGCCGAACGCCAGCGTGAACAGAGCGAGTCCGCCCAGCACGGCATAGTGCATGCCGGGTACTTTATCCAGAATGTCGTCCTGCCAGTCGGGCGTGTACTTGGCGATGGTGGCACGGTCCGACTTCTCTTTCCGATAAAAGAAGAAGTTGCCGAACAGCACGGTCCACATGCCATGCAGGTGCGGGCTGTGCGGATCGCCTTCCTGATCTGAGAAATGGTGATGTTTGCGATGCACCGCCACCCACTCGCGCGGCACGATGCCCGTGAAAAGACTCAGTTCCAGGTGCATCAGCACGCCCACGGCGGGATGCAGTTCGAGCCCGCGGTGAGTCTTCGCCCGGTGAAGATAGATGGTTGTAAAGAAAACCGAGGCCTGTAGAACGATTACAGTGATGACTGCCATCCAGAGCAGACTCATGGCGCGTTTTCGACTCCCCCTAGTGGTGCTGAACCAATTCTTTTGAACGTGGAGACCGGCGGAACGCCGAGGTGCTGAACAAAAGAACGAACGTCAATGATAGCAAACGGAGTCGGCCTCTTAAATACCTTTGGCCAGAAATCCGCCGTCAACGGGCAGCATTTCACCGGTGACAAATGAGGACGCGTCGGAAGCGAGAAAAATCGCGGCGCCCACGAGCTCTTCCACATTGCCGACTCTGGCCATAGGCGTGCGTCCGGCGATGGCGGCGAAGCGCTCGGGAATGTCCAGCACCTTGGTGTTGAGCGGCGTCCGAAACACGCCCGGCGCAATTCCGTTGACACGCACATTGTGCTTGGCCCACTCGCAGGCCAGCGTGCGCGTCAGCATCAGCACACCGCCCTTGCTGGCGGCGTAGGCCGCTACTTCGCTGAAGCTGACGAAACTGGTCATGGAGCCGATATTGATGATCGATCCGCCGTGCTGTTTGATCATCTGCCGCCCGAAAATCTGGTTCGCGCGGAACGTTCCGTTCAGATTGACGTCTACGATCCGCGTCCAGTCCTCATCCGGAACTTCTTCCGTCGGCATCTTTTTCAGCAGCCCTGAAGTGACCACCAGGATGTCAACTTGTCCGAATGCCAGCATGGCTTCGTCACACAAGTTTTGCAGGCTGGCACGGTCCTGGACATCGCTTGTGATGCGCAGCGTCTTCGAGCCCAGCGACTCGAGATCCGCAGCCTGTGCTTCGACCCGATCACGGTCGCGGCTGCTCGCGATGGTGGCAGCCCCGGCGCGAGCGAGGCCGCGCGCAATCGCCTGGCCGATGCCGCTGGTGCCGCCGAGCACCACGGCTACTTTGTTCTTGAGGGAGAATTTTTCGTCGAGGAAGCTCATGGAGGTGGAAGAGTGCAGTTTATCAGCAACCCGACGCAGGCGGTTATCTGACCAGGGTCGCGCCGGTCAGCGCAAGGTGCCGGTCCGTCGACCAGCAAGTTACGATGCGGCGCTCGCTTATGATCGCCAAACCATGGGCGTCTGCCAGAGTCAGGTCTTGATCGGCGAATTTGGCAAGTATGGGCCGTGTCTTTCTTAGTTGGTCTTTACCGAATGCTTGAATCGAGATCGGGGCTTCGTCGATGAAAACCAGGAACTCACCAGCTCTCCTGGCATCATAGCGCCGCAAAAACCAGCCGTGCCCTTCAACGATAACCAGCGCAGAAGTAATCAGCGGGGGCGGGTTCGAAAACAATCGCTCAAACACCGGATGATAACTGTCAGAACGGTCGAGAAAGGCGATTAGGGCTGACGTGTCGACATAACAATCACGGGCCGGGTTAGTCTTTGTGTCCATAAACAACTTCGTCGATGGACTGGCTGGACTGCGGGTTTCCAGACTCGACAAAGCCAGCGAATCGCATCCACGGGGCCTTCCGCTCTAGCGGCAGGACCTGGCGAAGCGCGCGGCGCATGAGCTCCGCAACCGAAATTCCGAGCCTGGCCGCCTGCTTCTTTGCCAGTTGGTACTCGCGTTCGTCCAAGCTGATTTGGGTACGGATCATGTTATCACCGGCTGACTAGATGATAACATAGCGCTACCTCAGCTCAAACCCCGCTCCCCACCCAGGCGCTACCGTCTCCACGCCGTACTCGTTCTGAATCGCCTTCTGTAGCGCCGCCGCTCCCTCAGGTTCCCCGTGCACCAGGAATACTTTCTTCAGAGACCCCGCCAGCGGCTTCATCCAGGCGAGCAGTTCGCGCTGGTCGGCGTGGGCGCTCAATGCTTGCAGACTCTTCACTTCCGCGCGCACCCGCATGGGCTCGCCGAAGATTTTCACTTCGGGCCATTTCTCCACCAGCTTGCGGCCAAGCGTGTTCTCCGCCTGGAATCCGGTGATGAGGATGGTATTGCGCCCGTCTTCGATGTTGTTGCGCAGATGATGCAGGATGCGGCCGGCTTCGCACATGCCGGACGGCGAAATGATCACGCACGGCCCGTGCAGGCCGTTGAGCTTCTTCGATTCGCTGGATTCGCGGATGAAGGTCAGCCGCTTGAAGCCGAAGGGATCGTCGCCGTCGTTGATGTACCGGAGCGTTTCCTCGTCGAAGCATTCCGGGTGATCGCGAAAGACCTTGGTGACATCCATGGCCAGCGGGCTGTCGACGAACATCGGAATATTGGGCACACGGCCTTCGTTCGACAATTCATGCAGCAACAGCACAAGCTGCTGGACCCTTCCCACCGCGAACGCCGGCACGATGAGTTTTCCTCCGCGCGCTGCCGTGCGCCTGACAATGTCGGCCAGTTTGTCTTTGACCGGGCCCATCTCCTCATGCACGCGGCTGCCGTAGGTGCTTTCGAGAATCAGGTAATCGGCCGCCGGCGGCGGATCGGGGTCGCGGATGATGGGCAGTTTGGGGCGGCCCACGTCGCCGGAAAACAGCAGCCGCACCTCGCGGCCATTCTCCGTGCAGCGTAACAGGACCGTTGACGACCCCAGGATATGTCCGGCATCGTGATTCTCATAGCTCAGGCACGCGCTCAGCGCCTTGGGCGTGTAATAGGGAACCGGCTGGAAAAGCGGCAGGGTGCGCTGCGCATCGTCCGTTGTGAACAACGGCTCGACGGGCAACTCACTGTGATGGTGCCGCTTATTCAGAAACTCCACGTCCTTTTCCTGGATGTGCGCGGTGTCGAGCAACATGGCATGCGCCAGGTCGATGGTGGCTGGCGTCGCATAGATCGGCCCGCTGAATCCATTCTTGACCAGCAGCGGCAGATTCCCGCTGTGGTCGATGTGGGCATGCGAGAGGATCACGCCGCCGACCGACTCCACGGGAAAAGGGAAGTGGCGGTTCCGTTCCTCGGCCTGCTTGCGGTGGCCCTGATACATGCCGCAATCGAGCAGGTACCGCCGGCCGTCGGCGTCGAGCTGGTGCATGGAGCCGGTAACGGTCTGGGCGGCTCCCCAGAAAGTGAGTTTCATCCTGTATAGCCGCGCGTCTCAGGCAGACCTAAGCGGTTCACCTCATGACGGTTCAGAGCCGCGCGGGCGATGGTAGTTACATGGCGCGCAAGTTGCTCGCCGCAGCCATCCTGCTGCTGGCCCTCGTCCCCTCTGCTCATCTTGCGTGGGTGGCGCGCGAAATGCCCCATTTCGGACATCTCCATGACGATAGCATCTATTGGGTCTCAGCCAAATCGCTGGCGGAGGGACGCGGCTATCGGATTCTGAGCCTGCCCGGCGAACCATTTCAGACGAAATATCCGCCGCTGTGGCCGGCGGTGCTCGCGGTCATCTGGCGAATAAACCCGCACTTTCCGGAGAATTTGAAGCTCGGAATGGCGCTCGCCTGGCTGATGTTGCCGGCCTTTATGGCGTTCGCGTGGCGGTGGTTTCGCTCTGAGGGATTCAGCCTGCCCGCACGTGTAACTATGTGCGCGATGATTGCGCTCAGCCCAACTGTGGTCTTTTTCAGCACGAGCCTGCTTAGCGATCTGGCGTTCTCGGCGCTGCTGGTAGCCGCAATCTGCGGGATTTCAAGCGCGGAGCGCCGCGCCTGGACAGCTGTGCCGGCGGGTCTCCTGGGGGCCACTGCCTACCTGGTCAGGACCGCGGCGCTGCCCCTCTTGATCGCCGGTCCGCTGTGGCTGGCCTTGCGGAAGAGATACTACGCCGCAGCACTATTTTTCTCCGCGATGTTCCCGGCCGTCGCGGGCTGGTCTTTATGGACGCGCGGCCACCTGCGCCATGCGACGGACATCGTCTCCCTTTATTACATCGATTACATGGGTTACCGGCGCTTCTGTATGGGCTGGCGGGATCTGCCCGTGGTCATCTGGAAGAACCTTGACGGGCTGTTTCACGGAACCACGGGCTTCGTCATGTGCGGGCTCCGCGACACTCCGATGGGGATGTATCTTTCGCGCTTGCTGGCCATCGGAGCGATTGCGGGC
>Ga0335070_10002844_pt1 | contig 20111 bp, 18 predicted proteins | sample Lox_Sample_13_FD_206722 | JGI IMG/M metagenome (GOLD analysis project Ga0335070, IMG submission 206722) | Soil microbial communities from Loxahatchee National Wildlife Refuge, Florida, United States - Lox_Sample_1.3 | ecosystem: Environmental > Terrestrial > Soil > Wetlands | place: USA... | reverse complement strand
CCGCCCTGGTAGCGCGCAGGGGCGCGGCCGTTGGCGAGACCGGCGGGCAGCTCGGTGAACTGGCGCTCGGCGAGCGCGACCAGATCGCCGTGCTTCACGTTGCCGGCCGCCGCCAGCACCATGTCGCCGGCCTGGTAGCGGCTGCTCATGTAGTCGACGAGCGCGCCGCGCGGCATGGCGCCGACGACGGCGGCCTGGCCGAGCACCGGCCGGCCGAGCGGCTGGTCGGGAAACGCCGCCTCCTGGAAATAGTCGAAGATGATGTCGTCGGGCGTGTCGTGCGCCTGGCCGATTTCCTGGAGCACGACCTCGCGCTCGCGCGCCAGCTCGCTCTCGTCGAAGGTCGAGTGCTGCAGGATGTCGGCGACGATGTCGACGGCGAGCGGCACGTCCTGTTTCAGCACCTTGGCGAAATAGGCCGTGCTCTCGCGCGAGGTGTAGGCGTTGAGATGGCCGCCGACCGCCTCGATCTCCTCGGCGATGGCGCGCGCGCTGCGCCGCTCGGTGCCCTTGAACGCCATGTGCTCGAGCAGATGCGCGACGCCGTTGACCTCGGCCGGCTCGTCGCGCGTGCCGACGCCGACCCAGACGCCGAGCGACACCGTCTCGACATGGGGCATGGCCGCGGTCGCGACGCGCAGGCCGTTCTCGAGCGTCGTGACTTCGACGGTCATGCCGCGCCCCGCTTCTTGCCGGCGGCCACGCCCCGGTGCGCGCGCACATGCTCGCGCACGGCGGCGAGATCGTTGGGCAGCACGGCGTAGCGCTCCTCGCGCCGATAGAGATCGGCCAGGCGCTCGGGCAGCGCCGGCCGCACGCCGGTCGCGCGCTCGACGGCGTCGGGGAACTTGGCCGGATGCGCCGTCGCCAGCGCGATGAGCGGCCCGTCTTCCGCGCGCCGGCAGGCCCGGCCGGCGGCGACGCCGATGGCGCTGTGCGGATCGAGCAGCTGGCCGGTGTCGTCGTAGACGCGCTTGATCGCCTCGAGCGTCTCGGGGTCGCTGAGCCGGTGCGCGGCGAACAGCTGGCGCGCCTGGCGCAGCATCTCGCCGCTGACCTTGAGGCTGCCGGTCTCGCGGAACGATTTCATCATGGCCGCGACGCGCGCGCCGTCGCGCCCGAGCATGTCGAACAGCAGGCGCTCGAAATTGCTCGACACCTGGATGTCCATGCTCGGGCTGAGGCTCGGCTCGACGCCGCGGATATCCATCGCGGCGGTCTCGAAGAAGCGGGTCAGGATGTCGTTGCGGTTGGTGCCGACGATCAGCCGGCCGATCGGCAGGCCCATCTGGCGCGCGACATAGCCGGCATAGACATTGCCGAAATTGCCCGTCGGCACGGCGAAGGCGACCGGCTGGTCGGGCGCGCCGCAGCGGAGCGCCGCCCAGAAATAATAGACGATCTGGGCCATGACGCGCGCCCAGTTGATCGAATTGACCGCCGACAGCGCGACCTCGTCGCGGAACGCCGCGTCGGCGAACAGGCCCTTCACCAGGTCCTGGCAGTCGTCGAAGGTGCCCTCGATCGCGATGTTGTGCACGTTGGGCGACAAGACGGTCGTCATCTGCCGCCGCTGCACCTCGGACACGCGGTCCTTGGGATGAAGGATGAAGATGTCCATGGCGGCGCGGTCGCGGCACGCCTCGATCGCCGCCGAGCCGGTATCGCCCGAGGTGGCGCCGACGATGGTGATGCGCTGGCCGCGCCGGCGCAGCACATGGTCGAACAGCCGCCCGACCAGCTGCAGCGCATAGTCCTTGAACGCCAGCGTCGGCCCGTGGAACAGCTCGACCAGCCATTCGTCCCGGCCGAGCGCCACGAGCGGCGCGACGTCGGGATGGTCGAAGGCGGCGTAGGTCTCGCGCACCAGGCGCGCATAGTCGTCTTCGGCGATGGCGGCGCCGACGAACGGCCGGGTCACGCGGACCGCCAGGTCGGCATAGCCGAGCCGCGCCAGCGCGCGCAGGGCCGCCCGGTCGAGCGGCGGCCACGAGGCCGGCACGTAGAGCCCGCCGTCGCGCGCCAGCCCTTCGAGCAGGACGTCGTCGAAGCCGGCGGAAGGCGCGGCTCCCCTGGTACTGAGATATCTCACCCGGCTCTCCCGGCTGGCGCGCAAGCCCCCATACTAGGCCGCGCCGACCGCCGCCGTCGACGCTCGCGGCGCCTCAGCCGGGGCCAAATAGCGGGCTTCGAGGTGGCGCTTGTAGATCTGCGGGTCGAGCGGCCGGCCGGTCGCGGCCGTCACCAGCTCGGCGGTGCCGAGCAGCGAGGCCCGGCTGTGCACCTGGGCGCGCAGCCAGTTGCGCAGCGGGCCGAAATCGCCGCGCCGCATGCCCGGCACAATGTCGGGATCGGCGCGCCGGGCCGCATCGAACAGCTGGGCCGCGGTCATGGCGCCGAGGGTGTAGGTCGGGAAATAGCCCCAGGCGCCGTCATACCAGTGGATGTCCTGCAGGCAGCCGCGGCGGTCGTCGGGCGGCACCACGCCGAGCAGCTTCTTCATGCCGTCGTGCCACGCGCCGGGCAGGTCGGCGACCTTGAGATCGCCCTGGATCATCGCCCGCTCCAGGCGGTAGCGCAGGATGACATGGGCGGGATAGCTGACCTCGTCGGCATCGACGCGGATCATGCTGCGCGTCACGCGCGTGTAGAGGCGATAGAGATTGTCCGGCTCCCAGGCCGGGCCGTCGCCGCCGAACGCCTCGCGCATCAGCGGCGCGGCGAATTCGAGGAAGGCGCGGCTGCGGCAGGCCTGCATCTCGATGAGCAGGGACTGGCTCTCATGCACGCTCATGCCGCGGTCGCGGCCGACCGGCTGGCCGCGCCATTCGACAGGCAGGCCGCGGTCGTAGAGCGCGTGGCCGGTCTCATGCAGCACGCCCATCAGGCCCTTGGTGAAATCGCTGTCGCTGTAGCGCGTAGTGATGCGCACGTCGTCGGGCGTGCCGCCGCAGAACGGGTGCAGGCTGACGTCGAGCCGGCCGTGATGGAACTCGAAGCCGATGACCTTCATCATCCGCTCGGCGAGATCGCGCTGGCGCGTGATCGGGAACGGCCCGTGCGGCTCGAGCGGCGCCGGCAGGCCGGCCTGGCGCTCGAGCACGCGCTCGAGGAAGCCGGGCATGAAGCGCGCCAGATCGTCGAACAGCCGGTCGATCTCGGCCGAGCGGCCGCCTGGCTCGTACTGATCGAGCAGCGCATCGTAGAGCGAGCAGCCGAGCGCCGCGGCCTTGGACTCGGCGACGCGGCGGACCAGGCCCAGCACCTTCTCGAGCGCCGGGCGCACGGCGGCGAAATCGGACTTTGGCCGGGCCTCGCGCCACACCATCTCGCAGGCCGAGGTCGCCCTGGACAGCTCCTCGACCAGGCGCCCGTCGACCGCCGTCGCGTGGGCGCGCAGGCGCCGCATCTCGCGCAGATTGGCGCGCTGCCAGGCGCCGAGGCCGCCGGCCCGCTCGGCGCCGTCGAGCAGATCGTCGAGCGCGGGATCGGACAGGATCTCGTGGCACAGGACGCGCAAGGTCGCGAGCTGCTCGGCGCGCGACTCGGCGCCGCCCTCGGGCATCATCGTCGCCGTGTCCCAGTGCAGGAAATTCGCGGTCTCTTCGAGATTGGACAGGCGCCGAAAACGCCCTTCCAGTTGCTGGTAAGCGGTCATGTCCTAGGCCCGGTGAGGGGAATAGCCGAAGCGAAGCCGGGCTTCAGCCCGTGCGCCGGCGACGCATATAAAGAATATAGGTAATCGCCAGGGCGACGGCCAGCGCGTACCAGGTCAACGCATACTGGAGATGGTTGTTCGGTAACTCAACCATAGGTTTTATGCCGATCGGCAGAGCCTTAGGATCCGCGCTCGGCGCGGCCTGGACATAGAACGGCCGGACGGCGTCGAGGCCGGCATAGCGGGCCATCGCCTTGAGGTCGATCGAGAACCACATGTTCTGGGCCTGATCGTTGGCCGGGGTGAAGATGTTGGGCCGCTCGGGCAGCCGGACATAGCCGTCGATGTCGGTCGTGCCGCCAGGCCGCGTCTCGGGCCGGCTCGACGGATCCTTGCGATAGAGCGGAATCCAGCCGCGGTCGACCAGCACCGGCAGGCCGGCCGCCGGCCGCACCGGCGTCATCACGTGATAGCCGGTCTCGCCGTTGAGCGTGCGCGCCGCCAGGTACATCTCGCGGTCGTTGAGGTACTGGCCGCTGAAATGGACGCGCCGGTATTCGAGGCCCGCCGGGTCGCCTTGGTCGGGCAGAGCGATCGGCGGCGCCGCGAGACGCTCCTCGCGCGTCGCGATCAGCCCCTCCTTCCATTGCAGCCGCTCGAGCTGCCAGGTGCCGAGCCCGATCAGGAGGGCGAGCCCGAACACGGTGAACGCGCTCGGGATCAGCCAGCGGCGCGTCCGGCTACTCAGGCTCATCGATGGTTTCCGGGCGGTGGCGGTACTGGAGCGCCAGCAGCGTCGCCTTGAGCGGGCGCAGCATGGCGATGGCGACGATCAGGATGAAGGGCGGCCAGACTATGGCGTGCACCCAAAGCGGCGGCTTCATCGTCGCCTCGACCAGGATGGCGAGGCCGACGACGAGGAAGCCGAGGATCAGGATGACGAACACCGCCGGCCCGTCGCCCGCGTCGTGGCGGCTGATCGCCAGGCCACACACGGTGCAGCGCTCGGCGATCGTGAGAAAGCCCTCGAACAGCCGGCCCTCGCCGCAGCGCGGGCACCGGCACAGCAATCCGGCGCGGAACGGCGAGACCGGTGGATAGCTCGCGCCCGCCACGCCCTGCCTCAGTGGACCGGGGCGCCGCCCTTGCCCCACCAGTAGATGCAGACGAAGAGGAAGAGCCAGACCACGTCGACGAAGTGCCAGTACCAGGCGGCCGCCTCGAAGCCGAAATGATGGTCCGGCTTGAAATGGCCGAGCAGCACGCGCACCAGGCAAACGATCAGGAACAGCGTGCCGACGATGACATGGAAGCCGTGGAAGCCGGTCGCCATGAAGAAGGTCGAGGTGTAGATGCCGCCCTTCAGGATCTCGCCGTCGCCGCCGAGCTCGGTGCGGAACGAGAACGGCGCGTTCGAATACTCGTAGGCCTGCAGCGCGGTGAAGCAGATGCCGAGGACGATGGTGAGCGCCAGGCCCTGCGCCGTCGCCTTGCGGTTGCCCTCGCGCAGCTCGTGATGCGCCCAGGTCACGGTCACGCCCGAGGTCAAGAGGATCAGCGTATTGAGGAACGGGATGTCCCACGGGCTGAACACCGTGATGCCCTTGGGCGGCCAGATGCCGCCGGTGTAGACGGTGGGGAACAGGCTAGAATTGAAGAACGCCCAGAAGAAGGCGGCGAAGAACATCACCTCGGAGGCGATGAAGAGCGCCATGCCGTAGCGCAGGCCGATCTGCACGACCGGGGTGTGGAAGCCCCTGAACTCGGCCTCGCGCACGACGTCGCGCCACCACAGGAACATGGTCGCCAGCACCAGCGCGCCGCCCGCGGCCATCAGCCACACGCCGCCCGAGATCTGGTGCATGAACATGACGGTGCCGCCGAACAGCAGCAGCGCGGCGAACGCACCGACGATCGGCCATGGGCTCGGATCGACCAGATGATAGGGGTGTTTCTGTTCCTGCGCTGCGCTCATCGGTGCATTCCCCTCGGTATTAAATCCTCAACTGATCGTTCGATCGTTCCCGTCGCCGCGCCGTCAGTCGCGCCGTTCGCCGAGCTGCTGGTGCGTCGGGAAGAATGTGTAGGACAGCGTGATCGTCGTCACGTCGTCGAGATCGCGGTCCTTGGCGATCTTCGGGTCGATGAAGAAACTGACCGGCATCTCGACGCGCTGGCCCGGCTCGAGCTTCTGCTCGGTGAAACAGAAGCACTGCACCTTGTCGAAATAGGGACCGGCCTTCTGCGGCGTGACGTTGAACGTCGCCGTGCCGGTCACCGGCACGCCCGCGCGGTTCCACGCCGCGTAGAAGATCAGCTTCTCCTCGCCCAGGCGAACCTTGACCTCGCGCTGCGCCGGCTGGAACGCCCAGGGCATGTTGGGCGCGATGTCGGCATTGAAGCGCACGGTGATGACGCGCGCGCCCTCGGCCGCGGGCGCCGCCTTGGCGCGCTGCGTCGTGCCGCCATAGCCGGTCGCCTGGCAGAACGCGCGATAGAGCGGCACCGCGCCGAACCAGGTCACGCCGGCCATGGCGGCGACCACCGATATCGCCGCCAGCGCCACCACGCCGTTCCGGCCGCGGGGCTTTGCGCTCATGATCCACCCATGCGCACGATGGTCAGCACGTAGAACAGCACGACCAGGCCGACCAGCACGGCGAGCAGCGCCAGATTGCGGTTGCGCCGGTTCTTGCGGAATTGCTTGGCATCGCGCTCGTCCGCCATGTCATGCGCCGCCGCCGGCGGCCAGCTTGTCGCCGATCAGCGCCAGGAACAGCAGGAAGAGGTAGAGGATCGAGAATCCGAACATCTGGCGCGCGCTGCGCTCGGTGGCGTCAAACCAGACCCGCACGGCGCGGTAGAGGAAGAGCGCGTTGAGGGCGAGCGCCGCCGCGAGATAGGCGGACCCCGCCGCGCCGAGCGCGTAGGGCGCGAGCGTCAGCGGCGCGAGCAGCACGCTGTAGAGCAGGATCTGGCGCTTGGTCTCGCGCGCGCCCGCGACCACCGGCAGCATCGGCACGCCGGCGCGCTGATAGTCGCCCGAGCGGTAGAGCGCGAGCGCCCAGAAATGCGGCGGCGTCCACATGAAGATGATGGCGAAGAGCGCGACCGAGGCGAGGCTGACGTCGCCGGTCGCCGCCGCCCAGCCGATCATCGGCGGGAACGCGCCGGCCGCGCCGCCGATGACGATGTTCTGCGGCGTGCGGCGCTTGAGCCAGATCGTGTAGACGAAGACGTAGAAGGCGATGCTGAGGGCGAGCAGCGCCGCGGCGCGCCAGTTGAGCGCCAGGTCCATGATCGCGACGGAGCCGACCGCGAGCACCACGCCGAAACCGAGCGCATTGCCCGGGCTGACGCGGCCGGCCGGAATCGGCCGGTCGCGGGTGCGGCTCATGACCGCGTCGATGTCGCGGTCGTACCACATGTTGATGGCGCCCGCCGCGCCGGCGCCGACCGCGATGCACAGCACCGCGACCGCCGCCAGCACCGGGTGCAGCCCGGTCGGCGCGAGATAGAGGCCGGCGAAGCCGGTGAACACCACGAGCGACATGACGCGCGGCTTGAGCAGGGCCACGTAGTCGCCGACCCGTGCCTCTTCGACCAGAAGGGCAGACGACGGCGAGGTCCTGAACTCGATCGAGGTGTCCGGCAACGACGATCTCCTGACCGGCTATCCGCGACGGCGCGCCGTCAGCGGATGCGCGGCAACTCCTCGTAGGTGTGGAACGGCGGCGGCGACGACACCGTCCACTCGAGCGTGGTGGCGCCTTCGCCCCACGGGTTCTCGCCGATGCGGCGGCCGGCCGCCAGCGTGTAGAGCACGAGCGCGACGAAGATGAGCGTGCCGACGCCCGAGATGTAGGAGCCATAGGACGCGACGTGGTTCCAGCCGGCGAAGGCATCCGGATAGTCGGCGATGCGCCGCGGCATGCCGCCGAGGCCGAGGAAGTGCATCGGGAAGAACGCGATGTTCACGCCGATGAAGGTGACCCAGAAGTGCAGCTTGCCGAGCCATTCCGGGTACATCTTCCCGCACATCTTGGGGAACCAGTAGTAGAAGCCGGCGAAGATGGTGAACACCGCGCCGAGCGACAGCACGTAGTGGAAGTGCGCGACGACGTAGTAGGTGTCCTGCAACGTGGTGTCGACCGCCGCATTGGCCAGCACGACGCCGGTCACGCCGCCGACGGTGAACAGGAAGATGAAGCCGATCGCCCACAGCATCGGCGTCCGGAACTGGATCGAGCCGCCCCACATGGTGGCGATCCAGCTGAAGATCTTGATGCCGGTCGGCACGGCGATGACCATGGTCGCCGCGGTGAAATAGGCGCGCGTGTTGACGTTGAGGCCGACCGTGAACATGTGGTGGGCCCACACGATGAAGCCGATGAAGCCGATCGCGACCATGGCGTAGGCCATGCCGAGATAGCCGAACACCGGCTTGCGCGAGAAGGTCGAGATGACCTGGCTGATCATGCCGAAGCCGGGCAGGATCAGGATGTACACCTCGGGATGGCCGAAGAACCAGAACAGGTGCTGGAACAGGATCGGATCGCCGCCGCCGGCCGCGTTGAAGAACGAGGTGCCGAAATTGCGGTCGGTGAGCAGCATGGTGATGCCGCCGGCCAGCACCGGCAGCGACAGCAGCAGGAGGAACGCCGTCACCAGGATCGACCAGACGAACAGCGGCATCTTGTGCAGCGTCATGCCCGGCGCGCGCATGTTGAAGATCGTGGTGATGAAGTTGATGGCGCCCAGGATCGAGGACGCGCCGGCGAGGTGGATCGAGAAGATCGCCATGTCGACCGACGGGCCGTCATGGAACGGCACCGACGACAGCGGCGGATAGATGGTCCAGCCGGTGCCGGCGCCCTGGCCGACGAAGGCCGAGCCCATCAGCAGCGCGAAGGACGGCACGAGCAGCCAGAAGCTGATGTTGTTCATGCGCGGGAACGCCATGTCGGGCGCCCCGATCATGATCGGCACGATCCAGTTGCCGAAGCCGCCGATCATGGCGGGCATGATCATGAAGAAGATCATGATCAGGCCGTGGGCGGTAATGAGCACGTTGTAGAACTGGTGATCCTGGATGTACTGCATCCCGGGCTCGGCCAGCTCCATGCGGAAGTAGACCGAGATCGCGCCGCCGATCAGGCCGGCGCAGACCGCGAAGACCAGGTACATCGTGCCGATGTCCTTGTGGTTCGTCGAATAGGCGAACCGCCGCCAGCCGGTCGGATGGCCGTGATGTCCGCCGTGGGCTTCCGCTGCGTTGCTCATGGTGACCCGCTTCCTTGCTCGCTTGCTGGGTGATCGGCGACCGGCGCTAGTTGGCGCGCCCGGCCAGCTCGACCGCGTTGCCGTTTCCGGCCGGCTTGCCTGCGCTCGCGCCGGCATCGGCCTTCTTCTCGGGGGTCTCGGCGCCCTTGACCGGCGGGCCGGCAGGCGTCTCGACCTTGTCGAATTTCTCCTGCGCCATCTTGAGCCAGGCGTCGAACTTCTCCTTCGACACCGCCTCGACCGTGATCGGCATGAAGCCATGGTCGACGCCGCACAGCTCGGAGCACTGGCCGTAATAGACGCCCTCGCGCTCGACGCGGAACCAGGTCTCGTTGAGCCGGCCCGGCACGCCGTCGAGCTTCACGCCGAACGCCGGCATGGCCCAGGAATGGATGACGTCGACCGCGGTCACCAGCAGCCGGACATTGGTATTGACCGGCACGACGATGCGCTGGTCGGTGTCGAGCAGGCGCAGCGGCGTCTGGCCGCCCTTGGCGGCCTGGGTGCACTCGTCGGCGGTGCGGCAGACGACGCGGCTGTCGAAGGTGAAGTTGCCGCTGTCGGGGTATTCGTAGCTCCAGTACCACTGATGGCCGACCGCCTTCACGGTCAGGCCGGCCTCGGAGGTGCGGTCGGCGAAGTAGAGCAGCTTGAACGACGGGATCGCGATCACCACCAGGATCATGATCGGCACCACCGTCCACAGCACCTCGATCATGGTGTTGTGCGAGGTCTTGGAGGGCGTCGGGTTGCGGCCCGCGCGGAAGCGCACCATGACGTAGAGCAGGAGCGCCAGCACGAACACCGAGATCGCCGTGATGATCACCAGCAGCAGGCCATGAAAGCTCTCGACCTGCTCCATGACCGGCGAGGCCGCTCGCTGATAGCCGAGCTCCCACGGACGCGGCTGATCGGCCAGCGCTGCGACCGGCCAGGCGAGGATGAAAGCCGCCACGGCCGGGAGCCCGGACATCAATTTCCGAAAGGACATGAACACCACCCGTCTTAAGAAGCGGCCCGTCTTTGTCGACGCAGGCCGGTGCCGGCCGATTGCGCCCCGGCGCCCGGAGCAGGCGCCCCGCGGGCCGGTCCGCGCGGACCATACCCCAGCTTTTGCAGCGCCCTCAACCAACCGGCGTCCCGCGCGCGTGCCGTCCCGGGCCCCGGCGCGGCCGTGCCGACAGCCCGCTAGTGCTTGAAGATTAAGGCCTTTCCGCCGCGGCGGCAGCGTCGCGTTGCGCTGTGCGACCATCTGTCGCAGAAATCGTCCGGGGGCCGGCATTCGCCTTGCCGGCAAAGCCGACGCTGACAGGCGCGGCGCGGCATACCATATTGCGGGAGCGCGCCGCGACGACGCGGCGTCCTGTCTCGGGAGATCGTTCATGGCCGACCTCACCGCCAGCGACACGTTGTTCTTCAACCGCGCCGGCCTCGACCGCGCGCGCGTCGAGACCATCGTCTCCGACGCGCTCAAAGGCGCGGATGACGGCGAGCTGTTCCTCGAATACCGCCAGTCCGAGAGCCTGGTGTTCGACGACGGCAAGCTCAAGAGCGCCGGCTTCGACCAGACGCAGGGCTTCGGCCTGCGCTCGGTCGCGGGCGAGGCGACCGGCTATGCCCACGCCTCGGACCTCAGCGAGGAGGCGATCAAGCGCGCGGCCGCGACCGTGCGCGCGGTCCACCAGGGCCGCGGCGGCACGATGGCCGGCGCGCCCGCGCGCACCAACCGCGCGCTCTACACCGACGCCAATCCGCTGCAGAGCGTCGCCTTCGAGGACAAGGTCAAGCTGCTCGCCGAGATCGACGCCTATGCGCGCGGCCTCGACCCGCGCGTCTGCCAGGTCAGCGCCTCGCTCAGCGGCGAGTGGCAGGCCGTGCACATCCTGCGCGCTGGCGGCGAGCACAGCGGCGACATCCGGCCTCTGGTGCGCCTCAATGTCAGCGTCGTGGTGCGCGACGGCGAGCGCATGGAGAGCGGCAGCTACGGCGTCGGCGGCCGCGCCAACTACTCGGCGTGGATCGATCCGACGCGCTGGCGCGCCCAGGTCGACGAGGCGCTGCGCCAGGCTCTGGTCAATCTCGGCTCGGCGCCGGCGCCGGCCGGCGAGATGCCGGTCGTGCTCGGCCCGGGCTGGCCCGGCATCCTGCTGCACGAGGCGATCGGCCACGGGCTCGAGGGCGACTTCAACAGGAAGAAGACCTCGGCCTTCGCCGGACTCATGGGCCAGCGCATCGCGGCCAAGGGCGTCACGGTGGTCGACGACGGCACGATTGCCGACCGGCGCGGCTCGCTGACCGTCGACGACGAGGGCACGCCCTCGCAGTCGACCACCTTGATCGAGGACGGCATCCTGGTCGGCTATATCCAGGACCGGCTCAACGCCCGGCTCATGGGCATGAAGCCGACCGGCAACGGCCGGCGCGAGAGCTTCGCCCACGCGCCCATGCCGCGCATGACCAACACCTACATGCTCGGCGGCAGCCACGACCCGCAGGACATCATGCGCTCGGTCAAGAAGGGCCTCTATGCCGTCAATTTCGGCGGCGGCCAGGTCGACATCACGAGCGGCAAGTTCGTGTTCTCGGCGTCCGAGGCCTATCTGATCGAGGACGGCAAGATCGGCCGCGCGGTCAAGGGCGCGACCCTGATCGGCAACGGCCCCGACGTGCTGACCCATGTCACCATGGTCGGCAACGACATGCGGCTCGACCCCGGCGTCGGCACGTGCGGCAAGGACGGCCAGGGCGTGCCGGTCGGCGTCGGCCAGCCGACGCTCTTGATCGACCGCCTGACCGTCGGCGGCACCGAGGCGTGAGGCGGCGCCGCCGATCGCGCGCATGAGCGGACCGGGCGGCCCGACCCCGCCGCGCGGCGGCGGCCGCGTCTTCTGGTTCGTGCTGGTCGCGATCCTGCTCGGCGGCGCGACGCTCCTGCTCTGGTCGCGCTTTCCCGACGCGCTCAGCACCGACGCAGACAAGGCCTACGCCTTCCAATATGTCGCGATCGCAGCGCTGATCGCGAGCGGCATGCTGCTCGGCCGGCGCATCGGCGTCGGCAGCGCGCTGCGCAGCATCCTGGCCTGGGGCGCGCTCGCCGTGCTGCTGGTGCTCGGCTACACCTATCGCGACGACCTGTCCGACGTGGTCGGCCGGGTGACCGGCGAGCTGCGGCCGTCCCAAGGCACGCTGAGCGGCGAGCGTGCCCTCACCTTCCGCCAGTCGCGCGGCGGCCATTTCCTGGTCGAGGCGCGGGTCGGCGAGGTGCCGGTCCGCTTCCTGGTCGACACCGGCGCGAGCGCCGTCATCCTGAGCCGGGCCGACGCGGCACGCCTCGGCTTCGACCCGGCCAAGCTGCGCTATACCCAGCGCTTCGGCACGGCCAATGGCGAGATCCTGGCGGCGCCTGTCACCCTGCCCTCGGTCGCCATCGGGCCGGCCCGCTTCGACGACGTGCGCGCCTATGTCAGCGACGGCAATTTCGCCGGCTCGCTGCTCGGCATGTCGCTGCTCGGCCGCTTCCGCAGCTACGAGGTCAAGGACGGCACCCTGACCTTGCGTTGGTAAAGACTTTCGTTACGAATTTCGTTAAAATTTTATTATTCTTGAGTATAACTGTCGAAAATCGCCGGAAATCTAAGTATTATTCGGAAAATTTAGGTATATATCTTCTATTATTTAAAAATTATCCTAAGCGATATTAGTACATCATTGGTGCGTGTTGGGTGTAGAATGCTAGCCTAGTTAGTACGAATCGGAGAAGTGTTTCAGTAGCAGCGACTGAACAGCGTTTTCCCGCGAGGAAGGGCGAACGTCATGATCAACCGGTCGAGTATCGACCCGAGCCTGCTGACGCCGACCGACACCAGGAGCCATGGCGCCCTGGTGCAGGAGATCGCGCGGCGTCAGGCGCGTCTCGGCCGCCTGGCGCGGGCCGGCACGGCCGAGCCGGTCGCCGACACGGCCAGCGCCGACCGGCTGGCGCGCATGGCCGACGCCCAGGCCAGCGCCGAGACGGCCGCCGCCGCCCGCCATTTCGAGATCACCTCCGAGCGCCTGCGCGCCATGAGCAGCCTGGCCGCCGCGGCGCGCGCCGCCGACCTCTCCCAGCGCACCCGCGACAACGCCAGCCGCCAGTTCGAGGCGCTGAAATGGCAGGCCCTCGAGGCGCTGCACAGCGCCGCGGACGGGGCGCGCGCGGCCAGCGCCTGGCAGCTCTATCTCGATCCGAGCCAGATCAGTCAGGCGGTCGCCTCGGCCAGCATCGCCACGCCCGATCAGGCCGCGGCCGCGACCGCCGCGCTCAACGCCGCGCTGAGCGCGGTCGACGGGCAGCGCGACGATATCGCCGCGAGCGCCAAGAGCGACGACGGCGCCGAGGCGCTGGACCCCGCCGAATTGGCGCGGCGCATCGCCGAGCAGGCGACGACGAGCGCCGACGCCCAGGCCAACATCGAGCCGGCCAACGCCCGGCTGCTGCTGAGCTAGAGATCCTCTCTCCGTCCGGCTCAGGACGGATTTTCCAATCCGAACACCGCGGCCTGCTCGTCATAGGAGAAGGCTTCGGCATAGCGCCCCCAGCTGATCACCGCGCGCAGCGTGCGCTCGGCGTCGTGCTCGGACATGTGGTCCTCGAGCTCCTCGCGAAAGCGCATGAACGGCGCGCGGTGCGACGGCCGGTCGTCGAGCACGCGCCGGACATGCGCCGCGAGCGGCACATAGGCGAGGAGATGCTCGGCGAAGAGGCGCTTGCGCACGTCGAGATCGGCGCCGGCGAAGCGGCGGCCCGGCTCGGTCAGCGCGATGTCGCCCTCGGCGAGCTCGGCGAAGCGCAGAAGCTGCAGCGTCTCGGCGATCGGGAACAGGTCGTCGACCTCCATGTGCAGGGCGTGGGCGAGATGCGGCAGGTCGGCGCGGCCGTGATAGGGCTCGGCGGCGAGCGTCTCCATCAGGCCGGAGAGACGGTTGGTCGAGACGCGCGGCAGCACCATCTGGATGCCGATGCCGGGGAAGAGCCCGCCGCGCGGCTGGCGCGCGGTCGCCGGGATCTGCGCCGTCATGGCGCCGTAGATATCGTCGACCAGGCTGCGGAACGCCGGATCGAGCGGGTGGCGTGGATGCGGCAGATCGATTTTGAGCTCGGCGGTGATGCGCCCGGGATTGGGCGCGAACACGAGCACGCGGTCGCACATCAGCACCGCCTCCTCGATGTTGTGGGTGACCATCAGCACCGACTTGATCGGCATGCGGCCCTCGATCCACAGATCGAGGAAATCGGTGCGCAGCGTCTCGGCGGTGAGCACGTCGAGCGCCGAGAACGGCTCGTCCATGAGCAGCAGGTTGGGATGCACGACGAGGGCGCGCGCGAAGCCGACGCGCTGGCGCATGCCGCCCGAGAGCTCGCGCGGATAGGCCGATTCGAAGCCGTCGAGGCCGATCAGGTCGATCGCGGCGAGCGCCCGGCGGCGCATCTCCTCCTGCGCGACGCCCTGCGCCTCGAGGCCGAGCTCGACGTTCTCGAGCACGCTGAGCCAGGGGAAAAGCGCGAAGCTCTGGAACACCATGGCGACGCCCTCGGCCGGCCCCCTGACCGGCGCGCCGCGATAGACGACCGGGCCCGCCGTGGGCCGCAGCAGGCCGGCGACGATGCGCAAGAGCGTCGACTTGCCGGAGCCCGAGCGGCCGAGCAGGCCGACGATCTCGCGCTCGCGCAGCGCCAGGTTGACATTGTCGAGGGCGACGAAGTCGGCGCCGCCCGCACCCTGGAAGACGTGGCGTACGCCGCGTACGTCGAGCAGCGTGCTGTCGAGGACGGTGGCCATCGGTCCGGGCTCCTTCAGTCGAGACGCAGGCGCCGCTCGGCATAGGCGTAGAGCCGGCGCCAGAGCAGGCGGTTGAACAGGGTGACGAACAACGCCATCACGCAGATGCCGAGCACGATGCGCGGATAGTCGGCGGCCACGGTCGCGTGCGCGATGTAGGCGCCGAGGCCGTGGGCGGCGAGCCTGGTGTCGCCCCAGCTGACCACCTCGGCGACGATGCTGGCGTTCCACGCACCGCCCGAGGCGGTGACCGCGCCGGTCACATAATAGGGAAAGACGCCCGGCAGCAGCGTGCGCCGCCAGCGCCGCCAGCCGCCGAGCCTGAGGCTGGCGGATACCTCGCTCAGATCGGCGGGATAGGCGCGGGCGCCGGCGACGACATTGAAGAGGATGTACCACTGGGTGCCGAGCACCATGAGCGGGCTCAGCCAGATGTCCGGGGCGAGATCGAAGTGCACGATCGTGACGACCACGACCGGGAACAGCAGATTGGCCGGGAACGCGGCGAAAAACTGGGCGAGCGGTTGGATCGCCTGGGCCAGGCGCGGCCGCTGGCCGACCCAGACGCCGACCGGGACCCAGAGGAGGCTCGCCAGCGCGATCAGCACGACGACGCGCGCAAGGGTCAGGGCGCCCAAGCCGACTACCGTCGCGATCTCGGCGAGGTCGAGCGAGGGGGCCAGGAAGCGCACCAGGAACCAGCCGGTGGCCAGCGCGGCCGCGGCCATGATCGCGAACCACAGCCAATCGACGGTCGCCGGCGCGAGCGTGAACCGCTCGATACGCCCTACCGGCACGGGCAGGCGCGGCGCCCGGATTTGCATCGCCTCGCGCAGGGGTGTGCGCAACGGCGCCACGGCGGCGCGGGCGAGACGCGCGCGGCGCAGGAGGCGCAGCAGCCACGACTCGGCCACGGCGCCCGACGCCGCCTGGTCGGCCCGGAACTTCTCGGACCAGGCGACGAGCGGACGGAACAGCAGCTGGTCGTAGATCAAAATCACCACGAGCATGGTGAGCATGGCCCAGCCGATCGCCTCCAGATCCTTATGCTCGATCGCGACGGCGACGTAGGAGCCGATGCCGGGCAGGTCGACGGTGCGGTCGCCGACCGTGATCGCCTCGGCCGCGACCACGAAGAACCAGCCGCCCGACATCGACATCATCATGTTCCAGACCAGGCCCGGCATGGCGAAGGGCACGTCGAGGCGCCAGAAGCGCTGCCAGCCGGACAGACGGAAGCCGCGCGCCGCCTCGTCGAGGTCGCGCGGCACGGTGCGCAGCGCCTGGTAGAAGCTGAACGCCATGTTCCAGGCCTGGCTGGTGAAGATCGCGAAGATCGCCGCGCATTCGGCGCCGAGCGCGCTGCCCGGAAAGGCCGCGAGGAACAGCGTCACCGTGAACGACACATAGCCGAGGATCGGCACCGACTGCAGAACGTCGAGGATCGGGATCAGCAGCATCTCGGCGCGCCGGCTCTTGGCCGCGAGCGTCGCATAAGTGAAGGTGAAGACGAGCGAGGCGCCCATCGCCGCCAGCATGCGGAGCGTCGTGCGCAAGGCGTAGTCCGGCAGGTTGCGGGGATCGAGGGAGATCGGCTGGGCCTGTACCTCGGCGAGCGGCGCCGCCATCTCGCCGGCGCCGTGGGCGAGCAACGCGATGATGCCGAAGACGAGCGGCACCACGATCAGGTCCCATTTGTTGGGCCTGAACCGCCGGCTCTCGACCGAGATGGTGGGCAAGGTCTGAAACGTCATGGCGCGCGCTCGACTCAGGCGACGATTGCCCAGACTCGCCGGCCTCGCGCCCCATGGCGCGGCAACGGTTGAAGCTTGTTCATCGTCCACCTCGTTCGCCCGGCGCGGCCGCCGCGGGTGGACCGATCGGCAGGATCAGTCGCGCGCGAGCGGCGTCTGTGCGCCGGATTGGCTACTGCTGCTGTCCATCGCGTCGCGTTCCTGATTGGGGGCGGCCGGTGCGCGCGAACGCGCCGCCGCGTGAAGAAGCCGCTACACCCGCGCCGCGTCGTTGTCAATCGCGGTCGGTGCGATCAATACGCGCACTCGCGGAAGATCGGATCGACGTTCTCGTGCCAGCGCGTGGCATAGGCATCGAGCAGCGCCTCGGCGGGGGTGCGGCCGCTCGCGGCGATGTCGGCGAGCTCGTTGAGGAAGCCGGTCTCGTCGTCGCCCGAGCGGTTGAGCCGGCGGCGCCGCGACAGGCCGTCGCGCGCCAGCGCCACCGCCTGTTTGGCGACGTCCTGCACCGTGCCGCGGCGGAAGCGCGTCTTGAGCGCCGTCTTCGGCACCTCGCGGCGCAGCGTCTCGCGCTCCTCGGCCGTCCAGTCGCGCACGAGCTGCCACGCCGCGTCGAGCGCGCCCGGCTCGTAGAGCAGGCCGACCCAGAAGGCGGGCAGCGCGCAAAGCCGCCCCCAGGGCCCGCCATCGGCGCCGCGCATCTCGAGGAAGGTCTTGAGGCGCACCTCGGGGAAGGCCGTGGTCAGATGATCCATCCAGTCGCCGATATGCGGCCGCTCGCCGGGCAGCGCCGGCAGCTTGCCGGCCAGGAAATCGCGGAACGACTGACCGGCCGCGTCGATGTAGCGGCCGTTGCGGTAGACGAAGTACATCGGCATGTCGAGCACGTAGTCGACATAGCGCTCGAAGCCCATGCCGGAGTCGAACACGAAGGGCAGCATGCCGCTCCTGTCGGGGTCGGTGTCGGTCCAGATCTGGCTGCGATAGCTGAGGAAGCCGTTGGGCCTGCCCTCGGTGAACGGCGAATTGGCGAAGAGCGCGGTCGCGATCGGCTGGAGGGCCAGCGACACGCGGAACTTCTTCACCATGTCGGCTTCGGAGGCGAAGTCGAGGTTCACCTGCACCGTGCAGGTGCGCAGCATCATGTCGAGGCCGAGCGCGCCGCGCTTGGGCATGTAGGCGCGCATGATGGCGTAGCGCCCCTTGGGCATCCACGGGATGTCCTCGCGCCGCCATTTCGGAATGAAGCCGAGGCCGAGCAGGCCGATGCCGAGGTCGGCGTTGATCGCCTTCATCTCCTTGAGGTGCGCCGTGACCTCGTCGCAGGTCTGGTGGATGGTCTCGACCGGCGCGCCCGACAGCTCGATCTGGCCGCCCGGCTCGAGGCTGACATTGGCGTCGCCCTTGCGCAGGGCGATGACGCGGCCGGCCTCCTCGATCGGCTCCCAGCCGAAGCGGCGGTGCAGCTCGCGCAGCACCGCCTCGATGCCGCGCGGCCCGTCGAAGGGCAGCGGCCGGAGATCGTCGAGGCTGAAGGCGAATTTCTCGTGCTCCGTGCCGATGCGCCACGCCGAGGCGGGCTTGCAGCCGGCGGCGAGCGACTCGATCAGCTGGCGCTTGTCGGTGATCGGCTCACCGCTCGACTTCGGGGGCGCGGACATGCGTGCGGGGGCCGTGGGTTAGGGTTGATCGGCGATCAAATGCGATCGCTCACGCCGAGAGTCCAGAGGCTTCCTGCCAGTCGCCGGCGAGCGCCTGCCAACAGGCCAGGGCCGCCAAGGCTGCAGTTTCCGCCCGAAGGATGCGCGGCCCCAGCCCGACCCGGCTAACAAAGGCGAGTTTCTCGAGGGCGTCAAGCTCGGCCGGGGCGAAGCCGCCCTCGGGTCCAATCAGGACCGCGCCGGGTCTGTTTCGCCGGTCCGGCACCGCGCGCGCGACCGGCACGCCGCGGCCGGTCTCGTCGCACAGGAACAGCGGCCGCTCCTCCGGCCAGCCCTCGAGCGCGTGGAACAACGGCCGGGCCGCGCGCAGCTCGGGCACATCGAGCCGGCCCGACTGCTCGGCCGCCTCGACGGCGTGGGCGCGGAGGCGCTCGGCGTTGACCCGTCGCATGACCGTGCGCTCGGTCAGCACGGGCGCCAGCACCGCGACGCCGAGCTCGGTCGCCTTCTCGACCAGGAATTCGATGCGGCCGGATTTGAGCGGCGCGAACAGCAGCCAGAGATCGGCCGAGGCGCGCTGCGGCTGGGTCCGCGCCTCGAGCTGCGCCTCGCCGCCCGTCTTGCCGAGCGCGCCGACCGAGGCGCGCCACTCGCCGTCGCGGCCGTTGAACAGCAAGAGCGCATCTCCGGCTTTCGCGCGCATGACGTTGCGCAGATAATGGGCCTGCGCGCGGTCGAGCGTGACGGTCCGGCCGGCCGCGAGCGCGTCGCCGACATAGAGGCGGATGGCCGGTGTGCTGCTGGTCATGAGTTCCCTACCCCGAAGTCCCGGACCGAGAGTAGCGCATGGCGAAGTCCGTCCCCAGCATCCATGACGGCACCGACCTGCCGGTCGGCAATTGGGTCGACCGCTTTCTGCCGGGACCGACGCGGCCCTATGCGCGGCTCATGCGCCTCGACCGGCCGATCGGCACCTGGCTCCTGCTGTTTCCGTGCTGGTGGAGCCTGGCGCTGGCGCCGGGCCCGGCCGACGCACGGCTCCTGCTGCTCTTCGTGTTGTTTGGTCTCGGCGCGCTGATCATGCGCGGCGCCGGCTGCACCTGGAACGACGTCACCGACCGCGAGTTCGACGCCAAGGTCGCGCGCACGCGCACAAGGCCGATCCCGAGCGGCCAGGTCAGCGTGCGCCAGGCGCTCGCCTTCATGGTCGCGCAAATGCTGGCCGGCTTTGCGATCCTGGTCAGCTTCAACGCTTTCGCCATCGCGGTCGGCGCGGCCTCGCTGGTCCTGGTCTTCAGCTATCCCTTGATGAAGCGCGTCACCTACTGGCCGCAATTCTTCCTCGGCCTCGCCTTCAACTACGGCGCCCTGCTCGGCTGGGCCGCGGTCGAGGGCTCGCTCGACTGGCCGGCATTGGCACTCTATCTCGCCGGCATCGCGTGGACGCTCGGCTACGACACCATCTACGCGCACCAGGACAAGGAGGACGACGCGCTGATCGGCGTGAAATCAACGGCCTTGCGCTTCGGCCGCGCGACCAAGCCGTGGCTGGTCGGCTTCTATACCGCGACCGTCGTGCTGCTCGCCGTGACCGCCGCGCTGCGCGGCCTGCATCCGCTGTTCTACGCGGCGCTCGCGGCGGGCGCGCTGCAGCTCGCCTGGCAGGTCTGGGACGCCGATCTCGACGATGCCGCCGACTGCCTGCGCAAGTTCAAGTCGAACCGCCTCTACGGCTGGATCATCCTCGCCGGCATCTTCTGCGCCGCGCACTGGACGACATGGACGTCCTGAAGGCCGCGCGCGATCCCGTCGCCTTCATCCGCGCCAACACGGCGGTCGAGGCGCCGCGCCTCGTGCCCGAGATCGAGCTCCATCTCGCCAGCGAGATCACGCCGATCTGGGAAGCGACCGAGGCGTCGCTCGAGCAGGCCGGCCT
>Ga0335070_10002842_pt1 | contig 20114 bp, 15 predicted proteins | sample Lox_Sample_13_FD_206722 | JGI IMG/M metagenome (GOLD analysis project Ga0335070, IMG submission 206722) | Soil microbial communities from Loxahatchee National Wildlife Refuge, Florida, United States - Lox_Sample_1.3 | ecosystem: Environmental > Terrestrial > Soil > Wetlands | place: USA... | reverse complement strand
AGCGGTGGTCCGCAAGGAATTCATCCAGATCTGGCGCGATCCCAGGAGTCTGATGATCGCCCTGTTGATGCCGGTCATGCAGATGGCTCTGCTCGGCTATGGGGTCAATCTGGATATCAAGCATCTGCCCGTTTACGCCTTCGATCGGGAGGGCAGCCAGAACAGCCAAGCGCTGCTCAAGCGGTTCCGGGCTTCGGAATATTTCGACCTGGTCCGCCCCGTCGACAATTATCGCGACCTGACCGCGGCGCTCGATGCCGACCGGTGCAAGCTGGGGATCGTGATCCCCCCGGATTTTTCCGAACGCCTGGCCGACAGCAGCAAGACCGAGGTCCAGGCGCTGGTAGACGGCACCGACGACAACACCGCCAACCTGGCCATCGGCTACTCGCAGGCGGTGGTGGACCGCTATTCCCGGGACATTCAACTGGACTGGCTGGGCCGGCAGGGGCGCGCGCAACAGGCGGTGCCCGCACTTTCGGTAGAGTCGCGCATCTGGTTCAACGAGGACCTGGAGAGCCGCAATTTCATCATCCCCGGCGTGGTAGCCACGGTCATGGCCCTGATCGGCGCGCTGCTGTCTTCCTTGACCGTGGCCCGAGAATGGGAGCGCGGCACCATGGAGCGGCTGATCTCGACTCCGGTCACGCCGATCGAGCTCATGTTCGGCAAGCTGTTGCCCTATTTCACCGTGGGGCTCCTGGATGCGGCATTTTGCGTGGCGATCGGCGTGGGTTGGTTCGAGGTTCCTTTTCGGGGTGCCCTGACCACCCTGTTTCTCACCACGACGCTGTTCCTGGCCGTCGTGCTGGGCATTGGATTCATGATCTCGGCCGTGGTCAAGAGCCAGATCGGCGCGAGTCAGTTGGCCCTGGTGGTCACCCTGCTGCCCACCATGCTGCTGTCCGGTTTCGCCTTCCCCATCGACCAGATGCCGGCGCCCATCCGCGCCCTCACCCATGTGGTTTACGCACGCTACTATGTGACGATCCTCAAGGCCTTGTTTCTGAAAGGCTCGGGAGTCGCCGACCTGATCGACCCGATGCTGGCGCTGGTCCTCTACGCCGCGGTCGTCGGCTTTTTCGCCAAACGCGCCTTGCGCAAGAGCTTGGAGTGAGGACAATGCCGTTAGGTTAAGCTCCTTCTCCCTCAGGGAGAAGGTTGGGATGAGGGGAGCAAAAAAGTAAAAGCACTGTTCTACGTCCCCTCACCCTAGCCCTCTCCCTGAGAGAGAGGGAACCAATTAACCTAACGGCATTGCCCCCATTTGGGGGAAGAGAAGTCTCAAACGCTAAAGTTAATGACATTGGGAGTGAGGACGCGCCGTGTTCGCCCGCATCTACCACATGGTCATCAAGGAGCTGTTGCAGCTTCGCCGCGACAAGCACGCGCGCTTCGTGCTGATCGCCCCGCCGATCATCCAGTTGTTCATCTTCGGTTATGCCGCGACCTTCGAGGTGAACCGGGTTTCCATGGCGCTGCTGGACCGCGACCACAGCGAGGAAAGCCGCGAGCTGGTATCCCGCTTCACCGCGACCGGCCGGTTCCAGATCGATGCAATCGCCCGGAACGAAGGACAGATCGCCGAGCTGATCAACCGCGGGCAGGTTACCCTGGCGCTGCATATCGATCCGCAATTCGCCGAATTGTTGCGCAAGGGCCAGAGCGCCCCGCTCCAGGTGATCCTGGACGGCACCAACTCCAACACGGCGCTGATTGCCCTCGGCTATGTCAACCAGATCGCCCGCAAATTCGCACAGGATTATCAGCAGGACCGCATAAGGCGCATCAACCCGGCATTGGCGCAGAAGGTGCCCAAAGTCGAGCTGGAACAGCGCCCCTGGTATAACCCCGATCTCAACAGCCGCTGGTTTTTCGTACCCGGAGTCATCGGCAGCCTGACCCTGGTCACCATCGTGAACCTGACCGCCTTCGCGGTGGTGCGGGAACGGGAAATCGGCACGCTGGAGCAGATCATGGTGACGCCCATCCGGCCGATGGAGTTCATCCTGGGAAAGACCCTGCCCTTCTTCCTGGTGGGGCTCTTCGAAGTGGCCCTGGTGGCCCTGATCGGCACCCTGTGGTTTCAGATCCCCTTTCTCGGCAGCCTTTGGGTGTTGCTCCTCGGCACCGCGCTTTTTTTGATCTGCACTCTGGGGTTGGGACTTCTGATCTCGACCCTCTGCAAAACCCAGCAACAGGCTTTCGCTTCGAATTTTTTCGTGATCAACCCGACCTTCATTCTTTCCGGCTTCAGCTTCCCCATCGCCAGCATGCCCAAGGTCCTGCAATGGCTCACCTACGTCGACCCCTTGCGTTACTACCTGGTGGTGCTCCGCAGCAGCTTCTTGAAAGGCGTCGGAATCGGCGTTCTGTGGCCGCAACTGCTGGCGATGGCGATTCTCGGAACCGTGCTGTTGACCCTGAGCGTGCTGCGTTTTAGAAAATCGCTGGATTAGCGGGAAAGCTCGTTCCAATCTCATTTCCGTACACTTATATACGGGCAAGTTCATCCGCTGATGTCCGATGAAGTCGCCCCTGCAAGACAGCTTCACGGCATTGATATGGAAACAGTCATGCAGAAGACAGAAAGCGAAACATTCTGCGGGTCGGTCGCGCCGGCGGAAGAGGGCTGCTCTGAATCGCTTGGTGGGACAGGCAAAGCGCAGGATAGCCCGAATTTCACAAGGAATAGCCTGCGCGCAGGTAAAGCGAGCAGCGCGAGCATGAATCCTGAAGTCGAAGCTTTTGTGGATAAACAGGCACCTTCTGCATAGGAAGGGATTCGGAATGATGGAACGGGCGCTTGTTCGCCCAGGGGAAAAAAGGATGTTAGCCGCCGATCTGCCGCCATATTTCGAAGAACGGGTTGTTTGCTCTGTGGCTGCGGCTGTGAAAAACGAAGCACTGGCCAATATCGTTTTGGCTGTCGCCGAAATAGAAAACGGCAAGCCAGGCCAATATGTGCGAAACGCCAACGGGACACTTGATGTTGGGCTTATGCAGTTCAACACCTCGTATCTGGAGCAACTCGCGGCGTATGGAATCACTCCCCAGGATGTCGCGAGTAAGGGTCGTTACCCTTACGAGCTGGCGACATGGCGGATACGCGGGCATCTGCTGAATGACAGCGGTGACATCTGGACGAGGGCCGCCAATTATCATTCCCGGACTCCCCGCTACAATGCGATTTACAGGGACAAGCTTGTTCGTGCTGCTGGTCGGTGGGCGAGTTGGTTGGCGGAAAGATTTACGGTGCGTGATGTTACGGCGACAAACAGTCCAAATCATGACGAAATAAGACCGGAAAAATAAGGCATCTGGAATTTAGCGTGGAAGAGGATCACCGGCGCAATTATGCTGTCTGTTCAGTGAGTCGTAATCGACTGGTTGAATGGCCGACGTCGGCCATAAGCCGACGACTAACCTGTCGGGGTGACGGGCAAGTTTAAGGAGAAACCGGTCACCGGGAATATGGGTCACCAGGTGATTGATTCTTCCAATACCGGCCATTGATTGCGACCTTTAGCGGATGCTGACAGGGGACGCGGCGTAAACGCGCTCGGAGAGTTGCTAGGCCGTCACTGCAAGCACAGAGCAGGTGGATCGGGAAGCGGTGGCTTGGCTGTTGTCCTTGTCCTTGCGGCGCCGAGCTCTTCGAACTTACCCGGCAGATATCCCGACCTGCACTGATTCCGACATCGCCCTACGGCCATCGACGGTCCGCCGTAGCGTCAGACCACCGAGCAGTTCGAGTGAGGACTCTCCCATGCTGAGCAAAGGCCACGGTTATACTTATTTGCCGTAGTCGTTCTTTATTGACTTGTCTACGACCACGCCTGATCTCCCGAGTGCCGTCCCGCTTTTCAGCTTCGTAACGCGCATCGTCGCCCTCGCGCGCGAACCGCGCCCCGAACGGCCCCTGGGAAAGCTTTGGGAGAAAGCCGGCACCGAGGCAGGGCATCGAACGGTGCGCTTGAGATCGCCGAGGCAAGGCCGTTGCCCAACCCGTCCGAAGAGAACTGGATGACCAACAAAAGTTTCCTTTACCTGGCGACGCGATACCTCAGGGTCCTTCTGGCGCTATGGGGATTCGTGTCCGGGGCGCCGGCAGCGGATGAGGTCAAGCGAAACCCGCTCGAACCCATCGATACCTCCAGCCCCAGGGGTACATTGCAAGGTTTCCTCCGCTTCACTGATGAGGCTTACCACCAGAGCACCGGACGATTAGGCGAATACCTGGCGTCCCATCGGCTTTACCTGACTCCGGAAGAGGTGGCGAGCGTCAATCGGTCTTACGACCTGATCCGGTTGGCCGAGCGGGCGATCGACTTCAGTGAGCTGCCACCGGCCATGTCCGAGGAATCCTCCCGGCGATTGACGGTTCAACTCAAGGATGTGCTTGACCACCTCGATCTGCCACCGCCGGAAGCTATCCCAGACGCCAAGGAAATGGCGGCGGCTTCGTTCAAGCGCTGGACTATTCCCGGCACGGAAATACGAATTGCCCAAGCCGAAAAAGGTCCGCGCGCCGGCGAGTACCTGTTCGACCCGGAAACGGTGAGGGGGCTGCCCGACTTCTATGAGAGGGTGAAGGAACTCCCCTACAAACCCGGCGTGACCGGCGGCTGGTATGAATCCATCGCCTACACCCCCGCCGGCCTTGCCTTCCCATTGCATTGGGTCATCCCGACCCGTTGGATATTCGGCGTGCCGTCCTGGATGGTGTCCGTGCGGTTCCTCGATCAGCCGGTGTGGCGGTGGATCGGCATCGGCGTGGTTTTGGGAGTGGGCCTTCTGGCCGTGATCCTGTGCTTCCGTCTCAGCCGCCGTTGGGCCGTTCGGGCAGCGCCTCCGGGCCGTCGCTGGGCGAACCTGCTGAAACCCATCAGTCTGGTCATCGTCACGCCGCTGGCCGCCCTGGCCTTGGCAAAGGTGTTGCGCATTTCGGGCAGCGTCTACGAAGCCGTCACGCTCTCGCTCTGGGGTTTGTTCTTTCTTTCGCTGGCCTGGGCGGTGTGGGCGGCCGGCGGCGCCGTGGCGGAAAGCGTCATCGGCGCGGAGCGGCTGCGCCAGATCAGCATCGACAGCCAGTTGATCCGCTTGGTAGTGCGTCTTGTCACCATCATCATGGCCATCGCCATCCTGATTGTCGGTGGGGACCGGGTCGGATTGCCCGCCTACTCGGTGGTCGCGGGGCTCGGCGTCGGCGGCTTGGCCGTCGCCCTGGCGGCGCAACAGACCCTGGCCAACCTCCTGGGCTCACTCATCATCATGTTCGAGAGGCCATTCGGCATTGGCCATTCGATCAAGGTGCAAGATGCCGAGGGGATCGTCGAGGGCGTGGGTTTTCGCAGCACCCGCATCCGAACACCCGATAATTCCCTGGTCACCATTCCCAGCAGTCAACTGGTGAGTAACGCGATCGAAAATCGGCAACTCCGCGAATATCGCCGCGTCAATACCACGCTGAATCTCGCCAACGATACCTCGCTTCAGAAAATCAAGAACCTGCTTCACGAGATCGAACAAATCCTGCGCGACCATCCGGATATCCGCAAGGACAATATTTACGTGGTGTTATATGAGATCGGGACCGGCGGGCCGGACATTTTGGTGAATTTCTTCCTCAAGGTTCCGGATAAAGCGACCGAACTCCGGGACCGGCAGATGATTTTCATGGATATTCTCGGCTCGGCCGAGGCCCAGGATATAAAATTTCGGTGACCCCGATTGGGATGCCCGTTCACCCAAGGCGCTACGCTACAACGTGGACAAGGGCGGTCCCATGCAGACCAACGCCACCTTGAACGGGCCCTTCATAGGGTTGACGGGCTACTAGTAGGCGCGTTCCTGGGTTCTCCTCATCAAGCGTCAACACGCTGGCTGGAGCGATTCATCATGGCGATATCAGAGATGACAAGAAGGCAATGGCTGCTCGGGATCGGTTGCGCGGGGCTGGGAATCGCCACGGCCGCCGGAGCCGAAGCGCCTCCGTTCGCCACCTCGAACAGTGAATCGGAGCCATTTCCCCGCGACGCCGATGAGGCATTGATGCGCCTCAAGGCTGGTAATCGGCGCTTTGTGGACGATAAACCGAAGCATGCGCATGAAAGGGCTTCCTGGCGCGGCTTGCTGGTGGGAGGACAGCAGCCTTTCGCCACCATCCTCGGTTGCAGCGATTCGCGCGTGCCGCCCGAACTCGTCTTCGACGCCGGGTTCGGCGATCTCTTCACCATCAGGCTGGCCGGCAACATCATCGCCGAGGATGTGATCGGCTCCTTGCAATACGCCGTGGCCCACCTGCACACCCCTCTGGTGGTGGTGTTGGGGCACGAGGGATGTGGAGCCGTTACCGCCACCCTGGAGGAAATGCTCCATCGGAACACGGAACCGCAGCATATCGAATCGCTGATTAAAGTGATCAAGCCTGGACTCGCGAAGCTCGATTTGAAGCTGGAGCCGACGGCGCTACTCCATGCCGCCGTGGAGGCCAATGTCCGCTGGTCCATGCAGCAACTGGCCGCGCTCCCGGAAGCACAGCGGGCTTTGCAGGAAAAGCGCGTGGCCCTGGTGGGGGCCGTATATGAGCTAACTACAGGAAAAGTACGCTTCCTTGTCTAGTCGGTCATTTGGCTTACGCCCATGCTCAAGCCAAATGACCGACTAGCCCATAACAATCATTCGCATGTCGGCCTAGCGGCCAAGGGATCACATGAAGGGTTTTAATCACTTGGCCAAAGGGCAATGGTGGGCCGGGACGGCACTATGGATTCCGGGACTCGCCATCCTCGCGTTGATGCTTCCGGGGTGTTCGACGCCGGTTGGCGTGCGGCATGTAGACATCCAGACCGCCTACCGCCTCCAGACCGAGAGCGCGCTCGCGGCGGAGCAACCCTCGGAGTCCTCGAAAATGGTGCTGAGGCGCCTCGGGCTCATGGACCGCTTCGACACCGAGCCGGCCCAGGTGCTCGCCGAACTGCATCGGGGCCTGAAGCCGGCGGACGACGACGACCGCCTGTTCGCGCTGGCGGAGTTGTCCTTCCTCCACGCCGACCGCGCGCACGACCGGGCCTATTTCCTCGCTTCGGCGGTGTACGCCTGGGCGCTCCTGTTCCCGGACGACGGCGCGGGCCCCCGTTTCCAGTCCTTGGATCCCCGGCTCCGGCTGGCGTGCGATCTCTATAACCAGGCGGTCGCCAAGGGCCTCCGGATGACCCGTGGCAAGGGTATGGACAAGGACGAGATCCGCCTGGAGCCCGGAACCCACCAGCTGCCGTTCGGGACCTTGGCGGTCAGCCTGGACGAATCCGGCCTGACCTGGGGCGGCTACCGGCTCGACCGGTTCATCCCCACGACGACCCTGGAAGTCCGGGGCTTCCGCAACCGCTATCACACCGCCGGAATCGGCGTGCCGCTGGCGGCGAGCCTCGCAGCGGGGGAGGCCTCCGCGAAGTTCGTCGGGTCGGAACGCTTGGGACCCCGCACCCAGGTACCTGTCACGGCGCTGCTGCGCCTGGAGCGCGCGCGAGCCGGTCTCGCCGATGGCAATATCCGCGGGCGGATCGAGCTATACGCCACGGACCAGACCACGACGGTGCGGATCGATGGCCGGGAACAGCCCCTGGAATCCGATCCGACGGCGGCGCTGGCCTACCAACTCGAAGGCAACCCGTTGTACGCCACGGAGATCGCCGGGTTTCTCCGGGGCGGCGCCTTCCGGGATATGATGCCGCGCGACCGCGCCCAGGATGGGCTGTTCATGATGCAACCCTACCGGCCCGGAAAAATCCCCGTGGTCCTGGTGCACGGAACGGCTTCCAGCCCCGCGCGCTGGGCCGAACTGATCAATGAACTCGGCGGCGATCCCCGCCTCCGCGAGCGGTTCCAGATCTGGCTGTTCATCTATGATACCGGCAACCCGGTGGCCTACTCGGCCGGGCGGCTGCGGGCGGCCCTAACGACAGCGGTGCAGGAATTCGATCCCGCCGGCAAGGATCCGGCCCTGCACGACATGGTGGTGATCGGGCATAGTCAGGGAGGACTGCTGACCAAGCTCACCGCCATCGACAGCGGCGACCGGTTCTGGAGCCGCGTCAGCAACAAGCCGTTCGATTCGATCCAGGTCGATCCAGAGACGCGGACGCTCCTTCGGCAATCCTTTTTCTTCTCGCCCTTGCCTTTCGTCGGACGGGTGGTGTTCGTGGCGACTCCCCATCATGGGGCCTTGCTGGCCTCGGGCCGGATCGGGGCCATCGCCGCCTGGCTCGTGACCTTGCCGGTGGAGGTGATAAGCCGGGCCGCCGAGGCCGTCACCCTGGTCGGGGATGAGAAGTTGAAGACGCTCCTCCGCCGCCCTCCGACGGCGGTGGACAGCATGAATCCGGAGAACCCCGGCAACCGAGCCCTGGCATCCATTCCGGTTTCACACAGGATTCCGGCCCACTCCATCATCGCGGTGGAAGGCGATGGCCCGAAGGAAGCGGGAGATGACGGCGTAGTGGCCTACCGGAGCGCCCACATCGACGAGGCGGTGTCCGAACGGGTGGTCCGCTCGGACCATTCCTGCCAGGGCCAGCCCGAGGTTATCGAGGAAATCCGGCGTATCCTGCTGGAACACGCGGCGGCCCAAGAGGGCAATCGCCCATGAGCAGTCGGGTGGCCAGTAAACGCTGGCGCTGATTGTTGCGCCGTTCCATGGTGACGGCTGGGAGACAACAAGGGAACGCGGCGCCAAGGCTGAAAAGCTGCCTTGTCTATACCCAACAACGTCCATGAACAGCACCACACAAAAACCATCATCCGATATGGCGATTGAAAAACTATTTTCGCGTAGGCCGCTGGATTTATTCATCAGGGCCCGATTGATCACCTTTCTGGTGGTTTGATGAAAGCGGGTTATCCCCTCATGGATTGAGCAAGGGCAAGACGGCTGCGGGTGTGTGGGAAGAATGGGCTCGCCCGGCGGCGAGTTGTTCGCCGAAGGCGCGGGCGAGTTCATCCCCCCGCCACGGCACGGCGGGCGCGGGGCCGAAGAGTTGACGCTGCAATCCCAAGACGGCGGCTTGTAGTTCGGGGCCGGGTTGGAACCCGGTGTCCTGGGCGTTCCGCCACGCGTTCCACGCGGCTTCGGCGGCAACGGCCTCGTGACGGCGGCAAGCCCGGCGCAGGTTCCGCGCCGCCACGCAATCCGGAGGATTCAGGGCTTTCCGGAATCGCCTTGCCCATCCCGCGAGCCGCCGCCTTTGCCATGTGGCCAAGCCGGAGGCCAAAGCCGCCGGCAGCCACCACGCCCATGAGTGGCAGGTGGCGAGCGATGTTCCGGGAGCGGCCGCAACGGGCGCCGGAGCGACCTCGAAGGTGACGGCCGGCAGGGTCGTCGACTGAAGCTGCTCCGTCTTCGGGTTCCACCAGACGTAAGCGAGCGCGGGCAAGGTCACGGTGCCGGGTTTCGTCAGCAGATAAGTCATCGTCTCGCGGCGCTCGCCGAGGAATTCCCCGCGTTCGAGGTGGTCCTGCGTCTCCGCGTCGCCGGGATAGACGCGGATGCCCTCGGGCGCGACGATGGGCGCGGGCGCGAGGGCCATGCCGCTGATTTGCGGAGCGCGCTGGACGAGGGTGCGCTTGAACATCGCGCCGACCCGCACCGGTCCGGGCGGCGGTTCCCAGGTCTCGGTGACGGATAGCGCATCCGTGGTGACGAGGAAGCCGACTTGTTCGCTCCCGGGGGGCCGCCGGATTTCGACTTGCCAGCCGGGAACCTCCGCCCGCGTGTCCTGGGCCGGGCCGGTGAAGCCTTCCCGGCTGGCGAAGTGCACGGAAAACTCGGGTACTTCGAGCAGGCCGGGTGTTTGCGAGAACAGCGCGAATTCGTGGGTTTGCACCAACCAGCTTCGGCCTTCGATTTCCCGCGAGGACACCACCGGGCTGCCGATCTTCATCAGCAGGACACCGGGAAGCGGCGGCAACTCGAAATTGGCCGTGCCCGCGAACGAGCCGGTGGCCCGCAGTTCGACATAGAACCCCACGCGCTGGCCGATCCAGGCCCGGGTTTCCGGCACGCGCACCGCCATCGGCGCGACCGCCGCCCACACCGACGAGGCGAGTCCGGCAAGGCCGATGAGCGGCAACAGCCAGGCTTTCACGGGGCGCCTCCTCCTTCCGCCCGAATCGCCTGTTGATAGGCAAATTTCGCCTTGAGGAAATCCGCCGGGCGGGTCTGTACACGGCGCAGCCAGAGGGCCTGGATTTCCGGGTTGGACAATGCCTTGCCGCCCGCGATCTCCGTATCCTGACCGGAGTTTTTCGCCTTGCTGTCGAAGACGATCTTGTCGGCGCCGATCTTCTGATCGCCCAGGTCGCCGCCTTTCCGCTCCACCCCTTTAGCGCGCGCGGCGGCGAGGTCGCGGTTGTCGGCGGCTTCCTTCCAGCCCGGACGCCGCGCCAAGGCCCGCGCGTAGCAATCGATGGCGTCCTGGTATTTGCCCATCATCAACCGCGCATTGCCTTGATTGTAATGGGCCTCCGCGCTGTCGCCGCGGGCGAAGGCGCGCGCGGCCCGCTCGAACTCGCCCGCCCGATACCAGGCGGTGCCCTGCCATAGCGGATCGTGGAAAGCCGCCGCCGCCTCGGCGAACTCGCCGCGCTGGAAAAGCCGTTGGCCTTGCAGGTCCGGCGTGAACCATAGGCTGGTCCAAGCGGCCGCGATCGCAATGGCAAACCCCTTCATGCGCTTCCCTCCCGGCGGAACGAAACCAGCACGCACAAGGCCACGACCGGCATCAGCCAGTAGCCCGCTTCCTGCCATTGCCCGCCCTGTTCGCCGCGTTGCGCGACCGGCGCACGCGCGGCGCGGCGCACGATGGCGGCAATATCCTTCCCTTCGATATCCAAGGGTTCGACATCGGCACCCAGCGTCCGGGCGGCGTCGCGCAGGGCGTGGTCTTGCGAGGAATCCGGGGCGTCGATGGCGAGGAATTGCACCGGCAGGGAAAAGTCCCCGCGCAAGTCCCGCAGCGCGGCGGGATCGGTGTCCACGGCATCGGCCAGCACGACGATGCCGCCGCCCTGTCGCCCCTCGGCCAGCACGCGGGCGGCTTCTTTCAGCGCGAGGTCGAGGCGGTCGCCGGGCACGGGCATGATTTCCGGACCGATCTCGGCGGCCATCCGGGCGACGATGGCGGTGTCGCGGGTCGGCGGCAGCACCAGGTGGGCGGAACCGGCATAGGCGATCAGTCCGAGCGGCTGGCCTTGGCGGGCCGCGGCGAGATCGGCGATTTTCAAGCGGGCGCGTTCCAGCCGGGAGGGGGCGGGATCGGGCTGTTCCATGCTGGCGTCGGCCTTGAGCAGGATCACCAGCGGCGTGGCGTCGTCCGCGAAGGGACTGGGTTCCAGCCGCCAGGTGGGTCCGGCGATGGCCACGACGGCCAGCAACCACGCGGGCAACAGCCACGGCGCGGGGCGTACCGACGCCTTGCCGACCACCAGGGCCTCCAGCAATTCCGGCGCGATTTGTTCGCGCCAGCCGCGCAAGGGATCGGCTTGGCGTCGCCACAGCCACCCCAGGACCACGGCCAGCGGCGTGAGCAACAGGAATCCGGGGCGGATGAAATGGAAATCGGCCAGCGCCGCCATCATCTCCGTACCTCCAAGCGTCCGGTGACGGGATCGACGCGGACGCCGCCCGGCGCGGGCAGCGGAGTTGTTGCGCGGGAGCGCAGGACGGTGGATGCCTTTTCGCCCAGGGACAGCAGCAACCCCGCGAGTAGCGGCCAATAGAACAAATCGCGGCGCGGGCGGTGGCTGACGACCTTCACCTGCCGGGTCTCGATTTTGTCCAACTCGGCGTAGATGCCCGCGAGTTCAGCCCGGTCGGCGGCGAAGAAATAGCCGCCGCCACTGGTTTCCGCGACGGCACGGAGCGTGGCCTCGTCGAGCTTTTCTTCGCCCAGGGTGGCCGGATCGCCCATCGCCACGGTGTGGACGCGGATGCCGCGCGCCCCGGCCACGCGCGCGGCCTCCACCGGCGGCACCTGGCTGGCGGTGTCGTTGCCGTCGGTCAGGGCGATGATGGTTTTGGCCGGGGCGTCGCTAGGCTCGAACAGCGTGACGCCCAGGCCGATGGCGTCGCCGAGGGCGGTGCGCGGGCCCGCCATGCCGATGGCGGTCTCGTCCAGCAAGCGCCGCACCAGGCTGAGATCGGTGGAAAACGGTGCCTGCAGGAACGGCGCGTCGCCGAACACCACCAGCCCCACGCGGTCGCCTTGGCGGCGGACCAGGAAGTCGCCGAGCACCTCCTTCACCGCGCCGAGGCGGTCCACCTTGGCCCCGGCCGCGTTGGTGAAATCCTCCTGGCGCATGGAGCCGGACAGGTCCACCAACAGCAGCAAATCGCGGGTCGGCAGGTCGCGCGTCACCGGCGGTTCCAGCCATTGCGGGCGGGCCAGCGCGGCGAGCGTCAGCAGCCAAATCAGCGCGGAAACCACCCGTGGCCCCCGGTTCCGCGCGACCCGATGGCGGGCGGTCGATTCCCCGTCGCCCGTCGCTTGGATGCGCTCCCCGAACGGTATCCGCACGGCCACCGGGGCCACGTGGCGCGGCGGCAAGACCGCGCGCAGCAGCCAGGGCAGCGGCAGCAAGGCGAAGCACCAAAGGTGGGCGAAAGTCAGCATCGCGATTTGGCCGACCGGCGGCATCGGGAGGAAATCAAGCAACCGCCAGTCATCATTTCGGAAACAACAGCGTGACCATAAAGCGCAGCCCCCAATCGGGTCCGCCTTGCGGTTTTTCGGGAAAGTAACGTCCGCCTAGCGTGAACTGCACCGGCTGATGGCCGAGTTTCAGTAACTGGCTGACTTGTAAATTTAACGGCACCGTCCAGCGGCTATTCTCCCAGTCGTAGGTAGACTCCGTATTCAGGGCAATCGTGGTGAAGGTTTTCGTGACATAGGAAACAAACGGCTGCAGGAACGTCGCATCGATGTCCTGACGGCCCCCGGTTCCCGCGAACGACCAGAGATGGTTAGCCAGCACGCCATAGGTCCAGCCGCTTTGCTGTTTAAGCAATACCGCTGTCGGGCCGGCCGCCCATTTTTGCCCGCCCAGCGTATCGTTTGACGCACTGGGATAGAGAAACACCGGTCCTGCTCCCATGACCCAGCCGCCGACCAGCGCTTTCGGTGAAAAGAAAAAACTTTGCAAAATATCACCCAACCCACTCACATCATCGGCCCCCAGCACAGGCGCTTCGGCATGGACGATCGGCAGGATGGTGCGGGTGATCACATTCCAATCGTCGCCAATCGAAAACGGTATCACGGGTTGTATGTTGACCGTATAACGCATCGCGTCGGTCGAGCCGATGCCGAAATCCCAGTTGTTCTGAATCGGCACGCTGATCAGGTTGGCGACCGGGTTTTGCAATTGCTTCGCCAGTTCGGCAGAACTGGCGCCGGAGCCGTTGGCTTGTTCCTGGGTCGTTCCGGAATGTTCCTCCGGGTTGGCGGCGCCAGCGCCGAACACCAGCCCACTCATCAATAATAGGGCGGCCATTCGGTTGGTTATGCATAGGGTTTTCATCGGTGTGGTTTGCTTCCGATTCCTCCCGAACCCATCAAGCCACTTTGATCGCCCGGACCTCGGCGGCGCGTGCGTCGACCGGAATCACGGGCAGTTCACCCGGATTTTTGGTGGGCAGGCCACGGAGGTGATCCATGATCGCCTGCCATTCCTTGATCTCGCCGACGCCCGTTTTCTCCATCCCCGTGGCGACGCTGCTCCGGTCCACCGTGTCCGGTGGCGGCAGGAGGTAGCCCGAGTTCCCGCGGGGCGCATCAAGTGCCTCGACCCTCGATTTGAGGGGCTGCCCCGCCTTGTTCTTGGGGATCAGGGCCAGTTGGCCCTGGGTGTACTTGGGGATGGCCACGAGAATGACGCCGAGCATCAGGGGACAGGTGAGGCTGTACAAACGCGGGTCCTGGCCGCCGATGTCGATGGCGCGGTAGCCATGATCGAGGTTGCCGAGTTCGATGGCCGTCACGGCATCGAACTTCGGGCGCGAGGGGTCGTAGCGGAACCTCATGCCGGAGGACCGGGGGAAATATTCGCCGGGATGGGCCGGATTATCCACCAGGAAGAATTCCAGCAGATGCTTGAGTTCCAGGCCGGTGAACCAGGCGGTCACCAGCGCGCTGCCGGCGGTGTCGTCCACCACCCCATAGCCCAGCGGCGCCACGGCGAACACGTCGTAGACCGTCTGCACGCCCGACTTGCCCCGGGTCAGGCCGGTGCGCATCAGCCCGTTGACCGTGAAGCCTATATCCGCTTGGGTGGCCTTCCTGAAGGCGTCGGTGCACAGGTTGGCGAGGAGCGTGCCGGCCGGGAGGTCGGTGAAGGTGTTGGGCAGGTCTTGCGGCGCGACCGCCAGCGGCTGATCGATGGCATACCCGCGCGATGCGAACACGGCGGCGGTGACGGATTGCTTGAGCTGGTCGATCTCGTCGGCGGTGGCCCGGTCCCCGGTCAGGGTGTCGTCGATGGGGTAGAGCCGGTAGGACTCGACCTTCAGCCCGCCGCCGTCCAGGCTCAGCACCAGTTCGCCAAGATTCCTGCCTTCCTTCCCGGTCTGGACCACGGGGGTGCGACCATTGACGATGAGCGCCTCTTGCAATTCCGTATGGCTGTGGCCGCCGATGACGATATCGATGCCCGGCACGGCCTGGGCCAGGCGCACGTCGTCGCCGTCGGTATAGCGCCCATCCTTGCCCTTCTCCACGCCGCCATGGCTCAGGGCGATGACCACGTCCACCCGCTCGGTTTCGCGCAGGACCGTCACGATGTCCCGCGCGGCCTCGATGGCGTCGGAGAACGTCACCGCGCCGCCGTTGGTGTAGAAGATGGCCTCCTTGCCGATCACCCCGAACAGGCCGAAGCGGAGGCCGCCGCGCTCGATCACCTGGTAACGGCGGATCACCCCCGCTTTCGCCAAGCGCTGGAGATCGGCCAGCATGGCGTCGTCCTTCGCGAAGTGGGTGTTCGCGGCCAGCACCGCCGGAATGCGGCCCGCTCGAGCGGCCACGCCTATCGACTTGCCCAGGCCGTCGGGTCCGAGGTCGAATTCATGGTTGCCGAAGGTGGTGGCGTCGTAGCCCATCCGGGCCATGAGTTGCAGTTCGCCGCCGATCTCGCGGGTCGCCGCGCCGAACGCGGTCCCCATGCTGTAGTCGCCCGCGTCGAGGACCAGCACGGGACCGTGGTCCTCGCGGGCCTCCTTTGTCTTGGCGATAAGCCCGGCCAGACGGGCGTAGCCGCCTTGGGTCGTGTCGTCGCCGAGCTTGAACGGCGAGTAGTCCGAGGCCGGCCCCAGCCCGATGAAGGCCGAGTGCATGTCGTTGGTATGCAGGAGGGTGAAGGTCTTGATCTTCCCGCCGCGCGGTCCGGCGGACTGGCAGCCGGGCAGGAGGAGCGCCGCGCCGACGGCCACCGAGCCCGCCAGGAACTCGCGGCGGGAGAATGTTCCGGGTAAAAGGGCGGTGGATACATCGTCCTTATCCACGGTCCCGGCGGGTTTTTCAGCGTTTTGTTTCATTGATCAGTCATCGAGTCGTTTGTTGGGGCATTCGGAAGAACCGGACGGTGATGGGCGATCCATCCGGCGGCGTAGTCGCGTAGCGCCTCTATTTCTTGATCGGCGGGCGGTCGGCCATAGGCCCCGGAGGTCAGCAAGCGCCGCACTGGCGGGGACATCGCTGCGCCATAGCCCGCATCCAGCCAATCTGCCCAGGCCGCGCCGGTCATTCCGGCGACGATGGGACGCGGCACGACGGCGAGCGCGGTGCGGCGGAGCAATTCGGCGATCGCGGCGGCATCCCTCAGTGATTGGAGTTCGCGCAAGGCCGCGCGGCGGTAGGCATTGGCCCGCCAGCGTTGCCAGGATCGCCAGCCCAGCCGCGCGACGGCGGCCAGCGCCAGTCCGAACACGGCATACCAGCCTGGCGCGGGCGGCCACCACGGCACGGCGGGCGGCAAGACCAGATCATGCAGGTGGGCCAGGCTGGCGGCGGGATCGTTCATGGCGCGGCGAGGCGTTGGCCGAACAGGGCGCGGAGTTGATCCGCAGGTGGTTCGGCGGTGGAGATGGGCAGGACGGGTACCCTCAAGGCGCGGAAGATTTCCGTCCACTGGTCCAGGCGTTCCGCGAAGGCCCGTTGGAACTCGGCGGTGAAGGCGGCTCCCGAGGGAATGGCATAAGTCACGCCGCGATCCGTCGCGACCATGCCGGGACGGCCTTGCAGTGTTGCGCCCAGCGGATCGTAGACCGCGACGGCGAGCATATCGTTGTGCGCGGCGAGCAAGGTGGCGAGCCGTTGGGTCTCGTCGTCCGCGCCGTCGAAGTCGCTGACGAGGACCACCAGATGGTCGTGGGTGGCGCGGCGCGAGGCTGCTTCCAAGGCTTGGTTCAGCGTGACCCGGACCGGGGCCGGATGCACGCCGGAGTTCGCGGCGAGCGCTTGGTTGAGCCGCACGAGTTCATGGAGGATGCGGAGCACGCGGGTCTGGCTGCGGTGGGGCGGCAGGTCGATGATTTCATCGTCGTTGAAGACGATGCCGCCCACCCGGTCGCCGGAGGCCAGGGCGCGCCACGTGCCGAGGGCGGCCACCTCGGCGGCGGCCACGGACTTCATGGCGCGGCGGCTGCCGAAAAACATCGGGGCACGCTGATCCACCACCAGCAGCACCGGGCGTTCGCGTTCCTCGCTGTAGACCCGGACATGGGGCGAACGCAGCCGGGCGGTGGCCTGCCAATCCATGGCGCGGATGTCGTCCCCCGGCCGGTATCGGCGCAGTTCCTCGAAGGCCAAGCCGCGTCCGCGCAGGCGCGAGGCATGGCGTCCGGCAAGCAAGGAAGCCACCGGCTGGCGGGGCAGGAAGCTGAACCCGCGCGCCTCGGCCTTTAGCAACAACAAGGCTTCCAGCGTGGTTTGCACGCCGGAGGCCCCGGTGGGTGCGGAAGGCGTGGCGGCTGGCATGTCAGACCGACACCACGGTTTGCAGCAGGGTCTCGATGACTTCGGTGCGGGTCTTGCCGGCGGCTTCCGCCTCGTAGGAAAGGTGCACCCGATGGGCGAGGCAGGCGGGGGCGACGGCGCGGATGTTTTCCGGCGCGACGAAATCCTGTCCTTGCAGCCAGGCATGGGCGCGGGCGGCGGCGTCGAGCGCCAGGGTGCCGCGCGGACTGGCGCCGAGGCGGATCCATTTCGCCAGGTCGCCGCCGTGGCGCTTGGGTTCGCGGGTACCGATCACGAGGTCCACGATATAGCGTTCCGCCGCCGGGGCGACGTGGATCGCGTTCACTGCCTTGCGGGCGGCGAAAATCGCTTCCTGCGGAATCCGCGGGGGCGGTTCGGCGGCGTCGCCGGATTTCTCGCCACGCACGAGGCGCAGGATCGCGGCCTCGTTTTCCGCCGGGGGATAGGGCACGTTGACGTAGAGCAGGAAGCGGTCCATCTGCGCTTCGGGCAAGGGATAGGTGCCTTCCTGCTCGATGGGGTTTTGCGTCGCGAGGACCAGGAACAGCGGGGGCAACGGGTGGGTCGTGCCGGCCACGGTGACTTGCCGCTCCTCCATGGCTTCGAGCAGCGCCGCCTGCACCTTGGCCGGCGCACGGTTGATCTCGTCGGCCAGCACGAGGTTGCCGAAGATCGGCCCCGGCCGGAATTCGAAGCCGCCGGTCTGTTCGCGGTAAATCTCGGAACCCGTCACGTCCGAGGGCAGCAGGTCGGGCGTGAACTGCACCCGGCGGAACTGGCTCTCCACCAGTTTGCTGAGCGTTTTGATGGAGCGGGTCTTGGCCACGCCGGGCAGCCCTTCCATCAGGACGTGGCCATCGGCGAGGAAGGCGATGAGCAGGCGCTCGACCACGGTTTCCTGGCCGATGACGGCGGCGTTCATGGCGGCGGAGATGTGTTGGAAGGCTTCTTGGGGTGTCATTTTCTTCCTTCGATCCAGGGCCATGCCTTTCGGTAAAGGGACCGCACCCGACGGGTACGGATGCAGTCCGTTGGGTAGCTCGGCTTCCCGTCAGAGCGGCATTACTGCTTACCGCTATTGCCGCTGGTCACCGCTTCCATCACGTTGTCGAGATTGAAGCTGCCGGGCTTCTGGCGCGGCGGGAACTCGCGGAAGCTTTGCAGCCACTGCCCGACATAGCTCGCCGCCGGAGCGAACAGGTACATGTGCTCGACGAACCAGTGGTCATAGTCCATGCCGATGTCGGGGGCGAGTTCGAAGGGGTCCATGCGCAGGTTGGTCAGCATCGGCGCGCGCAGCTTCACGAAAGGTTCCTGCCAGACGTGCATGCCATGGGCATCCTGGCGCAGGAAGGTCGCCTTCCAATTGCCGTAACGCAGGGCCGCGACGCTGCCGTCGTCGGTCCAGTAGATGAACTCCTGGCGCGGCCACTGGCCCTCACCCTTGAGCGCGGGCAGCAGATTGTAGCCGTCGAGATGGACCCTGTAGTTCGTGTTGCCGGCCTTCCTGCCCTTCAGCAGGTCGTCCTTGACCTTGGTGTCGCCGGTCGCAGCGAGCAAGGTCGGCAGCATGTCCTCGTGGGCGGCGACCTCGTTCACGACCGTGCCGGGCTTGATGACGCCGGGCCAGCGGATAACGGTCGGAACGCGATAGCCGCCTTCCCAGTTGGTGGCTTTCTCGCCGCGAAACATGGTCGTGCCGCCATCGGGCCAGGAAAAGGTTTCCGCGCCGTTGTCGGTGGAATACATCACGATGGTGTTCTCTTCCAGTCCCAGTTCCTTGAGCTTGTCCAGCAACTGGCCTACCTGGCCGTCGTGCTCGACCATGCCGTCGGCATAGACGCCCAGGCCGGTCTTGCCCTCGCTCTCCTTCTTGAGGTGCGTGAAGACATGCATGCGGGTGGCGTTCCACCAGAGGAAGAACGGCTTGTCCGCCTTCTTGGCGCGCTCCATGAAATCGAGGGCGGCGGCGGTGACTTCCTCGTCCACCGTTTCCATGCGCTTCTTGGTCAGCGGACCGGTGTCCTCGATCTTGCCATCGGCGAAGCTGTGGATGACGCCGCGCGGGCCGAATTTCTTCTTGAACTCGGGATCCTTCGGATAGTCGAGATGCTCCGGCTCCTCCTCCGCGTTCAGGTGGTAAAGGTTGCCGAAGAACTCGTCGAAGCCGTGCTTGGTCGGCAGCATCTCGTCGCGGTCGCCGAGGTGGTTCTTGCCGAATTGGCCGGTCATGTAGCCCTGCGCCTTGAGCAAGCCCGCGATCGTCGGGTCTTCCTTCTTCATGCCCTCGGGCGCGCCCGGCAGGCCGACCTTGGTGAGACCGGTGCGGATCGGCGACTGTCCGGTGATGAAGGCCGCCCGGCCGGCGGTGCAGCTCTGCTGTCCATACCAGTCGGTAAACATGGCCCCTTCCCGGGCGATGCGGTCGATGTTGGGTGTCTTGTAGCCCATCATGCCGTGGTTGTAGGCGCTGACATTGAACTGGCCGATATCGTCGCCCCAGATGATGAGGATATTCGGCTTTTTCGCCTGGGCCGCCGTTTTTTGCTCCGGCGCGCCCGGCTTATTCTCAACGGCACCGGACGGCGCCGCGGCCAGGAAAGTGGACAGGACGGAGAGTAAAATCAAGGCTCTCCGTGGCGTGGATGGTTGCATGGGATATCTCCTGTGGGGGGGTGGTTGGCGCTTGAGATCCTTCATGGAAGGGACGGAGTGTGCTACGGGCGGGCCTTGCCCCGCAAGCCGAGAAACATGGCGGCAAACTCCCGTTTCCTTATGACTGACGCGAATCAGCCTGGACGGCCCACTCCAGGTAAACCGTGTTCCACAACAGGATGGCGGCGACCACTATGCGGCCCAGTTTGCGTAGCGCCCCGGCCAGGCCGTTCTGGCGGGGGTAGACCCCGAGTGTCGGACTCCGCGAAGGTCTCTGGTTTTCGGAGCCTCAGCATAATAGCGTATCCGGTCAATCCTGAATTAAGGTTCACCATCGAATGGCCGCTTTTCACGCCACCGAAGCGCTGCCAGACTTGTTGACCCAGCGTCTGAAATGAGCGCGAACCAGCCGTTCAAAATCGCGATATGGAA
>Ga0335070_10002841_pt1 | contig 20116 bp, 18 predicted proteins | sample Lox_Sample_13_FD_206722 | JGI IMG/M metagenome (GOLD analysis project Ga0335070, IMG submission 206722) | Soil microbial communities from Loxahatchee National Wildlife Refuge, Florida, United States - Lox_Sample_1.3 | ecosystem: Environmental > Terrestrial > Soil > Wetlands | place: USA... | reverse complement strand
CGCGAGACCTTTCTCGCGCGTCACGGCCAATGAAGAAAAGGAATGTCAAGAGGCCTGCAAAGCTCCGGCCAGGGCGCCGGGGGCGCGGTTGAGGCGGTTTTCGCTTTCGCGGGCGAGCTCGATAATGTGGTGCATGACGTTGTCGGAGACGGCGCGGACGTGGGGGCGGTCCTCGACGTCGCCGGTGTAGCGCAGTGCGGTCCCGACGGTCATGTGGTAGGGGCCGGCCAGGTACCAGCGGCTGTCTTCGACCTGGCCGCGGACGGTGGAGCGCAGGGGCAAGATCCGCTCGCGGACGAGGTGGATGCCGACGGGGATGACCGGCGCGCCGCTGGCCAGGGCGATGCGGGCGACGCCGGTTTTCGCCTGGTGGAAGCCGCCGTTCCAGGGGCTGAGGTCGCCTTCAGGGAAGATCATGATCGTCTGCCCGGCGCGCAGGTAGGCGAGGGCGGCGTCGATGGCCTCCTGGCCTTTGCCGGCTCTGACAGGGATGTGCCCCAGGCGGCGCAGGTACTCGCCGAAGACCGGAACCTGGAAGAGTACGTCCTTGATCAGGATAAAGCACTGCTTGCGCAGCATCGCCGCGACGAAGAAGGGATCGGTGGTGGAGGGGTGGTTGGCGGCGATGATCTTGGCCCCCTCGGGGATCTGGGCATGCTTGCGCACTTCCATTTGCAGCATGGTGCCGGTATAGGTGCTGACGACGGGTTTGGAGAACCAGAACAGGGTCTTTTTGATGATCATGAACTTTCCTTTATCGATGGAGCTGCAAAGACGAACGAGATTACTGTTAATCGTAGTATAGCCTACCCAAGTGCCGGCGCATCGAACTCCGGGTCTATTCCTGGGGTGTGACTCGGCCTATTTCTTTCCAGCAAAAAGCATGCCAGGAGGGTGACCGCATGGTTTCTGGTGAAGCGTTTCACATGCGCGCCAGCACAGATAATAACCCCCCAGGCGCGGATTCGATATGCCGCTCTTTCTTTATCTGTCCTCTTTCCTTCAACTCGCGATGCGTTCCCAGTCGGCGATGAGGCCGTCGAGGGCGGCCTGGGCCCTGGCGATCTGCCAGGAGATCTGGTGAGCGCGCTCGAAGTCGGTCGTTTTCTGGAGCTGGCCGGAAAGGCGCTGGACGGCGGCCTCCTGGGCGCGGATGCGCTCCTCGAGCTGCTCCATCTCCTGGATCTTGCGGCGTTCTTCGCGGCTGTCGCCGCGGACGAGGGGTTTGGGGGGCAGGAGGACCTGCCTGGCGGTGGAACCGCTGCCGGCAGCACCCGGGCTGCTCGCTGCGCCACGTAGGATGAACTCGCGGTAGCTGCCCTGGAAGACCTCCAGCCGGCTGCCGCGCAAGTCCCAGACCTGGGTGGCCAGGCGGTCGATCAGGTAACGGTCGTGCGAGACGAGCAGGATGGCGCCGGGGAAATTTTCGAGCACTTCCTGGAGCGCCTCGCGGGCGGGGATGTCGAGGTGGTTGGTCGGCTCGTCGAGGAGGAGGAAGTTGGCACCCTCCAGGGCGAGGATGGCCAGGCCCAGGCGGGCGCGCTCGCCGCCGCTCAAGCGGCCGACGGGCTTATATACATCATCGCCGCGGAAGAGGTACTGGGCCAGGTAAGCGCGCCCTGCCTGAGGGAGCATGGACTTATGGCGGCCCAGCTCGTCGAGGATCGTGGCCTCGGGGTCGGGGAAATCCTGGGCCTGGGCGAAGTAGCCGATCTTAAGGCTGGCGCCAAGCTGGACCGAGCCTCGCAGCGGCTCGATCTGCCCGAGGAGGGCCTTGAGGAACGTGGTCTTCCCGCTGCCGTTGGGGCCGATCAGGGCGGCGCACTCGCCGCGGCGCAGCTCGAGGTCTCTGACCGTGAAGAGCTCGTTGCCGGGGTAGCCGATGGTCGCCTGGTTGGCGCGCAGAATGATCGTCCCGCTGGTATGGCTGGCGGAGAGGCGCGGCTTGATCCGCGGCGGGCGGCTGCCGGGCAGGCTGAGGGCGTTGACCTTGCGGATCGCCTCGACCACGTCCAGGGGCCGGTCGGCGCTGAGATCCATCTCGGACCAGCTCCTGCCGCTGCGCAGGGCGAGGATGCCGTAAGTATCGACGATCGCCAGGTCGCGGGAAAGGCGGCGGAGCAGGCCGAGGGCGCGACCGTGAGTGCTGGCGCGGACCCAGTTGCGCTGGATGAAGTCGACCTCTTTGAGCAGGCGGGCTTTTTCCTCGTCGAAGACCCGCTCGTGGTACTCCCAACGCTCCTGGCGCTGGAGCAGGTAGGCGCTGTAGTTCCCCGCGTAGGCCTCGATGCCGTTGGGGGTCATCTCCCAGACGGTGGTGACGGTGTTATCGAGGAAAAAGCGGTCGTGGCTGACGATGAGGACCGCGCCGCTCCAGTCACGCAGGGCGCGCTCGAGCCACTCGACGGCCTCAATGTCGAGGTGGTTGGTCGGCTCGTCGAGCATCAGCAGGTCGGGTTTTTCGAGGAGCAGGCGGGCGAGGAGCGCGCGGGTCTTCTGCCCGCCGCTGAGATGGTTGAGCGGCGTTTCCCAGAAGGCACGACCGAGGCCCAGTCCCGCGAGGGTCTGCTGGATGCGCACGTCATAGTCGTAACCGCCGGCGAGCTCGAAGGCTTCCTGAAGGCGGCCGTACTCCTCGAGCAGCGCGGGGGTGTAGCCACCGCTAGACATCTCGGCCTCCATCTCGTTGAGGCGGTCCTGCTGCTCCTGCAGGCCGGCGAAGACGGTGAGCATCTCCGCGTAGACATTGTTGTCGCGGTCAGCGAAGGCGTCCACTGCCTCCTGGCGCAGGTAGCCGATGCGCCGCCCGCGGGCCAGGGCGACCTTACCGGTGGTGGGCTGGGTGATGCCCGCCAGGATCAGGAGGAGAGTGGTCTTGCCGACGCCGTTCGAGCCGATCAGGCCGATCTTGCTGTCGTTGGCGATCGAGAGGGAAATCCCGCGGAATAGGTCGAAGGCTCCGAAGGAGACACCCAGGTTTTCAGCGCTGAGAATAGACATACTTCCTCAAAAACTTTCTGGAACGGTTCCAAAGATAAAAAAGCCAGCCGGGACAGGCTGCCCACGGCTGGCGGGTGACAAACGGAAAAGGAAAACAAAAAGCCGCGGGCTGGAGCGCGCCGCGGCTTGAAATCTATGCGTATAACCGAACGATCAGCAGGCGCACTCCGATAAGGTCGGGTCTACCCCTCCTGTCCTGGCGCACAGCGATACGAATACGTTCGAATTTTCGAAGATCATTGCATTTGCCTCACAATTGTGGACAGTGTAACATGACAATTGGGGAGGAGTCAAGGGAATTTTCCATTTTCGATTTTCGATTGGGAAGAACGAGAACAGTAGAAGAAATTGCTGATTGTTGATTGTAGATTGCTGATTTAAAAAGCTCACCGTAGCTGGCATAGGGTTGGTGGAGGGGCGAGTAAACGCTCCCATGTGGAAGGATGCTTGAGGAAGACGGTTGCCGAAAAGGTCAGGAAAAAGCCAACGAAGAAGATATGGGCTTTGCCCGCGATCGAATGGATGAGCGTCTGGGTCCTCAGCGGGAAAAGTGCGGAAACAATCAAGGCGAGCGACGAGAGGATGCCCGTGGCCTGCATGTGACTCTCCTTATGAATCGAACTAAAAAGCTCACATGAGCCGAGGTTTACTCCTAACTCGAAATTCAGGCTGTTTTCAAGGCGATATAGAAATAAAGCCGATAATGGATCTCTTGATTCTATCACCCCTTTTGGGGAAACCGGGGTTAATGGGTTGCCTGGTCCCTCAGAATCTTCCAGACGAAACGTCCCCTTGCTTGGTGAGCTTGGAGATTGCCACGACCCACTGGGAAGAGCACCCAGTGGGTCTCGCAATGACATGACTGGTATGAAAAGAAAGAGCGTTGCCACCTGGTTTCGGGTCGCACGCTCATTCCCAAGCCCCTAAGCAACCAAGTAACGAAGCAACTAAACGCCTGAGCAACGAATCCCCACCTGCCCAATTCTCCGTTATAATCGGAAAATGCAGAACGTCCGGTGGGATGCTTCCGATTACGAAAAACATTCTACCAACCAGCAGGCCTGGGGGCGCGAGCTGATCGAAAAGCTGAACCTGCGCGGGGATGAGATCCTGCTGGATATTGGCTGCGGGGACGGCAAGGTCACCGCGGAGATCGCGGCGCGGCTGCCGAACGGGCGGGTCACTGGGGTGGACCTCTCGGCAGAGATGATCGACCTGGCGAGTCGGCGCTACCCCGAGGGCGATTTCCCCAACCTGAGCTTCGAGCAGGCCGACGCGAGCCATCTGCCGTACAGCGCGCAGTTTACACGCGTCTTCTCCAACGCCACCCTGCACTGGATCTGCGATCACCACCCGGTGCTGGCGGGGATCCAGCGTAGCCTGAAGCCGGGGGGTAAGATCCTGCTGCAGATGGGCGGGCGCGGCAACGCCGCCGAGATCATCGCCTGCGTGGACCGGTTGATACAGCTCCCGGAGTGGGCGGGGTATTTCGGTGATTTCGTCTCTCCGTACGGCTTCCACAGCCCGGAGGACTATACCGTCTGGCTGCGTGAGGCGGGGCTGGAGCCGGTACGGGTCGAGCTGATCCCCAAAGACATGGTCCATCCCGATCACGACACCCTGGCGGGGTGGATCCGCACCACCTGGATGCCCTATACGCTGCGGGTGCCCGCCGGGCAGCGGGACGCTTTTATCGAGCAGATCATCGCGGAGTACAGGGCAGGCCACCCGGCGGACGCGGACGGCGCGCTGACCGTGAAAATGGCCCGCCTGGAAGTGGAAGCAATCCGTCCATAGGAGTTCGGGAAGGAAACCCTGAACTACAAAAATCCCGAATCCAACACGAGGTGGAGCATGGCAAAGGACATTCTGGTCGGATTGGCAGGCACGGGGTTTATTGGGCCGGCGCACCTGGAGGCGCTGCGCCGCATTAACGGAACCGTCTATGGGCTGGCGGAGGCGACGCCCGAGCTGTCCCGGCAGAAAGCGGCCGAGCTGGGGATCGAGTGCGCTTATCCCTCCTTCGAGACGATGATCGCGGACCCGTAGATCAGCGCCGTCCACCTGGCGACGCCGAATTACCTGCACTTCAGCCAGGCGAAAGCCGCCTTGCTGGCGGGGAAGCATGTGATCTGCGAAAAGCTCGCTGGCCTGGGATTCGGAGCATCCCAACGACCTGTGGATCGGGCGGCGGGATGGCCCCAACGGGGTGCTGATGAAGGACCTCTCGCTGGTAGCGCCGGAGGTGCGCGAGGTGATCTCCTACCCGGGCGGGCACCAGGAAGGCTTCCCGGACACCTTCAAGCAGATGATGGGCAAGGTCTATCGCTACATTCGCGCGGGCTATTTCGAGGCGAAGCCGGATTTCCCGACCTTCGCGGACGGAGATTACGAGATGCGCCTCTGCTCACTTTGCTTTAACGGGTTCTGGGGTATAGGTTCTTCTTTCTGCAATACACTGCTCAGCCAGACGCCGAGGATGGCCAGCGCGCCGCCGGCGACCTGGACCAGGGGTGGCTGCTCGCCGAGGATCAGGGCGCTGACCAGGCCGATGATGGGAATCAGGTTAATGAAGGGGGTGGCGACGCTGGCGGGGAGGAAGTGCAGGGCGTAGTTCCAGAGGAACATGGTCAGGCCGGAGGCGACCAGGCCCAGGTAGGCGACGCCGAGCGCGCCGCCCGGGCTGAGGTGGGGCAGGCCGGTTGTGGAGAGCTCCCAGGCAGTGAAGGGGAGGAGGAAGAGCAGACCCGCCCCCGTGCTGGCGGCAGTCATGACCAGGGCCGGGCGCTCGCCGGCCATTTTTCGCCCCTGGATGGTATAGGCGGCCCAGGAGAGCGCGGTGCCGAAGATGAGCAGGTTGCCCAGGGCAGGATGCGGGCTGCTCGCCGAGGGCTCCTCGCCGGCAAGGCCGACCAGGATCACGCCCAGGGTGACCAGGGCGATGCCGGCGATCTGGCGGGCGGAGAGGCGCTCTTTGAGGACGATCACGGCCAGGACGGCGGTGATGGCGGGGATGGAGGACTGGATCAGGACGGTGCTGCTGACCGAGGTGTACTTCAGCCCCAGGTTCTGCAGGGCGTAGAAGAGGGTCGTGCCGGTCAGGCCGAAGAGGAGGAAAGAGGGGCGGAAAGTGTCGCGCAGGCGGTAGCCCTGGCGACAGGCCAGCGGGGCCAGAACGGCGAAGGCGATGGCGAAACGGGTAAAGGTCAGGGCGAGAGGAGCGATCTCGTGGAGGATGACCTTGGTGACGACGAAGGTCGAGCCCCAGATGAGGAGGGTGAGGAAGAGGGCGGGGTAACCGCGGTTGAGGCGCATGGCAGAGAATTACAAAGGATCAGGAGAAGATTTTCGATTTTCAAATCCTGGATATTTGATCAGCTCCCTACCCTCGGGGTGCGGATCATCAGGGTAATCGGGATTAACAGGAGCCATGACCACATCGCCCAGATTGGGTTCCACAGGGCAATCAGGATCGAGGCGCCGAAAACGCCCGCAGTCCCGACAGCGCGGGAAAATTCATAGCGCCCGATTCGCGGATTGGTTTCCGGGCGGACGAGACGCGCCCGGTAGTACACATACCACCAGAAACCGATGCGAACCAGGGACAGGCCAACCATCAACGAGGCGTAGAAGATCACCGAGGGCAGTTGAGCAGGATAGCTGCCGAGGACAGCGGTGGGGAATGGGACGAAGGCCACCAGGAAGAGGAAGATCAGATTAATCCAGATCATACGGTTGTCGTAGGTCTGGATGTATTCAAAGACACGGTGGTGGCTCATCCAGAATTGGCCGATCACAAAGAAGCTGATGAAAAAGCTGACATAGCGCGGAGACAGCGCCAGAAGCGCAGACATCAGCCGGGATGGGTCAATAGGGGTGTCGGGCAGGCGGATCTCGATCGCCAGCAGGGTGATGGCGATCGCAATCACTGCGTCGCTGAAGTAGATGATGCGCTGCAGCCCAATCTCGGTGCGCGGGAGAATCCCAGCTCGGTCTGCGCCAGCCGCATGATGGGTCACAGATCTGTGCTCGTGCGGAACTGTAGTGTGTTTCGCCATGCCTGCCCCTCCTGCTGTTCTTCATTAGAATGATCGAATACGAGATAGTGGGATTATAACGCACCCGGAGGAGATGAGGATTTTCCTGGGAAAACTGTAAAGAACTTGTTCTAATAAGATATACTTTAGAAAATTTAGTCTTGCAGTCAAAAAGATTCACCGCAGAGGGCACAGAGAATCTCAGAGAAGAAAAAGGGAGAACAGAGAACGGAGAAAAGGGCTTGAATGACAGTTCTACATTATCTGTTCTCTTCTTTGTCACGGTTCTCTGTTCTTCTCAGTCATTCTCCGTGTTCTCTGTGGTTAAAGCTTTTGAATTTTAGGAGGAAACACGATGGAATATACCAATCTTGGGCAAACGGGCTTGCAGGTCAGCCGGCTGTGTCTGGGGGCGATGACCTTTGGTCGCGAGGCCAGCGAGGAGGTGAGCGTCCAGATCCTGGACCGCTTCGTGGAGGCGGGGGGAAACTTTTTCGATACGGCCAACGTGTACGCGGACGGTCGTTCCGAGGAAATCCTGGGGCGCTGGCTGAAGGGTAAGCGCCGCGAGGACCTGGTGATCGCTACCAAGGTGCGCTACCCGGTGGGGGAGGGGCCCAACCGCTCGGGGCTGAGCCGCAAGCACATCCTGGACGCGGTCGAGGGCAGCCTGCGCCGGCTGGGGACGGACTACGTCGACCTGTACCAGGTGCACGCCTGGCACGCGGGGACCCCGCTGGAGGAGACGCTGGGGACGCTGGACAGCCTGGTGCGGGCGGGGAAGGCGCGTTACATCGGGGCGAGCAATTTCAGCGGCTGGCAATTGCAGAAGGCGGTCGATCTCAGCCGGCGGATGAGCTGGGAGCCGTTCCGCTGCCTGCAGCCGCTCTACAACCTGCTCGACCGGGCGACGGAATGGGAGCTGATCCCGGTCTGCCAGAACGAAGGGTTGGGGGTGATCCCGTGGAGCCCGCTGCGCGGCGGCTGGCTGAGCGGCAAGTACCGGAGGGGGATGTCCGCCCCGCCGGAGGGCACGCGGGTGGAGGAGGCCAGCTTGAAAGGTTGGTCAGAGTCGTGGAACGCGTACAACAACGAGCACACCTGGAAGACGATCGACGCACTGTTTGAGGTAGCCCAGGAATCTGGGCGGACGCCGGCGCAGGCAGCGATCAATTGGTTGCTCAACCGCCCTGGGGTGACCGCGCCGATCATCGGGGCGCGCACTCTGGAACAGCTCGAAGGCAGCCTGGGGGCCACCAGGTGGTCGTTGAGCCCGGAGCAGATGGACTGTCTCGATCGGGCCAGCCAAATGGAGCGGCCGTATCCGTATAATTTGGGATAACGAGAACCGAGAACAGTCAAGACGAAAATGATGCCACAAAAGGCATCATCCGGCATGCCAGCCAAAGCGTAACGGTGGGAGGGATAGGATTTAGCGGAACAGCACAGGAATGTAGAGGTACAGGCCGAAAGTCAGGCAGATCAGGACCAGGCCGGCGGGAACAGCGATTAAGGGTCCATCCAGAAGCCTTTCTTTTTTTCGAAGGGAATTGATCCAGGCTGCGACCAGCCAGATCAGCGAGGCGTAGAAGAGGACGTCGAGGACGAAGGAAGCCGGGTTGGGCAGGTCTTCTGGACCGAGGTGGCCCCAGCCGCCGGTCGGGGAGCTGCCCCCGGAATCAATCACGATGGGGAGGGGCAGGCCGGCGCGCTGGTCTCCGATGCGGCAGGCGCCGCTGGAGCAGGTTGCTTCATCTTCGCCGCAGTTGCTTAGACAGTGCGCGGGGCGAACAAAGCCGAGCGAGAGGACCGTCAGGCCGGCAGCGAACAGGAACACAATCAAGGCGAGCAAAACGGAACGGATCTGCATGCGACTTTCGATAGGGACGGTCAGTTGCGCGCCAGGAAGATGAGAACAGCCTGTACCGTCATTATATTCCATTCTGGAATGACAATTATTTGTGATAAAATAGATCAAATATACCGCTTAGATTCACTATTAAGTGGCTCATGGCAGGTTCACCGATATCAACCCTCTTTCTACTACCAGGTTATTACGAAAGGAGATGAAGCATGGAACAGGCAGTAAAAGGTTCGCTGGCGCAGGATCTACTCCGCATTCACCGGGTCGTCACCCGGGCCATCAAAGTGGCGCTGGATTCCAGCGTGGAGTTTGCCCAGAAGGGCTTCCCCGATCCGGCTACCCGCGAAGGTTTCTATAACTACATCCACAGCCTGACCTCGTTGCTTCACGCGCACCACCTGGGGGAGGATGAGATTGCCTTTCCAATGGCGCGTATCAAAATGCCGGGCGAGCCGGTGGATCAACTGTGCATCCATCACGAGCAGATGCAGACGATCCTGGACCGGATCAACCCGCTGCTGGAAAAGGCGCAGAACGGCGCCAGCGACACGGAGGTGCTGCCGGCATTGACCCGGGAGCTGGACCAGTTGAATACGCTGTGGAACAGCCACATCCACGTCGAGGAGGACGTCTTCAGCCTGAAGAAGGTGAACGCGGCGTTCCAGGCTTACGAGCAAAATGAAATCGGCCAGAAAATGGCGGAGCACGGCGTAAAGCATATCGCGCCGGATTACCTCGTTCTACCCTTTGTCTTCTACAACCTTTCCGAAACGGACCGGGCTGAGTGGGCCGCAGTCGTCCCGCCGGTGGTCACCCAGCAACTGATCCCGGTCGTCTGGAAGGAGAAATGGGCTTCGATGGGGCCGTTTTTGTTGAGCTAGCGGAGGCAACGGGCGTATCAGGCCGCCGGAATGTCCCGGCGGCCTTTGCTTTCTGGTCTCTACGCCTTTTCAAAGGCTCCTTCTATGACCCGGTAGACCAAATCGCCCTTGCGGACCGGCTCGGCGACCAGGAGGGCGACCTCCATGCCGGCGTGGGCCGCCGGCACCTGGCGGTGGTCGATCTCCAGGGAGCTGACCTTCTGAGTGAATTCGGTGGTGTGCCCCAGGATCAGAACCGTATCGCCCAGGCGGATATCTCCGCTGAGTTGCAGCACGGCGACGCCGATCCGGGTGAAATAGTGAGTGACCGTCCCTATTCGCACATCCATGATGAACTGGCCTCCTTCCGATCCTGCACGACTTTCGCATCCGGTAGAATCCCGAGTCTTCCTGATATCCTGCCACCGTGAAATTCAACCGACCGTAGTGCGCTTTGGCGCGCGGGTTGGATTCATGCACGTCGAGCTCGATCCAAACCACCCGGCCCTGATAGCGGGAAGTGCTGCTGGGTGGTCGCCAGCTCCAAGGTAATCATGCCATCTCCCTTGGATGCCCAAGAAAATCTATACTCAATCTACCATTTGTCTATACAATACCGTAGCACGGTTTGGCCAGAAATTCAATCCCCCGGCAGTGAATCCTGAGTACAATGGGGATAGCCAGAGGAGTTATGAAAAAAAGTATCTCAACCGATCTGACCGGCGCGAATATCGCCACATCCTTTTTATACCCCCTTTACTGAATTCCAAAACAGAAAATGCTAAAGTTGATTATCGCGCTTGAAAGCTGACCCGCGGGCCAGGCTATCTGGCAGTTTCGCATTTTCTGGGAGGAACGTATGCAGATTGATATCCTTGCCTTTATTGGGCTGGTAGTCCTGGTGGCTGCATTTTGCATGGGGGTGACTTATCTGATGTACCGGCGGGGGATTGCCCTGCGGGTCAGCTCGTGTGTGGTGTTGATGACCGCCGCGGCGGCGACCGCCGGCTTTATCTTTGGCAAGCAGGGTCTGACTCCACTGGCGTTCGTCATCGCCGTGGCGCTGGTTGGGCCGACCTATCTGTTGCTGATCCTGATGCTGCGGAGGATCATCGAGCCGGTTAAAAAAATCTCCTGCATCGCCCTGGCCATTTCCATGGGGGACATCCACACCGAATGCGATGTGAAAGGCTGGGATGAAATCCAGGATCTGCTCCAGGCCTTTGCCCGGCTGCGCTCCTATTTGTTGAGCCTGGCGGGGACCACCGACAAAATTGCCGCGGGGAACCTGTCGGTTGCGGTCACTCCGGCCTCCGACCGGGATGTGCTGGGGAATGCCCTGGCCGGGATGATCCAAAGCCTGAGCAAAGCCATCCGGGAGGTGAGCGACGATGTGAGCTATGTGAGCAAAGAATACGGCTCGATCTCGGCGGCCTCTGGGCAGGCCAGCCAGGCTGTGGAGCGGATTACCTCTCATCTTCAGCAGATCGCCGCCGACCAGGCTAGCCAGCAGGAGACCTTGAAATCGACCACCCTGGCCGTCGCGCACATGGTCCAGGGGATCAATGAGATGGGCCGCGGAGCGCAGGAGCAGGCTCAGGCCGTCGGCGAGGCCGCCCAGGTGACCGCGAATATCACCGAACGGATCAAGCGGGTGGCGGATCATGCCCAGGTGGGAAGCGCGAACGCCCAGGCCGCCGCACAGACCGCTCACGACAGCGCCGCGACAATCGGCGGCAGCGTGAAGCGCATGGAAAATATCAAGCAGTCCACGCTCCACGTGCGCGAAAAGGTCGATCTGATGGGCCAGCGCTCGGAGCAGATCGGCACGATCCTGGAAACGATCGAGGAGATCGCCTCGCAGACCAATCTGCTGGCCCTGAACGCCGCGATCGAGGCGGCGCGGGCCGGGGAGCACGGCAAGGGTTTCGCCGTGGTGGCCGACGAGGTGCGCAAACTGGCCGAAAAATCATCCACGGCAACCAAAGAGATCGCCGGCCTGATCCAGGGGATCCAGTATACCGTGGGCGAGACGGCGGAGGCGATCGCCGCGGAAACGGCCGAGGTGGAAGCCGGCGCGGCTCAGGCCAGCGCCGCGGTCGGGGCGCTGGACACGATGGTTCAAACAGTGGAATCGATCGGCGCGCAGATGGTACAGATCTCGCAGGCAACGCAGGAGATCAGCGCGGCGACCAACACCCTCCTCTCCACCATGGACACCGTCTCCGCGGTGGTGGAAGAAAATACCGCCGCGACCGAAGAGATCACCGCCGGCTCCGCGGATGTAGGCGAAGCGGTGCGCATTTACCAGAGCCTGAGCGAGCACAACAGCCAGATGGTGGTCGAAGTCACCGCGACGGCCCGCCAGGTGAGCGACCAGGTCGAGCAGGTGGCCGGCTCGATCGAGAGGATGAGCGAACGAGCCGTGACGATGCAGCAGCACGCCCTCAAGCTGTCCACGGCCCAGGTGAGCGGAAAGGTGAGCCGCGGCAACGCCCTGCTCGGGCGGATCGACTTTGTCAAGGAGAAATACGGCGAGGCGGCCCTGGCCCGCGTTCTGAAACGGATGAAGCCCGATCAACAGCGCATTCTCAGCGGTCCGATCGACCCGGAAGGCGCATATCCGCCCGAACTGCTGGGCTGCCTGACTGAGGCCATCCGCATGGAGCTGGCCGGGGGGAGCGACGACATCCTGCGCGAGATGACGCGCTACCGGGCAAAATTCGATATCCAGCCGGGCGGCCCGCTGGCCCAGCACTTCAGGCCAGGCGACCCGGGGTTTACTATCCGGCGCATGGATCTGTGCCTGCAGCACAACTGGGGCGAGGGGGTGATCGTGCGCATCTTCAACCTGGCGGAAAACCACGTGCGCATGGAGGTCGACATGGGGAAAAAACAGCCACGCGAACGCTGCACCTACAACCACGTCGGCTGGATGGAAGGCGTGATCGACGCGGCGGGCGGCATCCCCACGATCACCAAGACGAAGTGCATGCACGATGGAGCGAGCTGCTGTGAGTACGAGGTGCGCTGGGAGATGGCTAAAACCAACGGCCGGGTTACTCACCTGGAAGCCCGGACTGTGCGATAATTGAACCCGTGGAAAAAGATAAGAAGGACCTGTTTACGATCCCCGGTTTCACCACCCGCTATCTACACCCGGGTGATGAAGCGCTGATCTTCGATCTGGACCAGCGCTGCGAGGATTTCAGCCTGCTGGTGAGCGGGCTGCCTCCCACGGAGGAGGAGGCAGCGGCTGTCCTGGTCGATCTCCCGCCGGGGAAGAGCCCGGCAGATAAGTTCGTGATCGGCGCCTTCGCGGGGCCGGAAAAGATGATCGGGCTGGTCGACATGATCCGGGGCTATCCCGAAGCAGAGGACTGGTTTATCGGCCTGATGCAGCTCGACCCGGCGTATCGCGGGCAGGGGACCGGCGGGCAGCTCTACCGGGCTGTGGCGGGGTGGTGCCGGCAGCGCGGGGCGCGGGCGATCCTGCTCGGGGTGGTCGAGCAGAACACCCGCGGTCTCGCCTTCTGGGAAAAGATGGGCTTCCACGTGATCGAGAAAAGGCCGCCGCGGCGCTTCGGGATCAAAGATTGCGTGGTGCTGGTGATGAAGAAAGCACTCTAAACGATCGTCCAGAGAAATTTCTTCCGGACTATATGGCTATGAGGACCTCTCGCGCTTCTGCTCGAGGCGCTCGGTGAAACGAGCCGCGTCGATGATGAAGCGCTCGTGCTCCCCTTCGCCGACCTTTTCTACCTCGTCCCAGGCCTCGACCTTGAAGCGCAGACGCCGCCGGTCGACCTCGAGCAGCTCGGCGCGGAAGCGGACCTGCATCCCCACCGGCGTCGCGCCGAGATGGCGGACGTTGACCAGCGTTCCCACGCTGGTCTGCCCATCACTAAGGAAGGGCTGGATGGCGGTGTGCGCCGTCAATTCCATCCGGCTGATCATGCGCGGGGTGCTCAACACTGGCGGCAGGCTTTCCCCGCCCGAGGTGCGCGCCGTGTCGCTGTCCTGGACGACCATCTCATATTCCCCAACCAAACCGGGCTCTAAAGGCATGGAAGTAACTCCTATTCTGGAGGTAAGATAAAAAAAGAGAACGGAGCACAGTGGAAAACCCCACTGGCGTTCATTGTTTATTTTAACGGTTTCTTTGGAGTTCTTCAGGTCAATCTTAAACCGGTTTCACAAATTCCGTCTCACCATTCCCAACTCGGACATTTTACTGCTCTCTGCTCTCCGTTCTCTTTTCTGATTCTCGCTCTTCCGTATTAGTAGTACAATGGTAAAAACAGTCATAATAAAAGGAGTGCTGTGATGCCAACCTCCGAAACACCCGTGAGCCTGACCCTGCAGCTCGGAATGGGTCCGGATGAAGACCCCGACACGCTCGACCGCCTGGCGCGCCAGTTGCTGATCGAGCTCCAGGACCTGGACGTTGAGTCGGCCGGGCTGGTCAGAGGTGGGCCCGCTCCGCAAGGCGCAAAATCTGCCGACCTGGTGACGCTGGGCTCGCTGGCGGTGGTGATGCTTCCGGCGGTTGTGCCTAAAGTCATCGAACTTTTGCAGTCCTGGACGATGCGCGCCGAAAATCGGACGGTGAAAATCAAATCCCAGGTGGCGGACCGCTCGATCGAGTTGGAATATTCGCCCACCGCGCTGTCGCCTGCTCAGCTCAACCAGCTCGTCACCACCATCAACCAGGCACTGCAGCCAGCCGCCAAAAGCGCTTCGAGCGAGTGAATCAAGGGGGTGTCCATGGAAGGACGTAAGCTTGCCCTGGTAATCGGAAACAGCGAATATGGCGACGCCCAGCTTTCACGGCTGGTCACCCCGGACAGCGACGTCAACGGCCTGGCCGAAGTCCTGCGCAGCAGCGAGGTAGGCAGCTTCGACGAGGTGACCGCCCTGGTCAACCAGCCGGGCGCGGTCGTCCGCCGGGCGATCTCGGAATTTTTCGCCGGCCGCGGCCGGGATGATCTCCTGGTGCTGTATTTTTCGGGCCACGGCATCTGCGACGACCGCGGGCAGCTCTTCCTGGCGGTCAAGGACACTGAGCCCAACCTGCTGCGCGGGACTGCGATCCCGGCCGGCTTTATTACCGAGGAAATGGATAACAGCCGCTCGAAGCGCCAGGTGCTGATCCTGGACTGCTGCCACAGCGGGGCTTTCTCGCGGGGGATGAAGGGCGCGCCGGGGAGCAGCGTGGGCACCGCGGCGGCTTTCCAGGGGACGGGTTTTGGACGGGTGGTTCTGACCGCCACCGATTCGACCCAGTATGCCTGGGAGGGCGACCAGGTGATCGGCCAGGCCGAGAACTCGGTCTTTACCAGGCATTTGATCGAGGGGCTGAGCAGCGGAAAGGCCGACCTGGACAGCGACGGCCAGATCACGCTCGACGAGCTGTACGACTACGTCTACGAGCAGGTGATCAGCGCGACCCCACGCCAGACGCCGAGCAAGTGGTCGTACGGGCAGCAGGGCGATATCGTCATCGCCCATAACCCCCATCCGGTGGTCCGTGCCGCCGCGCTTCCTCCTGATTTGCAGCAGACCATCGAGGACCCGCGACCGTGGGTGCGCGAGGGAGCCGTGCGCGAGTTGGCACGGCTGCTGCAAACCAGCTCTCCCGGGCTGGCGCTGGCGGCGCGCGAAGCGCTCGCCCGCCTCGCCGAGGACGACAGCCGACGGGTGGCCTCCTCCGCCGCGGAGAGCCTGGGGGAAGCGCCCATGACAGGTGAAGCGGCGCCTGCTGGACAGCAGGCTGTTCCTTCTACCGCTGAGGCTCCAGAGGCTGAACAGCCAAAGGCAGAGATCCTTCCCGAAACAGCCAGCGAGGCGGCGGCTGCGCCGGGCGTTGAGCCAGAGACGGCCCTGCCAGCCGCGGTCAATGCCTACCCCGCGGGCGCCGTTCAGAAAACCGGTAGGCAGTTATTGGATGGAACGATCGCTTTTCTCGCGAAGGCTTTTCAAGGGTCGCGGCAGAAGAAGATCCTGATGATCGCCGCAGGCTGGGCCTTGGGTGGGTTGGTCGCAGGGCTGATCGCCTGGAATACCCAAAGCATAACGGTTGGCTTCCTGGTGGGTGGGGCAATCAGCGGCATGGCGATCGGGCTGGCTCTGAGCCAGGAGAAACGATCTTTCGGGATTATCCTGATCCTCTTGATCTCCGGTTTTGCCATCACCTGGGTCCTGGATGGGGTATTTTCCGATGCGCTATCCGCATCTTTCGCTGAAAGTTTTCCAGGCATCAATTACACCCTTCTTGGCTGGGATGCCACTGTGGAGCTAGGCAAAGCCCTTGGCCGGCTGCTGGGCAGTTTTCTTGCCGGCGGTGTCGGCGGGCTGGCCAGCGCACTGGCCCTGCGCCAGGAAGACCCTGCTCTGCCGATCAAGGCTCTAACGAAGCTCGTCATCAGCCTGGCCTTGATCTGGGCAGTGCCTGTGGCCGGTTTTACCCTTATTGCGAACCTAACAGGGATGGCCTCCTCCCCTTCCATCCTCGTTGTCCTGATATTTGTGATGGCGCTTGTCGGCTGGCTGATGGGGCGGGTAGTGATCAGTCGTTAGCTGTCAGCGGAAGACCGTAAAGTGCAGCGAAAAGCAGGGGGTAGTGGGTAACGGGTAGTTCTCAGTTCTCGGTTCTCGGATCTCGTTCTTCTAACACATCAATCTCGCCCGTCGAGCCGTCGATGCGGATCTTCTGACCGGTTTGGAGGCGCTGAGTGGCCTGATCGACCCCGACGATGGCGGGGATGCCGTATTCCCGCGCGACCACCGCGCCGTGGGTCATCATCCCGCCGACCTCCATCACCAGGCCCGATGCAGCCAGGAAGAGCGGGGTCCAGGAGGGATCGGTTCCCGGGCAGACCAGGATTTCTCCCGGCTGGAGGTGCGCCTGGCGGGGGTCGAACACCACCCGAACCCGGCCGGCGGCGGTCCCGGGCGAGACCGGGCTGCCCTGGATGGCCTGAAGGCCGGATTCCGCGCGGCTCACGCCCTTGTAAAAGGCGCGCCCGTCGCTGAGCAGCAGCCGCGGGACCTGGCGGCGGAGCATCTCGCGCTGGTAGACCGCGCGGCGGCAGCTCGCCTCGTCGCGCAGACCGGCTCGCTGCTCTGCCGGGCCGCGGGCAAAGCGCTCGATCTCGTCCAGGGTGAGATAGACCAGGTCGTCAGCGCGGTCCAGCTCGCCGGCCTGGACGTATTCCTCCCCGATCTCGAGCAGAGCCTGGCGCTGGATGGCGAACATGCGCACAGCGAAGAACTTGGGGCTTTCCCGCGCCCCGAGGAGGGCGCGAGCCCGCCGGGCAAAGAAGCTCACCAGGCGAGCTTTGAGCCAGCCGCCGCGGGAGCGGCGCGCAGTCTCGACCAGGCTGGCGACTGCCTCTTCCGCGCTCTCTGCGCTACGCGCGAAGACCTGATCCGGAGCGCGCTGGGGGTCATCGATCTGGAGGAAGCTGCCGATCGCATCGATCACGTGGGTGGGTTCCTCGCGCCAGCGTGGGCGGCCAGGATCGATCTCGCCCAGGCCGCGGCTGCCGTAGCGCTCGAGAAACGCGCCGATCGCGCGCATGGCCGGTTCCGGCAGGTCGCCGGCCAGGTAGCGGGCGGCCAGATCGCTGGGGGAAAGCTGTTCGAAGAGCCGCAGAGAGGAGGGGTCTGAGTGGATGGCCTGGGCGGCCTTCCACAGCTCCAGGTCCATCTCCGTGGTCGGGTTATGGGGCAGGCCGCGATAGATTTCGAGGACCGCATTTTGCCAGCCAATCTCTTCTGCCGGTGTCTGCGCGGAGGAATGGCCCCTCGACAGTAGGTCGACGATGTTGAACGACGCGATTCCGGCGACGACTGTGGAAACGAAGCGGATCAGGTTGGAGCGCAGGTTCTGTTCCTCGAGCCGAGGCAGCAGACCCGCGATCTCGGCCAGGCGGGCGTCGCGATCGGGGGTGTTTTGCGCAGCCAGGACTCGCTCGCGCATCAGCTCCAGGACCTGTTCTCCGCCCGCAACGATCGATGCCCGGCGTTTTTCCGGCGCGGCCAGGTTGAGCAGCACGTTGGCCAGCATGGGGGCGGCGAAACCGGTCAGGCGCAGCGCGGTGCGCGGGCGGATGCCGCTGCGCTGGGGCTGGAGGCGGGGATCGTCGAGGATCGAAAGGAGCGCCTGCCGGGTGGACGGCTCAATCATCTCCAGGGCGACCGGAACGATTTTCCTTCCGACGGTGTTGCGGATCAGGCCGGTGATATTGATCCACAGGCGCTCGCCGGCCGAATACAACACGATCTGCGTGGTGGCGTTGACATGGTAGCCAAACAGGCCCGCGCCAGCCGCGAAGATCGTTTTCCATACATCCAGGCCTAAGGGGGTGATCGGGTCGAGCATGCCCTGCACGGCGCCGAAAGAAAAAAACACGTGCAGGTCGTCGGGACCAAAACCCTCCGGAACAGGGTAGAGCGAGGTGATCGGCCGGGACTGGAGCAGGAAGAGGCGGCCGCCGGCCCAGGCCCACTCGATGTCCTGGGGTTGGCTATACAGGGCGGCGACCTGCTGTCCGAGGTGGGCCAACTCGAGGACCTGCTCGTCAGCAAGAGCCGGATGATCGTGGGCCTTCTCCATAACGGTCACCGTCCCGCCGCCGGCCCGGCTGCGGATCGAGATGGCCTTGGCGCCCGGTTTCCGCGAGCGGATCTGGCCTGAGGTAGTGTCGACCACGTAATGGTCCGGCTCGACCTGGCCGGAAACCAGGGCTTCGCCCAGGCCGAGGGTCGCGTCGATGACCGTCTCGCTGCGCAGACCGCTAAGCGGGTTGGCGGTAAAGAGCACGCCGGAGGCCTGGCTCTGGACCATCTCCTGGACGACCACCGCCAGGGAAACCTCCCGGGAGTCGATGTGGTTGCGGGCGCGGTAGCCGATGGCGCGCGTGGTCCACAGGCTGCTCCAGCAGCTCACCACGGCCCGGAGCAGAACCGGGCCGCCGACCACGTTCAGATAGGTGTCCTGCTGGCCAGCGAAGGACATGTCCGGCAGGTCTTCGGCGGTGGCGGAGGAACGTACCGCGACGGGAACCGGGCCAGATTCTGGTAGGAGCTCACCTGTCTGCGCCCCCTGATTTTCCGGGCCGGTGCCCCGGTCAGCCCTTGCAGAGAGGCCGGCGTACGCGGCGAGGAGGTCCTCTTCCAGGCCAGGGGGAAATGTCCCTGCCGCGAACAGGGCGCGGATGCGCGCGGAGGCCTGCTCGAGGGCCTCCGGGTCTTCGACCGCACCGGCGTGCAGGGCAGCCTGGATCTGACCGGTGAGGTGGTTCGCTTCGACAAAGGCCTGGTAGGCCTGGGTGGTGACCAGAAAGCCGCCGGGGACGGGCAGCCCGGCGCGAGTCAGGTGGGCAAGGTTGGCTCCTTTCCCGCCGGCGAAAGGCAGGGTCGCCTGCTCGGATTCCAGGGGAAGGATCCAGGTCGTTTGAGTTCGCGTGGCTTCGCTCATGGCTGCGCCTCGTTTGGATGGGAGCCGTCCGGGACGCCTTCAGCCGGCCCGGAGGCCAGGATGCCATACAGATAAATGTCGACAAACTGGTCGAGGGTCTCTGGATCGAAGGGCAGGCGGTCTGACAGGACGATATTGGTCATGAAATAGGAGAAGATCAGGCCAAAGAAGGAACGTCCCAGCACGGGCAGGGGGATTTCGGGGCGCAGGTCGCCTTGCAGGCCGGCGACGCGGCCGAGGAGGTGCAGGATCTGGGGAAAGACGACCGGGAACAGGTCGCTGAGATGCGCGCACTGGAACTCGACGATCTCGATGAACATCAGGTTGAGCGCCTCGCGGTCGGCGCCCAGGGCGGTAACCATGCGGCGGGCGGCGTCGTGGAGGATGGCCTCGACCGTCTCGCCATCCGCCTCTTGCAGGGCGGGGAGGACGCGCATAAAGGGATTATTCGCGGCGAGGACCGCGGTGAAGATCTCCTCTTTGCCGGCGTAGTGGGCGTACAAACCGCCGGTGGTCATCCCGCAGCGCCCGGCGATATCGCGCATCGAGGCGGCGTGATAGCCTTTTTCGAGGAAGACCCGGTATGCCGCTTCGAGGATTTGCTGGCGGGCGTTCTCGCCTTTGGGGGTGAGTCTGGGGGACATGGCAGCTCCAAAATAAAAACGAACGACCGTTATTATTATAACCCAGAAGAAGGAATTTGTCAACGGGTTGCCTGGTTCACCGTTCCCATTTTTTCCAAAACATGTCAAAAATCATCGGTGATTACCCATAAGTATCCTCCCCAAAAGGAAAAGGATGCAAAAAAACAAACGAGAGGGTCATTGTTGTGACAATCACCGCGGAAATTCCCCGCAGCAGCCAATACGGG
>Ga0335070_10002839_pt1 | contig 20119 bp, 14 predicted proteins | sample Lox_Sample_13_FD_206722 | JGI IMG/M metagenome (GOLD analysis project Ga0335070, IMG submission 206722) | Soil microbial communities from Loxahatchee National Wildlife Refuge, Florida, United States - Lox_Sample_1.3 | ecosystem: Environmental > Terrestrial > Soil > Wetlands | place: USA... | reverse complement strand
ATGATGGACCACCTCCACAGTGGGCTTCTGCAGATTTTGCAGTTACGCTCATTTATGGCGAAGTGGGAGTTCTAGGCGTGGCCTCCGTAGTAATCTACGTCTACGCAAACCCAAGACCTCCGAAAGCGGAGAAGAGAAAAGGAGAGTTCGAACCTGTGATTGATCCTGAAGATCAAACTTGACCTGCGAAAGACTTAGCACGCGCTCGCCTACTCATTCTTGTTCGGATTCTTCTCCGAGCTAAGTTTTAGAACCAAGAATACATGGGCACTTGTCAGAACGCATGGCTTGCCTAACAAGAAGCAATCATGTTATCATTTTCAAAGAACGGAGGCATCTCATAGAACATACTTCCAGAATGTTTAAAAGGTTTCCAGCTTCCAAATATAGATACCAGAGGAGAAGGAGAGACTGTGAAGACTAGGCTACTTAGCGTTTTAGCTTTAACACTCTTCATAGCCATGGTTCTTTTTGCGGCCACTGGAAAAGGTCAAATCCTCGGTCCAAGCGGTCCCACGGCATGTTTCACATATTCTCCGACTGCTCCTATGCCTGGCGACATAATAGTGTTTGACGCTTCTTCAAGTTATGCTACGTCTGGCAATATCGTCAATTTTGCATGGGATTTCGGAGACGGAACCGTTCAAGCCTCGTCAAGTCCGACCACAACACATTCCTATCTTCTGGACGGAACGTATACGGTTCAATTAACCGTCACAGACAACAACGGTGCAACGGATTCCTCAACAGCCGTAGTCGATGTAAGCACAATCACGTTTTTCAGAGTGGTCATAGCAGGCACACTCACGCCACTTTCCAACGTCAAAGTCACTGCTTACGTCAAAATCCTCGGGAGCTGGGTTGCAATACCGCCTTCACCGTGCACGATAGAGGTCAAATATGACAATATGACCCAGCCGAATCTGGCAAGGACTTGGGCAGAAAGATACAGAAATCCTGGATACACAGCTTCTGTCCTTCGTAATGGCGCAAGCAACATAGGTTTTGATATTCACCCCGCCTGCTGGGATGTTTTCTTCAAGTTCGAATGGGGCTCGTACGTAGCTTATTGGCCGAATGACACCTCACAAGTCTATTCATACAAGAATGGAGGAGTTGAATCACACAACTACCCACCGGGGCACGAGGCAGAGTGGGATTCCTCTGCATCAACATACGTCATAGACGTAAACAATATCCCACGTAACGGTGTGTGCCCGACTGAATCACATCCAATAATAGTAGGCCTTCTGTGTCCACCGCCACCTGTTCAATACTACCTGAGCGTTAACACTTCACCAACTGGGCTTCCAGCAATCCCTGGTCAAGGATGGTACAACAAGGGAACAAACGTTGTCTTGACGGCTCCAAACTACGAAAACACCACGAGCACTTCACGTTACAGATTCAGCTACTGGGATTTGGACGGCACTCAGCAAAGCATCGGCCTGAACCCCATAACAGTAGCGATGCTAGGAAATCACACAGCAACTGCACACTACGTGCTACAGTATCCAGTAGCGTTTAGTCAGACTGGCCTATCTTCAGATGCAACTGGAACAGTTGTAACCATAAACGGCACCGCGAAGACTTACAGTGACCTTCCTTTCACTTACTGGGTTGACTCCAGCGACGTCATCACATACACGTACAACCCAACCGTCTCCAGCAGCATTTCAGGAAAGCAGTACAGATCAAGCAGTGTTACTGGCCCCTCTTCGCCAATAGTCGTTTCCAGCTCGACAACTGTTTACGGAAACTATGTGGCCCAGTATTTGATCACCTTTGCCCAAACAGGCTTGGACGCCACTGCAACAGGTACAATGGTAACAGTAAACGCCACATCCAAAACATACACTCAACTACCATACAGCTTCTGGGTTGACAGCGGCAAATCCATCACTTACGCCTATAACACAACGATTTCAAGCTCTACCACGGGCAAACAATTCATTCTCTTAGGCATCACGGGTCCCTCCTCGCCAATCACAATTACTTCTCCAACCAACGTGACCGGCAACTATAAAACTCAATACCGCCTAACCGTTACATCTCCGTATGATTCACCAACACCGAACAGCGGCTGGTTCGACTCTAACTCGAACATAACTGAATTCGTTACTTCACCCGTTCTGGGCGGGGCTGGCACTCGATATATCTGCACCGGCTGGACTGGAACAGGAAATATCCCGTCTTCTGGCTCAGGAACGTCCGTCACTTTCACCATAACCCAAGCATCGAGCATAACGTGGAACTGGAAGACCCAGTACCAAGTCACATTCAGTCAATCTGGTGTGGGCTCAGACTTTCTAGGAACAGTCGTGACAGTTGACAGCGTCAACTACGGCGTCAGCAGCCTGCCCTTCAGCGTTTGGTACGACAGTGGTTCCGCTCATAGCTTCTCCTTTGCGTCCCCTCTGACCGTTGGTAGCAAACAGTACGCTTGGAGCTCAACCTCAGGCCTGTCAAATCTGCAAGGCGGAACGCTAACCGTGACAGCTTCAGGAAGCGTAATCGCAAACTACCTAGTTCAAAACCAAGTCACTTTCGACCAGATAGGCGTCAACTCTGACTTCACAGGAACTGTAATAACAATTGACTCGGTCGCCTATACCAAGACACAACTTCCAGTAATGTTCTCATGGAGCATCGGATCCAACCACAGCTTCGCATTCCAATCACCCCTCATCGTCGGCTCAAACACGACACAGTACATTTGGACAAGCACAACAGGATTAACGTCTCTTCAAAGCGGCTCAATAACAATCACAACATACGGAAGCATAATTGGCAACTACAAGACGCAATATTACTTCACAGTCTCTTCTCCATACGGCTCACCCACGCCACTGAGCAGTTGGTTCGATTTAGGTTCCATCATAACCGAGTCCGTCTCTTCACCTGTTTCAGGCGGCCCTAACCTTCAATACGCCTGCATAGGTTGGACCGGCACCGGAAGCGTTCCATCGTCAGGCTCCTCATCTTCCATCACGTTCACCATAACTCAGGCGTCAAGCATCACTTGGAACTGGAAGATCCAATACCAAGTTACCTTCAAACAAGCAGGAGTGGGCCCGGACTTCACAGGCACGGTAGTCATCATCGACTCGAACCCCTACACAGCGAGCCTCTTGCCTGCCTCATTCTGGTTCGACAGCGGTTCAAATCACAACTTCTCTTACAATTCACCGCTCGTCGTGAACGCAACTCAACAGTACAATTGGTTATCTACAACAGGACTCACGACACTGCAGACTGGCACGTTAACGATCACCGGCTCGGGAAGCGTAACAGGCAACTATGCAACGGAAACAATGTTCCAAGTCACCTTCACACAGACTGGACTCGCATCAGACTTCACGGGAACAGTCTTGACAGTTGACGGAGCAAACTACGGTGTAACTGACCTCCCAGTGTCCTTCTGGTGGAGCGCAAGCTCAGTTCACACGTTCTCATACCAATCACCGTTACTGGTCACACCTAACGTCCAACAGTATGTTTGGACCAGCACAAGCGGTCTAACAACATCACAGACCGGATCTTTAACGATCTCAAGTTCAGGAAGCATATCAGGAAATTACAAAACACAATACTATCTGGCTGTGGTCACTGACCCACCAGGCATAGGATCCCCGTCAGGCACAGGCTGGTTCGACCCAGGAGCGAATGTCACGATAAACGCGCCTGGCTACGTCAACATCGTTCCTGGCTCATCACGTTACAGATTCAACGGATGGACAACCACGAATATGAGTGAAATAGGCGACCCTTCAAGATCACCAACAACAATCATCATAGATGAAGGCAAGAACGTGACAGCAAACTATGTCGTCCAGTACTTCGTCACAATCAACCAGACGGGCGTAGGCTCTGACTTCACAGGAACCATCGTGACGATAGACACCATAGACTTCAATGGTACGAGTCTCCCAGTCACCTTTGCTTGGGATAACGGAACGACACATACATTCGAATTCCATTCCCCACTTCTCGTGACGCCTAGCACCAAACAGTACGTGTGGACAGGGACAACAGGGCTATCAGCCAACCAGGACGACACTGTCACTGCAACCACATTCGGAAGTATAACAGGAATTTACAACGTCCAATACTACGTATCGGTCGGAACTAACCCACCTGGCATAGCGACTATCCCAGGAGAAGGATGGTACAACCAATCTGCCGTCGTAACCCTGACAGCCCCAACAGTTCCTAACTACACATTCGATCGTTGGTACATCAACGGCGCTCCTCAAGGAGCTGGAATGAACCCAATAACAATAACGATGAACGCCGCTTTCAGCACGCAGGCCTACTACAACGCGACGGCACCATACGTGTTGACGATAACCACAACCTCGGGCGGCACAACAAACCCGTCGCCGGGAGCCTACAATTACACATCAGGTCAGAACGTTCAGGTCACAGCAATAGCAAACTCGGGATACATACTTGACCACTGGGAATACGACGGGACAAACGTCAGTGCATCCAACAACCCGTACACGGTGACAATGAACACCAACCATAATCTGAAAGCAGTATTTCTGCCCGCGCCTTCACCGCCAACGGTCAGCATAAGCCCGATGAACTCGACAATCAACCTGGGGCAATCATTACAGTTCACGTCGACCGTGACTGGAGGACAATCACCGTACCAGTATCAATGGTACTCGGACGGAGCACCAGTGTCAGGCGCCACTGCAGACACATGGACGTTCACGCCTACAAACTACGGTCTGCATTTCGTGCATCTGAAAATCACGGATGCTCTAAACAATACAGTATATTCAGCTGACGCAAGCATAATAGTGATAGGCCCGCCTCCGATCGGAGGATACACTGTACCGCTCTCCCTGCAAAAGATTACTATGGGCATAACCGCATACGCATTTCTGCTCGGAACGCTCAGCGTTGTTCTCGTGTCCATCAAAAGAAAAAGGAAATAAAACCATCTTCATTATGTTTTCATAGAGGAAACCCTACCTGTGCTCGGTGCCTCAAGCCATGAGTAGAAAGGACAGAAACCAACTTCAACCCAAAAGATACAGCCGCAGACTTGTCTATGCCGTTTTGGCAGCGATCATAATTCTCATCGCAACCGTCTATTTCTACTCGGCTTCGATCACGAAGTCAACACCATCAAAAGCGGCAATAATAGACCAACTGGGCAGCACAAGGCTCGGAGCAGGAATTCGAGACGAAAACCAAACGTTCATCGAAACAGCCACAAACATGCTGCTCCAGCGTTTTAAAACGGTGGACTACTATTCGGACAACGCAACAGTAGGGCAGTATGCAACTCTGGCTTCCTCGGGCTACGGAATGATCCTGTGGAGAGGACACTCAGCCCTCGACCTGAGCAACAAATACATAGCACTGTCCACGACTGAAAAATACGGTTACGTGAACTATGATGACTACCTCGACAGCGGTCGCCTCACGCTTTGCAATATAACTGGCGATCCGAACCTGTACTTCGGAATCACGCCCACATTCATCAGTCAAGTCATGAACGGAAGATTCCAGGATACAGTGATATTCCTAATGAGCTGCAACGGAGTTAACCCGGTATACAACAAAACGGCACAAGCCTTCGAAGACAAGGGCGCAAGGGTTATCATAAGCTGGGACAACTGGGTCACTTCATTCGACAACGATGGGGCCGCCGAGCTACTTCTTCAACACCTAATCAACGAGAACAACACAGTCGCGCAAGCAGTCGGCAAAATACCCCCATATTTTTCTTCCGAACTCGGCGTATGGACGCGCCTCGAGTATTCGCCGGTGAACCCGGCAGCCTCAAACTATGTAATTCCAGACTTCCGGCAGACTGATTATTCACAAACCAACACAACGGTAACTGCACGAGTCTTCAGAAAGAACGGCAAACTCGGACTAGAAACGAAATGAACCCGGGTTCATCAACCTTTTCATTCGACGTGACACGGTCAAAGACAGCTGGTTACGAAGCGCTTCACCCATCAAGCCTGATCTCTGAATTCTCTTGATTTCCCCTGCAAGCCACTGATCCTCCAAAACCTCAGCTGTCCATTTCTCAAAGTCTCCACGACCAAGATGAAACTCGAGAGATTTGACATTAACCTCATTTATCCTGTCTACAAATTCCTTGAGGGAAATCGCGCTTAAACCCGTATAGTTTCCAATAGAAGTAAAAAAATAGAAAGCTTTCTCACGCGGCACCGTTCTCAGAATTCTTGAACTGTTTTCTACCGTCATAATTCTTCTCTTATCTTATATCCTGTCTCTCGATTTATAAGTGTAACTGACCCGTACAATTCGTGATGGAAAAATGAGTTTCCTTAAGTTTCTTCGTCACAATCGACGTTCGAATCCTCAACACACCATCCATAGGAGCAACTGAATTAGCGATAAACTCATGCAAATCCTCTTGACTCTGTGCCACAACCTTCGTGACTATCAAAAGCTCATCCGAAAACGAAGTGTAAGCTTCGAGAACCTCCGGGCGCTGTGCCAGTTTCTCAGCGACGCGACCTGTTTCCTTAGGGTCCGTGTAGACGGTGACAATTGCAAGAATATTACGGACACCTGTTTTCTCCAAGTCAACGATCGCAGTGTACCCGTTTATAATCTTCGCATTTTCCATCTTCTTGACCCTGTCATAAACCGTTGAGTGCGCAAGGTTTAGACGCTTACCAATCTTAGTGTAAGTCTGTTGTGAATTTTCTTGTAAAGCTTTGAGTATCTCTAGGTCCACTCGATCCAAAGAAACCTCGTTGTTCTTAGACTTCAAAATTACTCCGCCTTATGGGTTATCTAAGAATTGCGTGTGGATTTATCATTTACCATTCAATCTTCGCGGGTAGTTCTAAATCGCGATCGCGGCAGTACACGTTCCGAAAATCGGTCGGAGAAACGAGCAAAACAAACACAACTTGCATTTCATTTGTCACACTTTATCCAAATACTTCGGGAATTCAGTGCAAAATGCTTAAATCTGTGGTTGACCTAATAGAACTTTGTTCTATAACATTCTGACTAACAGAGGGTTTGACGAGAGTATGAAAATCTCAAGGATTTCGGAAATAATCGGAAAATTCAAACGCTTCTGCAATAGACAGGGCTGGAAGACATCTCAGAGCTACGACTGGATAGAAGCAGACGATGGCTACCATAATTTTCTGTGGGCAAGGGAGGTCAGCCCCGAATCATTTAGGAGAATAACTGCCGACAAGAAATGTGTTGTTCGGGAGGGCTTGTCCTATCGGATCGAAGAAGCCACATACACCGCATGGCTGTTCCCAGAAACTCCGCCGAAGTGTCTTATCAAAACGGTGCGTGAAAACCCAGACTATTCCAAGAGAATTGCTCTTTATGACTTGAGCCAAGTTACAGGAAGCAAGAACCTTTGTGCAAAACTGAACAACACAGAGAGCTCCGTGTTTCACGAATTTGAGAACTTCCTGCAGACTGAACTCAACGTGAAAGTGAAACCCATAGCAGTTCTAACCACTCAAGACGTTGACGGGGGCACGTACCCAACTCCAACCATCGCTTAAACCCCACACACTCAAAGACTTGATAAGGAACGCGTGTGAACTCACTACTGTGAAGTGGATGTCTGAAGAAGCAGAAAAGACAAAACGACTTATCGATTTCAAGAAAAAGATCGAAACTAGAATCGAAGGTCTCGAAGCAGAATTGAAGGAGCAACAAACAGCACTCGAACTGATTAACCAAATACTCTTAGAAAAGGGGTTCAAACACCCTGAGATCAAGTCAGGCGCATCACCAGAACCTGCGTCGAAGGAAAGAATATCTGACGTTGAGCCCGAAGAAACCGCGGCACCTTTTGAACCGGAAAGCGCGAGAACGCTGAAGTCGGGGTCAGGAGAAACCCTTGCACAACTGTACGTTGAGAGTGATGTCCTGCATGTTGTTCTTGCAGAAGACAAAGCTTTCAAAATCAATACTCCACCGTTCAATCAATTCCTCGTGCAACGAGTCCTATTGAAGATGCAAGAAAGAGACAACGAACTGGTTCGAAACGGCCAGCTGGACCCTGACAAAATCCTATGCTTCGACATCATAAGAGACGGCGACTTCGTGCGTGAAATCCTAATCAGAAACTTCGACTCAGATCGCCTCAGAGAGCTCGGGTCTAGCATCCGCTGGACTCTTGAGAAGATGCGTGAAAAAACGAGCCCGACGAGCTAAGAACTATTTGGCACGATCAAAATAGATGTTTTTTCCGCGCGCAGAAACCGGAATCCCCATTATTATGGTGGCTTGAGGCAGAAGCTTTAGCTTCACCGCTGCCGTCCCAACCCGATACATAATTCTGTTATCGACGTTCAGGATTCCGGCGATTTTGGCGGCTGACCCCAAAGCTATGCCAAGATCAAGCGACTTGAAAATGCACGAGGGACCCACGAAATCTCTGCCAAGCACCTTTTCAGCTCCGTCAAAGGCTTTGCAGTCTTCGAACCCACAACCAGCGCAGTCCAGTCCGGCGCTTCGGTTCGCTCTGACGCCGACAAGAATGACCCCGTCAGAATCCCGGACGTTCTTTGCATCCCGTCTGAACCCTTCAATACTTCTCTCTGCTGCAATTTCCTCCATCTTTTCAGCAACAGCATTCTTTTCAGGACCATAAATGATCAACGATGATATGTCATCGATCCCTGCCGTCTTGGGAGCGGTTCGGGCAGCAACTACCATCAACTTTGCTGCTTCCAAAATTGCATCCTTTTCGGCTTCTTTTCCCTCAATCGCAGGCGGACTCATCTCTGACACCAGTTTTCAGACAATAAATGAAGCAACAAGCGGTCAATTTGCGTCAAGAGTCCTCAGCCCTTCAGACGTTAAGGGAAAACCTTCTTCAAAAGATCCACAATAGCATTTAGCTGCCCTGTGTAAATACCGATTGCTAAGAATGAAACGCCTAGCAAAAGCAAGAGAGCTCCGATCATTCTACGCTGTTGAGTGTCCATTCGACTTCTACACCATGTGTTTTTTCAATGCAGCCTCAATCTGTTTCTTCGGAACACACCCAACTATGCGTTCCACTTCCTGCCCGTTCTTCATTATCAAAAGTGTCGGAATGCTGAAAACTTGAAAGCATTCTGCTTTCGCTGGGTTTTCGTCGACATCGAGTTTTCCAACAAACACTCTTCCAGCATAATCTCGGCTCAATTCCTCAATTGTCGGTGCTAGAGAACGGCATGGTCCACACCAGGCAGCCCAGAAATCGATCAGGGCTAACGGATGTTTCTTGAGTGTTTCGTCGAAGTCTGCGTCGGTGACGTGAACGGGTTCGGGACTCATCTGTCTTCTCGCCTTAAGCTCCGTCAACTTCTTTTCTCTTATACTCTTCAGTTCTTCATCATCCTCTGATATAAATCGTTCGCGTTCTCCAACAATTTCCTTGACTTCCTCCACTAGGTCCAACGGCTTCATAGAACCAGCGGCATCCACAAGTCTTCTGTATGATTCATCTGGGTCCGAAATGTCTTTCACGAGCAGTTCAAACGGGCAAATGTCCTTCTTCGAGATGTTAAGTATGTTATCAACAACTTCGTCCGACTCAAACGTTATTGAGTGATTTTCAAATACGGTTCTCGCTTCCTTGCTCAGAATACCTGCGAAAACATATCTAATCTTGGAACGAACGCAAAGCAAAGCAACAGCTTTTCCCACAACCTTGTCCGCCACCGAAGCGCCTTCAAGTTTGCCGCCGATTTTCTTGACAGCCTCCAAAAAGGACGCGACACCTTGCAGCGTTGACTCGAAGAGTATCTCGCCCTGTTTTACTGCACACAAGGTCAGCTTCTTGTTTACCAGAAGTCTCTTCGCAGCCTCCAAGTCTTCTCTTCCGACTTGAAACCCTCGTTCCCGCAAATCTCTCACCGCTTGCTAGTAGTGAAAAGCTGATCATCCGACATACGTAAAACCTGTGCAGCGAGCTCTTCGTTAGAGACCTCATCGGTTCTTTTTCTTATCAAACCCTTAACGATCTCTGGCCTTACGCGCACCTTGAAGGCCTCCCGTGAACCGTACGCAACGAAGATTCCCACAATTTCTCCCTTAGAACTCTCAAGTGAAAGCCTCCGATTTCCAACCGTGCAACACGTCGTCATCTGAACACCGTCAATCGTGCATGAAAATGGAACACGAAAAGGAACCTTTAACGTTGCGCGCAGACTGAATTTATCTTTCAAATCATTTTTCAGTTGTCTTTTAGCAAGGATTCCCATTCTGATTCCGACGACAAGAAAGGCACCCAAGTGACCGTGAAACTTCACACTGCGACGAATCGTCAATTCAAGTTTCTTCTCCGCCGACATCTTCTTCATGTCCTAATGCAACGTTCCATCTCGATGAAAAGTGAATGACCTTAACTAGGTCATATCGAACATTCTATCTAGTGCCTTTCTCGCTTTCATCGCAACTTTCTTGGGCACTGTCACAACGTGTTTTTCTTCCTTCAAAGAAGCGTACACTCTCTCAAGCGTGTTAAGTTTCATGTTGGGGCAGATCGCATCATCATAAGCCAATAGGAATTTCTTCGACGGGTTCTCTTTTCTTAGCCTGTGCAAGATGCCCATCTCGGTTCCAACGATGAATGTTCGAGCTGAACTCTCTTTTGCATACTTGCACATCTGAGAGGTACTGCCGACGAAATCCGCCATCTTCTGGGTCTCAAAGGTGCACTCAGGATGAACAATAACAGCTGCGCCAGGGTTTTTCAATTTCAATACTTGGATGTCTTCAGGCTGAAACAATACATGAGTTGGACAGAAGCCCCATTCTGGGATGTGAATCACTTTTTTGCCTGTTTTTCTGTGAACGTATTCTCCTAGGTTTCGGTCTGGTCCGAACAAGACCGTGTCCGCATCCAATGATGAGACAATTTCCTTTGCGTTTGCTGAAGTACAGCAAACGTCGCATTCGGCTTTTGCTGCAGCCAATGTATTAACGTAAAGAACCACAGGCGTCTTTGGATGTTTCGATTTGGCCCGCCTTATCTCTTCCACTGTGAGCATTTGAGCCATCGGGCAGCGTGCGCCAGGCGTGGGCAACAGGACCTTCTTTTCAGGGTTCAGTATCGCAGCGGATTCAGCCATGAAGTCGACGGCTGAGAAAACTATCATTCTAGCGTCTTCTTCTTCCATCGCCTTTCTACTGAGTTCAATGCTGTCTCCAACATAGTCCGCGATGTCTTGGATCTCAGGCCTCTGATAATTGTGAGCCAATACCACGGCTTTTTTGTCTTTCTTCAGTCTCAATATCTTCTCTGCAAGACTCATGATTTCGCCTTACAAACTTGGCGTAAGGTGTCTAGACGGACGGAAAGATATATGCGTTTAGCCGAATCGTCGACCTTTTCGATTTCGAACTGGCGACAACGAGGTCGCAGAGGAAATTGTTGGCGTTTCAAGTCTGTCTCTTATGAACAAGCTGTTCGTATGAAAATGAAGAATCAACGATCAAAGCGGTTGAGTTTTCGTTCTTTTTCGGTTTGCTCCGTTCTCTTTGTTTTGGCATTTCATTAGTCTCCGAGGAATAGTAAGCGGTGTCGTGAATCTTAATAAACATGTCTAAGTTCTTGTTCAACACGAATACGCCATGCCCGACTCCTTGGGAACGGATTTCACAAAAACCAATTGTGTAAGAGAACTGGTGCAGCGGGCCGGATTTGAACCGGCGAACCCCTACGGGAAAGGATCTTGAGTCCTTCGCCTTTAACCTGGCTTGGCGACCGCTGCACGTAAACACTTAGATTTGCGCAAAGCATAATTAAGCATTACTCGATAGAAAGACGGAGTAAAGCCAGCAAGAGAGAGCCTGTTCAAGTCAAGAACAGAAAGACTGAGGCAATGTTCACAAGGTCCAATTTGAGCGTCTAGAAACGTGCATAGATAATCTAGAAAAGAAGCGGAAAGCTTATTTCCTTTACAAAAAAGTTTATTAGCCAGCTTCGTAGTTTACGTTCTAGCTCTTTAATATTGGCGACCATTTTTCGAGTTGGAATGACCCAACAATTGGAGGAAACTCAAAGTTTGAAAAAACCCGCATCAAACCGTTTCGTCAACGTCAGTTTAAACGTGGAAGTTGCGGGGGATGATTGAATTTGACTGAGATATCAAAAGAAGATACCCACCTATTGTTGAACGCGTTCTTCAAGGACAAAGGTTTGGTTCGTCAGCATTTGGACTCTTACAACGAGTTCATCGACCGTGGCTTGCAGGAAGTAATAGACGAAGTCGGCGAAATCCCGATAGAAGTGCCAGAGAACCCATACAAGGTAAAACTTGGGCAGATATGGATAATCGACCCGCAGACGAGAATAACAGGACCGTACGCAACTGAAGTTGACGGGACAAAACATGAAATATATCCTTTGGAGGCTAGACTTCGTAATTTGACCTATGCGGCGCCCGTGGCCCTAGAGATGACGCCTGTCATTGACGGAAGAGAACAGGACACTGAGTTGGTCTACATCGGAAACATCCCCGTGATGCTTAAGTCGAAACTGTGCTTTCTATCACAGCTGTCGAGAGAAGAACTGATCGGGGTTGGAGAAGACCCAGACGACCCTGGCGGCTACTTCGTCGTCAATGGTTCAGAACGTGTCATAGTTGCAATGGAAGACTTGGCACCTAACCGAATCATCGTCGACATCGATGAGAAGGGAGCAACGCCAGTTTACCAATCAAAAATATTCTCCACAACCGTCGGTTTCAGGGCGAGAATCGAGCTGAAAATAAAATCCGACGGGGCCATCTACGTTACAATGCCAGGTGTTCCATCCGAAGTTCCGTTCGTCGTGTTGATGCGCGCATTGGGATTAGAATCAGATAAGGAGATAGCCGAAGCGATTTCCTTAAACAAGGAGATTCAGGCCACGCTAGAGCCGTCTTTCGAGAAAGCTTTAGGAGTCGACACTGCAAAGGACGCCATTCTGTTCATAGGCAACCGTGTTGCACACGGCCAGGTCGAAGAGTACCGCATTCAAAAGGCCGAAACCGCAATAGACAAGAACTTCCTTCCGCACATCGGCAGGACCGATCAGAAAAGAAAAGACAAAGCTCTATTCCTAGGCGAGATGGCCAGCCGAGCCGTCGAGTTGTCCATGGGCAAGAGGAAGACTGATGATAAAGATCATTTCAAGAACAAACGTTTGAGGCTTGCGGGTCCTCTGCTCGCAGACCTGTTCAGAGTAGCTTTCAGAAACCTCACCCGCGACATAAAATATCAACTTGAACGAATAGGAGTAAAGGGACCGATAATAACTGTCTCCGCCGCAGTGAGACCGGGAATCATCGCAGAAAGATTCCAACACGCACTGGCCACAGGAAACTGGGGAAGAGGAAGAGTGGGCATAACCCAACTTCTCGACAGAACAAACCATATCTCCACCCTAAGTCACCTTCGAAGGCTTCAATCACCGTTGAGCAGAAGCCAACCAAACTTTGAGGCCAGAGACTTGCACGCCACGCATTGGGGACGATTATGTCCAAACGAGACGCCTGAAGGCTCGAACTGTGGTCTCGTCAAGAACTTGGCCTTATCCGCTTGTATATCAGTAGGCGTGAACGCCGACAAGATAAAGCAGCTTCTGTTTAGCAGCGGAGTCGCACCTGTATTGGAAGCAAGCGAAGACCTGAGGCTAAATGGGTCCAAAGTTTTCGTTGACGGCAACATAGTCGGATATTGCAGCACGCCTGAACAGTTGAGTCGGGACTTCAGGGATAGGAGGCGGCGTGGAGAGATATCCACAGAAGTCAATATCGCATACTTCTCCAAGACTCAAGGCGAAAGAGAAGAGACCTACGTGAACTGTGACGAGGGCAGAGTTCGACGCCCACTGATAATAGTTGACAATGGAATGGCGAGGCTTCAGCCAGAGCACGTTGAGAAGATCGTTACAGGCGAGTGGGCATGGGAAGACTTGGTGAAGAATGGAATCGTTGAGTACTTAGATGCAGAGGAAGAGGAGAACGCTTACATAGCCTTGAGCCATGATTTGCTATCCAACGATCACACTCATCTGGAAATCGCCACGTATACGATTCTTGGAATCTGCGCCTCAACCATACCTTACGCTGAACACAACCAGTCACCACGCAACTCCTACCAGGCTGCGATGGCCAAGCAGGCGTTAGGCGTCTACTCAACCAATTTCCAGCAACGCGCGGATTCAAGAAGCCACGTGTTGCACTATCCGCAAGTTCCTCTCGCCGAGACTGCGCTGATGGAAACCATGGGTTACAAACTGCGGCCTTCAGGGCAGAACTACGTCGTCGCTGTTCTGTCTTTCGAAGGCTACAACATGGAAGACGCTCTAGTCTTCAACAAGGCTTCAATAGAACGAGGACTTGGACGCTCAACCTTCTTCCGCATCTATGAGGCTGAGTGTCGCCAGTACCTCGGAGGCCTGAAAGACAAATTCACATTGCCCGAGGCAGGAACCCGCGGATACCGAGGTGAACAATACTACCGGCTGCTTGAACCTGACGGAATAATCGGTCTTGAATCCAGCGTCACGGGAGGAGATGTCCTCATCGGAAGAATCAGCCCGCCTAGATTCCTCGAAGAATACAAGGAGTTTGAGGTCAAGGGACCATCAATGCGTGACACGTCAGTGGACATGCGCCCCTCCGAAACGGGCACAGTTGATGCTATCTTCATAACAGAATCTGGAGAAGGCAGCAAACTGGTCAAGGTCAGGGTCAGAGATCAACGCGTCCCAGAGCTAGGCGACAAGTTTGCATCTCGACACGGACAAAAAGGCGTCATTGGATTAATCGTGCCACAGGAGGATATGCCTTTCACCGAGGACGGCATAGTCCCAGACCTAATAATCAACCCGCACGCGATTCCGTCAAGGATGACTGTTGGACAGTTCATTGAATCATTGGCAGGAAAAGTTGCATCTGCCCGTGGAAGACCGGTTGATGGCACACCCTTCGCAAACGAAGGACCAACGGAGCTTCGAAATTCTCTGATTAAGCTCGGGTTCAGCAGTACGGGAGCAGAAACCTTCTACAGCGGCGTCACGGGTCAAAAGTTTGTCGCTGACGTCTACGTTGGAGTTGTTCATTACCAGAAACTGCACCACATGGTTGCTGACAAGATCCACGCGAGAGCAAGAGGCCAAGTGCAGATGCTGACCAGGCAACCGACTGAAGGCAGAGCCAGAGGCGGCGGGCTACGGTTTGGAGAGATGGAACGCGATTGTCTCATTGGTCACGGCGCAGCGATGCTGCTAAGGGACCGACTCCTCGAAGAGTCTGATAAGTACACGCTTTACATTTGTGAAACGTGCGGTCACATCGCATACTATGATATGAAGCAGAGGAAGTACGTGTGTAAACTCTGCGAAGACAAGGCAAAGATTTCCCCTGTGATCGTGTCCTATGCATTCAAGCTCTTGCTGCAAGAGCTAATGAGCCTATGCGTATCACCGCGCTTGGAGCTTAAGGAGAAGGCATAACATGTCGACGGAAGAGATTGTTAGGAAAGTAGTTGACGAAATAAACTTTGGAATGTTTTCGCCTCAGGACGTGCGTAGGCTTTCAGTCGTCGAAATTCAAACGCCAGATACCTATGATGAAGATGGCGCTCCAATATCGTCTGGTCTGATGGACGGAAGACTCGGAACCTTGGAACCTCGACAGAGATGCAAGACCTGTGGAAACACAGCAATTCGGTGTCCAGGACACTTCGGGCACATTGAGCTCGCAGTGCCAATAATCCACATCGAGTTTACAAAGATAATATTTGACCTGTTACGGGCGACTTGCCGCAATTGTGGGCGAATAATGCTTCCAGACGACGTCATCGAGAAAGCCAAGGCTAGAGTGGAAAAGACGAAGCAGCTTCTGGGTCTTGTTCCAGACGACGTTTACAAATCGATAATGCAGGAAACCAAGAGGAAGCAGTGTCCTCACTGTGCTGCAGCGCAAAACAAAATTACCTTCGAAAAGCCCACGAAGTTCAGCGAGCAGATACCTGAAAGCGGTTCTGAGCCTTTGACTCCCAGCATGGTTCGAGAAAGATTGGAGCGCATAACAGACGATGATTTGGAGTTGTTGGGTTTCAACCCGAAAACAGCCCGCCCCGAATGGATGGTCCTGCAAGTTCTTCCTGTTCCACCGGTTTATGTAAGACCTTCAATCACTCTTGAATCAGGAATTCGATCAGAAGACGATCTCACCCATAAGCTTGTAGACATCATTCGCATTAACCAAAGATTGAAAGAGAACATGGATGCAGGTGCTCCCACCCTGATTATCCAAGACTTGTCAGAGCTTCTGCAGTACCATGTCACGACTTACTTCAACAACGAAGCTTCAGGAATACCGCCGGCGAGGCATCGATCAGGAAGGGCACTGAAGACTTTGTCTCAAAGGCTGAAAGGGAAAGAAGGAAGATTCCGAAGCAATCTTTCGGGAAAGAGAGTTGACTTCTCAGCAAGAACAGTTGTCTCCCCAGACCCAAACCTCGATATAAACGAGGTCGGCGTTCCTCTGGAAGTCGCCATACGACTGTCCGTTCCCGAAAAAGTGACAGAATGGAACATAGAGGAAATGCGCAGCTTAGTCAAGAACGGACCCGAAAAGTATCCTGGAGCCTTGTACATAATCAGGCCAGACGGGAAACGCATAAGACTCGAGTTCGTAGTCGACAGAGAAAAGATCGCAGAAGCCGTCGAACTTGGATTCGTAGTCGAAAGGCACCTAAAAAACGGCGACATAGCCATATTTAATCGTCAACCCTCACTCCACCGTATGTCTATAATGGCACATTATGTTCGAGTACTTCCATACAAGACATTCCGCCTTCACCTGTGCGTGTGCCCACCGTACAACGCGGACTTTGACGGCGACGAGATGAACCTGCACATTCCCCAGAGCGAAGAAGCTAGGACAGAAGCACTGTTGCTGATGCAAGTTCAAGACCAAATCTTATCGCCGAGGTTCGGAGGACCTATAATAGGTGCGATCAGAGACTTCATAACCTCCGCCTACTTGTTCACGAGACGTAGCACTTACTTAACCAGAGGCCAAGTCAACAAGCTGCTGCTGGCTTCAAAGTACGACGGCGAAGTTCCTCCGCCGAAAATCAAGGAACCCCAGCCATTGTGGACTGGAAAACAGATCTTCAGCCTGTTCCTTCCTAAAGACATGAACTATGTCTTGAAAGCAAACATCTGTCAAGGCTGCACCAAATGTCTAGAAGACGAATGCAAGTACGACGCCTACGTCGTGGTCAGGAACGGCGAACTGGTAAGCGGTGTGATTGACAGAAAATCGATCGGTGCCGAACAATCCGAAAGTCTGCTGCACAGAATAATCAAAGATTATGGAACTCAAGCAGGACGAGAGTTCCTTAACAAGATAACCAGAATGCTGAAAACCTACATTTCGATGCGCGGCTTCACCTACGCATACAACGAGCTCGTTTTGTCCCCGAAGGCGGAAGAACGCATAGGCAAGACCATGGAAAGAATCGAGAAAAAAATCGAGGATCTCATTGAAAGCTCCCGCAAAGGCACGTTGCCCAGACTTCCAGGACAAACGCTTGAAGATTCATTTGAAATATACGTCATGAACGAGCTGGCCAAAGCAAGAGATGAATCTGGCAAGATAGCAGACGAAGACTTCACGCTGGAGAACTCCGGAATCGTGATGACGAGAACCGGTGCAAGAGGCTCAAGCCTCAACATCGGCCAAATCAGCGCATGCGTAGGGCAACAGTCGGTCCGTGGCAAAAGAATACTCCGAGGATACGTTGACAGGGCCCTACCGCATTTCCAGGCAGGCGACCAACGACCAAAAGCGAGAGGATTCGTTTATTCATCTTACCAAAGCGGTCTCGACGTCATAGAGTTCTTCTTCCACGCCATGGGCGGAAGAGAAGGTCTAGTCGACACGGCCGTACGAACGCAGCAAAGCGGATACATGCAGAGACGATTGATAAACGCGCTCGAACACATACGACTCGAGTACGACGGAACCGTCAGAAATTCAGCTGGAGACATAATACAGTTCCAATACGGCGAGGACGGCGTTGATCCGGCAAAGAGTGATCACGGAAAAGCTGTTAACGTGAGCCGCCTCGTCGATCAGATACGAATCGGGAAAGAAAAGGGCAAGGGTGGAAGTGTCGAGTTTATCAAAGATGAATTGGATAAGGTTGAAGGAGAACTCACCCCGATTTTGGTGGATCAACTCAAACAAAGCCTCGGAAAGGCTGAACTGACGAAAACCGCAGTTGAAAAGGCGATCAACCTCACGGTTGAACGTTATAAGCGCGCGTTGATGGAGCCAGGCGAAGCCGTAGGCATCGTCTCAGCCCAGTCAATCGGTGAACCAGGAACCCAAATGACCTTGAGAACTTTCCACTATGCAGGTGTGAAGGAACAGAACGTGACTTTAGGTTTGCCTCGGCTTATCGAAATCGTTGACGCCCGAAGAATTCCCTCAACGCCGATCATGAAGATCTACTTGACGGAAGAGTTTCGAAAGAGCAAGGAAGCAGCGGTCAAGGTTGCCAGGGACATTGTGTACACGACCATGGAGAACCTTGCCGAAGCGGTCTATCTAGACCCAGTGCACGACGAAATCATAATAGAGCTTGACAAGACAATGATGGATGACAGGCAAGTTACGATGCAGGATCTGAAGGAGAGGCTTGAGCTGCCCAACGCCACCGTCAAAATGAAGACCAGCAGCATTCACATACAACCTAAAAAAGTTGAAGCAATCAAGAAACTGCTTGGGAAGGTTTCTAACTTCCACGTGAAAGGCGTACCAGGCATCAAAAGAGTCTTGGTCACCGAAGAACACGGAGAATGGGTCATAAACACCGACGGGTCAAACCTTCCTCGAGTTCTTGATATTCCAGGCGTCGACACGACAAGGACAACTACGAACAACGTTCACGAAATCGCCAAGACTCTAGGCATCGAAGCTTCCAGAAACGCGTTGGTAAATGAAGCAAAAGGAGTTCTGGAGGAGCAAGGACTCGACGTCGACACGCGACATGTGATGCTTGTGGCGGACATGATGACTTCCACGGGAGAAGTGCAGCAGATAGGCAGGCACGGCATCAGCGGAAAGAAGTCAAGCGTACTTGCCCGCGCCGCTTTCGAAATTACTGTACCCAACATCGTTGAGGCGGCGGTCAAGGGTGAAAGTGATCCTTTGGCCGGAGTGACCGAAAACGTAATAGTGGGGCAATCAATACCAATTGGAACAGGACTTGTAGAGCTTTACATGTCAACGTTTGAAAAGAAGGGCGAGAAGAAGTGATTGACGTAGACAAAGCGATTGCAGCAGCAGTGAAAAGTGGAAAGGTAAGCTTTGGAGCTGCCTCCGCAGTTCAGAACGCCCAGGCAGGAAAGGCCAAGCTGATAATTCTTGCAGCCAACGCTCCCTCCATCGTGCGCGAAGACGTCGAGTACTACTGCAAACTCTCAAAAGTTCCCTTGATAAACTACAGGGGCTCATCCTTAGATTTAGCTGCCACCTGCGGAAAACCATTTACGGTTTCAGCGTTAAGCATAAGAGAGGCAGGCGACTCAGAAATCCTGAAACTGACGGAAACCGCTGAGACTGACGAATCCAGCGGAGGCAACGAATGACAACGGGCATAAAATTCACAAGCACAGAAATGCGCTACATTGCACTGTTCGAAAGCATAACGAGTGCGAGCGTCAAAGACTGCATCATAGATGAAGAGCAGGGGCGAGTTCTCTACGTCGTCAACGAAGGCCAAGTGGGCATAGCTATCGGAAGAGGCGGCAGAAATATCCATACGCTGGAAAGAATGACGGGAAAGAAACACGAAATAATCGAGTACGCAGAGGAACCAGCACAGTTCATCAAGAACGCGTTGAAACCTGCAGCGGTGAAGGAAGTAAGAATAACCGAACGACCAGATGGCAAATCGATCGCCGTCGTTGCAGTCAACCCGAAGGACAAGGGCGTGGCAATAGGTAAGAACGGAAGAAACGCTGAAAGACTGCGTTTTCTCGCCAAAAGATATTTCGACATACAGAACGTCAGTATAACTTGAGGTGTTAGATATGAAACGCCTGACGAATTGGAGCCTGCACCTTCTCCTC
>Ga0335070_10002838_pt1 | contig 20120 bp, 14 predicted proteins | sample Lox_Sample_13_FD_206722 | JGI IMG/M metagenome (GOLD analysis project Ga0335070, IMG submission 206722) | Soil microbial communities from Loxahatchee National Wildlife Refuge, Florida, United States - Lox_Sample_1.3 | ecosystem: Environmental > Terrestrial > Soil > Wetlands | place: USA... | reverse complement strand
ACCCGCTACCAGAACCTTACCATTTGGCAGAAGGGTAGCGGAGTGATCATAGCGGGCATTCGCCAGATCGCCGGTATCATACCAACCCACATCGGGGGAGTAGATCTCAGCGCTGAGTAAAGTGCTACTGTTCTTGCCTCCAGCAACCAGTAAGGAGCCGTCTGGCAAAGCAGTTGCGGTATGCTGGGCGCGAGGGGTAACCATTGGGTCAGACAGGCTCCAGGTATTGTTCCCAGGATTGTAAAGCTCAGTGCTGTCGAGATAACCGGTGCCATTCAACCCGCCGGCGATCATCACCATGCCGTTGGAAAGGAGTGTAGCCGTATGCTGGCTGCGTGCATCTGATATTGTGCCTGAGCCGCCATCGGCCCAATTGTTACCCACGGGATCGTACAGCTCTGCGTTGGCGAGCGAATTGGTGCCAGTCGTACCCCCTACCACCAACACCTTGCCGTTCGGGAGAAGCGTTGCTGTATGAGAAAAGCGAGCGGTAGTCATAGGAGCTGCTGGAGACCAGCTCCCATCGGCCGGGTTATACAGCTCTGTGCTATTAATAGCGGTGCTGCCATCGGTTGTACCACCTGATACCAGCACTTTCCCGTTTGGTAATAAGGTTGCTGTGTGAAACCAACGGCCGGTGGCCAAAGGTCCAGTAGGGGACCATATTCCGTTGGCCGGGTTATACAGCTCAACGAGTTTGAGGGCATTGGTCGGACCAAGTTGACCTCCAGCCACGAGGACCTTGCCATTTTGGAGCAGGGTTGCAGTATGATTTTGGCGTTTGGTATTCATCTGGCCATTGGTAAAGAACCAGGAGTCTGACGCGGCCTTGACGCCCGAGGCTGGCACGATGGCAGACAGGCTGGCAACAGATACTCCTAAAACCAAAACCAGGCGGACAATTCGATAGGCAATCATTGATAACTTATGGCAGGTTATAGTAGGCATCACATTCTTCTCCATCGGTTTATTTGTGGATATCCGGTAGACCCCTCGGGAATCCGGTAAATGGCAGATTTCAGGCCGAATATTTGCTATTTTCTGTGCAGGATTCGTTCCATTTATATATATCACGCAGAACAGGTTTCTCCAACCCTCCGGAGTTAACAGAGTTGAAAGCCGGCTTGATTGGAATATTTAAATATAAGACTTTTATTAATCATTGGATTCAATATTGATTAAACCTATTGAATATGGTAGAGTTCTACCCATCCTGATAAAGGAATGGAAGCGCGAACTGGATGGACGAGATTTTGCATTACGTGGAGGAATACGGCATATGTTTAGAAACCAGCGGTTTGCCCCGCATGGCCGGACGCATCCTGGGCTGGCTGCTCATCTGCACGCCGCCCTACCAGACCTCAGACCAGGTTGCAGAGGCGTTAGACGCCAGCAAGGGTACCGTAAGCACCATGACCCGCATGCTGATCCAGCTCGGATTAATTGAAAAAATTGGTTTGCCAGGCGAGCGCAGAGATTATTTCCGTATCCGTCCCGACCTGTGGGAACAATTGATGACGCAGCATTTGAGCGAAATTTCCCAGATGCGGAATATGGCCGAACGCGGCCTGGTATTAATGCAGCATGCCCCTCAAGCCGACCGGCAGCGGCTGAGCCAGATGTATGACATGTATTCCTTTTTCGAGCAAGAACTGCCGGGATTATTGGAACGCTATCGCCGGGAAAAAAGCTTTTCTGGAAATAGTTTGTGAAACCGGAATTGTGGAGTAAGCAATGAAAACGCAAAGAAGATTCTCTTATGCACCCTTCCTACTGCTGGCAGCTATCGCGGCAATTTTGCTGTATTCATTTGCCGCCAATGGCTCAAGCCAGACACCATTATCGATCAACCAGGTTGCACAGGGAATAAAGAATGGAAATATTGTTAAGATTTTGGAAGATGGAAGCACGTTAAATATCACTTTCAAAGACGGCAGCCAAAATACTGCGCTTAAAGAGGATAACTCAACCCTTACCGAGCAACTGCTGCAATACGGGGTGACAGTCGACGAGCTGAAGCCCGACAAGGTCACTATCGAGGTGAAAGCTCCCAGCCCCTGGCTTGGGCTGGTCAACATATTGGGTTACATCGTGCCCTTCCTGGTGCTGGGGATCATGTTTTTCTTCGTTTTCCGCTCGGCTCGCGGCAGTAATAACAACGCCATGGCCTTTGGCAAATCACGGGCGCGGGTGATGGATGCTGAAAAGCCGACCGTCACGTTCAATGACGTGGCCGGTGTCGAAGAGGCGCGCGAAGAGCTGAAAGAAGTGGTGGAGTTCCTGAGGGAGCCCCAAAAATTTATTGCCCTGGGAGCGCGCATTCCCAAGGGCGTCCTGCTGGTAGGTTCGCCTGGCACCGGCAAAACGCTGATGGCCAAGGCGGTTGCAGGCGAAGCCGGTGTGCCGTTCTTCTCGATTTCCGGCTCGGAATTCGTTGAGATGTTCGTGGGTGTCGGCGCCAGCCGGGTGCGCGACCTGTTCGACCAGGCCAAAGCGCACGCCCCCTGCATCGTCTTCGTGGATGAAATCGATGCGGTCGGCCGCCAGCGCGGGGCCGGACTGGGCGGTGGGAACGACGAGCGCGAGCAAACCCTCAACCAGATGCTGGTCGAAATGGACGGCTTCGGTACGGATACCAACGTGATCGTGATCGCCGCTACCAACCGCCCGGACGTGCTCGACCCGGCCCTGCTGCGGCCTGGACGGTTTGATCGCCGGGTAGTGCTCGACCGGCCGGATATGCGCGGTCGCGAAGCGATCTTGAAAGTTCACACGCGCGGCAAGCCGATGGACCCGGGCGTGGACCTGGCCAGGCTGGCCCTTTCAATCCCCGGTTTTGTAGGAGCCGATATCGAGAACCTGGTCAACGAAGCAGCCATCCTGGCGGCCCGCAAGAATCAGAAGATGATCACCCAATTGGACCTGGAAGAATCGATCGAAAAGATCATCGCCGGGCCGGAACGCAAGAGCCGCCTGATCAGCCCGAAAGAAAAGATGGTCATTGCCTACCATGAGGCCGGGCATGCCGTGGTGATGCATGCCTTGGCTGAATCTGATCCGGTTTTCAAGATCACCATCGTCGCCAGGGGAATGGCGGGCGGGTACACCATGCCACGCCCGACCGAGGACCGCACCCTGGAATCCCGCAAACGGCTGGTTGCGGAGATGGTCGGCCTGATGGGCGGGCGGACTTCGGAAGAGCTGGTGTTTGACGACATCACGTCCGGGGCCTCCAACGACATCGAGCGGGCCACCCAGATCGCTCGCATGATGGTCACTCGCCTGGGAATGAGCGACGAAATGGGCCCGATGGTTTACGGCAAAAAAGAAGAAATGATCTTCCTGGGCCGCGAGATTTCTGAACAGCGCGACTATTCCGACGCAGTTTCGGAACAAATCGATATGCAGGTGAGGCGCCTGGTCAATGATGCCCACGAAAAGGCGCGCCAGATCCTGACCCAATACCGCGATGTATTGGATGCGGTGGCCAAACGGCTGCTCGAAGTGGAGACCTTGACCCAGGATGAATTTGAAAAGATCTTCCCATCCCCGGTCCAAAAGAGCGGCGGGACGCCGGTAGCTGTATAAAAATTAATAATTCTAATGGTTAAACTGTTGGTGCGGCACGAAGCGCCGCACCAACAGTTTAACCATTAGAATTATTATTTTGCTTCGATCTTAGCCCAGGTGTCGCGCAGGGTGACGGTGAGGTTGAAGACGGGATGGCCGGGGGTCGAATCCGGGTCGACGCAGAAGAAACCCTTGCGCTCGAACTGGTAGTTCGCACCGGAGGCCACATTGGCCAGGCCGGGCTCTACTTTGCAGCCGGTCAGTACTTTGAGCGATTCGGGATTGAGGTAATCCAGGAAGCTCTTATCATCTTCTACCTTGTTCGGGTTGGGTACTCTGAAAAGCCGGTCGTACATGCGTATTTCGGCATCCACTGCATGCCGGACAGAGACCCAGTGGATGGTGCCCTGCACTTTGCGCCCGTCTGGCGCGTAGCCGCCGCGAGTCTGCGGATCGTAGGTGCAGTGGAGCGCGCTGATCTCGCCGGTAGCCGGATCTTTATCGACGCCGACGCACTTGATGATGTAGCCGTATCGCAGGCGCACTTCACGATCAGGCGCCAGGCGGAAATACTTGGGGGGTGGAACTTCGCGGAAATCGTCCTGGTCAATATAAATCTCACGACCAAAGGGCACCTGCCGCGTGCCGGCGGAAGCATCCTCGGGGTTGTTAACCGCTTCCAGCTCTTCCACCTGGCTTTCCGGATAATTATCGATGATGACCCTGAGCGGGTTTAAAACGCCCATGACGCGCAGGGCGCAGCGGTTGAGCTCCTCACGCACCAGGAATTCCAGCAGGGCAACATCGATCAGGTTTTCATTCTTGGCCACGCCGATCTGGTCGATGAATTTACGCACTGCCTTGGAGGGGAAGCCGCGCCGGCGCATGCCGCGCAGGGTCGGCATGCGCGGGTCATCCCAGCCGTTAACGTAACCGCCGTCCACGAGCTGCTTCAAAAAGCGCTTGCTCAGGATGGTGTAAGTCATGTTCAGGCGGGCGAACTCAATCTGGCGAGTGTGGAAAATTCCCAGCTTCTGAATGAACCAATCGTACAGCGGGCGATGGTCTTCGTACGCCAGGTCGCACAGGGAATGAGTGACTCCTTCAATCGAATCGGATTGGCCGTGGGCGAAATCGTACATGGGGTAAATGCACCACTTATCGCCGGTGCGGTGGTGGCGGGAATGCAGGATGCGGTACATGACCGGGTCGCGCAAGTTGATATTGCTGGCTGCCATGTCGATCTTGGCCCGCAGGACGCGTGAGCCGTCCGGAAATTCCCCGGCCCGCATGCGTTCCAAAAGATCCAGGTTTTCCTGTACGCTGCGATTACGGTAGGGGCTTTCCCTGCCGGCCTCGGTCAGCGTGCCGCGATACTCGCGGATCTGGTCGGCTGACAGGTCGTCCACGTAGGCGTCGCCCTGTTTAATTAGCTGGATCGCAAACTGGTAAAGCTGTTCAAAGTAATCGGACGCAAAAAAGAGGCGGTCTTCCCAATCGAATCCGAGCCAATGGATGTCGTCTTTGATCGCCTCGACGTATTCCACGTCTTCTTTGACCGGGTTGGTGTCATCGAAGCGCAGGTTGGTTTTGCCGCCGAAGGCTTCGGCTGTGCCAAAGTCGATGCAGATGGCTTTGGCGTGGCCGATGTGCAGGTAGCCATTTGGCTCCGGTGGAAAACGGGTGTGAACGTGGTCAAACCGGCCCGTACGGAGGTCTTCCGCCACCGCTTCAAAAATAAAATTGCTGGGTCCAGCCGGGGATTCATTTGTCATTAGATTACCTCCTTGCGCTGATAGATAAAAACACCCTGTGACATTTCAGGGTGCTTTTATCGCCAGGCTGAGGGCAAAGGATTCGAACCTCTATAGGCAGATCCAGAGTCTGCAGTCCTACCATTGGACGAGCCCCCAATGCTTAATATACGTGATTTTATCATGGTCAATTCGCTCTGTCCAGAGGGGGATTAAGGGAACATAGGCGCTAACTTAACGCAGGAATGACTCCCCTTCAGCGCGACAACCTCACCCCCGGCCCCTCTCCACGGGGTGGAGAGGGGAGCAAAGCAATTGCTCACGAAATAACTATGTCTTTTTGGGATGGGAATACAGGTGATCGGCAAGCGAAATCATGAGCTTGCACCCTTAACGCTCCCCTCTCCACGGCTTGCCGTGGAGGGGGGCTGGGGGTGAGGTCTGAGCAGCGAACCGTGGGAAAACTTGCCTTAAGTTAGCGCCTATGGGATTAGGGAAGGGTGATGGCTTTCTCGAAGTAAACGGGAAATGCCCTAAAAATATCACCCTGGATTTTCAGCACGAATTTTGCCCCAAAAACCGGGGCCTGCGATAAAATCAACAGGGCAGGTCCCGGTCTTGCCGAAATATCCAGGGAAAGACCCCGGCCTGTTTCTTTAAGGACGGCCCGGTTGTAAAAACGATCGAAATACATTCCTTAAGGAGCTGGTATGCCTCATTTTTCATATCGGATTGCGTTCACCGAAGATAGCTCGAATCCAATTAAAGGTTCGCTTGAACTGGATGAATCTACTGCCTATGGCCTCCGCTCAGGCGGAAGCGCCTATTATCGTACCGGCCAAATCTTGCTGGAGGGCGGCGCGGGCCTGGAGCTGGTGCTTTACCATAACGCATCAACTTCGGAGTTCATGTACATGCGCGATGGCCCGATCAATCCGAACTTATTAGAAATCGTAGGGCTGGCGCCGGAGAAAATCCGGCCGAACCAACACCTGCTGCTGCCGGGCCAACTTTGCCTGGGGTCGGAACGCTCAAAATTAATTCGCCAGGCCATGCACGAGATATTCGAAGCGCCGACGCTGGACCCGATCATCATGGATCACTGCCAGCAGAACCTGGCGGTCTTTCCAATTGCCCGCGAGGGGCTGAAATACCAGGTGGCCGAGGCTATCTTCGAGAACTACGGCTGTTACTGCGACGAAATCGTGCTGGATGCCCACCACGTGTTTGACAGCTCCGTCCCGGTTTACAACCGCAAAGTCGAAATGACGATTTTCAAGGACAAGGACCTGGACCGGCAGCAGCGCGAAAATATCTCGGTCGCCTTCATTGCCGACAGCATTGCCAGCGGACTGGTGATGAAGGAAGTGATTGCGCGCGTAAAGGAGCGTTTCGAACACCTGCAGCACGTCGAAGTAGTGGCGCCGCTGGCGACCATCCGGGGGCTGTGCCAGATCGCCAGGTCGGAGTACGTGGGCAAGACCCGCATTCGGGTGCACGTGTTCGAGACCCTGCTGAATGCTCTTCCGCCGGATTATTATTATTCGGCCCATTTCAATATCCCCGAACTTCACATCCGCCCCGACCTAGACCAGGAATACCGGGCCTGGTGGGGCAGGGACAGCCATGGCAACCTGATTGCGGACACCGCCTGCGCCGGTTACGGCTGGAGCGAGGTGTTTTACTCGCCGCGCAAGCAAATCCAGATGATGAACGGGCAGCTCGAAGCCCGCCATCAAATGACTATTGCTGATATCGTTCAGAGAAATATGGAGTGTTAATCGTGTTTTTATGCAATGCGGAGCGTTGCGAAAAAACACGATTAACAAATTTTTTTAAGAATTTATGATCGTTTTCCCGGATAGGCGAATGTCTCTAGAAGAGCTGCCGACCATGATGTCAAATTCACCGGACTCGACCGTCCATTGGGATTTGTACTGATCGTAGAAGGCCAGGCTGCATGGAGAGATCTTAACCACTTCTTAATCCTTCCTGAATATAATCTGAACCAGTCCTTGCTATGATTCAAATGGACTGTCATTTATCCATGGGAACCACGCTTGAAAGCACCTTCGTTGAAAACAAGCTGCAGGCCAAAACCCTGCGGCTGCCGCGTCCCACCGTGCTTCACCTGGCAGCGCTGATCTCGATCGTCGGCCTGGCGGCAGGCTTACGGTTTGCGAACCTGGCGGCCCTGGGCGACGCCAATCATTACTACACGGCTGCAGTTCAGAGCATGCTCCAATCCTGGCACAACTTCTTCTTCGTGGCGGCCGAGCCGGGCGGCTCGGTCAGCGTGGATAAGCCCCCGCTGGGGCTGTGGGTGCAGGCCTTTTCGGCCTATTTCCTGGGCGTGAATGGGCTGGGGGTTCTCCTGCCAGAGCTGGCGGCTGGCATCCTGTCCGTGATCCTGGTAAGCCACCTGGTCGGGCGATCATTCGGGCCTGCGGCCGGCTTGCTGGCGGCCCTGGCGCTGGCGATAACGCCGGTATCCGTGGCGACGGATCGCAACAACACCATGGACAGCCTCTTGATCTTGACGCTGCTATTGGCGGCGTGGGCCTTCATGAAGGCGGCCGAAGGCGGCCGGCTGAGACACCTGCTCATCGGAGCCGCCCTGGTTGGACTCGGCTTTAATATTAAAATGCTCGAGGCTTTCCTACCGCTGCCGGCTTTCATCGCCCTTTACCTTTTTGGAGCCAAAGAATCGCTCAAGATCAAGCTGGCCCGGTTGGGGTTGGCACTGGCCGTGCTGGCGGTGATTTCACTGGCCTGGGTGACCTCAGTGCAGCTTACCCCGGCCGGCCAGCGCCCATACGTCGGCAGCAGTGGCAATAATTCCGAATTCAGCCTTATCATCGGCTAGAACGGGCTCGAACGATTGATGGGGATGGGTTTCGGGATGGCCGGCTCGAATGCGGGCGGGCTACCCTTTGGGCCTGGTTTTCAGGGGGGCGGGCCGGCCTTTGGGCGGTTTGGCCCGGGCGGCTTCGGCGGCAGGCCAGGTGGTTTTGGCGGGGGACCAGGCGGTCTCGGCGGCGGGATGAGCGGAATGGGCCAGGCCGGGGCGTTACGCCTGTTCACGGCTCCGTTGAGCAAAGAAATGAGCTGGCTGCTGCCGTTTGGGCTGTTCGGGCTGGCATTATTGGTGTTTCGAGAGCGCCTGAAGTTTCCTTTGGGAGCTGACCAGCAGGCAGCGGTGGTGTGGGGGGGATGGCTGCTGGCCGGGGTCGGCTTTTTCAGCGTGGCGGGGTTCTTCCACGAGTATTACCTAGCTATGATCGCACCGCCCCTGGCAGCCCTGGTTGGAATCTGCGTGGTTGCGCTCTGGCGCTTCGCAAAATTGCGCCCCTGGCTGGCAAGCGTCCTGCTGCTTGGGGCAGCGGGCGGCACGATGGTCTTCCAGCTATTCACGGCGGCTGCCTTTACAAGCGACGTCTGGTGGCTGCTGCCGACCCTGATCTTATTTGCAGCAGGCATCGTTTCCTTGCTCACAGCCCTCAATTTTGAGGTGCGCGGCACGAGCCTGGCCGGGTTTGCCTGCATTACAGGGGCGTTGTTGATCACGCCCGGAATCTGGTCCGCATTGACCTCAGCCAATGCCACCGCCAACCAATCCCTGCCCAGCGCCTACAGCGGCCAAACGAGCGGCGTCCCCAACCTCGGCAGTGTTAATGTGAACCAGGCGCTGTTGGCCTTCCTGCAACAGAACACGCAGAATATGAAATACCTGATGGCGGTTCCGAGTTCCATGCAGGGCTCGGATTACGTGCTTGCGACTGGGAGGCCGGTGCTTTATATGGGTGGTTTCATGGGCGTCGACCAGGTCGTTACCAGCGACGATTTGAACCGGCTGGTCGCCTCGGGCCAGCTCAGGTATATTTACTGGGATGCTCGCCAGGGGAATTTCAACAACCAGTCCAACATCACGCCCTGGGTGACTGCTAACTGCGTGGCAGTGACCGGATTTGACGTGCAAACCCAAAACGCGGGCGCGCCGGACGGAACGGGCGCCGGATCAGGATTGGGGCGTTCGTTCGGCGGCGGAAACATGCAGGTCTCATTGTATGACTGCAGAAAAGGATAAGCTGTGCCTGGAGTTTAGCCTTTTCTATAAATGGCCAAGACTCCATATCCCCAATTTACGCGGAAGTTCTGACGCAGTTCCGTCCGCTGGATTTGGCGAGGTATAAGCCCTGGTCGGCGGCTTTGATAACCTGTTCGCTGGTGCTGCCGTTCAACGGGTACGAGGCGACTCCCATTGAAATAGTAATTGATATTTTTACGTTTTCGTAAGGAACCTCGAGCGCCTGGACGGTGTTCCGGCAGAAATCGGAACGAACCAGGGCATCTTTCAATTTCATGTACGGCAGGACCATCAGGAACTCTTCGCCGCCGTAGCGACATACAATATCACCTGCCCGGATGCTGCTACGCAGCAATTTTCCCAATGCTTGCAGGACGGTATCGCCTGCCAGGTGGCCATAGGTGTCGTTCACCTGTTTAAAATGGTCGATATCGATCATCACCAGGCTGAGGGAATAAGCTTCGCGTTGGGCACGCGCAAATTCACGCTCCAGGGTGTCTTCCAGATAGCGGCGGTTGAAACAGGTCGTCAAGGGGTCGTGGATGGCCTGCTCCCGGAGCTGTTCGTGTAAGAGCTGGATTTCCTCCATCTGGACTTGCAGCCGGGCGAAGGCCGTCTCGGCCTCCAGCCGGGCAGCCTGGGCATCCAGCATTAAATTCAGGGCAGCGCGCCGTCCTTCAGAAAGCTCACGAGCTCGTCCTTCGACTGCCTGCTGGGACTGGGTCAGGTTGTCCACCACCGTATTGAAGGCGGCCGCAAAATCGCCCATAATGCGCACTCTTTGGGTAAGGTCGCCGCCCGCAATCCGCTGCGCCTGCCAGGTCAGGTGGCGCAGGTTGGCCTGGAGCGCCTGGAGAGCGCCGATGACACTTCCATTTTTTTTCGCTTCAGGCTCGAGGTCGCCGTTTGCCAGGGCCAGGATGATCTGCTGGATCGTCTCCAACTGGTCAATCACAGCGCGCAACGCAGGATTGTTCTGCACCAGCTCAGAGAGCGATTCCGGCAGCATCCCATTCAGGAGGAAGTATCGGATAACTTCCAGGGCTTGTTGGTCTGAGACTGTGGAAGGGTCTTGCGGAAGGTCTTGACTCATTCTATGGCTCAGGAATGAGATATTTTTCCGGCTGGCCGGCATTTGCCAGCAGATCATTGATTTCTTGCTTCAATTCGATCATGCGAATCTCGCGCCCGACCATGGCCTGGTTAAACAGGGTCAGCTCATTCAAGGTGTTTTGAAGCTCCATCTCGATTTCCTTACGATCCTTAATGTCGCGTGAAATTCCCATCAAGCTGAGCGGAGCGCCATTTTCATCATACACTAGGCGAGCAGTCATTTCGGTCCAGACAGTGCCGCCATTTTTAACAGGCTGCTCGATTTCCAGGTATTCCGGGCGGGCGGCGGCGCTGCCGGGGTTGAAACCCTGGGCGCGGTTGAGATGGTCCAGGATCAAACCCTGGGAGCCCACGCAAAAGGCTTCATCCAGGGTCTGGCGCATGACTTCATCCGGAGTGAAGCCCCGCATGCGCTCAACCGAAGGACTGACATACATGAAATGGCCCTCCAGGTCCATGGTCCAGATGACGTCGTTCGAATTTTCCGCCAGCAGGCGATATAGCAACTCGCTTTTTTGCAGGAGGGATTCGGCTTCCTTGCGCTGGGTGACGTCGTGGATGACGACCAGGCTGCCCCCGGACCGGTTGTGCGACAATCTGAACTTTTCAATATTGACATCGAAATAACGAGTTGAGTCCTTTTCAATCGCAAGTTCTCGATAAGATTGGTTTGTTTTCAGGCTTTCGATCATGGAGGGCGCATCGGTGGATAGATAGTGCGCCACCGGCTGCCCGACGGCCTCTGCAGGCAGGTTAAACAGCTTTCCAGCGGAAGAGTTGAAGTCGATCAAGTTGTTTTTATCGTCCAGGACCAGCACGCCGTCAGCCATTTGCTTGAATAAAACGTCGTGCGCTACCGGCATCAGCTCGATCAAACGAAAGTTAAATATCCCCCAGCCTAAAATGATCCCGGACAGGAGAAAGGCAAATGGAATGATGTCCAGGCCGGGCAGAGGCGTAATTCCAGCGAAGTGCAATCCGGTAATGGTGATCGTGACTAGGCTGGCGATAATCATCACGATCGTCTGCCGGCGATAAAGAGCCTGGGCAGAAGGATAAAGGCGGGCCAGCAGGTAAACCACTCCGAAGAAGGATATAAACGAGTAACCGGCGTGCAGCCAGTAGATCGGGCCGCGTTGGGTGATCAGAGTGGGGAAAGGTCCAGCCTCGTTAATACTTGTTGAGATGTAGAAAAGGTGGTGGAGATCATTCGTTAAGACCGCCAGGATGACGACAATCGGTATAATCCAAAGGATTATAAGGTGGCGGGGAGAAATCCATTCCATCCGGTTGGTATAGAAGAGCGCAAGGCTCAGCCATAGAGCGGGTATCTGCGCTACCCCCAGGTATTCAATCCGGATGGACAACAGCATTTCTGGCTGGTTCAGGCTGAGCAACTCGAGGCTATAACCGAAGGCGTAGGTGGCTACAGACAGCATCAAGCCAGCGTAGAGTACGGCCCCAACAGCCGGCCTCCGGCGCCATGAAATGGCAGCGAGCATGGCGCTGGCCGATGCGCCGACGACCAAAATGGTAACGAGTACAATTCTAAGCATATCTATTATTTCGAGCTGGACCGGCCCAACAGGATAACTTTCTGGACGAAGGCCTGGAGAGGTTCAGGCATGCCTGCCTCGCCGGTTTCGATCGTCTCGGTTGCACCTTGGTCTTCGATGGTGATCCGGTATTGGAAGCGGTCTGCGCCGGGGTTAGCTGAAGAAATTTGAGAGCGCCGGGCTGTTTCTGCCAGAGCTTCCACGTCTCTTTTTTCTTGCGGGGCAAGCAGGTCCGTATCGACTGCTACTTTCAGGCGCATCCCGGCGAATCCCCCGGAGCGCTCGACTTGAATTTTCATGGCATCAGCCTGTTCGCATTCTAATAAGTTTTAAGAGGGCAGGCAGGCAACCCGGATTGGTAACAGGAGGCTGCTGGCCGCTGACGGTGATTCCCACCCCATCCCAGGCCCGAGCGATGGCCTGCTGTTCCAGGCTGTTCTGACCGTACAGCTCGGCCGCGACGGAATAAGTCAGGTTGGCGGCATCCTGGAAGGAGGCGGTGGGCGCTATTCTTTGCAAGCTGGTATACCAGATCCGGCCTGCTTTTTCCCAGGCATACCCGCCCAGCGCGACGGCAGCCAAATAGAAGGCGTGATTGGGAATACCCGAATTAATGTGAACCCCGCCGCTGTCATCGGTCGTGCTGACGTAATCTTTCATATGCGCCGGCTGGGGGTCTTTACCCAGAATGGGGTCATTGTAGGCTGTTCCTGGGGCCATCATCGAGCGGATGCCAACGCCTTTGACATTATCGGTAAACAGGCCCTGCCCGATGATCCAATCGGCTGCGGCAGCGGTTTGGCCCAGGTGGTTCTGCTTGACCAGTGAGCCGAACACGTCCGAGAAGGACTCATTCAATGCGCCGGACTGGTTCAAATAGGTAAGGTTGCTTGAATACTGGGTGACGCCGTGGGTCAGCTCGTGACCGATCACGTCGATGGCAATGGTGAAACGGTTGAACAGGCGCTGGTTGGTGGGCAGATCCTCGTCTCCATCGCCGTAAACCATCTGCTCGCCGTTCCAAAAGGCGTTGTCGTAGCTTTTCTGGTAATGGACGGTTGAAACCATTTTCATGCCGTTGTCGTCGATTGAATTGCGCTGGAAAGCGTTCCAATAAAGATCGTAGGTGGCCCCGGCGCCGTCGTAGGCCTCATCGGTCGCGTGGTCGCCGGTGGGCGGGCTGCCTTCCTGGCGGACGATCGTTCCGGGAAGGTTTGCCTGGAAATTGGCGGAATAAACGATGCGATACTTGACGCCCCCTTTTTCGACCTCGGGTCCGGCGGCGGCCTGCCCGGCCAAGGCCAGGCGCTGCGAGCGGAACTGGTTGGTCTGGCGAACAGTTAAAATTGCTTTCTGGCGCTGCTGGTCAGTGCCCATTTCAATGATACTTGTCAGCATGTGGGGCGGAAGGAAACAATTAATCGAGGTATGATTCATAGCAAAGGCTCCTTTTCTCAAAATCACCAGCCAGGTTTCAGTATCTCACATTTTTGGTTCGAATTGCAAGATTTCTGCCAGAAATTGGCGGGTTGAAAAGGAGCGCGTGTTTTTTGATTTTACGACACTGCCCGTCGCAAAAACAAAAAACACGCTAATTCTACCAATTGCCTAAGACTGCTGGAGCGCCTGGTCGAGATCCCACAGGATGTCTTCAATGTCCTCGATGCCGATGCTCAGGCGCACGAAGTCAGGCGTGACTCCTGCGCTGGCCTGCTGCTCCTCATTAAGCTGGGAATGGGTGGTGGTGGCGGGGTGGATCGCCAGGCTCTTGGCGTCGCCTACGTTGGCCAGGTGGCTGAACAACTGCAGGCTCTCGATGAATTTCTTGCCCGCCTCAGCGCCGCCTTTAATGCCGAAGCCAAGGATCGCCCCGGCGCCCTTGGGCAGGTATTTCTGGGCGGCAGCGTAGTCGGGACTATCTTTCAGGCCTGGATAGGCTACCCAGGTAACCTTTGGGTGGCTATGCAGGAACTCGGCCACCTTTTGAGCGTTCTGGACGTGGCGCTCGATGCGCAGGCTGAGCGTTTCAAGGCCCTGGAGGAAGAGGAAGGAATTAAAAGGAGAAAGACTGCCTCCGAAATCGCGCAGGATCTGAACGCGGGCCTTGAGGATAAAAGCCATCGTGCCGAGGGTGGCATAGACCAGGCCGTGATAGGAGCCATCCGGGGTATTAAAATTAGGGAAACGCGGGTTGCCGGCCCACTGGAAGTTGCCGCCGTCTACGATCACGCCGCCGATGGAGGTGCCGTGCCCGCCGATGAACTTGGTGGCGGAGTGGACCACGATGTTGGCTCCATACTCGAAAGGACGGTTCAGGTAAGGTGTGGCAAAAGTGTTGTCGATCATGAGCGGAATGCCGTATTCCTGGCCGATTTTGGCAACTTCTTCGAAGGGGAAAACGTTGATGAGCGGGTTGCCGAGGGTTTCGCCGTACAGTATCTTGGTGTTGGGGCGGATGGCGCGGCGGAAGTTTTCAGGGTCCTTAGGGTCAACCAGGGTGACGTCGATTCCGAGGCGCGGGAAGGAATAGACAAACTGGTTGTATGTCCCGCCATAAAGGGTGGCCGCGGAGACGATGTGGTCGCCGGCCCCCACCAGGGTGAAGATGGCCTGAGCCTGGGCGGCGTGGCCGGAGCTGGTCGCCAGGGCGCCCACCCCGCCTTCCAGGTCAGCCATGCGCTGCTCGAAGACGTCGTTGGTGGGATTCATGATGCGGGTATATATGTTGCCAAATTCTTTCAAGGCGAACAGGTTAGCGGCGTGCTCGGTGCTGTTGAACACGTAGGAGGTGGTTTGATAAATCGGCACGGCCCGGGCGTTGGTGGTAGGGTCGGGCTTCTGGCCGGCGTGAAGCTGGCGGGTGGTAAAGCCAAACGAGCGTTTTGAAACGAGGGAAGCCATGAGATTAATCTCCTTTTCTTCTATGTCTAAGCTTACAATCCAAAAGGCGTAAAGCCCTTGAACTGCGCCAGGTCGTAGGGCGTTTCCTGGTAAACGTAGTAATTGATCCAGTTGGCGAATAAGAGGTTGGCGTGGCTGCGCCAGCGCACGACCGGTGGCTGCAAGGGGTCGTCGTTGGGATAATAGTTGAGGGGGACTTGAATCGGCAGGCCGGCTGCCACATCCCGGTCGTATTCTTTTTTCAATGTCAGCGGGTCGTACTCCGAATGACCGGTCACGAAGACCTGCCGACCATTCCGGCTGACGACGATGTAGACCCCGGCCTGGTCGGATTCGGCCAGGATCTTGAGCTGAGGAACCTTTTTGATGTCTTCCCGGCGGATCTCGGTGTGGCGAGAATGGGGGGCGTAGAACACGTCGTCGAACCCGCGCAGCAGTTTCACGTGGTTTTCGACAATCCTGTGCGAAAAAACGCCGAACTGCTTGGCCGGGAGGGGATATTTGGGGATGCCAAACTGGTGGTAGAGGGCTGCCTGGGCGCCCCAGCAGATGTAAAAAAGGGAAAACACATTCTGGAAGCCCCAGTCCATGATCTCTTTTAGTTCTTCCCAATAATCCACTTCTTCAAAGGGAAGGTGCTCTACCGGCGCCCCCGTGATGATCAGGCCATCGAACTTTTCATCCCGCACCTGGTCGAATGTCTGGTAGAACGTCAGCAGGTGCTCCTCGGGTGTGTTCTTGCTCTGGTGCTGGCTGACTCGGACGAGGGTAACCTCCACCTGGAGGGCGCTGTTTCCCAGCAGGCGCAGAAGCTGGGTTTCGGTGGCGATTTTGGTCGGCATAAGGTTGAGGATAGCGATCCGCAGCGGGCGGATATCCTGGTGGACAGCGCGATCTTCGTCCATGACGAAGATGTTCTCGTTGCTCAGTATTTGTTTGGCCGGAAGCTGGTCCGGTATTTTGATGGGCATGTGGACCTCCGCAAAACTTGAACGAACAGGATAAAAAAACCGGGCTGCCTGGTGAGGCAGCCCGAGAATAACACTCTTTTTGATGGATATGCTCAATCTAAGCCTTATCCTCCAAAGCTGCCGGGTGGATTTGCCTGCACATGACCATAGCCATCATGACCATCATGAAGCACTTGCTTGAGTCTGTCCGAACCGGGTTGGAGGATTTCATTGATCTTTTTTCATCCAATGTTCGACTTAATTGATCGCTATTATGGAACACAAGGCGCGATCTGTCAAGGGGGTGTTATTTATTTCCTTTATTCCAGAATGCGCTGGCGATAATCAGCCCCCCGCTGGCAAGCTCGATCCCACTCGCCATGCCAATCTGGTCATTTGGGTTGGCCCCGACAAGGCTGTTGGCCAGCGCCACAGGTCCGGTGCAGTTGGTAAAAAATGAATAAAAAATGGCATGAAAAGCCTTAACTGTTCATGAAACAGTTATTGCATTTAAGGAAAATAAATGGTAAAATGTAACAGTTATTTCATTTCTGGCGAGAAACTCATTAATGACTTATCATTGGCTCCTCTTTTGTCCGAAGCTTCTTTCAACGCCCTCCAGCCCGCGCGTGATGATCTGGCGACGAATGCGGTCCTTTGGTTCAGTAGGACTGGATAACGGCCTCTGGATCTTACCTAGATCGGAAGAATCGGAAAAATTCATATTGGAGATGAAATCCTACGTCGAAAGCCAGGGCGGTTCCAGCTTCGTATTCCTGGTAGATGCCCTGGAACCTGCAACGGAGGAGGATATCATCGATCGTTTCCGCCTGGATCGCGCTGAGGAATATAGTGAGATTGTCGAGCAGTGTAATGACTTCCTGGCCGAGATTGAAAAGGAAACCCTTCGGCAAAATTACAGCTTTGCCGAATATGAAGAGAATGAACAAGATCTCGCTAAATTAGAAAGCTGGTTTGAGAAGGTCAAAAAACGAGACTTCTTGGAGAGTGAGGAAGCCACTGGCGCCTCCGTGGGTTTAGAAGAATGCCGCCAGGCATTACAAAAATTTGCAACGGAGGTTTTTAACCATGAAAAAGATGGAACCAGAGAGCAAAAAAAGGCAACGACCCCATCAAACGGGATTGAATTATAACTTTAAGAGGTGAACGATGGATACATTAACGATAAGTGAAGGGCTTTCCACGCTGAAAGCACAGCAGCAGCTGGCAAAGGTAGGTCCCAACGAAATCTACCGACCCAAACCGGTACTCTTCTGGGATATTTTTATTGAAGAAATCCAGGAGCCGATGATGATCTTGCTGTTGGTGACCGGCGTGATTTATAGCATCCTGGGCAACCTGGGGGATGCCATTACGATCTTTGCCGTGATCATCCTGCTAGTCCTGTCGGAAGTCTTGACAGAATATCGAGCCAAGAAAGCTATCGCCTCGCTGGCGGATATCGCCGCCTTAAAAGCGGTGGTCAAACGCGACGGTCAAATAATGGAAGTGAAATCTACGCAGGTGGTCCCGGGGGATGTGTTGATTCTCACCACGGGTACAAAAATCGCTGCAGATGGGACCGTTGAACGTGGCATAGACCTGCAAGTGGACGAGTCGGCCCTCACCGGGGAATCGGTTGCCGTGGAGAAGAAGGCCGGAGACAAATTATATGCTGGCACCATAGTGATTGGCGGTGAAGGCCAGGCGAAAGTTGCGGTCACCGGACCCGCAACCCGGCTGGGTCAAGTAGCCGCCCAGACTAAAGACATCAAAATCCCCCGCACTCCCTTGCAATCGGCCATGAAGAAACTGGCCGGGCAATTGGTCTATGTAGCTTTGTTCTTCGCCATCGGCATCCCGCTCCTGGGTTTTCTACGCGGACAGGATTGGAGACTGATGGTCATGACCGGGCTGGCATTGGCCTTCGCGGTGATTCCGGAGGAGCTGCCGATCGTGATCACCATGGTGCTGGGTTTGGGTTCATTCAAGCTTTCGAAACAAAACTTGCTCATCAAGAAGCTCCGCGCAACCGAAAGCCTGGCCAATGCCACCGTGATTGTTACCGACAAGACCGGAACTATCACTGAGGGCAAGATGAAAATTGCCGATGTTTATCCGCAAAACCAGCCGCAGGTGCTTTACCGGGCCGCATTGTGCATTTCGGAATTTGCACGTAGCCCCCTGGACCAAGAAATCTACCGGAAAGGGCGCGAGGTGGATGCCCGGCCTTTACCGGAGATTATTCGCGAGCGGGTGATGAGAGGCGGACGAAAAACCAAGTCCATGCTGCGCAAAGAAAATAATGAATATGAGCTGTGCAAAAGCGGCGCGCCGGAGGAAGTATTCGCCTCTTGCCGAGAAGTCCCTCAAGCAGCACGCGAGGAGTTGGACCGCCAGACACGCGCAGGACGCAGAGTGATAGGGGTGGCCTTCAGACAGGTCCCACCCCAAGCCATCCAACAGGATTTTGATGCGTTGGAACAGGACATGGACTTCGTGGGCTTGATCAGCTTCGAGGATAGTCCCCGGCCAGGTGTGAAAGAGATCACCTCCAGGGCGGCTGCGGCTGGAATCCGCACGATTATGGTCACCGGCGACCACCCTTCCACCGCAGCTTCCATTGCCACTCAGGTGGGGATTTCAGCGGATGTGGTAATCACCGGCGCTGAGCTGGACCGGTTGAGTGATGCGGATCTGCGCGCCGCAGTCAATCGTTGTTCAGTTTTCGCCCGGACTACCCCGGAACACAAATACCGCATCGTCAAGGCCTTGCAGGACAACCACGATATTGTGGCGGTGACCGGTGATGGCATCAATGATGTGTTGGCGCTCAAGGGCGCCGATATCGGCATTGCGATGGGCATACGCGGCACGGATGTGGCGCGGGATACGGCGGATGTCATCCTGGCGGACGATAATTACAATACCATAACCCAGGGAATTTTCGAGGGGCGGGCTCTGTTCGACAATCTTCAAAAGGGTATGCGCTATTACTTGTGCATCAAGCTGGCCTTGATCCTGATCTTTCTGATCCCGGTTCTGTTGAATGTCCCCATGCCATTCTCCCCTATTCAGATTATCATCCTGGAACTGTTTATGGACCTAGCCGCTTCCGCCGGATTTGTGGCCGAACCGAAGGAGAAAAATATCTATTCCCGCAAACCGCGTGATCCGCAGCAGCCTATCTTCAATGCGCAGGTGCTTACCGATCTGGCAGTCAAGAGCCTGGTGTTGTTTGGTGTGGTTACCGCGGTGTACTTGTATAGCTATTACACCACCCAGGTACTGGCAACCGCCCAGACCTTTGCTTTCACTACCTGGATTATCGGTCACATCGTGATGGCTTACGTTTCAAGGTCGGATACAGAGAGCATCTTCGCGATCGGTCCGTTTACCAACCCGGTGATCAACTTGTGGGCATTGGCGGCCGTGGGTTTCGTCCTGGTGGGGATGTATGTTCCTTATGTGAACAATCTGGTGCGCTTGGCCCCGCTGCCGTTCCTTTCCCTCCTTGTTGTGGTTGTAATCGCGGCTGTGGCGGTGCTGCTGCTTGAAGTGAAGTTTGAGGTTTGGAAAGTGGATAAAGCAGCGAGTAAGCTGTAGTTTCGCCAGCGATTTGGCTTTCTTTTCCTGGAATTCTTGCTCGGTGAGCAAGCCGAGGACTGACACAAAAAAACGCCCTTGTTGAGGGCGTTTTTCGTTTTATGGCGGGGAGGGCGGGATTCGAATACCATCCCCTTCCGGGGACCCGCGGCTGACCAAAAAAACGCCCTCCCAGGAGGACGTTCTTTTTATAGCGGGGAGGGCGGGATTCGAATACCATCCCCTTCTGGGGACCCGCGGCCTACCAAAAAAACGCCCTCCCAGGAGGACGTTCTTTTTATGGCGGGGAGGGCGGGATTCGAACCCGCGGCTGAGTTAATGCCCCAGCACTCACTTAGCAGGCGAGCCCAATCGGCCACTCTGGCACCTCCCCTATTAAGTTGTTAGCTTTTCGCTGTCAGCTATCAGGGATCAGCTTTCAGTTCTTACATGCTGGCTGCTGAAAGCCTGGGCTGAAAGCTTTCAGGCGGAGGGAGAGGGATTCGAACCCCCGGTGGGTTTCCCCACACATGTTTTCAAGACATGCGCCTTAAGCCGCTCGGCCATCCCTCCAACATTCCCTGCGCGCACCGCATTCTATCAC
>Ga0335070_10002837_pt1 | contig 20123 bp, 16 predicted proteins | sample Lox_Sample_13_FD_206722 | JGI IMG/M metagenome (GOLD analysis project Ga0335070, IMG submission 206722) | Soil microbial communities from Loxahatchee National Wildlife Refuge, Florida, United States - Lox_Sample_1.3 | ecosystem: Environmental > Terrestrial > Soil > Wetlands | place: USA... | reverse complement strand
CGACGCCCGGGACGTCCCTTGCGCCGACCGTCCGCAGGAGCGCGCCAGCGCCGGAGTAGGCCCTCACCTCACTGGCAAGTGGAACCGTGACCCAGATCGTGCCGTCTGCGGCGAGCGCGACGTAGGGCTCCGAGAACACCTCCCGGCGCCACCCCGGCACAGCAAACGCGTTCCGGAACACGCCGTCGCGGTCGAACACGACCATACGGCCGTTGCTGTTATCGCAGACGAACACCCGGCCACCGGCGTCCACCGCCAGACCGCCCGGCTCGTACAGCTCCCCCGGTGCGCTTCCCTTCGCGCCCCACTCGAGTTCCTTCGCCCCTGTGGGCGAGAAGCGCACGATGCGGGAATTGCCGGTGTCGGCGACGTACGCCCGTCCCTCGCGATCCGTCGCGATGCCGCGCGGGCCGAAGAAGTCCGCCTGCCACTGGCGAAGCGGCTTCCCCTCGGGGTCGAAGACCTGCACGCGCCCGTTCCAGGTGTCCGCGATGTACACGTTTCCGTCGGGCCCGATCGCCACCCCGCACGGATCCTGGAACTCGCCGATCTCCTCGCCTCGCCGGCCCCAGGCGGCAAGATGCTTGAGCTGGTTGTCGAACTTCTGGATACGGCAGTTGCCGAAGTCGGCGACGTACACGTTGCCGAGGTTGTCACAGGCGAGCCCGCGGGGCTGCCTGAGGATACCCGGGCGATCCTGCGCCGGTGCGGCCTCGCGTCCGCCGGGCTCAGGCCCGGCCTTCTCCGGGGTCTCCGCCACCCGCTCGACGGTGGTCACGGGGACGACCCCCTGGAACGCACCGTTGACCGCGAAGACCGTTGCGGTCGGGTTCTCGTACAGCGGGGTGAGCAGGTCCGTCCACTTCCTGAAGCTGGTCAGGTTGCCGCCGCCGTAGGTCCGGCGCTCGAGGGGCCCCACGTAAACCAACGCGGTGTGGTACCGGGCGAGCGCCGCCGCCACCGCCGCCCTGTCGTTCGAGGTGTAGATCGTCTCCAGCTCCGCCTTTCGCCGGTTGATCTCGTTCCAGCCGTGGCCGCGCTGGTAGACGTGGTAGTCCCAGCCGAGGACGACGGGCAGCCCGGTGTTCATGCTGACCCGGGTGAAGTCACCGTACGAAGGTCCGTACGCCTCAGCGAGCACGGGGATCCCGGCGATATTGCGGTTGAGCCAGTCAAACGCCGCCTTCTCGCCGGGTGCCTTCCTCGCGAGGTACGCCGTGCCATCGAGGGTGAGGCGCGGCCCCTCCGTGTGCCGGTGAGTGACCGCGCCGAAGGCTCCGGAGATGGCGGTGAAGTAACCCACGGCGACCGCTGCGAGCGAGGCTGCCCGCCACAGCCTGGTCCACACGCTTGGTTTCGAAGCGGGCCGCAGTAGGTGCCACAGCACGACGGCGGCCGAGAGCCCCATCAGGAACCACGCCTCGAGGTAGAACTTGAACAGCGTGTTCATGCGGTCCCACACGAACACGAACTCACACCCGGCCGTCAGGGCAAGCGCGAACGTCGAGAGCGTGAGCGGCAGCCTGAAGCGCTCGGGCGTGCGGCGGTGGAAAGTCAGGTACAGGCCGAACAGGGCCAGCGCGAGCGTGAGCGTGCGAACCGATTCGGCCTGCCTCAATGAGAGCGAGGCGAGCGCCCGCAGGTCAAGCACCGAGAGCACCAGACCCACCGCGACGGCCCCCACCCTGAGGCGTTGAACGCCGGTCAGCGGTTGCCCCTCCGGTGCCATCAGGCGACGCCAGACGACGAAGAAAAACGGCACCAGGAGCACGAGGAAGACCCCGAAGATGGTGAGGAAGTCCGTCGGGTGCGCGTACGGCCCGACCTCCCGACCCCACTGGCGCGCGGGGAGCGCGAAGATTCTCCAGAACGGCCTGTAGAGCAGGAAGGCACCGCCCACGACGACCAGCCCCGGAATCACCACGGCGGCGAAGCCCCTGCGCACGAGCCGCACGAATCCACCCGGCGCGTGGTGGGTCAGCCAGTCGGCGCCGAGAGCGAAGAGGAGCAGCGCCACGTAGGTGGGCATGCTCCACCCGTTGGTCACCGTGATCGCGCCCAGGACCGGCGCCGAGACCGCGAGCAGCGCCAGCGAGGCGATGCGGGGACGCTCCGCAGTCGGCTCCGCGCGTCTTCCGACCCACAGCAGGATCAGGCAAACGAAGGCGACGGCCCACGGCATCACGAGCAGGTGGGCGTGCAGGTCGGCGAACGTGAAGCTCCAGAAGGGGTACTCGTTGATGGTGTTGGGCACGACCCGTGAGGTTGCCCAGAAGTAGTCGAAGTCGACCGCCTTGCGCGCGAGGAGCTCGCGTACCCCCGAGAAATTTCCGGCAAACAGCGTGAGGAGGACGGCCGTGAGGCCGACGCGCCAGTTCGCCCCGAGCACGGTCCCGGCCGCCAGGAGGCTTGCGGCGGTCAACCCGGCCATCAGCGCGATGCCGAGGTTGAACATGAGTGCGGGCTCGATCGCAAGCGATTTCCCGATTGCCGCCACGACGAAGTGGCCGAAGTACGTGTAGATGAGAGGGGAGCCGGCGAACCAGGGTTCCGGGGGCGGCATGGACGTGCTGCGGTAGAGAGCGTTGAGGAAAGAGAAGTCCATCGGCTTCTCGCCCCAGAAGATCTCCGGGTTGAGCAAACGCAGCGCGAGGAAGAACGCGAACGTTCCCCACACCGCCGCCTCGGTCGCGAGCAGCTCGGAGCGCGGCGGGAGCGCTTCACGGGAGCGCCGGGAGAAGAGCCAACCGAGGACCGCAAGAGCCAGCGCCCACCCCACGAGCATCGACTGGGTGAAGGGGATCCCAAGCGTGCTCGCCGCGAGCCAGGGCGGGTAGGCAAACGCCAGCACCCCGACGACCTTGGCGAGCGCGTACAGCCCCGCCCGCGGGGGGAACAGCGACCTGAGAGCCGCGAACGCCGCGAGCCCCAGGGCCTCGATCAGAAGCACGCACAGCAGGGTGGCAACGAGCGACGACCGCACCGTCCCGGTGGCCTCGCCGCCGGCGGGCGCGCCGGCGTGGGCGAGCAGCATGTCCGTCCGCGAGAGCGGCCGCGAAGGCAGGCCACGGCGAATCAAGTTCTCGATCGCTTCAGCGGGCAGGCGCTTCACGTTCTGGAAGATCAGGACCTTGGGGTGGTCGTACACCGAGAAGGATTCGTCGGCCAGCTCGGTGGGCAGCTCGACCCCGAGCAGACCGGGACGCGAGGCGACGTCCCGGATCAGCGTGTACCCCAGGTCCGCGGCGAACAGCTCGCGGAAGAAGTTGTTCGTGAGAGGGTACTTTGAGGGCACACGTGTCACCGCTCCGTAGAGGCGTTTGGTCTGGAGCACCACGTAGTCCGAGGTCGCGAGCTCCCTCGCCAGGCGGGCGATCTTGCCGGTGTCGTCAGGGTCGTAGAACGGAAAGCTCGAGACGTGGTAGCTCTCGGCGGAACGGCCGGGCAGCGACAGCGGGAACCCCTCGTCCCAGTCCTGGATCAGGACCTTCGAGCCCTGTGGGACGTGGCTGTAGAACCAGGCCGATGCGCTGACCGAAGAGTGCGGTCGCGTGTAGATCGCGAGGAACGCCAACAGGTAGAGTGCGGTGCCGGCGACAACCGTCCCGCGCGCCAGGCGCCCCGCGCGGGAGCGCTCCGCCCAGCCCTGCAGCCAGGCCGCGCCCCAGAGGATGAGCATGGGGTAGATCGGCAGCAGGTAGCGGGGGAACTTGACGTCGAACGAAGCCGTCAGTGCGAAGTACGGGACAACCCAGGCGAGCAGGATCCAATCGGCCGCCGCGACCCGCTTCCCCTTCGGGCGCAGCCGGAGCGCCGTCCCCACCAGCGCCGCAAAGCCGAGCAACGGGCCCATCCCCCAGACCACGAGCTCGCGGAGGTCGTAGAGAACCTTGGGGACCCCAACGTACTGGTTGGTGTAGGGGTACAAGCCGGCGTGCCGGACCATCCGGCTCTGCTCGAGGACGTCGCGCAGATAGATCCGTGCGTCAAGCAGCGCGTAGGGCTCGCCCGCGGCGAACCCCAGCAAGGCGCAGCCGAGAGCCAGCGCCACGCCGCGCAGTGCCCGCCCCAGGTTCCGATCCACGCGCCACCGCAAGAGAGCGGCCACGGCCAGCGGGAGGAGAAGAGGCAGGGCGCTGAACTTCGTGGCGACGGCCAGGCCGACCGCGGCGCCCGCGCCCGCGAAGACCCAGGCCCCGCCGCCCTCGGTGATCCTGAGCATGAGCGCGAGCGCCAGCAGGACGAGGAAGGTGAGCAGCACGTCGTTAGTGGCGAAGTGCGAGTTCTGGACGTGCAGCACGGTCAGAGCCAGGAGCACGCCGGCGAGGAGACCGACGGCCTCGCCGAACAGGCGCCTGCCGAGAACGAAGAGCAGGATCACGGTGGCGGCGCCCCAGAGGGCGGACAGCGCGCGGCCGACGAGGATCGCGGCGTCGTATGAAGAGAACCACGGATGGACCAGCGACAGTGTTGCGGTCGCCAGCTTCGTCACGTACAGCGGGAACGAGCCGTACGCGAAGAAATGCGGGTTGAGTTGGGCCGGGCGCAACGAGAGCTGGGTGACCGCCTCGGCGATCCGGCGCTCGTCGGGGTGGAAGTGGTTCGACTGATCGAAGTTCAGGCCGAAGATGCGGACCGCGACGGCGAGCACGACGAGTGCCGGGGGGAGCCAGCGGCGCCGGGTCAGGACGAGCTTCATCGGCCGCCCCTCAGCCGCACATCATGACCTAGGCCGTCCCGGCTCGGCCGCGGGCGGGAGCCCCGTGGCTGGCCTGCTCGCGCAGGTATCGCTCGAAGAGGGCGCCCCAGGGCGAAGTACGGGCGAAGGAACGGACCTTGCGACGGCCGAGGACCGGGTACCAGAGGAAGTCATGGTAGAGGTACGAGCCGGCCACGAAGAGGTAAACGAGCGGCGTCCTGAAGAACAGCCTCTGCAACCGGTGCAGCGGGCCGAACCAGATGAGGTGACCGACGCGGCCCGCGAGGTTGTCGCCCACGGAGAAGTGCCAGTTCTCCTCGCCGATTCCCTGGTCGCCGACGAGCTCGATCTCGCGCGGATCCGCGACCCCCAGGCCGCGCTCGTGCGCCAGGGCGAGGTAACGGATCCCGAGTGGGTCGAAGCCCATCAGCCTGGCGGCGACCGCATCGATGGCAACCTGATCGGCCGAGGCGAGCATCACGTCCTTCCGAACGGGAACCATGGTGCGCGGTCCGGGACCGTTGCCGACGGTCGTACCGTCCATCACCGCAAACAGCCCCGCGTGGATCTCCCTCTGGATGGTGAGGAGGTCAACCAGGGTCTCGTGGATCCAGGTGTGGGTGTAGTGCCGGCGCGTGGCGAGCAGCCCCCCGAACGCGTTCTTCATCGCGCCGGTCGTCGTCGTGTAGATGTGACATTTCACCGTGGGCAGGTGGACGATGTTGGTGTCCAGGAAGAACTCGGGGATGTGGATGCCGTGGGGAAAGATCTTGTGAAGCGCCAGCATCTCTCCTTTGGGCTGGTACGGCACCCACTTCAGGTCCCAGTCGAAGCAGTTGTACCGGGTTGGAACGCCGTGCTTGGCAAGCACCCCCACGTAGCCGTTGAGTCGCTCGCCTCTCTTGGGGTCGGTCACGACCGTATCGTTCTGCACGCACACCAGGTCGGAATAGCCGGCCTTCTTGAGCGCGAGAATCGTCCCATCGAGCTGCCACGGCGTGGTGTTCGCCGCCGGGAACGGGAAGTGCCAGGAGATGTTGTCCTTGAGGATCGTCGTGCGGCCTGCGCGCAGTGCCGTGGTCACTCCCGCCAGCTCGCACAGACGCCCGATGTCATCGAGCACGGTCTCGGGCCGCGTTCGCAGGAGCGCCACCCGGCTCTTCATCGGACGCCTCCTGACGAGTAGACGATCACGCCGGCGACGGCCATCCAGAGCACCACGGCCGCAAGCAGCGGCTTGTCGCGGAAGAGCGTTGCGGTGGGATCCTGCGCCCCCTCCCTGTGGAGCAGAAGCAGGTACCGCAGGATCCCGAAGAGGACCAGAGGAGCCGTGAGCAGGAGCGCGTTGGAGCCCCCGAGCTTCGCGGTGGTGTCCGGAGCCACGGTGTAGAGGGTGTAGGCCACGAGCGTAACCCCGGCGAGCATCGTCACCACATCGTGCAGGAACGAGAGCGGGTACCTGGGTGAACGGCCGCCCGCCTGCTCCGCCTCAGGCAGACGCTTGCCGAAGGCGAGCAGGAGCGCGAGCAGGAAGCCGCACACGATGAGCCACTGCGAGATCACGACCGGGATCGCGAGCGCCCCGGCCACCAGGCGGATGAGAAAGCCGGTGGCGAGCACCATCACGTCCACCACGGGGATCTGCTTCAGCAGCACCGAGTACAAGAGAGTGAGCACCACGTACCCGGCGAGCGCCAGAAGCACGAGGACCCCCTCGCGGAGGCTCGCCGCAATCGCCACGGCGAACAGCAGCGCCGCCCAGGCCAGCGCGGCCCCGATGCCGAGCTCTCCGCTCGCCACCGGTCTGAACTTCTTCACGGGGTCTTCTCGGTCCGCCTTGCGATCAAGCACGTCGTTGACGAGGTAGCCAGCAGATGAGGCCAGGCAGAAGGCAATCGCGACGGTCACTGCCTTGGCCATCGCCGAGGGGTCGAAAGCGTGCCCCGCAAACACCGCCGGTGCCAGCACGAACCCGTTCTTCAGCCAGTGGCGCGGCCGCATACCCCGGATCAGCGCCGAAAGGGCCTTTCCCGGCATCACAAACCCAATGCTAGCATGAGGAAGCATTGAACGCGGATAGCATGCCGACACGTTCGAAGTGGAATGCGGTGTTCTGGGTCGCGATCGGTGTCTGGCTTGCGGCCTGCGGCGCAGCGTTCGTGCTGGCGCATCCGGCGGTCAACTGGCTCCTCGGTCTTCCGGTCTCACTGATCGAGGGGCAGCGCGATCCTGCGTTCTACGTCGGACGCCTCCGCGAAATCCTTCCCTTCCTCGCAGCGGTAGGCGGTGTGTACGCAGTCGTTCTCCACGCCGTGCTTCTACCCGGTGGTGAGGTTGCGACGTTCCTGGGCACAAGGCGCAGGCGTGTGCTGGGACTGATCGCGTTGGCCGTGGGCTTGCTCCTGGCCCTGACGCCGCGGTACCTCACCGGGGACGAGCCCCACTACCTCGTGATGATGGAGAGCCTCTGGCGCGACCGCGATCTGAACCTGGTGAACCAAGCGAGGCAGACCTCCTTTGACGTGCTCTCACACGCAGTGCCGACCGCTGACACCGACAGGGCGTACTCGATTCACTTTCCGGGCGTGGCCTTTCTGCTCTTTCTTCCGTACGGTCTCCTCGGTGTGAGGGGTGTGCTCATCGGGATCGCGCTGCTCTGGGCCGCTGTGGTGCTCGTCACGCAGACGTGGTCGCGCCGCACACCGGCCGGAGCCCTTCGGGAACCGGACCCGATCCTGCTGACAGTCGTCTTCTCTCTCCCGATGAGTGTCCTTGCGGGGGAGGTCTTCCCCGAGATACCCGCCGCGCTGCTGATCGTCGTCGCGATCGCGGCTCTCGAAGCCAGGGCGGAGGGCGCCTGGTGGCTTGCAGGCATCGCAACCGCTGCGTTGCCGTGGTTTCAGGTGCGGCTGATCGGGCTCGCCCTTGTGCTTGCGGTGATGGCTGGGAGGGTTCTCGCGAGGAGGGCGTGGCTGCCGCTTGTGGCGCTCGTGGGGTCCTTGACCGTTCAGGGTGTCTTCTTTGACAGGTGGTACGGCAACTGGGTGCCCTGGGCGATGTATCCCCCCTCGATGGGCATCCCTCGGGGAAATCCTGCTTTGGGCGTGTTGGGCATGTTTTTCGACCAGCAGGCCGGACTGCTGCCAACGGCTCCGATCTACCTGTTGGTCGTGCCAGCACTGCTTTCGGCCTGGCGCAGTGATCGCACGCGGACGCTGTGGCGGCTCGCGGTGGTCGTCAGTTACTTGACCCCGGTCATGGGCTCGACTCTGTGGCATGGCAACTGGTCGCCCCCGGCCAGGCTCTGGGGCCCGGTGCTTCCGGTCCTCATGGTATGGATCTTTGACTACGTGCGGGGGAGCACAGGCTCACGTGGACGCTCCGGTCTTTGGCGCGTCCTCGCCGTGCTCTCGATCCTCTGGGGTTTGCTCTATGCCTTGTTTCCCGACAAGCGCTGCAGCCTGATGGGATTCCAGGGCACCAACTATTTCCTGAGCCTCTTCGCCAGAGTGACCCATCTTCCGGTCGGGCTCGTCTTCCCCCACCTGCAACAGCCCGGCCCGGCGGATCCGGCGGTGGCGATGGTCGAGCTTGCCCTGTGGGTGGCTGGCGGCTGGGTGGTGTATCGCCGGAGCCTTCGACGGCCACAGGCCGTGCGCCAGGACGGTAATTGACGTGGATAGCCAGCACGTTGCGCAAACGTTCGATCGCTCGCGAGCCCTGCCCCGCGAGTGTTGGCATCGCGAATGCTGATCAACCGGGTTCGGTTGGACCAGCTGCTCGTCGAGCGGGGACTCGCACCGTCGCGGGCCCGGGCACAGAGCCTCATCCTCGCCGGACTGGTACGCGTCGAGGGGGCAGTCGTGGACAAGGCCGGCAAGGCCGTCCCCGCGGAGGCCTCCATCGAGGTCGTCGCGGCGGACCACCCCTGGGTCTCCCGCGGCGGCGTGAAGCTCGCGGCGGCTCTGGACGCCTTCGGTATCTCGCCCGAGGGGAAGCGCTGCCTCGACGTCGGCGCCTCCACCGGCGGCTTCACCCACGTGCTCCTGGAGCGGGGAGCGGCGCAGGTCGTCGCGCTCGACGTCGGCCGCGGGCAGCTCGACTGGGGGCTGCGCCAGGACCCGCGCGTGGTCGTGAAGGAGGGTGTCAACGCCCGGCATCTGCGACCGGAGGACGTGCCGGGCCCATTCGGTCTCGTCACGGTGGACGTCTCGTTCATCTCGCTGCGGCTCGTCTTGCCGGCGCTGGTGCCGCTCCTCGGTGAGGGCGCCGACCTGGTGGCCCTGGTGAAGCCGCAGTTCGAGGCGGGGCGGACGCAGGTCTCGAAGGGCGGTGTGGTTCGTGACCCGGCCGTGCGGGAGGCTGCGATTGCGCGGGTCCTTGGGGCCGCCCGGGAACTGGGCCTCGACTGCCTCGGACGCGTCCCGTCGCCGATTGCGGGCCCGGCTGGCAACATCGAAGAGCTCATCCGCCTGCGGCACCGGCCGCCCGAGCGATAACGGCCTGTCGCAGGCTGGAACTCGGGCGGCACCCCGGCTACGTCTTCGACCTCTCCGGGTTCCCCACTTCCAGGCCCAGGGAGAACGTTCCGTTTGCCTCGCGTTTGGACAGGCACCGGAACGCAACCAGCGTGGTCGTGCGCTCAACACCGGGGAGGGCCGCGATCTCACCGGTCACCAGCTCTTCGAGACGTTCATTCCTCGACGTGCGCAGCACCGCCACCAGATCGTACGCGCCTGCGACCGAATAGAGCTCGTGCACGCCCTCGCGCTCGAGGAGCGTTTCCGCGACCGCGTGCAGCTGACCGGGTTTCACGTTGATCAAGACCACCGCCTCCAGCATGGGGACCTCCCCAGGTGGAGGGTAGCAGGAGTATGGCCCAACGACCGCTGCCTACGTGGGACCCGCTTGGCAAGCGGGCGCCTCCGTGTCAGGATGCCGCGCCATGAAGCTGCCACTGGTTGCACCGAGGGGAGGGGCCGGCGTCGTCTTCGACTACGCGCAGATCGTCGTCGGCTCGCTGCTTGTCGCCGCGGGCACCAACCTCTTCCTCGTACCCAACAACGTCGTCTCCGGCGGCGTCACCGGGATCTCGATCATCGCCCATCACCTGTTTCGCACGCCCGTGGGCCTGGTGGTGCTGCTCCTGAACCTGCCGCTGCTCTGGCTGGGCTGGCGTTTCGCTGGCGGGATGCGCTTCTTCCTCCGCACGGCCGTTTCCGTGGTCGTGCTCTCGCTTGCGATCGATCTCTCGGCACCGTTCCTGGTGCCCCCCACCCATGACCGCCTGCTCGTGATCTGCTACGGCGGGCTCGTGGACGGTCTGGGAATGGGCCTGGTCTTCCGGGGACGCGGAACCACGGGCGGCACCGACGTGCTGGCGCGGCTGGCCCACCGTTACCTCGGCATCGGCGTCGGACAGGCGCTCCTGGCGATCAACGTTGCGATCTTCGGGGCGGCGGCCTTCGTGTTCGGTGCCGAGGCGGTGATGGTCGCGCTCGCGCTCGCCTTCGTTTCGGCGCGGGTGCTCGACCTCGTGCAGGCAGGTTTCTCGGCGGCGCGCTCGGCGCTGATCATCAGCACCAGCCCCGACGAGGTGCGCGAGACCATCCTGGGGACGCTCGGGCGGGGCGTCACGGTTTTGCACGGGCAGGGCGGCTACAGCGGGGAGCAGAGGCCGGTCCTCTACGTGGTGGTATCCCCCCACGAGGTGGGCCGCCTCAAGCGGCTGGTGGCGCAGGTTGACCCCGCCGCGTTCGTCGCGATCACCCCCGCACAGGAGGTACTGGGCGAGGGTTTCGCACCCCACGCGGGCGAGGAGGAATCCTCATGAACAATCTTTGGCGATGGGCGCTGGCGGTCGTGATCACCCTGGGCACGCTGGCTTGGCAGCGCATGACCGGGCCGACGTACCCGGCGAGGGGAAGCGTGCGACTCGGCGGGCAGAACATCGAGATGAAGCTCGAGCGCTCCCACAGCACGGCCTCCGATCAGCCGGTGCGCGTGATGGTTGCCGACCCGGAGGTGAGCGGCGAGGTGGTCTGGCGTCGCTACCCGACCTCGGAGCCATGGAAGGTACTGGAGCTGAAGCGGGACGGTGACGCTCTGGCGGCGATGCTTCCGGTGCAGCCGACCGCCGGCAAGCTGGAGTACCAGGTCCGCCTCCAGCGGGGCGGGGAGCAGGCAGTGTTTCCAGAGCGACCGGCGATCACGCGTTTTCGCGGCGATCCACCCGTGATCGTGCTGATTCCCCACATCCTGGCGATGTTCCTGGGGATGCTGTTCGCCACGCGAGCCGGGATCGAGGCGCTCGCACCCCGGCGGGACCTGCGCCGGCTCGCATGGGCGACGCTCGGGCTCTTCCTCCTGGGTGGTTTCGTCCTCGGCCCGCTCGTGCAGCACTACGCGTTCGGCCAGTGGTGGACGGGGGTCCCGTTCGGGTGGGACCTCACCGACAACAAGACGCTGCTCGCCGCCCTGGCGTGGGTTTTCGCGCTGTGGTCCCTGCGCGGCGGCCGGCCAGCGCGTGCTGCTGTGCTTGGAGCGTCGCTGGTCACGCTGGCCGTGTTCGCGATCCCTCACAGCACCTGGGGCTCTCAGATCGACTGGAGCAAAATCCCCGCAGGTCAGGCAGCACCCGAAGCGAATCGCTAGCCGGCAGTCGGGACCACGAGCACCGGGACCCGGATGCGGTGCCGCAGGCGCTCGACGGTCGTGCCGTGCACGAAGTCCCCGACACCCCGGTGGCCGTGGCTCCCCAGCACCACGAGGTCTGGCGTGTGGGTCTGCAGGAGCGCGGCGAGCTGCTCTACGGGGTCCCCGAAGCCGAGGTCGTAGCTTGCGTCCACGCCCAGCTCGCCAAGCTCGTTGCGGTAGAGTTCCAGGCGTTGCTGGTCGGCGCGCGCCTCGTTGTCCTGCATCTCGTCGCCCATGAGCCGCGCGGCCCCGGACTCCACCACGTGCAGTAGCAGCACGCTGGCGTCGCGCCCGCTGGATCTCGCCAACGTCACTGCGTGGGAGAGGACCGCGGTGTCGGCGGCGGAGAAGTCAACGGCAACGGCGATTCGCTTCGGTGCGCTCGGCGGCACAACGGCAGGCATCGCGCTGGGACCGTGCACGCCGGCGATCACCGGGGTGGGCCTGCCGCGCCACCGCTCCAGGGCCGGCTTGACGGTCACATAGCCCAGCAGACCCACGAGCCCTGCGGCCACGGGGACCACCGTGATCCACAGCAGCCAGGCGTGACTGCCGGCTCCGAGAAGCCAGCCCGAGATCTCTTCGAAGGCGAGCTTGAGGTTGAGGACAGCGATCACACTCGCCACGACCCACGCCATACCGCGTAGAAGCGGCTTGATGGCGTACTGGCCCATCCAGCGCCCGTCCGAGACGAGGTGGATCAGGGGGATCACCGCGAAGGAGAGCTGCAGTGACAGCACCACCTGGGAGAGCACGAGCAGTTCGCCGGTGGCGCGCTCGCCGAACGCGACTATGGTGATCACGGCCGGGACGATCGCGAGGGCGCGGGTGAGCAGGCGGCGGACGATCGGCCGCAGGCGCAGCTGTACGAAACCCTCCATCACGATCTGTCCGGCCAAGGTTCCGGTAATGGTGGAGGACTGACCCGAGGCAATCAACGCGATGGCAAAGGCGATCGGCGCGATCGCGGCGCCAAGGATCGGCTCCAGCAGCCGGTGCGCATCCTGGATCTGAGCGACATCGTGGAGGCCGCTTCGGTAGAAGGTCGCCGCCGCCATCACCAGCAACGCAGCGTTAACGAAGAAGGCGCCGTTGAGGGCGACCACCGAGTCGATAAAGTTGTATTTCACCCCGCTGCGAATCCCGGCAGGCGTGTGGGTAATGCGGCGCGACTGCACGAGCGCCGAGTGGAGGTAGAGGTTGTGGGGCATGACGGTGGCCCCGAGGATGCCGATTGCCAGGAACAGCGCGCCCTCTCCGGGCAGTGACGGCACGACTCCGGAGGCGATGGAGCTCCAGACCGGCTTAGCCAGGACGACCTCCACCGCCAGGCAGCCGCCGATGGTGAAGATCAGCGCCACGATGAACGCCTCCATCATCCTCACGCCCCGACTGTGCAGAAACAGGATCAAGAGGGTGTCGAAGGCGGTGATCACGACGCCCGCCAGCAGCGGGATCCCGAACAGGAGCTGGAGCCCGATCGCCGACCCAAGCACCTCGGCAAGGTCGCAAGCCGCGATCGCGATCTCACAGACCACCCACAGAATCCAGGAGACAGGCCGGCTGAACATGGCGCGGCACGCCTGGGCAAGGTCCATCCCGGTGACGATGCCGAGCCGGGCGGAGAGGCTCTGAAGCAGGATCGCCATCACGTTGGACATGAGGAGGACCCAGATCAACGCGTAGCCGAACTTGGAGCCGGCTGCGATGTCCGTTGCCCAGTTGCCCGGGTCCATGTACCCGACGCTGATCAGGTACGCCGGGCCGGAGAAGGCGAACAGCCGCCGCCAGAACGAAAGCTGGGCTGAGACGCCCACCGAGCCATGGACCTCGGAGAGGGAAGGCGTCAGTGACCCTCGGTCGTGGGACGGATCTGAAACCACGTCTCAAGTTTCCCCGCGCCGGTCACACCTGTCAAGCATTGTCTCAAGTTCTCGCCGCCCAAGGGCCAGAAACCACACGCGGGTTTGACGAAAGCGCTTTTGGTTGTTATGCTTCACGGTCCCCGGAGAGGGGATTCGTGTGCTCTGGATCGACCTGACTCGCGCCGACACGGAGCCGCTGGTCTTCAGCGAGCGTCCAGTCCTGACCCCGCAGAGCGGGAGCGAGGACGTGGTGTCGGTGGGCGGCGTCGAGTTCGACGGGCGTGTGGAGCGTGCGGATCGCGGGTACCTGCTCGAGGGCCGCGTGCAGGGTGCCGCCAGGCTGCGCTGCGTACGGTGCCTCGGCGAGTTCGACTTCCGGTTTGCAGAGCGAATGGCGCTTCACCTTCTTCCCTCTTCGGCATTGCCGCAGGACGAAGAGAGGCGTCTCGAGATGGGCGACCTCGAGATGCGCTTTTACGACGAGCCGAAGATCGACCTGGCCGAGGTGGCCGGGGAGCAATTCGCGCTCAGTGTGCCGATGAAACCCCTGTGCGCCGAGACCTGCCGCGGGATCTGCCCGCGCTGCGGCGCCAACCTGAACCTGGGGCCGTGCTCGTGCCCCGAGAAGAGCGATGATCGCTGGGCGCCGCTGCTCGACTGGCGCGCCGGCAAGTAGACGTGGGAGGAGTCCTCTATGCCGAACCCCAAACACCGCCACTCCAAGGCCCGCCGGGACCGCCGGCGCGCTCATGATCACCTTGCGGAGCCTGCGCAGTCGGTGTGCCCGAACTGCTTCCAGCCGAAGCAGCCGCACCGCGTCTGCCCCCACTGTGGGATGTACGAGGGGCGCCAGGTCCTGCATGTCGAGGAGATAAGCTGACCCAGGCCGGAGCATGATCAAACCGGCTTCGGGCGCCGTGGCGCTGGACGCCATGGGCGGCGATCACGCCCCCGCGGCGACCGTCCAGGGTGCGATCGAAGCCGTTCGGCAATTCGGGCTCCAGGTGCTCCTGGTGGGTCGCGAGACGATCTTGAGGCGGCACCTCGCGCGTCTCGGCGGTGGCCCGCGGGGCCTGCAAGTGGTAGACGCTCCAGACGTCGTGGCGATGGACGACCCCCCTACGGCGCCGGTCCGGACGAAGCGCAACTCCTCGATGGCGGAGGCCGCGCGCCTCGTCCGCGACGGCAAGGCGTGCGCGTTCGTGACTGCCGGTAACAGCGGCGCCGCCATGATCGCCGCCAAGCTGATCATCGGCACCATCGCCGGAGTCGAGCGCCCGGCGCTTGCCGCCCTCGCCCCGGGGCTCGAGAAGCAGACGCTGGTGTTGGACGTTGGCGCCAACGTGGACTGCAAGCCCCACCACCTGGAGCAGTTCGCGGTGATGGGTCACTTCTACTCCCAGGCCGTGCTGGGTGTGCAGCGCCCGCGGATCGGGCTGCTCTCTATCGGCGAGGAAGAAGGCAAGGGCGACCGCCTGACCGTCGAGGCGTATCGCCTGCTCTCCGACGTTGGCCTAAACTTCATCGGCAACGTCGAGGGGCGGGACGTGTACTCCGGCACGGTGGACGTCGTTGTGTGCGACGGGTTCGTCGGCAACGTGGTCCTCAAGGTCTCCGAGGGGTTGGGTGAAATGATCTACAGCCTGCTGCGGCGCGAGGGCCGGCGCTCACCGACATCCGCGATCGGCCTGCTGCTCGCAAAGGGCGCGCTCACGACACTCAAGCGCAAGGCCGATTACTCCGAATACGGCGGCGCGCCGCTGTTGGGTGTGCAGGGGGCGTGCCTGGTGGGGCACGGCCGCTCCAGCCCGAAGGCGGTCCGGAACGCCCTTCGCGTCGCACACGCGTACGCGACCCACGGCGTCGTGTCCCACATCGAGTCGAAGGTGGCAGAATTGCGGGCCAGGCAGGGTTCGGAGGAGGTGTAACGTGCACGACCAACATTCGCTCACCGCCCGGATTGCGGGCCTGGGGACCTTCCTGCCAGAGAAGGTTCTTACCAACAAGGATTTCGAGCGCATGGTGGACACCACCGACGAGTGGATCATGTCTCGCACGGGGATTCGCGAGCGCCACGTGGTCGGGCCGGAGGAGAGCGTGGCCACCCTGGCGATCGAGGCCGGGAAGCGGGCCATGGCCGACGCCGGCGTTTCCCCGGAAGAGATCGAGCTGCTGATCCTCGCCACCGCCACGGTGGAGCAACCGATCCCGTCCACGGCGACCATCATCCAGCCGGCACTCGGATTGAAGAACGCAACCTGCTTCGACATCGCCGCAGCCTGCTCGGGGTTCCTCTTTGGAATGCACATCGCCCGCCAGTTCATGGCAACGGGAGAGGTCAAGACCGCCATGGTCATAGGCGCCGAGACCCTTTCCCGGTACACGGACTACACCGACCGCGCGACTTGCATCCTCTTCGGGGACGGCGCTGGCGCAGTGATCCTCAAGGCCGCCCCGCCCGGGGAGGGGATCCTGCGCAGCGCCCTGCACACCGACGGGACGTACGCCGACTTCATCCAGATGCCGGGCGGGGGCAGCAAGTACCCGCCCAACGTCAAAGAGCACATCGATGCCCGGCTCCCCTTCATCAAGATGCGCGGGAACGAGACGTTCAAGGTAGCTGTGCGAGCGATCACCGAGGTGTGCCAGGAAGTCCTCACCAGCGCGGGCGTAGGGATCGAGGAGGTGGACCTCTTCGTGCCGCACCAGGCCAACCTGCGCATCATCAGCGCCGTCGGCGATCGGCTGGGGATTCCGGCGGAGAAGGTGTACGTCAATCTCGAGCGGGTGGGCAACACCTCTTCGGCTTCCATCCCGCTCGCGATGCAGGAGGCGATCGACCGGGGCGTTCTCAAGCGTGGCCACCTTGTTCTGATGGGTGCGTTCGGCGGCGGCCTCACCTGGGCGGCCACGCTGCTGCGCTGGTAAGACTCGACGGGTTCCGGCCCAACGGGCGCATGCCACTTCGCCCGGCCCGGCATCTAGAAGGAGGGGCGATGGACCACTTCCTCAGCGAGACCCAGAAGGAGATCGTCGCGCTCACGCGCAAGATCGCGGAGGGCGAGATCCTGCCGGCCCGAGCCAGGCTGGACCGCGAGGAGATCTTCCCGCGCGAGATCCTCGAGAAGATGGGCGCCGCGGGGTTGATGGGCGTGTTCGTGCCGGAGGAGTACGGCGGGCTGGGCGGAAGCGTGATGGACCTCTGCCTGGTCACCGAGGAGCTCTCCAAGGCGTGTCTGGGTGTCTCCACGAGCTACGGCGCGATCGCCCTCGGCACGCTGCCGGTCCTGATCGCCGGGGATGACGCGATGAAGGCTCGGGTCCTGCCCAGGGTCGCAGGCGGCGAGTGGCTGGCAGCGTTCTGTCTCACCGAGGCCGAGGCCGGGTCCGACGCGTTCTCGATGCGCACGAGGGCGGTGCGCGAAGGCTCCTCGTACGTCATCAACGGTACCAAGCAGTGGATCACAAACGGCGGCGAGGCGGACTTCTACGCGGTGATCACGTTGACCGACCCGGCGCGAGGCGCACGCGGCGCGTCGGCGTTCCTGGTCGAGAAGGACGCAAAGGGTCTCTCGTTCGGCAAGCGGGAGGACAAGCTCGGGATCCGCGCGTCCTCGACCCGGGAGGTGATCTTCGAGGACGTTCGGGTCCCGGAGGGAAACCGCATCGGGCGCGAAGGGGCGGGCTTCCTGCTCACCATGCGAACGCTGGACCGCGCTCGCGTGGCGGTGGGGGCGCAGGGCGTTGGCCTGGCAACCGCGGCGCTCGAGGCTGCGGTCGCGTACGCGCGGGAGCGCAAGCAGTTCGGCAAGCCGATCGCGGCGTTCCAGGCGGTCGGGCACATGCTGGCCGACATGGCGATGCGGGTGGAGTCGGCGCGCGCCCTCCTCTACGCGGTGGCGCGCACGATTGATGGTGGATGTGAGGACTTCGGGATGGAGTCCTCGATGGCCAAGGTCGTCGGGTCTGACGTCGCGATGTCGGTGGCGCTGGACGCGGTGCAGGTGTTCGGAGGGTACGGCTACATGCGTGACTACCCCGTCGAGAAGATGCTGCGCGACGCCAAGATCCTGCAGATCTACGAGGGCACCAACCAGATCCAGCGCAACGAGATCTCCCAGGCGCTAATCAAGCGCTCGGCGAAGCGCGGGGGCGCCTGATGGGCAAAGTGGCGTTCGTCTTTCCAGGGCAGGGGAGCCAGTTCGCAGGGATGGGGAAGGACCTCGCGGAGCGCTACCCCGAGGCTCGCGAGGTGTTCGAACGCGCGGACGCGGCGCTCGCGGAGCCGCTCGCCCGACTCTGCTTCGACGGTCCCGAGGAGGAGCTGAAGCTCACCGCCAACACCCAGCCCGCGATCCTCACGGCCTCCCTCGCGGCGTATGCGGTGTTGGCGGCGGCCGGCGCGGCCTTCGACGGCGTGGCCGGCCACTCGCTCGGCGAGTACAGCGCGATCGGCGCCGCGGGCGGCCTCGGGGTCGAGGATCTCGTCCGCACCGTGCGTCGCCGGGGCCAGCTCATGCAGGAGGCGGTACCGGTCGGTGTGGGCGCCATGTCCGCGGTGCTGGGTCCCGAGCGGAGTGCCGTGGAAGCCGCGTGCCGTGAGGCGAGCATCGTCGGAGAGGTCGCCGTGCCGGCCAACTTCAACGCCCCGGAGCAGACCGTGATCGCCGGGCACGCGGGTGCGGTCGCGCGGGCCGGGGCGCTGCTGGCGGCCCAGGGAGCCAAGCGAGTGGTGCCGCTGCCCGTCTCCGCGCCGTTCCACTCACCCCTGATGGTGCCGGCTCGCGAGGGGCTCGAGCCGGTGCTGAAGGCGCTGGACTTCAAGCCGCTCTCGAGGCCGCTCTACAACAACGTGGACGCCTCGCCCGTGCGGGAGGCTGCCGCCGTGCGGGACGGGCTCGTGCGGCAGGTAGACGCTCCGGTGCGCTGGGTCGAGCTGGTCGAGCGCATGGTCGCGGACGGTTTCGACACCTTCGTCGAGGTCGGTCCGGGCAGCGTGCTGTCCGGTCTCATCCGCCGGATCGCCCGCGGGGCTGCTACCATCCAGGCCGGTACCGCGGAACAGGTGGCGGCGTATCTGTCGCGCACGCTGTCATCCTGAGGAGCGCGAAGCGCGGCGAAGGATCCCGCGGCATTTGGACCGCCGTGGCCCATGGTGAGGAGGCAGGCATGGCTGGACAGCTCGACGGCAAGGTGGCTCTGGTCACGGGGGCGGCGACCGGAATCGGCGCCGCGTGCTCGCGGGCGCTCGCCCGCGAAGGTGCGGTGGTCGCGTGCGCGTCGCTGCCGACCGACCCGACCCAGGCGGTCGTGGACGAGATCAACGCCTCCGGCGGCAGGGCGGTCGTCAAGCCGCTCAACGTCACCGACCCCGAGTGGTGCCAGAGGGTCGTCGAGGAGGTCGCTACGGAGCTGGGCGGGCTGCACATCCTCCTCAACAACGCGGGGATCACCGACGACGGGCTGTTCATGCGCATGAAGCCGGAGTCGTGGCGCAGGGTGCTGTCGGTCAACCTCGACGGCGCCTACAACGTCACCCAGCCCGCCGTGAAGATCATGGTCAAGCAGAAGGAGGGGCGGATCATCAGCATCTCATCGGTGATCGGCCTGATGGGCAACGCGGGCCAGGCCAACTACGCCGCCTCCAAGGCGGGCGTCATCGGTCTCACTAAGTCGCTGGCACGAGAGCTCGGCAGCCGCAACATCACGGTCAACGCCATCGCCCCCGGCTACATCCAGACCCCGATGACCGAGAAGCTCACCGAAGAGCAGCGCAAGGCACTGATGGTCAACCTCGCCATCCCGCGCCTCGGCACCCCCGAGGACATCGCGAGCGTCGTGCTGTTCCTGGCAGGCCCCGCCGGTTCCTACATCAGCGGCGAGGTGATCAACGTCTCCGGCGGGCTGTACATGTGAGCGGCGCCTAGAACCTGCAGCCCACGACGAACCCAGCTGGGTAGACGGCCACGTACCACTTTCGCCCGTTGCCGGGCGCCGCGCTGACGCGGTCGAAGTCCGTCCGCCGGTCGTACTCCTGCAGATCGCGCACCGCCTTCATCGGCTGGCTGAAGATCTGCGCCTCCGAGATGGCCTGGCCGACCAGGAACATGGCCAGGCCGTCCTGCGCAGGGCGGTCGTAGTGGAGCCAGATGACGAGCCCGGCGGCGAGGTTCACGGCGGCGGTAAGTGCGTGGATCTTCCACGATCGCCCGAACGACTCCTGCGCCGCGGCCTGGCGCAGGAAGCTGTCCGCCGAAGCGAGCTTGGAGCGCCTCTGCTCGGGCGTGGTGGCCGGCATCGCCCGTAGTCGTGACGCGAAGCGCCCAGCCTCCAGCGGGAACACGATCTGGCCCGCCGCGCCGAGGGCGGTCGTCACGGATCCGACCAGCATGTTCTGCCTCTGCTTCTCGTCGTCGCTTCCCGAGTAGACGATCAACTGGCCCACCGTTGCGGCGCTGTAGCCGCCGAACCACCCGTACCACCAGAAGTCGGCGGCCTTTTTCCCACCGTCGAGAGCGTCCTGGATGAAGCTCAGGCGGTTCGTGACCTCTGTGTCGGTTGGGCTTGCGGTTTCTTGGGCGGCGGCACCGGCGGTCAGAAGAAGCAGAGACACAACAACCAGCGCGGCTCTGGCGATGCGGTTCATCGTACCTCCTCCGGCTCCCGGTCCTTGCGGACCATGTGAACGTTGTCTTTCCTTCCGCACATCATAGCCCGTCCGGCGGGCGGCGGCGTCGAAGGCGGGCGTCGAGACCAGCCCTTGGCTACGGCGTCTGCGGCGGTTTGAAGGTGAGCTGCTCAGGCGGAATCTCGACGTCGAGCTCGGGGGAGTAGGTCGTCACGCTATCCGATGTGTACGTGCT
>Ga0335070_10002835_pt1 | contig 20133 bp, 21 predicted proteins | sample Lox_Sample_13_FD_206722 | JGI IMG/M metagenome (GOLD analysis project Ga0335070, IMG submission 206722) | Soil microbial communities from Loxahatchee National Wildlife Refuge, Florida, United States - Lox_Sample_1.3 | ecosystem: Environmental > Terrestrial > Soil > Wetlands | place: USA... | reverse complement strand
CGGTCGATGCGCGGCACGCGACTCGATCCGAGGCGACAAACAACGAACGACTCACCAAGGCGAGGACGCCAGGCTTGACTCGACCGACCTACTCATAGAAGGTATCACCACCTCACCTTCTCGTGGTAGAGCCATGTTGTGATGATCTTCTCGAAAGTGGAGCCGGGCGATAAGAGGTGCCAGGTACGCAAGTAGCGGAATTGTGGTAAGGGCACGGCCGAGGTCCTCGCCCTCTCCGCCCAGGCCAAGGTCCAGGTCGACGGCCAGTGGGCCGACCCGTTCCTGATGGACTACTCGACCCACCCCGAGCCGGGCAAGCCGGATCACCTCGCCACCGCCGACACGTTCACGTTCCTCAGCAGTTACTCCACCTACGCCTCGATGGCGGGGCGCAACATCGGTACCAGGTATCACCATCTCACCTTCGTGTGGTAGGATCGTCCAGCAATGACCTCGTGAAGGTCGGAGGAGGGCGATGCCGCGGCGGGTGAGGGTGTTTGTGGCGCATCGGTACCAGGTATCACCATCTCACCTTCGTGTGGTAGGATCGTCCAGCAATGACCTCGTGAAGGTCGGAGGAGGGCGATGCCGCGGCGGGCGCGGGTGTTCGTGGCGGGGGCGACGTACCACGTGTACTGCCGGACGGCGCACGGCGAGCCCGCGCTGGCGGACCCTGTCGAAGCCGCCGACCTCGTCGAGGTGATCCGGGAGGTCAAGCGGGAGCACGGCCTCGCGGTGCTCGCGTGGTGCGTGATGGCGACGCACTACCACCTGGCGGTGCGCACGGGCCGGCAGCCGCTGTGGCGGACGATGCGGCTGGTGCAGGGACGGTTCGCCCGGCGGCACAACCGGCGCCGGCGGACATTCGGGCCGTTCTGGCAGGGGCGGTACAAGGCGATCGTGGTGCCGGACGAGGGCTACCTGAGGCAGCTGATCGCCTACATCCACCTGAACCCGGTCGCGGCAGGTGTGGCGAGCGACCCGGCGAGGTACCGGTGGAGCGGGCACCGGGAGCTGCTGGGCCGGGGCGAGCGCCCGTTGGTGGACGCGGAAGACGCGCTCGTGGTGTTCGGCGGTCGGCGCGCGGCGGCCCGGAGCGCGTACGTTCGCGCGGTGCGGGGCGAGCGCCGGGAGGCGTGGATCGGGGAGCGGCCCGAGTCGTTGCCGTGGTGGCGAGGCGGGGAGGGTGAGGGCGCGGTTGAGGTGAGGCGGGCAGTGCCGAGGGTCGACGCACTGGGCGCCAGCTCGGCGCGGGAGGCCGCGCGCTGGCCGGTCGAGAGGTACCTGGCGCTCGCGAGCGCGGCGTGCGGCGTCGATCGGACGATGCTGGCCGGTCGCGGCAAGAACCCGGCGCTGACGCGGGCGCGGGAGCTGGTCGTGCTGGTGGGCGTGGAGGTATACCGGCAGCGGGTGGTCGACCTGGCGGCGGCGATGGGGATGAATGCGGGGAGCGTGAGCCGGGCGCTGGCGCGCGCGATCGCTCGGGAGCGGGAGGAGAGGGCGTTCCACCAGCGGCGGCTCGCCCTCGAGGAGCGCCTCGCGGAGGTCGAATTCAGCAACCCTGCAAAGAAGGTGAGAAGGTGATACCCGGTACCTATGACTGCCCCGCCTTCTGGCCGTTGGGACGCCTCGGCACCGAACGTCGTCGTCGAGTTCGAGTTCGACATTGAATCGGGCTTGACAGTGCTGCCGTCGGACGGCCGCGACGGTGATTGCGGAGGCTCCGGGGACCACTCAGCCCTCTGTGCCATCATGACGGGTCCGGATGGAACCACAACGGTCGGCCTGAAATGCGCCCTCGGCGCGACACCCGGGAGCTATGGAGTGACGATCAGAGTCCGGGGGTTGACCCCGGCTGGCGACAAGCAGGGTCCCGTTCTCACGGAGCGCACGGTCTCAGTGGAGGTGACGCAATGAAAGCGATCACAGCAAGTTCGTTCGTTCTTGCGTCCTGCCTGGCTTTCGCGTCGGCGGGTGTTGCGCAGGAGCAGGGTCGCACGGAGTTCCCCCGACTCACGGGTGACCCGAAGACGTTCCTGCCCACCGTCCTCGGGGGGCGGTTCGCGCTCGAGATGCGGCGGGCCGGGGGTCCCAGGCCCGACGTACTGTTGGGCTTCCTCGAAGATCCGCCGCTGCCCGACGGCAACATGTGGATGCGTCTTGCATTGGCAGCCTGCGACCAGGACCGGGTGCCATGCCAGGAGCTTCTGAGCGCATTCGACCGATTGCGCGCAGCGAGCGGCACGTCGGCCCTAGTCTTCCGGCCGGACGACCGCGAACTCCTGGAGAAGCGGGTTGCGCGGCAGCGGCTTTCGACAGAGGAGAGAACCGATCTCTACCGACGCGCGCTGTCGGAGGGAAGCCCGCTGGAATGGCGGGGTGTCTACGAGAGCGGACGCGACGCCGCGCGCCGCGTCTACAACGAGAAGATCGTGCAGTTGTATCCGCTCGCAGACTCGTATCTCGACGCCCACGCGGACTGGGAGATGGACTCCGCGCGAGCGGCCCGGAGAGTCGCCAGCGCGGCTGCGAGTCCGCATTCGCTGGCCGCCTTGGTGGCGTTGGTGCGCGAGGTTGCGGCGTGGGACGTAGGAGCGTGGGCGATGGCAGATGACCAGCGCCGACATACTCAGTATGTTGGCACCAGCTCACGCCGGCAACTTCTCGAGAGGACGTTGACCGAGCTACGAATGCTCGAGCTCCCTGGGACGGCAACCGCCCTCAAGGAAGTGATGTCTCTCTTCCGAGAGGCTGAGCTCGTCAAGGCAAGTCCGGAGTTGGGCAGGCTTCTCACGCACCCCCAGCCACCGCGGGTGTGGTTCAAGGACGAGTTCAGCTTGGCCATCGCCGAGGCGATCGGCGACCTGGGCGACCGCGATACCGAGCGCGCGGTCTTCGGTGGGCGCTGCCTTTTCGACATGGTCAGTGAGGGAGAGAAGGCCATGGTCGCAGCCGGAATGATGGAGGCAAACCAGATGGTGACAGGAGACGCTCGATAGGATATGGCCAGTTCGCCTGCTGGCTCGCCCCCGACGTTCCTTGCGGCGACGCGAGCGGGAACAGTGCCTGATCGGTACTGGGTATCCACCTTGTTAGGGTGGAGGCGGGTGGTAGTGCTCTTCTAGAAGGGTTGAGGTGAGAGATGCCGCGGCGGGCGAGGGTGTTCGTGGCGCTCGGCATCTTCGCCTCCTGCCACCAGATTGATCTGGCGGAACACCTGATCACGAGGGGAGTGGAATGACTTTGCCTCTAGACGCTCTGCGCCGGCATCACCCAGAGGCCACCGGTGAGGAAGGGTTGAGCGGTTCTCGAGCTCGGAGGGGCAGGGGGCAACCAGGCAGGGGTGCGCGTCCAGGTACCGGCCCGGCCACGGGAGGAGGCAGCCTCCCTACGACGCCGCCGATCACCTTCAGCGTCCGATAACGGCGAAAGTGTTAACTCGTTACAAATCGTCCAACACAATAGGCGTGCTATACTTCCATCGGTTTTGGAGAGGCCGAAACCGATTATGCATGCGTTTTCCATAACATCCCGCCCATGAGGACGCCAATTCGGCAGGCTCCGATTGCCGGAGGGCCATCTCCCCCCAGGGCCCATTCGCCCCTCATCAGAAGGTCTCTCAAAATCCCGTGTCCGCAAGGGCGTGAGGGTTCGACTCCCTCCTCCGGCACCAGGCTCGCACCGCACTCGAGCCCGCGCCCCGCGCGGTCGCTCGCTACTTGTTCTCGAGGTACGTCAGCCGCGTCGCGACGAGGAGCACCCACATCGCCATGGCGCCGCGCCAGTACCCCTGGGGCGAGAACATGAACACCTTGCCGGCGAACGCCTCGACGACACCGACGGCGAACGCGAGCAGCCCGACGGTCAGCAGGATCTGAAGGAACATCTTCATAGTCTCCTCCTTGGTGAGGCTCCGGCGCAATCGTACCCCTCTTTCGATCCGAGGCGGCGCCGCCCCGCTCGCCGGCCGAAGCGGAACCGGGAGGACGGCGGTGACCTCGGGTCGGGACGGGCGCCGCCGCGCCGCCTGGATCAAGGGGCTTGTACATGGCACGTCGCTTGCTCCCCTCTTTCCAGAGTCGCTGCACGGCGGACGCGGGCATGTCCGTCCCTCCCGCTTGAACCCGTCGGGAGGGACCGAGGTGCGAGGTGGGTGCGAGAGGTACGATCAATGCTGCGCCCGCCACCGAGCGCAGTTGGAACCCGCCGCGCGGCGGGCAGCGCGCGAGAGAGGAGATCAACGATGCGCCACCCGAACCCGTCCCACCGTCTCGTCCCCTTCGTCGTGGTCCTCGTTGCGGCGGCCGTCGGGTCCTGCACCTCGGCGAGGCCGGCCGCCGAGCGGCCGCTCCCCGTCATCGACGCGCTCGTCCACACCAACTTCGACGGCAAGGAGTTCGCCGAGAGCAGGGTGGTGTTCTCGAAGGAGGAGCTGGCGGCCGAGATGAGGCGCAACGACGTGGTCGGTGCGGTGTCGGTGAACCGCCCCGGCGACCCGATCGCGGACCTCTCCGGCTCCAACGTCGTCGCGTGCGGCAACGTCGGGGCGACGGAAGACGCCGCGGCGCTCGAGAGCGGCCTTGCGTCGAGACGCTACCGCTGCCTCACGATCTACCTCGGCGTTGGGGACAGGTACGCGTACGACCGGGCGTACGAGCCGATGTACCAGCTCGCGGAGAGGTACCGCGTGCCGGTCGTGTTCTATATCGTCGGCTCTTCGCTCACGTACGGCGATCCGCACACCGTGGACCGGGTGGCCCGGAGCCACCCGAGGGTTACGTTCGTGCTTGCGCATGCGGCCGACCCCCGCACCATCGCCGAGCGCGACCGGGACGAGTTCCTCAATAAGAAGGTGCCGTACCACTTCTACTCGTTCGCCCACCAGACCCAGGTCGCCGCGGAGGTTGCCGCTGCGAACCCGAACGTCGTCCTCGACGGGTCGGGGTTGCTGATCGGCGACCTGCGCAGCGAGGAACGCGACGCGATCACGGAGTATCTGGTCAAGCCGGTGAAGTCGGCGTTCGCCAAGGTCGGCCCGGCGAAGCTGCTGTTCGGCAGCGGGTGGCCGGTGACCGATATCGGACCGTACCTCGAGGCGTTCAAGCGCGCCATCCCGCGGTCGGACTGGCAGGCCGTCCTGCACGACAACGCGGCCCGCGTGTACGGCTTCGGCGAGGCGAGCCCCGCGAACTGAAGAGGACCGGGGGTCCGCGGCTCCGGGCGCCGCCCGTTCGCCTCCGGGGTGGACGGTGGGTCGGCGATGTGTACCCGGTACGCAATGAGGTGAATCGCGAAGCTCTCCGCGGCGAGGAACCTGCGGGGCGCGTCGCAAAGGGCGGCGGCTATCATGCGACACGAGGGCGATCGGAATGAGTCGGAAGCGTTTGGCGGGCACCGTGCGTGGGTCGAGCGGCGAGGTTGCCGATGCCGACCTCGCGAGGTTCGGCATCACCACGACGCCGGTGAGCCGACCTGGCCGGCTGCGCAGGCTCGCCTCGGGTCTCTGGTGGGTGGTGCAGTTCCTCCGGGGGGAGCTGAGGTCCGAGGCGCGCCTGTCGTTGCGACACACGTTGCGCGCGTGGAGCCTCGGGTTCTCGCGCTGGACGTACGCGCTCTTCGAGCTGGACCGCAACGATCCCAGGCTCTACGTCACGGACAGGAATCAGGTCCGTGCGCTCGCACGCGTGAACGGCGTCCATCGTCCTCCGGTCGGGCACAAGCTCATCTTCTCCCGGTACGTCGAGAGCCTGGGGGTCCCGTGCCCCGCCATCTGGGCCGTTGTCGTGAAGGGCAGGATTCACGTCTTGAACGAGTCGGCGCCCGCCGCAGGCTGGCCTTGGCTGCGAGCGTACGTGGCGGAGAACGCGAACGGCGTTGTGCTCAAGCCGATCGTCGGGGCCGAGGGCCTCGGCATCGCGTTCCTGAGGAAGTCCGGCCCCGTGTACGAGCTCAACGGACGCGCCGCGACCGAGGCCGAGGTGATGGCCGTCGTTGCCCGCCTGGACGACTACCTCGTCACCGACTTCGTCGTCCAGCACGAGTACTCGGTCCGGCTGTATCCGCGGACGACCAACACCATCCGTCTCCTGACGCTGTGGAGCGATGAGACCGAGAGCCCGTTCCTCGCCGCGGCGGTCCACCGCATCGGGACCGCGCGCTCCTATCCCGTGGACAACTTTCGGATCGGGGCGGGAGGGATGAGCGCGCGCATCGACCTCGCGACCGGAAGGCTCGGGCGCGCGGCCTGCCGGTCGGAAGCCGGTGTCGTGGAGAGGTACGAACGCCATCCCGAGACCGGCGATCGGATCGAGGGAGTTTGCATCCCCGGCTGGGTCGAGACGACGCGGAAGGTGCTGGCGTTCGCCGCGCGCCTTCCTTTCCTGCCCTTCATTGGATGGGACCTCGTCGTGACGCCCGACGGCTACAAGGTGGTCGAGATCAACGCCGGCTCGGGGTTCTACGTCGTTCAGGTGCACCACCCCCTGCTGGAGGACCCACGGGTGCGACGGTTCTTCGAAGCTCACGGGCTGGTGTAGGCGGCGGCAGGCGCGGAGGTGCGCCCCGAGGGGTATCATCGTGGTGCAGTCGGCAGAGGGGTTCGGATGGACAACAAGGTGGTGGTCCACCTGCGGGACGGGCGCCTGATCAAGGGCACGACGGAGAACTTCTCGCCGACGAGGGAGACGTTCCACGTCACGCGGGCGGACGGGGAGACGGTCGAGGTGTTCGTCGAGCACGCGAAGGCGGTGTTCTTCGTGCGGGAGCTGAGCGGCAACCGTTTCTATCGCGAGAGGAAGAAGCTCGACGCGATCGCCGGGTTGGGCCGCAAGGCGCGGTGCGAGTTCCCCGACGGCGAGATCCTCACCGGGTTCGTCGCCTCGTACCACCGCGCGCACCCGGGCCTCTTCCTCACGCCCGCCGACCCCAGGAGCAACAACGAGCGCATCTTCGTCGTGAAGGCGGCGACGACGAGCGTCTCGTTCGTCCCGTAGAGCCGCCGAACCGGCGAGGGGACGGCCCGGGTCGCTCCGGTACGGCGCATCACGAGAGACGGCTCTGTTCAGGGCGTGGCGGCGATCTGCCCGTCCAGGAGCGCCGCGAGCGTGTCGCGGTCCTCGGGCGCCATCTGGAGGAAGGCGACCCCGAGCTGGAACCTGGCGCTGCGCAGCGGCAGCTCGAAGACGACGCGCCCGAGCGCCCGGATCGTGCGCCCGCCCGCCGAGATTGCGAGCTCGACCCGGGTGCCGACGCCGAGCGCCCGCTCGTGCACGAGCTTGCACCCCCCGGCGCCGATCTCGAGCGTTCGCGCCGGCGCCTCGGGACCGTCGCCGGCGACCCGCTTGAGGAGCACAGGGTTATCGGCCGGAAACCTCGGGTAGCGGCGTCTCTCTCCGTGCGACCGGGCCATGGGCGATCCCTCCGCGGTTTGTCTACCCCCATGGTAGCGGGTCCCGAGACGTGCCGGAACGGGTCGGGCGGGGGCGCCGCCGCCGCACGCGACCCGGACCCGGGCCGCCGGCTGGAGCGGTCCCATACAATGGGGTAGCCACACCGAGGCGTGAGCGCCGGGTGCCGAGAGGCGGAGGGACGGCCATGAGAGGCAAGGTGCGGTTGGCGGCAGTGTCCGTGGTGCTCGTACTGGCGGCGAGAGGCGTCGGAGCTCAGGGATCGCTCCCTCTCACCGATGCCGAGGTGGCGGCCCGCCTCGACTTCATCCAGGGATCGCTGGACCGCGGCCGTGCGGCGGCCGACGTGTGGTGGAATGGGTGGCTCGCCGGCTACGGCGCGGCGACGCTCGGCCAGGTCGCCGCCTACGCCGAGACGGACAGCGAGAAGTCGAAGCAGGACATGCGCGTCGGCGCCGCCACCACCGCCCTCGGCGCGATCGGCCAGCTCGTGTTCCCGCTCGACGCGGGCCGCCTCGCGGTGCGCCTGCGGGCGATCCTGGGCGACACCCCCGAAGCACGGCGGGCGAAGCTCGCCGCCGCCGAGGCGTTCCTCCGGCGCAGCGCGGCGCAGGAGGAGCTCGGCCGGTCGTGGCAGGCGCACGCGGTCGCCGGCGCTGTCAACGTCGCGGCCGGCCTCGTGATCTGGAAGCACTACAAGCGCCCCGCGCGCGACGGCCTCGCGGCCTTCGCCGTCGGCGAGCTCATCTCGGAGATCCAGATCTTCACCCAGCCGACACGGGCGATCCGCGACCGGCGCGAATACGAGTCGAGATCGAGCTTCGCGCCTCCGGGAGCCGCCGCGGGGCCCAGGCGCGCCTGGTACGTGGGCGTCACGCCCGGCAAGTTCGTCGTCGGCTGCAGGTTCTGACCGCGTCGGGCAGGGCGGAGCCGGCGGCAGCCATTCCGGGGTGTGTGCTGTGGCACCGCTGGCGGCCGTTGGGCCGCGCGCCACTCCTTCTCGGACGGTGTCTCAACGAACGCCGGCTGGACGGGACGAGCTTCGGGCCGGCGGTGCGCTTCGGCGCTATCCTGTCGCTGTGACCCCCCACAGGAACGCCTCGATAGGCCAGTTCGTGGCGCTCGCACTGATCGCCGCCGCACTCGACCTCGCGCTCCTGTGGGCGGTGTTCGACTGGGCCAGCGGGATCGGCCACGAGCCCGACCTCCCGTTCTCGTTCTGGCTGCTGACGGCGGGCGCGCTTGCGCTGAGCGCGGCCGCGGTCGTGCTCCCCGCCGTCGCCATGGCCGCCGCCGACCGTTCGCTCACCGAGACGGCGCGCTGCTGGGCAGCGGGGGACCTCGCGCGCCGCGCCGCCCCGGCGCGGCTGGCCGGGTTCGGCGGGCTCGCGGACACCCTCAACCAGATGGCCGCCTCGCTGCAGCGCCGCGAGGAGACGAGCCGCTTGCGCGAGGAGGAGCTGGTCGGGCAGGCGGAGCGGATGGCGACCACGGCGCGGCTGGCGGCAGGAGTGGCGCACGAGCTGAACAACCCGCTCGGCGGGATCCTGCTGTACGGCAACCTCCTCCTCGAGAGCACGTCGCCCGGCGACGCGCGCCACGAGAACATGGCGCGCATCGTCACGCAGGCGACGCGCGCGCGGGACATCGTGCGAGGCCTCCTCGACTACGCCCGCGAGAACCCGGCCGAGATCGCCGAGCTTGAGCTCAACCAGCTCGTGCGCGACACACTCAGGCTGCTCGAGAAGCAGGTGCAGGCCGTCCAGGTGCGCACCGAGCTCTCGACCGTGGAGCTCTGGGTACGCGGCGACCGGGGGCGCCTCCAACAGGTCCTCGTGAACGTCGTCGTGAACGCGCTCGACGCGATGAGGGGGGGCGGGTCGCTCACTGTGCGCACCGGCTATTCGGAGAAACCGGGGTTCTGCCGGGTGGCGATCAGCGATACCGGGTGCGGGATCCGCGAGGACCAGCTCCCGCACATCTTCGAGCCGTTCTACACCACGAAGGAGGTCGGCCGCGGCGTCGGGCTCGGCCTCGCGATCTCGTACGGGATCATGCGCCAGCACGGCGGCGAGATCGAGGTGCAGAGCCGCGTCGGCGCGGGGACGACGGTGCGGGTGATGCTGCCCGCCGCCGGGGAGGCGTGATGGACGCTCCGCCGATGATCGTGGTCGTGGACGACGACGAGGCGATGAGGGACTCATGCCGCCAGACGCTCGAGCGCAGCGGCTACCGCGTCGCGACGGCGAACGACGCGTTCTCGGCCGTCAAGGCGATCCACGCTCACGCCCCGGACCTCGTCATCCTGGACCTCAAGATGCCCGGGGTGGGCGGCACCGATCTCCTCCGCAAGATCAGGGGCGAGCACCCCGGCCTCGACGTCGTGGTGATCACGGGGTACTCGAGCGTCGAATCGGCGGTCGAGTGCATGCGCCTCGGCGCCTACGACTACCTCCCCAAACCGTTCGACACGGAGACGCTGAGACTCGTGGTTCGGCGGGCGGTCGAGAAGAGCCGACTCGCGGCCGAGAACGAGGCGTTGCGCCGCACCCTCGCCGCGGCACCGCCCGGCGAAGTGCTGTTGGGGGAGAGTGCCGCGATGCGGAGGGTGCGCGAGCTGGTCGACCGCGTCGCCGCGTCGGACACCACCGTGCTGGTAACGGGCGAAAGCGGGACCGGGAAGGAGCTCGTGGCGCGCGCGATCCACCGCGGGAGCGCGCGGCGCGAGCGCCCGTTCGTGGCCGTGGACTGCGCGTCGTTCGTGGAGACGCTGTGCGAGAGCGAGCTGTTCGGACACGTCAAGGGAGCCTTCACGGGCGCCACCGCGAGCCGCCCCGGCCGGTTCGAGCTCGCGCATGGGGGAACCGTGTTCCTCGACGAGGTCGCGAACGTCCCGCCGGCGGTCCAGGCGAAGCTGCTGCGGGTGCTGCAGGAGCGGGAGGTCACGCGCGTCGGGGATGCGCGCCCGATCGCGGTGGACGTCCGCATCGTGGCCGCGACCAACCGCGACCTCGCCGCGGCGATGAAGGAGGCGCGTTTCCGTGAGGACCTGTTCTACCGGCTGAGCGTGGTGACGATCGGCCTGCCGCCGCTCCGGGCGCGGCGCGATGACATCCCGCTCCTCGCCGAGGGGCTGCTCCGGAGGATCCAGGCGCGGCGGGCGGTCGCGCCCCGGCCGCTCTCGGCGGCGGCGCTGGCGGCGCTGCAGGAGCACGAGTGGCCCGGGAACGTCCGCGAGCTCGAGAACACGCTCGAGCGCGCCCTCGTGCTCGCGCAGGGCGCCGAGATCGGCCCCGAGGATCTCGACCTCGCCGCCGCCGTGACGTCCGTTGGAGCCGCGCCCGCGCGCGAGCTCACGCTCGCCGCCGCCGAGGCGGAGCAGATCCGGAAGGTCCTCGACCTGACGGCGTGGCACGTCGGCCAGGCGGCCGCTCTGCTCGGGATCGACCGCAAGACGCTCTGGCGCAAGATCCGGACGTACCGGTTGCGTGAGGAGCACGTGGGGCACAACGCCACGCCTGGGGCACTCTGACCCATCCCCGCGCCGTCGCGCGCGGACGCAATCGGTACTTTGTGAACGAGTTAACAAAGTACAAGCCGCTGGCACGGTGCGTGCTTCCACAGGGACGTGATCCAGCGCGGCAGGTGGTCCCCCCAGGCCACGGCCCGGCGCCCCCGGCACGCGGTGCCGCGGCGCTCGTCTGAGGGCGCGCGCCCCGGGCTCCTGACCCGGACCGTCCTGCCCGCAACCCCGGAGGACCCATGACGATCCCGGCATCGACCGCCCTGCGCTCGCGGGAGGCGGAACTTCGGGCCGCCTTCTGGGACCAGGTCGCGACGTTCCCCGACGGCTTCAAGATCCGTGACTGCATCCAGTGCGGGACGTGCACCGGGTCGTGCCCGGTCGCCCACGCGATGGACATCACCCCGCGCGAGATCGTCGCGCTGTTCCGGGCGGGGTTCCTCGAGGACATCCTTCGCAGCCGCTCGATCTGGATCTGCGCCTCGTGCTACGCGTGCACGGTGCGCTGCCCGCAGGGGATCAGGGTCACGGACAGCGTGTACGCCCTCAAGCGGCTCGCGACGAAGAAGGGGATCTTCCCGAAGACGTTCCCCGCGCACGCCCTCTCCGAGGCGTTCGTCGGCAACATCCACTCGTTCGGCAGGAACTGGGAGCTCTGGTTCGGCCTCAAGTACTACCTCGCGACGCGGCCGGTGGGCCTGCTCTCCCCGAACATCCAGAAGTTCGCGCTCAGGATGCTGAAGCGCAAGCGGCTCGGGCTGAAGCCCGCGCGCGTTCGCCGGATGAAAGAGGTGAGGGCGATCGTCGAGAAGGCGCAGTCGATCGGAGGCCTGTGATGGAGTACGCCTACTACCCCGGGTGCAGCCTCGAGGCGACGGGAAGGCCGTACGACGTCTCCCTGCGCCTCGTCTTCCAGCGGCTCGGCATCGGCCTCAAGGAGATCGAGGACTGGAACTGCTGCGGCGCCACCTCGTACATCTCGATGAACAAACTCACCGCCTACTCGCTCACCGCACGCAACCTGGCGTACGCCGAGCGGATGGGGATGGACGTGTGCGCCCCGTGCAGCTCGTGCTTCACCATCCTCTCGAAGGTCAACCGGCACATGCGCTGGGGCGAGGAGCGCAAGGCCAAGATCAACGAGGTGCTGGCGGCCGCCGGTCTCTCGTACTCGGCGAAACTCGAGGTGCTGCACCCGCTCGGGATCCTGGTCGACTTCTACGGGCTCGAGCGCATCCAGGAGCGGGTGGTCACGCGGCTCGAGGGCGTCAAGGTGGCGCCGTACTACGGCTGCCAGATCGTCCGACCGCAGGGGCGGTTCGACGACCGGGAGGACCCGCAGCAGCTCGACAACCTCTTCACCGCGATCGGGGCCGAGGTCGTCCCGTTCCCGATGAAGGTCCGCTGCTGCGGGGGGATGCTGATGACGAGCTACGAGGAGGTGGCGCTCAAGCTTAACCGCGACATCCTGACCGCCGCCGCCGACGCGGGCGCCGACGTGATCGTGACGACGTGCCCGTTGTGCCAGATCAACCTCGAGGCGTACCAGGACCGCATCAACCGGGTATTCGGCACGCGGCTCCGCGTGCCGGTCGTCTACTTCACCCAGCTCCTCGGGCTCGCCCTCGGTCTGTCGAGGGAGGAGCTGAAGCTCGACGAGATGGTTGTGCCGCTGCCGAGCGCCGAGGCCCGGCGGATCGAGGTGCGCGCATGAGCGACGGAAAGCCCGAGACCAACGGAACCCGGATCGGAGTCTTCGTCTGCCACTGCGGCACCAACATCTCCAAGACCGTGGACGTGGCCGACGTCGCGGCCGCGGCGGCGAGGCTGCCGGGCGTGGCCGTCGCGCACCACTACCGGTTCATGTGCTCCGACCCCGGCCAGGAGCTGATCCAGAAGGAGATCCGGGAGCGGGGGCTGACCCGCGTCGTGGTCGCGGCGTGCAGCCCGCTGATGCACGAGCCGACGTTCCGCAAGGCCGTGGAGCGCGCCGGCCTCAACCGGTACCTCTTCAACATGGCGAACATCCGCGAGCAGGTGTCGTGGGTGACGGTCGACCCGGCCGCCGCCACCGGGAAGGCGAAGGCGCTCGTGAGCGCCGCCGTGCGGAGGGTGGCGCTCCAGGAGCCGCTCGACGTCCGCCGGGTCGAGATCAAGCGGCGCGCGCTCGTCGTCGGCGGCGGCATCGCGGGGATCGAGGCCGCGCTCCAGATGGCCGACGCCGGCTTCGAGGTCGTGCTCGTCGAGAGGGAGCCCTCGATCGGCGGGCACATGGCGAACTTCGACAAGACGTTCCCGACGCTCGACTGCGCCGCGTGCATTCTGACGCCGAAGATGGTCGCGGTCGCGCAGCACCCCAACATCCGGCTCCTCACGTACACGGAGGTGGACAAGGTCGAGGGGTTCGTCGGCAACTTCAAGGCCACGCTCCGCCGCAAGCCCCGTTTCGTGGACGTCTCCAAGTGCAACGGGTGCGGCACCTGCTACGAGGCGTGCCCCTCCCGCCCGTACCCGCTCCGTCGCCGCATGATCATCGCCGGACGCGTCTACAAGGAGGGCACGCCCCGCCTCCTCGCGCCGGCCGACAAGCACGCCCACCGGGTGAGCCGGACGGGCGTTCCCGAGAGCGGAGGTGCAGCCCGATGAGCCAGACGATCCCCGTTCCGGAGCGGGTGGACCAGATCATCGCGTCGTACCAGGCGAGGCCGACGGCTCTCATCATGGTCCTTCAGGAGGTGCAGCAGGAGTACTCGTACCTGCCGCCGGAGGCGCTCAAACGGATCAGCCAGCGGATGGACCTCGCGCTGTCGCAGATCTACGGCGTGGCCACCTTCTACAAGGCGTTCAGCTTGACGCCTCGCGGTCGCCACGTGATCTCGGTCTGCACCGGAACCGCCTGCCATGTGCGGAACTCGCAAAGCATCGTCGAGAAACTCGAGCGTGACCTCGGGGTGAGGCGCGGCGAAACCACGTCTGACGGTGAGTTCACGTTGGAAACCGTCAACTGCGTGGGCTGTTGCGCCTTGGGCCCGGTCGTTGTCGCCGACCAGACGTATTTCGGCCATCTCAAGGTCGGCGATGTGGAGAGACTGGTCTCCGAGGTCCGGCGAGGTGGGCCGGCGAAGCACAACTAGCTCTGTGAGGCCGGGCATAGCAGCGCGCAGTCTGAGGAGGCAGGAATGACGCGGATCGCCAGTCCGAAGGAACTCAGCGACCTACAGAAGCGCTTGCGTGACGCTCGTGACCCCAACCATACATTCATCCAACTCTGCGCAGGAACGGGGTGTCTCGCGTGTGGTTGCGAGTCGGTCGCCGCTGCGTTCCGCCGGAAGATCCACGACGAGGGACTCGAGGGGATCGTCCACCTCAAACTCACAGGTTGTCCGGGCTTCTGCGAGCGGGGCCCGTTGGCGGTCATCATGCCACAGGAGATCTTCTACCAGCGGATCGCCCCGGAGGACGTTGACGCGATCATCGATCAGACAGTGAAGCATGGGAAGGTGGTCACTAAGCTTCTGTACCGCGATCCGGCGACCAAGGTGCGGATCGAGAAGCCCGGCGAGATACCGTTCTACAAGAAACAGGTCCGTCTCCTGCTGCGGCACAACGAACTGATCGACCCCACGGCGATCGAGGACTACATCGTTCTCGGCGGGTATTCGGCGCTCGCAAAAGCCCTAACGACGATGCGGCCGGACCAGATCATCGATGAGATGAAGAGATCGGGGCTTCGTGGTCGCGGCGGCGGTGGGTTTCCGACCGGTGCCAAATGGGAGACCTGCCGCAGAGCGAGAGGGGAGCCGAAGTACGTCATCTGCAATGCCGACGAGGGCGATCCGGGAGCCTTCATGGACCGCGCCATCCTGGAGGGGAACCCCAACCTCGTCATCGAGGGGATGATCATCGGCGGTTACGCAATCGGCTCGCATGAGGGATATGTCTACGTGCGCAACGAGTACCCGCTCGCCGTGAGGAACCTCAAGATCGCGCTCGATCAGTGCCGAGAACGAGGCCTGCTCGGCCAAGACATTCTCGGCAGCGGCTTCGATTTCGACATCGCCGTAAGCCGCGGAGGTGGCGCGTTCGTCTGTGGTGAGTCCACCGCGCTGATGGCGTCGCTCGAGGGCAAGATCGGCGAGCCGCGGGCCAAGTATGTGCACACCGTGGAGTACGGGCTGTGGGACAAACCGTCCAACCTCAACAACGTCGAGAGCTGGGCCAACGTGCCCATGATCGTCGAAAACGGCGCCGAGTGGTTTGCTTCCATCGGCACCGTGGGCTCCAAGGGCACCAAGGTGTTTGCCCTTACCGGGAAGATCTGCAACACCGGCCTGGTCGAGGTGCCGATGGGGATCACCCTGCGCGAGATCCTCTACGACATTGGCGGGGGGGTTCCCGGAAAGAAGAAGTTCAAGGCGGTTCAGACCGGCGGTCCGTCGGGCGGCACGCTGATCGTCGAGACGCGCGACGCCACGGTCATGCGCTCGCTCGAGCAAGCCGGGGAGATCGCACCCGGCGAGGCGGTGACGAGCCTGCTCGACCTCCCCGTCGACTTCGACGAGCTGACGAAGGCCGGCTCGATGATGGGCTCCGGCGGCATGATCGTGATGGACCAGGACTCGTGCATGGTGGACGTCGCGAGGTACTTCATCCACTTCCTCATCGAGGAGTCGTGCGGGAAGTGCCTGCCGTGCCGCGAAGGGCTGCGGAAACTCCACGAAATCCTCGAGCGCATCACCAAGGGCGAGGGGGTACCGGAGGATATCCAAACGCTGCAGGAGATCTCCGAGACGCTGATCGACACGAGCCTGTGCCAGCTCGGCGGCAGCGCACCGAACCCGGTGCTCTCGACGCTGCGGTACTTCCGCGACGAGTACGACGCTCACATCCGCGACAAGCGCTGCCCCGCCGGGGTCTGCAAGGACCTCGTCGGCTACGCCGTCACCCAGGACTGCGTCGGCGACGCCAAGTGCGCCAAGGTGTGCCCGACCGCCGCGATCACGGGGGGACCCCGGAACCTGCAGGTCATCGACCAGGCCAAGTGCATCCAGTGCGACGCCTGCTACCAGGTGTGCACCTTCGACGCCATCGTTCGGGTCAAACGCGAGCGCGCCGCCGGGATTCAGGCGGCCGCTCGGGAGGCGTGGAAGCCGGTCAAGGAGCGCACCCGGGCCGAGGCCAGGGCCTAGGAGGAGCGATGCCCAAGGTCAACATCACGGTCGACGGCCGCCCGGTCGAGGTGGAGGAGGGGTCGTACGTGCTCCAGGCGGCCGAGGCGCTGGGGATCGAGATCCCCACCCTGTGCTTCTACAAGTACGTCAAGCCGTACGCCGCGTGCCGGATCTGCGTCGTGGAGGCGCGCGGCCGGCGCGGCCGCACGCGCATCGTCACGGCGTGCAACTACCCCGCCTCGGAGGGGATCGAGATCCTGACGCGGACGCCGCGGGTGATGGCGGCGCGTCGCCTGAACCTCGAGATGCTGATGAGCCGGTGCGCCCCGATGCCGGTGTTGACCGACCTCGCGGGCAGGCTCGGGATCGAGAAGCCGCGCTGGGGCACCGGGACCGACACCTGCATCCTCTGCGGTCTGTGCGTCCGCGTGTGCGACGAGATCGTCGGGGCGCAGGCCATTGGCTTCGCGTCGCGCGGTATCGACCGCTACGTCACGACGCCGTTCGAGGTCGACTCCGAGGCGTGCATCCTGTGCGGGGCGTGCGCGGCGCTCTGCCCGACGGGCCACATCCGGATGGAGGAGGCGAACGACCGCGCGGTCGTGCACTCCGAGGTCACGCTCGGACCCAACGCGGCGATCTCGGTCCCGTTCCGGCAGGCGGTGCCGAACGCGCCGCGCATCGACCCGGAGTTCTGCGTTCACTTCCGCACCGGCGGGTGCAAGGTCTGCGCGGCGGTGTGCCCGAAGGAGTGCATCAGCCACGACGACACCGACCGGTTCGAGGACGTCGAGGTCGGCACCGTCGTCCTCGCCACCGGCTACCAGGACTTCGACCCCGCGCCGCTCAAGCAATACGGCTACGGACGCCTGCCCAACGTCATCACCTCGATGGAGTTCGAGCGGATGAACAACGCGGCAGGGTCGACCGGCGGCAAGATCCTGCTGGAGAACGGCAAGGAGCCGAGGGCGATCGCGATCCTGCACTGCATCGGGAGCCGCGACGCGAACTGCCACCCGTACTGCAGCCGCGTGTGCTGCATGTACGCGCTCAAGTTCGCGCACCTGGTCAAGGAGAAGACGAGTGCGCAGGTGTACCAGCTCTACATCGACCTGCGCGCGTTCGGCAAGGGGTACGAGGAGTTCTTCCACCGGATCCTCGAGGAGGGCGTCAACGTGATCCGCGGCAAGGGCGCGGAGGTCGTGCGCGCCGGGCGCGACTGCGAGGAGGGCTCGCTCGTCGTCCGGTGCGAGGACACGCTCGCCGCCAAGTTCCGCGAGATCCCGGTGGACATGGTGGTGCTGTGCACCGCCCTCGAGGCGAACCGCGACGCGAAGGAGGTCGCGCGCCGGTTCGGGATCTCGGTCGGCGCGGACGGGTGGTTCATCGAGCGGCACCCGAAGCTGGGTCCGGTCTCGACCACGACGGACGGCGTCTTCCTCGCCGGGGTCTGCCAGTCCCCGAAGGACATCCCGGACTCGGTGGCTCAGGGCGGCGGTGCGGCGGCGCAGGCGATGTCGCTCATGATCCGCGGCGAGGTCGAGATGGACGGCGCCTACGCCGTCATCGACGACGCGGTGTGCAGCGGGTGCCGGCTGTGCAACGACCTGTGCCCGTACAGCGCGATCGGGTTCGACGAGGCGAAGAAGGTGAGCAGCGTCAACCCCGCGCTCTGCAAGGCGTGCGGCACGTGCGCCGCGGGGTGCCCGTCGGGCGCGATCCGGGCGCTCCACTTCGCGGACGACCAGATCTACGCCGAGATCGAGGGGGTCCTAGCATGAGCTTCGAACCGAACCTCGTAGGCTTCCTCTGCAACTGGTGCTCGTACACCGGGGCCGACCTGGCGGGCACCGCGCGCGTCAAGTACCCGCCCAACCTCAAGGTGATCCGGGTGATGTGCTCGGGGCGGGTGGACCCCAACTTCATCCTCGAGGCGCTGGCGCGGGGGGCCGACGGCGTGCTGGTGTGCGGGTGCCACCCGGGGGACTGCCATTACGTCGAGGGCAACTACAAGTGCCAGCGCCGCCTCCCGATCACGCGGATGCTGGTGGCGGAGATGGGGATCGACCCGCGTCGCGTGCGCCTGGAGTGGGTATCGGCGTCCGAGGGCGCCCGCTTCGCCTCGGTGGTCAGCGAGTTCACCGAGGAGATCCGGGCGCTCGGACCGCTGGAGCTGCAGGAGTGGGCGTTCGACCGCGCCGCCGCCGACGCGGAGCTGGCGCAGCTCGGAGGTGAGCATGCCTAAGCCCAAGCTCGGACTGTACTGGGCCGCCTCCTGCGGCGGGTGCGAGATCGCCGTGCTCGACACCGAGCTGAAGGTCCTCGAGATCGCGGGGTTCTTCGACATCGTGTTCTGGCCGTGTGCGATGGACTTCAAGTACGACGACGTCCGCGCGCTCGGCGACGGCGAGATCACCCTCACGCTGTTCAACGGCGCGATTCGCAGCTCGGAGAACTACGAGATCGCGAAGCTGCTGCGCGCGAAGTCCAAGGTGCTGTGCGCGTTCGGGTCGTGCGCGGCGGACGGGTGCATCCCAGGCCTCGCGAACTTCACCGGGCTCGAGGCGATCGAGGGGTACGTCTACGAGGACTCCCCATCGACGGTGAACGCCGAGCACGTCCGTCCGCAGACCTCGTGCGAGGTCCCGGAAGGCATCCTGCGCCTGCCGCAGCTGTGGAACACGGTTCGAACCCTGCCGCAGGTGGTCGACGTGGACTACATCATCCCGGGGTGCCCGCCGCAGCCGGACCAGATCAAGGCGGTCGTCGACGCGATCGTGGACATCCTCTCGAACGGCAAGCCGCTCCCGCCGAAGGGCACGGTGCTGGGGGCGAACCCGCGGGCGTGCTGCGAGGAGTGCCCGCGGAAGCGCGACCTCAAGAAGATCCGCGCCTTCGTGCGGCCGCACGAGATCGTCCCCGACCCGGAGATCTGCCTCCTCGAGCAGGGTCTGGTGTGCATGGGGCCCGCCACCCGCGGCGGGTGCGGGGCGAAGTGCGTCAAGGCCGGCGTGCCGTGCCGGGGTTGCTACGGGCCGCCGACCGGCGTGCGCGACCAGGGCGCCAAGATGGCCTCCGCGATCGGGGGCGTGATCGACTCGACCGACCCGGAGGAGATCGAGCGGATCATCGCGGGGATCCCCGACCTCGTCGGCACGTTCTACCGGTTCAGCCTCCCCGGCTCCGCGCTCCGCAGAAGGCAGGTGTGACCATGAGGTCCATCACCATCGACCCGATCACGCGCCTGGAAGGACACGGGAAGATCCACCTCTTCCTCGACGACGACGGGTGCCTCGCCAACGCGTACTTCCAGGTTCCCGAGTTGCGCGGGTTCGAGGTGTTCTGTCGCAACCGTCCGGTCGAGGAGATGCCGCGCATCACCACCCGGATCTGCGGGGTCTGCCCGGAGGCGCACCACATGGCGTCGGTCAAGGCGGCCGACGCGGTGTACGGAGTCACGCCCCCACCCGCGGCCGTGAAGCTGCGCGAGCTCCTCTACAACGGCTTCTTCGCCGGCGACCACACGACGCACTTCTTCGCGCTCGGCGGCCCGGACTTCGTCCTCGGGCCCGACGCGCCCAAGGCGGAGCGCAACATCCTCGGCGTGGTGGCGAAGGTCGGCCTCGAGCTCGGCGCCGAAGTGATCCGCCAGCGCGCGCGCGGCCAGAGGGTCGTGCAGATCGTGGGCGGGAAGGCGCTCCACCCCGTGACTGCGCTCCCAGGCGGGATGGCGAAGAGGGTCACGAAGGAGGAGCAGCAGGAGCTGATCCAGATCGGCCGCGAGATGGTGGAGTTCGCCAAGGTCGCAGTCAAGGTGTTCGACGAGGTCGTGCTGGCCAACCCCGCGTACGTCGACCTCATCCTATCCGAGGCGTTCTCGCACCGGACCTACTCGATCGGCCTCGTGGACGGTGACGGTCACGTCAACTTCTACGACGGCACGGTGCGGGTCACGAGCCCCGAGGGGAAGGAGTTCTGCCGCTACCAGCCGAGCGAGTACCTCGAGCACATCGCCGAGGCGGTGATGCCGTTC
>Ga0335070_10002834_pt1 | contig 20134 bp, 15 predicted proteins | sample Lox_Sample_13_FD_206722 | JGI IMG/M metagenome (GOLD analysis project Ga0335070, IMG submission 206722) | Soil microbial communities from Loxahatchee National Wildlife Refuge, Florida, United States - Lox_Sample_1.3 | ecosystem: Environmental > Terrestrial > Soil > Wetlands | place: USA... | reverse complement strand
CGGAACTGGGTCGGGTCCTTGACCGTGCCGAACTCGGTGATGTTGAACTCGCCGTTGGAGGACAGCTCGACGCGCAGCATGTCGTAGATCCCGACGTGCGAGACGACGGCGGCGAAGAGCTCCGGCACCTGCGTGAACGCGGCGCCCATCAGGAGCCCGCCGTTCGACCCGCCCTCGATGGCCAGCCGCGCCGGCCTGGTGTAGCCGGCGGCGATGAGTCGCCGCGCGGAGGCCAGGAAGTCGTCGAAGACGTTCTGCTTGACGGTCAGCCGGCCGGCGCGGTGCCAGCCCTCGCCGTACTCGCCGCCGCCGCGAGTTCCGGCGCTCGCGTAGACGCCGCCCTGTTCGAGCCAGACCTTGAGCATCGGTTCGTAGGTCGGCCGCTGGCTGATCGCGTAGCCGCCGTAGCCGTAGAGAAGCGTCGGGTTGTTCCCGTCGAGGTGCACCGCCTTTGGGCGGAGAATCCGGAGGGGAATCTTCGTCCCGTCCTTCGAGACCGCGGCCTCTTCGACGACCTCGCAGTCCTTGAAGTCCACGGGGGAGGCCGTGGCGAGCGCGGTCTTCTTCGCCTTCAGGTCGGTTCCGGCCCGGTACCAGGCCGGAGGCACGAGGTCGCTCTGGTTTTCGAAGAGGAGCGTCCCGTCCGGCGCGGCCATCATCCCGGTGACCGACGACACGGGCAGGATCGCGACCGGGCCGACGGCCTTTCCGTTTGCGTCGAAGACCCGCAGCGCCGAGGGGCCGCCGACGATGTCGGCGACGTAGAGGCGGCCGGGGGCGACGCGGAAGTCGTCGATCGCGTTGGCGCCCTCGGGGATCAGCGTCGTCGCCGTCGCGAGCGCGGTCGCCCCCGGCGCGAGCCGGAGGATCTTGCCGCGCGGGGCATCGCGGTGCGACAGCAGATAGAGCGTCCCGTCCGGACCGAAGCGGCCCTGCGCCGCGTCGTCGGCGAGCGCGGCGACCCGCGTCCACTTCCCGTCCGGGGTGCGCAGGTACTGCTCGGCCTCGCCGCCGTCGCCGTCCTTGACGGTCGCGAGGACGAAGCGGCCGTCGTCGGACGAGGCGAGCGTCGTCTCCGCGATGTGGGGAAACTCCTTGCCGAGCGCGTAGGCGTCGTCGGCGGTCGGGTCGCCGAGCCGGTGGAAATAGACCTGCTGGTAGAAGTCGAGGTCTCGGGGCGGCCGCTCGCCGGGGCGCGGGTACCGCGTGTAGAAGAAGCCGGAGGCGTCGGCATTCCAGGCCAGCCCGCCGCCCGCCGTGCCGCCGTTGACGTGGGGAATCGCGTCCGTCAGACGCCGGCCCGTCGCGGTCTCCCAGACCGAGACCGACCCCGCCTCGCTCCCGCCCTCCGACATCGAGACGGCGACGAGCCGGCCGTCGAGCGACGGGACGAAGAAGTCGATGGCCGTGCCGCCTTTGGCGTCGAGGGCGTTCGGGTCGACCACGACGCGCTCGGAAGCCGGGTCGTCCGCCGACCTCAGCGTCACGAGGAACGGCTGCTGCCTGGGCGGCTCGGTCTTGAGCGCGAAGATCATGCCACCTTTGGAAACGAGGCCGCGGTAGGACGACGTGCGGAAGAGGGCGATCTGCTGGACGCGCTGCTGGATCTCGGCGAAGTGGGGGAGCCCGTCGAGGGCGGCGCGCGCGTGCTTGCTCTGCGCCTCGCTCCAGGCCTGGACCGCCGGGTCGGACCAGTCCTCGAGCCAGCGGTAGTCGTCGGTGACGGCCGTCCCGAAATAGACGTCGGTCACGGGCTGGCGCCGTGCGGCCGAAGGCGGTTCGGGCGTCGTCATCGGGAGCAGGGCGATGGCCGAAGTGAGCAGGGCGCGTCGCATCGATTGTCCTCCGCGGAGAGGCCGAGCCTCATGAGCGGGCGGATTTTACACGCCGGGAATCGTTCATGTTGGGTTCATCTGGGCGCGCGTAGCTTGTCTCTTCGAAAGGCGCGATGCAAGAAGGCATCGCGAAAAGGAGAAGAAGTCAATGAAGAAGCTCATGGCCCTCGCCCTCGCTCTCGCGTTCCCGGTTGCCGCCATCGCGCAGCAGTCCGCCGCCCCGGCCCCGACGGCCAAGCCGGCCGCCGAAGCGCCGAAGTCCACGGACGCCCCGAAGACGGACAGCTCGAAGTCGACCAAGAAGTCCCACAAGAAGAGCACCAAGAAGTCGACCGACGCGAAGCCCACTCCGGCTGCCAAGCAGTAAGGTCGCCTTGCCGGCGTGAGCCGGCCGTCAGACCGCGGCGCGTCGGGTAACCGGCGCGCCGTTTTCTTTTTCCGTCTGCTACGCTCTCCGGATGACGAGCTCCCAGGCGCCGCGCGACGTTCACTCCTTCGCCAACCCCGCGCACGTCCGCGTGCGGCATGTCGCCCTCGACCTCGACGTCGACTTCCGGACGAAGACCCTGTCGGGCTCGGCGACCCTGCACCTGGAAAGGCCGGACCGCTCGGCGTCGCGGCTGCTGCTCGACACGCGCGGGCTTTCGATCGGGGGGGCCGAGAGCGGCGACGGCGCGGCCTGGACGCCGGCGGCTCACGAGCTCGGTCCTTCCGACGCCATCCTCGGCGCGCCGCTGTCGGTGGCCCTCCGCCCCGGCGACGACCGGGTCCGGGTGCGGTACGGCACCAGCCCGGCCGCGTCGGGGCTCCAGTGGCTCAGCCCCGAGCAGACCGCGGGCAAGCGCCACCCGTTTCTCTTCTCGCAGTCGCAGGCCATCCACGCCCGGAGCTGGGTCCCGGTCCAGGACACCCCGGCGGTCCGGCTGACCTACGAGGCCGTCGTGCGGACGCCGCCGGAGCTCGTCGCTCTCATGGGCGCGGCGGGCAACTCGGCGGGCGAGCGCGGGGGGACGTACCGCTTTCGGATGCCGCAGCGGATCCCGGCCTATCTGATGGCGATCGCGGCGGGCGACATCGCGTTTTCGCCGCTCGGATCGCGCAGCGGCGTCTACGCGGAGCCCTCGGTGCTTCCGGCCGCCGCGCGCGAGTTCGTGGACACGGAAAGGATGATGGCCGCCGCCGAGCGCCTCTACGGGCCCTACCGCTGGGACCGCTACGACATCCTCGTGCTGCCCCCGAGCTTCCCGTTCGGCGGGATGGAGAACCCGAGGCTGACGTTCGCGACGCCGACGGTCCTCGCCGGGGACAAGAGCCTCGTGGCCCTGATCGCGCACGAGCTGGCCCACTCGTGGTCCGGCAACCTCGTGACCAACGCGACCTGGAGCGACTTCTGGCTGAACGAGGGCTTCACGACGTACATCGAGCGTCGCCTGATCGAAGAAGTCTACGGGCGCGAGGCCGCGGCGATGGAAGCCGTCCTCGGCCGCCAGGATCTCGAAGAGGAGCTCTCGCGCCTCGACGACCGCGACGAGATCCTGCACATCGACCTCGCGGGACGAGACCCCGACGAAGGCGCGACCCGGCTGCCCTACGAGAAGGGGGCGCTCCTGCTGCGCTCGCTCGAGGAGCTCTATGGCCGCGAGGCGTTCGACCGGTTCCTCCAGGGCTATTTCGACCACTTCGCCTTCCAGTCGATCACCACCGCGGACTTCCTTGCCTACCTGGGCGAGCACCTGTTCGGACGCGACGGCGGACGGGCGGCCTCGGTCCCGATCGAGGAGTGGACCGAGCGGCCCGGCCTGCCGTCGGCCGCACCGCGCCCGGCCTCGGAGGCGCTCCAGCGCGTCGCGCGGGCCGCCGAAGCGTGGACCGCGGGAAACCCGCAGCAAGCCGCGGGCGCGTTTCCCGGCTGGACGACGCAGGAGAGACTCCAGTTCCTGCGCCGCCTGCCGTCGCCGCTGTCGGTCGAGCGGCTCGCGGCCCTGGACGCGGCCTTCGGGCTGTCGGCCTCGCGCAACGCCGAGATCGCGTTTCAGTTTCTGCTGATGGCGCTCAAGGGCGGCTACCCGGGCGCCGACGCACGGCTCGAGGAGTTTCTCGTGTCGATCGGACGCCGCAAGTTCATCAAGCCGCTCTACGAGGAGCTCGTCAAGACGGAGGCCGGGCGCGCCCGCGCTCGCGCGATTTACGCCAGGGCGCGGCCGGGCTACCATCCGATCGCGGTGGACACCGTCGATCGCATCGTGGGAGTCGGGGCGTGAGCGCTCGGCCCGACGTCGAGCGGCACGTCGAGAGCGCCTGTCCCCTGGACTGTCCGGACGCCTGCAGCCTCGACGTCACCGTCGCCGGGGGGCGCGTCGTCGCCGTGGGCGGCTCGGACACCAACCCGGTCACGCGCGGTTTCATCTGCGCCAAGGTCCGCCGGTACCCGGAGCACCTCTACGGCCCGTCTCGCCTGACGCATCCCGGGATCCGGACCGGGCGCAAGGGCGAGGGCGCGTTCCGCCGCGCGAGCTGGGACGAGGCCCTGGCCCTGGTCGCGGAAAAGATGCTGGCGGTCCGGCGGGAGGTCGGCGGCGAAGCGATTCTGCCGGTCTCGTACGGCGGCTCGAACGGCTACCTGTCGCAGGACACGACGGACGCGCGGCTCTTCTACCGGCTCGGCGCGTCGCGGCTTCTCCGGACCGTGTGCGCGGCGCCCTCGGGGCGCGCCGCGATGGGTCTCTACGGCAAGATGCCGGGAGTCGCCTACCAGGACTATGCCCACGCGAAGCTGGTCGTCGTCTGGGGGATGAACCCTTCGGTCTCGGGGATTCATCTCGTGCCTTACATCCTGGCGGCACAGAAGAACGGCGCGCGCGTGGTCGTCGTCGACCCGCGACGGACCCGCCTGGCCGACGGGGCGGACCTGCACCTCGCGCTCCGGCCCGGCACCGACCTGCCGGTGGCGCTCTCGGTGATCCGCTGGCTCTTCGAGAGCGGGCGCGCCGACCGGGCATTCCTCGCCCGGCAGGCCCGGGGCGCCGAAGAGCTGGAGCGGCGGGCGGCGCCGTGGACGTTCGAGCGGGCCGCGGCGGAGTCCGGCGTGCCGGCGAAAGACCTCGAGGCGTTCGCGCGCCTCTATGCCGAGACCAGCCCCGCGGCCCTGCGGTGCGGCTGGGGTCCCGAGCGCAATCGCAACGGCGGCTCGGCGATCGCCGCGATTCTGGCGCTGCCGGCGGTCGCGGGCAAGTTCGGCGTCCGCGGCGGCGGCTACACGCTCTCGAACTCGGGCGCGTGGAAGGAGATCGACGGGATGGCCGCGGCCGGAGAGCCGGAGCCGGCGACCCGCGCGGTCAACATGAACCGCGTCGGAGCGGCGCTGGCCGAGCGCGGGGCGGGCCGCGTCGCGCTCCTCTTCGTCTACAACGCGAACCCGCTCATGACGCTGCCCGAGCAGCAAAGGGTCCGGGCCGGGCTCGAGCGGGAGGACCTGTTCACCGTCGTGTTCGACCCGATCCTGACGGACACCGCGCGGTACGCCGACGTCGTGCTGCCGGCGGCGACGTTTCTCGAGCGCACCGAACTGTCGCGCGGTTACGGCGCCTTCGTTCTCCAGCGGGCGGACGCGGTCATCGAACCGTACGGCGAGGCGCGCCCGAACCACGCCGTCTTCGCCGAGCTCTGCCGCCGCACCGGCGTGGCCCGGCCCGGCGACCCCGAGTCGGCCGAGGAGATCGAGCGCGTGCTGCTCGGGTCGAGCCGGCGCGGCCCGGCGCTCGCGAGCGCTCTGGCGCGGGACCGGATCGCCTACCTCGAGGAAGGGGCCTCTCCGGTCCCCTTCGTCGACGTGTTTCCGCGCACGCCCGACCGCAAGATCGACCTCGTCCCGGAGGCGCTCGACCGCGAGGCCCCGCGAGGGCTCTACCATTACGAGCCGGAATCCGCGCGAGGGCGCTTTCCGCTGGCGCTGATTTCGCCCGCGACCGACCGCACCATCAGCTCGACCCTCGGCGAGCTGCACCGCGCCCCCGTGCCCCTCGGGATTCACCCGCAGGACGCGCGGGCCCGCGGCCTCCGGGACGGCGACCGGATCCGCGTGTTCAATGACCTCGGCTCGGTCGCGTGCCGCGCGCGCCTCGACGAGAGGCTGCGGCCCGGCGTGGTGTTCCTCCCCAAGGGTCTCTGGAGCCACAACACCGACAGCGGCACGACGGCCAACGCGCTGTCGCCCGACACGCTGACCGATCTCGCCGGCGGTGCGTGTTTCAACGACGCGAGGGTCGAGGTCGAACGGCTTCCCGCGTGACCGGAACCGCCGCGTTCGCCGCGGAGCGGGCCGCGAACAAGGGGCGGCTCCGAGCCGCTCTGATGATCTCGCTCGTCGTCCTGCTCTTCGAGGTCGCGGGCGGCGTCCTGACGCACAGCCTCGCGCTCCTCGCCGACGCGGCGCACCTGTTCGCGGACGTCGCGGCGCTCACGCTCACCTGGGCGGGGATGGCGCTCGGAGATCGCGCGCCCACCGGCCGGCACACGTTCGGGCTGGCGCGGGCCGAGGTCCTCGCGGCCTTCGTCAACGCCCAGATGCTGCTCGTCGCGTCTCTGGTGATTCTCTGGGAGGCCTGGAACCGGTTCCGGTCGCCGGCCCCGATCCACACGGGGCTGATGCTCGCGGTCGCCGCCGTCGGCCTCGTGGCCAACGCGGGGGCGGCCCGTCTTCTGCACGCCGGGCACGGTCATCTGGCGATGCGGGCGGCCTACCTCGAGGTCCTGACGGACGCGCTCGCCTCGGTTTCCGTGCTGGCCGCCGCCGCCGTGATGACCTGGACGCGCTGGTACGGCCTCGATGCGATTCTCTCGGCGGTGATTGCGATCGTCATCCTGCCACGGGGGTTCTCGATCCTCCGGGAGGCCGCCCACATCCTTCTCGAGGGGGCGCCCGCCGACATCGACGTCGGGAGCCTGCGCGAGGCGATTCTCGGCGTTCCCGGCGTGGAGGCGATCCACGACGTGCACTTCTGGACGCTGACGTCGGGGCTTCACTCCGCGAGCGTGCACATCCGCGCCACGCCCGACAGCTCCCGCGGCGAGGTCCTCGCCGGGGTGCAGCGGGTGCTCCGCGACGGGGGCGGCATCGACCACGCGACGGTCCAGATCGAGCAGGGGGACGAGACCATCTGTCACGTCGCGCCCGAGCACGCCTGACGGCCGACGCGAAAAGCCGGAAGAGCCGTGCCCCAGACACCCCACATCGAGCAGCACTTCACGGCGAGCGACGCGGTCCGCGACGTCGTCATCGGCATGTCCGACGGGCTCACGGTCCCGTTCGCTCTCGCGGCGGGGCTGTCGGGCGCCGCGACGGGCGCCGGCGTGATCGTGACGGCGGGCCTCGCCGAGATCGCCGCCGGCTCGATCGCGATGGGACTCGGCGGCTACCTCGCGGGCCGGAGCGACGCCGAGCACTACGCGAGCGAGCGCGAGCGCGAGCACCGCGAGGTCCGCGAGAAGCCGGCCGTCGAAGCGGGAGAAGTCGGCGAGATCTTTCGCGGATACGGGCTGACCGACGAGGAGATCGCGCCGATCCTGCGGGCCTTTCAGAAGCGGCCGCAGGAGTGGATCGACTTCATGATGCGCTTCGAGCTCGGGCTCGAGAAGCCGGATCCGCGGCGGGCGCTGCGCAGCGCGCTGACGATCGGCGGCGCCTATGCCGTGGGCGGCCTGATTCCGCTGGCGCCGTACATCGTGCTCCGCGAGGCGTCGGCGGCCCTCCGGATCTCGGTTGCCGTGACGCTCGCCGCGCTCTTCGTCTTCGGGTTCGTGAAGGGACGCTTTACCGGCGCCCGCCCCTGGAAGAGCGCCGTCCAAACGGCGCTGATCGGCGGCGTGGCGGCCGCGGCGGCCTTCGCGATCGCCCGCGCCGTCGGCTAGCCGTGACGGGGCGGCGGCGCCGGCGGCCGGCCCTCGCGCCGCGCGCGGGGCGGAGGCTTCCGCGGGAGCTGGCGCCCGACCGCGTCGACCGTCTCGCGGCGGCGCTCCCGGGCGGTCTGGCCGATCCCGGTTTCGAGAGCCTGCTCGGTCGAATCGAGCAGAGCCCCGTCCACCGGGGGAACGCCGTCCGCGTCTTCTTCCAGGGAGCCGAAGCGTTCGCGGCGATGCTCGCGGACGTCGCCGCGGCCAGGTCCGAGATCCTGCTCGAGTCCTACATCCTGAGAGACGACGCGACGGGTCGGGAGTTTCAGCGCGCTCTCGCGGCGGCCGCGGCGCGGGGCGTGACGGTGCGCGTGCTCGCCGATGCTTTCGGGTCCCTCACGACGTCGGGGGAGTTCTGGCGAGCCCTGCGCGCGTCCGGCATCGAGGTGCGGCTCTTCCACGGGCTCGGCGTCCCGCTGCGCGCCCTGGCGTTTCGCGATCACCGCAAGATCCTCGTCGCCGACCGCCGCGCCGCCTACACGGGCGGGATGAACATCGGCGACGAGTACGGCTCCTCGCTCCTCCCGAGAGAGCGCGTTTTTCGAGACACGCACGCCCGCGTGGAGGGCGGGGCAGCGACCGAGATGGCGGCCGTCTTCCGGGAGGGATGGCGGCGGGCGCGCGGCACTGACTTCGTCCTCGAGCCCTTGGCGTGGACGGAGCGGCCGGGAGCCGGCGTCCTGGTGCTCGATTCCCGGCCGGGGCGGGGAGCGCGCGAGGTCTCGGCGGCGCTCGCCGCGATCGCGGGCGGCGCGCGCCGGCGGCTCTGGCTGACGACGGCCTACTTCGCGCCGCGGCCGCGCGTGATCGCGATCCTCGGCCGGGCGGCGGCCCGAGGGGTGGACGTGCGGCTCCTGCTGCCCGGGCGGACCGACGTGCCGCTGGTCCGCCATGCGGGCCACGGGTTCTTCGCGGGCCTCCTCGAGCGCGGCGTCCGGGTGTTCGAGTACGGGGCCGCGGTCCTCCACGCCAAGACGCTGGTCGCCGACGGCCTCGTGTCGGTCGTGGGCTCGAGCAACGTCGACTTCCGCTCCTTCGAGCGCAACGCCGAGTGCAACTTCGCGATTTTCGACGAGGCGGTCGCCGGGGCGATGGAGCAGCGGTTCGAGGAGGACCTGACGGCATCGGCCGAGATCCGCCTCGACGCGTGGAGCCGGCGGCCGTGGATCCATCGCGTCGGCGACGGGATCGCCCGGACGCTCGCGCCGCTGCTCTGACCGCGAGGCGGGCGGTCAGCGGCGCGCGGGCACGACGAGGACCGGGATCGGGGACCGGGCGAGGACCCGCTGCGCGACGCTCCCGAGAAAGAGCGAGGAAACCGCGCCCAGGCCGCGCTGACCCATGACGATGAGCGCATAGCCCTTGCGGGCTTCGCGACAGATCGCCAGCTCCGGAACTCCCGAGAGCACGAGGGGCCGCTCGCCGGACCGGACGAGGCGGGACAGGCGCCGGGCGTAGTGGTCCGCCAGCCGCGACGCGAGCTTGCCGGCCGGCTCGCGCAGAAGGTCCCCGCGCTCTTCGGCAACGGCGGCGCGGACGTGGGAAGAGGGGCGCACGTGCGCGATGGTCAGAACGGCGCCCGTGCAGGCGGCCAGGGCGCGAGCCTCCACGAGCGCTCGTCGGGACTTCGCGGAGAAATCGGTGGCGACCAGATACCGCGGACGGGCCATCGCGGGGAGACTAACATTCCCTGAAGGGGCGGTCGTGTCGCGCCCGGCTGACGTAGGATGCCGGCGTCGAACGGGGGAGGCCATGAAGTTCTTCGCCGGAATGCTCTTCGGCGTGGCCGTGCTCGCGGTCGGAGCCGGGGTGTTCGTCGCGGCCGGGCTGTTCAACCCGGCCGCGAGCGTGCCGCCGAGCGCTCTCGAGACCCGGGCGGCTCGTTTCGCGCTCAACCGGTCGCTCGCCCGCCGCGCGCCGCGCGCGTCCAACCCGCTGCCGGCGAGCGCCGAAGTGCTCGACGAGGGGCGGCGCCACTACAAGGAGATGTGCGTGACGTGCCATGGCGCGCCCGGCGTCGACGCGTCGGAAGCCGGCGAAGGCCTGAATCCTCCGGCGCCGGATCTCACCCTCGGCCGCGTTCAGGGGCGGACCGACGGCGAACTCTTCTGGATCCTCCAGAACGGCATCCGCCTGACGGGGATGCCCGCGTTCGGACCGACGCACAAGGACCGCCAGATCTGGGCGATCGTGGCCTTCGTGCGCCACCTTCCCGCGATGACGCCCGAGGAACAGAAGGCGATGAAGGCGGAAGGCGGCTCAGGCGACTGAGCCGGCCTCGAGACCCGACCGGACGACGTCGCCGACGGAAATCCCGCCCCGGTAGTTGCCGAGAAACCGCAGTCCCGGAAAACGGCGCTCGGCGCTCCCGAGGACGGCGAGGCGTTCCGCGTGGCCGCTCTCGTACTGCGGGATCGCCCGCTCCCAGCGCGTGAGCTGGACGAGGCGGGGCTCGCCCCGCACGAGCCCCTCGGCCCGAAGATCGCGGGCGGCGGCCTCGGCGAGGTCCGCGTCCGAGAGGGCCAGCGCGTCCGGATCGCGCCGGCCGCCGAGGAAGACCGTCAGCAGGGCATGACCGGCGGGAGCCCGTCCGGCAAAGAGGCTCGAGCTCCAGACGGCGCCGAGGATCCGGCGCGCCGGGTCCGGGCACACGAGGTGCCCGAATCCCGAGAGCGGGCGCGGCAGCGCCGAGTCCGGCCAGGAAAGATGCAGCACGGCCAGCGGCGGATGAGGCACCGACGCGAGGGCCTTCGCGCCGTCGGGCGCAAACGATTCGACCAGCCGGGCGGCCACGGGCGCTGGCGCCGCCAGCAGAATGCGATCCGCGTCGAGGTCGCCGCCCGCGGCGTGGACGGTCCACCCGCCACCGGGCCGCGGCGAGACCGCGCGGACGTCGGCCGAGGGTCGAAACGCCGGGCCGAGGCGCGCGGCGAGCGCCTTCGGCAGGGTCTCGAGCCCGGCGCGGAACGAAAGCAGGCCGCGCGGCGGAGCCGGGGAGCCCGACGTCTTTCGCGCGCGCCGCCCGGCGAGCGCGCCGCGGAACAGGCTTCCGTGCTCGCGCTCCCAGCGCACGAGCGTCGGCAACGCCGCAGCGGCCGACAGCCGCGACGCGCTGCCCGCGAAGATTCCGGCGACGAAGGGCTCGACCAGGCGGTCGGCGACCTCTGGGCCGAGACGGCGGGCCATGAAATCGCGAACGCTCTCCTCGGGGCTTCCGCCGGCGCGGCGGAAGGGCTCGGTCAGCAGGCGCCGCTTGCCGCGGCCGCTCAAGAGTCTCGACCGGACCAGCCCGCCGGGAGACATCGGCAGCGGGTGGAGCACGCCCCCGAAGTCGACGTAGCGCGGCGCGCGGGGGTCGGCGAAGATCGCCTCGCCCGCGAGGCCGAGCTCTTCGACGAGGGTCCACAGCTCGGGCGTGGGCCGGACGGTGTTGGGGCCGAGCTCGAGCAGGTACCCTTCGCGCGCCACGCTGCGCACGACCCCGCCCGGGCGCGGGGAGGCCTCGAGGAGGAGGGCCTCGCGGCCGGCGCGCGCCAGCGCCCACGCCGCGGAAAGGCCCGAAAGGCCGGCGCCGACGACGACGGTGCGCGCGCTCAAGGCCGCCAGAAGGCGTCGGCCGAGGACAGGATCTCGGCCAGGGCGCGGAGGAAGGTCGGCCGGTCGTTCAGGCCCGGCGTCCGGCGGAAGTGCTCGATGCCCGCCGCGCGCGCCTGCGCGGCGAAGAGCTGGTCGATTTCCTGGAGCGTCTCGACGTGGTCCGTGACGAAGGCGATCGGCACGACGAGGACCTGCCGGCGGCCGCGCCGGCCGAGGTCGGCGAGGACCTCGGAGGTCGGCGGCCCGAGCCACTCGACCGGGCCGAGCTTGGACTGGTACGCGAGCGTCGAAGGCCCCGTCCAACCGAGGCGCGCGAGGATCGCCCGCATGCTCGCCTCGACTTCCGTGGCGTAAGGGTCGCCCTCGCGGGTGACGAGCTTCTTCGGGATCGAGTGCGCCGAAAACACGATCTCGACGGCCTCGGGCCTCGAATCCGGGAACCGCGCGAGCTCCTCGCGGATCCCCTCGGCGTGGGCTTCGACGAAGAGCGGATGCGTCGGAAACGAGCCGAGCTCTTCGAGCGTCGCCCCCGGAGCGAAACGGCGGACGGCGGCGCGGCTCCTCTCGAGGGAGCCCTTCGTCGTCGTCAGCGAGTACTGGGGATAGAGCGGCAGCGCCAGGAAACGGCGGACGCCGGCGTCGGCGAGGCCGCGCACCACGTCCTCGACGAGCGGCGCGGAGCAGGTCATCGCCGCGCGGACCCGGGCGGACCGGCCGGAGGCGGCGAGGAGCCTCTCGGTGCCGGCGGCCTGCTCTTCCGTCAGCCGGCGAATGGGCGAGCCGCCCCCGATCGAGGCGTAAAGGGCGCGGGATGCCTTCTTTCGTCCGAGCGCGATCGCCGCCGCGATGCCTTTGCGCAGGAGCGCGGGGCGGACGCGGATGACGTCGGGGTCCGAGAAGAGGCGGTAGAGGAAGCCGGGGACGTCGTCGAGGGTCTCGGGGCCGCCGAGCTGGAGAAAGAGGACCGCGCGCTCCGCCATCCGCTAAAGGGTCCTCGAGAAGACCGGCTTGTCCGACGGCGCGTCGAGATAGGCGTCGAAGGGCATCGCGAGATTGCGCAGGAACACCCGGCCGAGCGCCGTCGCGCGGACTTCGGCGGGCGTGAGTTCGACGAGGCCGTCGGCGACGCAGGGCTCGAGGCGGGCGAGCGCGGCGGCGAACGTCGCGTCGAAGTCGACGCCGAACCGCTCCTCGATCTCCCGCTTGACGACGACGCCGTGGCAGAGCAGGTTGCCGATGACGGTCCGACGGAGCTCGTCGTCGGCCGTGAGCCGCGCGCCGCGAAACGGCGCGGCGCCGGAGGCCGCCACGGACGCCGAGTACGCGGGAAGCTCGCGGCGGTTCTGGACGTAGTGCGCGCCGATCGAGCCGATGGCGCTCATGCCGAAGCCGATCAGGTCGGTGCCGGCCTTGGTCGTGTAGCCCTGGAAGTTGCGGTGAAGCGTGCGCTCGCGCCGCGCTCGGGCGAGCTCGTCGTCGGGCCGGGCGAAGTGGTCCATGCCGATGTACTCGTAGCCCGCGTCCGAGAAGCGGCGCAGCGCGGTGCGGAAGATCCCGAATTTCGTCGCCTCGTCGGGCAGGTGCGGCGCGAGGACGTTCTGGTGCTTCTTCATCCACGGGACGTTGGCGTAGGAGTAGACGGCGAGGCGGTCGGGCGCAATCTCGAGCACGCGGTCGATCGTGGCCGAGAAGCTGCCGGGGGTCTGGTACGGGAGCCCGAAGATGAGATCCATGTTGATGCTGGTGAACCCGAGAGCCCGGGCTTCCTCGACCAGCGCCCGGGTGGCCGGATACGGCTGCAGGCGATTGATCGCTTCCTGGACGCGCGGGTCGAAGTCCTGGACCCCCATGCTCAGGCGGTTGAACCCCAGCCGCCCGAACGCCTCCAGGTGCGCGCGCGTGGTCACGCGCGGGTCGACCTCGACGCCGATCTCGGCGTCGGGCGAGATCCGGAAGCGTTCGCGGATGCGCTCCCCGAGCCGTTCGAGGAGGTCCGGCGGGAAGTAGGTGGGCGTCCCGCCGCCCCAGTGGAGCTGGACGACCGGCCGCTCCCGCCCGATGCGCGCCGCCACCCAGTCGATCTCGCGGGTGAGGACGTCGAAGTACGGGTGCTCGGGCCCGTGGTGGCTCCCGGTGATGACCACCGTGCAGCCGCAGAAGTAGCAGAGCCGCTCGCAGAAGGGGAGATGGAAGTACAGGGACAGCGGCGCGGGGTCGGGGGCCGCGGAGCTCTCGTCGAGGATCGCGGCGTACTCGGCCGGACCGTACGTCTCCTTCCACACCGGGGCGGTCGGATAGGACGTGTAGCGGGGGCCCTGGACGTTGTAGCGACGCAAAAGCTCGAGCGACGCGTCGGCGGGTCGCATGACGCTAGACCACCGCCTCCCGGGCCCGCGCGGGGTGCTCGAGCGGGGTCCGCGCCGTCTCGAAGAACGCTTCGACGCAGTCCAGTCGCGCGCTCGGCAGCACGCCGTGGCCGAGGTTGACGACGTGCGCCTGGCCGCCGGTCTCACGGATCATGGCGTGGGTGCGTCGCCGGACGTCGTCGGGAGCGCCCCCGAGCGCGGCGGGGTCGAGATTGCCCTGGACCGCTTTCCCGGGAACTCGCCGGCGCACCTCGCCGAGCGACAGGCGCCAGTCGACCGAGAGCACGTCGGCCCCGGAAGCGGCCATGAGCTCGAGCAGGTGAGACGAGCCGTTGACGTAGAGGACGACGGGCTCGTCCTGCCGCCGGATGCCGGCGATCGCGCGCGTGACGGCCGGGAGCGCCCACTCACGGTAGTCCTGGGCCGAGAGCTCGCCGGCCCACGTGTCGAAGAGCTGTACGGCCCGGGCGCCCGACGCGATCTGGAACGACAGCACGTCGGCCGCCACGTCGGCGAGGAGGTCGAGGAGCCGGCGCAGCGTTCCGGGGTCGCGCGCGGCCAGCTCCTTGACGGCGGTGAAGTGGCGCGAGCCTCCGCCCTCGACGAGGTAGGAGGCGAGCGTCCAGGGCGCGCCGCAGAAGCCGAGGACGGCGGCGCTCTCGCCGACTTCGCGCGCGAGGCGGCGAAGGATCTCGCCCGTGAAGCCGATGCGCTCGGCCGGATCGAACCGCGAGAGCCGCGCGGCATCGCTCGCCGAGCGAACCGGCTCGGGCAGCTCGGGGCCGCCGTCGCCGAAGGCCACGCGGACGCCCATCGCCTCGACCGGGATCAGGATGTCGGAGAAGAAGATCACCCCGTCGGGCCCGAAGCGGCGAAAGGGCTGGAGCGAGACCTCCGCGGCGAGATCGACCGAACGGCAGAGCTCGAGAAACGAGACCTTCTCGCGCACCGCCCGGTACTCGGGCAGGTAGCGGCCCGCCTGCCGCATCATCCAGACGGGAGGGCGGTCGACGGGTTTGCCCGCGCACGCCGCGAGAAACCGGGCGGCGGACGAGCCGGGCGCCGGGGTCATGCCAGGAGCTGGCGCAGGACGAAGGGCAGGATGCCGCCGTGGCGGTAGTAGTCGGCTTCGATCGGCGTGTCGATCCGGACCTTCAGCGAAACACGGGTCGCGCCGCCGTCCGCGCGCCGGATGACGAGCGGCGTCTCCTGCCGCGGCGCGAGACCTCCGGACAGCCCCTCGAGCTCGAAGGTCTCGGTTCCGTCGAGGCCGAGCGACGCCGCGCTGGTGCCCTCGGGAAACTGCAGTGGCAGGACGCCCATGCCGACGAGGTTCGAGCGGTGGATCCGCTCGTAGCTCTGCGCCACGACGGCGCGGACCCCGAGCAGGCGCGTTCCCTTCGCGGCCCAGTCCCGCGACGAACCTGTGCCGTACTCCTGGCCCGCGAAGATGATCAGGGGCACGCGCTCGGCCTGATACCGCAGGGCCGCGTCGTAAATCGTCATCGGCGCGCCGTCCGGCTGGTGGCAGGTCACCCCGCCTTCGACGCCGGGCACCATCAGGTTCTTGATGCGGACGTTGGCGAACGTGCCCCGCGTCATCACGCGGTCGTTGCCGCGGCGCGACCCGTAGCTGTTGAAGTCGACGGGGGCGACGCCGAGCGACTGGAGGTAGACGCCCGCGGGCGACGAGGCCTTGATCGCCCCGGCGGGGCTGATGTGGTCCGTCGTGACGGAGTCCCCGAAGATCGCCAGGGCCCGGGCGCCGCGGATGTCGGTCAACGGCGCGGGTTCGCGGGAGAAGCCCTCGAAGAAGGGCGGCTCCTGGATGTAGGTCGACGCGGGGTCCCACGCGTAGACGGTGCCCGAGGCGGCCGGGATTTCCCGCCACAGCGGGTTGGCCGCGGCGAGGTCGGCGTAGAGGCGTTTGTAGGTCGCGGCGTCGACCGAGGCGAGGAGCGCCTGCTGGACCTCGGCGGTCGAGGGCCACACGTCGCGCAGGTACACGGGCTTGCCGTCGCGGCCGGTACCGAGCGGCTCGGCCGTCATGTCGATGTCGGCGCGCCCCGCGAGCGCGAAAGCGACCACGAGCGGGGGACTCATCAGGAAGTTCGCCTTGATGTTCTGGTGGATCCGCGCCTCGAAATTCCGGTTGCCGGAGAGGACCGCGGCCGTGACGAGGTCGTTCTGCGTCACGACCTGTTCGATGCCCGCGTCGAGCGGACCCGAGTTGCCGATGCAGGTCGTGCAGCCGTAGCCGACGAGGTGGAAGCCGAGCCGGTCGAGGTAGCGCTGGAGGCCGGTGCGGGCGAGGTACTCGGTGACGACGCGCGAGCCCGGGGCGAGCGAGGCCTTCACGCGCGGCGAGACGAAGAGCCCGCGCTCGACGGCCTTCTTCGCGACGAGACCCGCGGCGAGCATGACGCTCGGATTCGAGGTGTTCGTGCACGAGGTGATCGCCGCGATCAGGACGTCGCCGTGGCCCACGTCGACGCGGGTGGCCGACGCCGGGCCCGGCGGGTCGGCGTCCGGCGTCGGGTGGTTGTTGGCCATTTCGCTCTCGGTCCACGCGCTCGTGTTGTGCGCGCGCGAGGCGGCCGCGCTGACGGGCGCCTGGCTGCCGCCGCCCGGAACGGGCCGGCCGAGGGTCGCCGGGAAGCGCGTCGACAGCGCGCCGGCGTCCTTGCCGTAGCCGTTTTCGGAGACCGGTTTGCCGAAGAGGTCCCGGAAGCGCGCCTTGAGCTCGGGCAGCGGGATCCGGTCCTGCGGGCGCTTCGGGCCCGAGACGCTCGGCCGGACCGAGCCGAGGTCGAGCTCCAGCGTCTGACTGTAATCGCAGTCGCCGGGGCGGGGGACGCCGAAGAGTCCCTGCGCGACCCAGTAGTTTCGAAACGTCTCGACGTGCTCGCGGGTCCGGCCCGTCGAAAGCAGGTAGCGGCACGTCTCTTCGTCGACGGGAAAGAACCCCATCGTGGCGCCGTACTCGGGCGCCATGTTCGCGACCGTCGCGCGGTCGGTGACCGGCAGCGACGCGGCTCCCTCGCCGAAGAACTCGACGAACTTGCCGACCACCCTCGCCTTGCGGAGCATTTCCGTCACGGCGAGCACCAGGTCCGTCGCCGTGACGCCCTCGGCGAGGCGGCCGGTCAGGTGCACGCCGACGACGTCGGGCGTGAGGAAGTAAACGGGCTGGCCGAGCATGCCCGCCTCCGCCTCGATGCCGCCGACGCCCCAGCCGACGATCCCGAGCCCGTTGATCATCGTGGTGTGCGAGTCGGTGCCGACGAGCGAGTCGGGATAGTAGACGCCGTCCTTCGAGAGCACGCCCTGCGCGAGGTACTCGAGGTTGACCTGGTGGACGATGCCGATGCCCGGCGGCACGACCTCGAAGCCGCGGAAGGCCTGCATGCCCCACTTCAGGAACTCGTAGCGGGCGCGGTTACGCTCGAACTCGATGCGCATGTTGACGTCGAGCGCGTCGGGGCGAGACCACTCGTCGACCTGGATGGAGTGGTCGACCACGAGCGCGACCGGAACCAGCGGCTCGATGACCTTCGGGTCGCGGCCGACCCGGGCGACCGCCGAGCGCATCGCGGCGAGGTCCACGAGCAGGGGCACCCCGGTGAAGTCCTGGAGAACGATGCGCGCCACGACGAAGGGCACTTCGGCGGTGCGTTCCGCCGAGGGCTTCCAGGCCGCGAGGGCGCGAACGTCGTCCTCCTTGACGCGCTTGCCGTCGCAGTTGCGGGCGAGCGACTCGAGCACGACGCGGATCGAGACCGGAAGACGGCCGACGGCGCCGAACCCCTCCCGTTCGAGGCGCGGGAGCGAGACCAGCTGCCCCGAACCGCCCGAGCCGAGCGGGAAGGCTTGTCGCAGGCGGTCGAGAACGCTCATCGCCGCTATCGTATTACGGCCGGCGCGTCCTGCTAACATGCCTCGACGGATGAGCGCTCACGGGCTCGGATGGCTCGCCGTCGCGTGCTACGTCGGCGCGGAGATCGTGGCGATCGCTTCGCTGGTGACGCCGCGCCCGCGTCTGGCGTGGCTGACGCCCCTGCTCGTCGGCGCCGGCCTCGCGCTGCAGTTCCGCGACCTGCTCGGACGCGCGCGGGCGCTCGACTCGGTGCCGTACCGGACCCTCGGCGGATCGGTGTCCCTTTTCGGATGGATGCTGGGGATCGCGTTTCTCGTGCTTCTCCTGCGCCATCGCGAACGGGCGATCGGGCCGTTCCTGATTCCGTTCGTCGTCGTCACGACGGCGGTCGGACTCCTGCTGCCCGACGCCGGCACGGCGCCGGCGGCCGACGCCGCGACCCACGGCGCGCTCTTCGCTCTGCACGTGACCCTCGGGATCCTGGCGTACGCCGCGTTCACGTTCTCCTTCGTCCTTTCGGTGCTGTACCTGATCCAGGACCGGCAGCTGCGCCGGCGCCGGACGGGAATTCTCTTCGCGCGGCTGCCGGCGCTCGAGGTCATCGGGCGCATGAACCGGACGAGCGTCACGATCGGCCTCGCGACCCTGGCCGCGTCGCTCGGAATCGGGCTCTATCGCGCCGAGATCTTCTGGCAGAGCCTGGCCGATCCGAAGATCGCGTGGGCCCTGATCACGGCGCTCGTTTACGGATTCCTGCTCTGGATGGAGCGCCGCGGGTGGGAAGGCCCGCGGGTGGCGGTCCTCTCGATCGTCGGCTTCGGCGTCGTGATGTTCTCGTACACGGTCGTCAACGTGTACCTGACCACGGCGCACCGGTTCCGATGAGCGCCGCCGGCGACGCGCGGCTGCTCCTGCTCGGCTGGAACTTCCGGACGGCGGCGCTGTCGGTGCGCGAGCGGGTCGCCTTCTCGAGCGACGAGATTCCCGAGGCCCTGCGGCGCATCCGCGACGAGGGCCTCGTGACCGAGGGCGTGATCGTCTCGACGTGCAACCGCAGCGAGATCTACGGCGTCACGGAGCGAAGCGGCGCGAGCGAGACCCTCACCCGGGTGATCTCGGAGTGGCGGGGCCTCGACGTTCGGGAGGCGGCCGCGGGCAGTTTTACGCGGGAAGGTGCCGAGGCGGCGCGCCACCTCTTCCGCGTCGCGGCCGGGCTCGACTCGCTCGCCCTGGGCGAAAGCGAGGTCCTCGGCCAGGTGAGGACGGCGCTGCGCGTGGCGCGCGAGGCGGGCGCCACCCGGTCCGTGCTCCACCGGATGTTCGAGAGCGCGGTCGCCGCCGGCAAGCGGGTGCGCACGGAGACCGAGATTTCCCGGCACCCGCTCTCGGTGCCGTCGATCGGGTTCGAGCTCGCGACGAAGATCTTCGGCGACATGAGCGAGCGCACGATCCTCGTCCTCGGCGCGGGGGAAACGGGAGCGCTCTTTGCCGAGCAGGCCGCCGGTGCCGGCGTGGGCGACGTCCGAGTCGCCAACCGCTCCATCGACCGTGCCGAAGCGCTCGCCGCGCGGATCCGGGGACGCGTCGTCCCGTGGGAGGCCCGGAAGCGGGCGCTTCCCGACGCGGACGTCGTCGTCGGCACGACCGCCAGTCCCGAGCCGGTCCTCTCACGCGACGACGTCGACGCGGCGATGCGCGAGCGTCGCGGCCGGCCGATGTTCTTCCTGGACCTCGCCATGCCGCGCGACTTCGAGCCGGGCGTGGGCGAGCTCTACAACGTCTACGCGTACGGGCTCGACGACCTGCGCGAGGTCGCGGAGGAGAACCGGCGCCGCCGGAGCCGCGAGGTGCCGCGGGCCGAGACGATCCTCGAGGAGGATCTCGCGCGATTCCTGACCTGGTTCGGCAACCTCGCCGTCGTCCCCACGCTGACCGGCCTGCAGGCGCGCCTGGCGGCGCTGCGCGACGCGGAGCTGGCGCGCCTGCCCGAGGCCGAACGGGACCGCTACAGGTCGTTCGCCGACGCCATCGCGTCCAAGCTCCTGCACGAGCCCATGCGGCGCCTCAAGGCCGAACCGGACGCCTCGCGCAAGCTCGACCGCGTCGAGGCGGTCCGGCACCTCTTCGACCTCGACCAGGAATGAGACTGAAGCTCGGTGCCCGCGGCAGCGCGCTCTCGCTCGCGCAGGCCACGGCGATTCAACGGGCGCTCGGCGGGGAGGCCGCGGTCGAGCTCGTCACGGTCCGAACCACCGGCGACCGTCTCTCGGCCGAAGGGGCGCCGATCGGGTGGAAGGGCGACTTCACGCGAGAACTCGACGAGGCTCTGCTGTCGGGCCGCGTCGACCTGGCGGTTCACAGCCTGAAGGACGTGCCCTCGGAGCTGCCCGACGGCCTGGTTCTGGCCGCCGTTCCGCCGCGCGAGGACCCGCGCGACGCCCTCCTCTCCCGGGGGCGCCTCGCGTTTTTGGAGCTTCCCCGCGGCGCGCGCGTCGGGACGTCGAGTCCGC
>Ga0335070_10002833_pt1 | contig 20140 bp, 17 predicted proteins | sample Lox_Sample_13_FD_206722 | JGI IMG/M metagenome (GOLD analysis project Ga0335070, IMG submission 206722) | Soil microbial communities from Loxahatchee National Wildlife Refuge, Florida, United States - Lox_Sample_1.3 | ecosystem: Environmental > Terrestrial > Soil > Wetlands | place: USA... | reverse complement strand
TGGCATGAGCGGCGGGGTGGCCTACGTGCTGGACGAGGACCAGCTGTTCGATACGAAGTGCAACCTGGAAATGGTGGACGTGGAGCCGGTGACGAGCATGAAGGACCGCACCGAGCTGCGCCAGCTCGTGGAGCGCCACGTGATGTACACGCGCAGCGAGCACGCCACGCAGATCCTGCGGGACTGGAGCGAGATGCTTCCCTGGTTCGTGAAAGTGATGCCCATCGATTACAGGAAGGCGCTGGAGCGCATGGCGGAGGAGGAGTCCAGGGAGACGGAGAGCGTGCGGGTGACCGAGGAGGTCTACCGCTGATGGGGCACCCTTCCGGCTTTCTCAAGTTCGAACGCAAGGCGGGACACTATCTCCCGGCCGAAGAACGCCTGAAGAACTGGCGGGAGTTCACCGAGACCCTCCCCGAGGAGGAGCTGAAGACACAGGGGGCGCGCTGCATGGACTGCGGCATCCCCTTCTGCCACTCCACCGGGTGCCCCGTGTACAACCTCATCCCCGAGTGGAACGACCAGGTCTACCACGGGGACTGGAAAGAGGCGCTCGTGCGCCTCGAAATGACGAACAACCTTCCCGAGATGACGGGGCGCATCTGCCCCGCGCCGTGTGAGGCCTCCTGCACGCTGTCCATCAATCAGAGCCCGGTCACCATCAAGCAGCTCGAGCTGGCCATCGTGGAGCGCGGTTTCTCCGAGGGCTGGGTCGTTCCCCAGCCTCCGCGCACCCTCACTGGCAAGCGCGTGGCGGTGGTGGGGAGCGGCCCGGCAGGGCTCGCTGCCTCCCAGCAGCTGCGCCGTGCCGGCCACGAGGTCACGCTGTTCGAGCGATCCCCGAAGATCGGCGGGCTCCTCCGTTACGGCATCCCTGACTTCAAGCTGGAGAAGCATGTCATTGACCGCCGCATGCGCCAGATGGAGGCGGAAGGGGTGCGCTTCGAGACCGGCGTCGCCATCGGGGAGGACATCTCCGCGCGCTACCTGCGCGGCAACTTCGACGTCGTCCTCCTGACCCTGGGCGCGGGACACGCGCGGGACTTGGAGGTTCCGGGCCGCGACCTTGACGGGGTACACTTCGCCATGGACTACCTCACGCGTTCCAACATGCTGCTCTCCGGCGACATCACCGAGGACAAGGTCATCTCCGCGCGGGACAAGGTGACGCTCGTCATCGGCGGCGGGGACACCGGCTCGGACTGCGTGGGCACCTCCACGCGCATGAGGGCCCGAAAGGTGCTGCAGTACGAGATCATGCCCAAGCCACCCGTGTGGAACGAGGCGTGGAACCCGAGCTGGCCCGCGTGGCCGAACATCCTGCGGACCTCCAGCTCCCAGGAGGAAGGCTGTGACCGGGACTGGTCCATCACGACGAAGCGCTTTGCCGGCGTGAACGGCCGGCTCACCGAGGGGCACTTCGCGCGCGTGGAGTGGAACAAGGGCAATAATGGCAGCTTCGCCATGAAGGAGATCCCCGGCAGCGAGTTCTCCCTGAAGCTCGACCTCGTGATCCTGGCCATGGGCTTCGTGCACGTGCGCCACGAGAAGCTCATGGAAGAGCTTGGCGTGGAGTACGATCCGCGCGGCAATATCCGCTGCGGCCCGGACTACCAGACCTCCGCCCCCGGCGTGTTCGCCGCGGGGGATGCGAACACCGGAGCATCTCTCGTTGTTCGGGCGATCTTCCACGGCCGGCAGGCAGCAGCCGCCATCGACAAGTACTTGAAAGGGCAATGAAGGCCGTCCAGGTCTCCCGCTTCGGCGGCCCCGAGGTCCTCCGCGTCGTCGATCTTCCGTCTCCTTCGCTTTCTCCTGACGCCGTTCGGATCCGCGTTGCGGCGGCCGGCGTCAACTTCGCCGACATCCAGATGCGCATGGGGCTCTACCCCGAGGCGCCGCCGGTTCCCTTCGTGCCGGGCTACGAGATAGCGGGCACCATCACAGAAGCTGGCCCGGCCGTCATCTCCCTGAAGCCCGGGAACCGCGTGCTGTCGCTGTGCCGGTTCGGCGGGTACGCCACGGAGGTCGTGCTCCCCGCCGCGTTCGTGCGGAAGATTCCGGCAGGTCTCACCGACGTGGAGGCCGCGGCGGTGCCCGTTGCTTTCACCACGGCGTGGATATTGCTCATGGACATGGCACGGGTGCGGCCGGGGGACCGTGTCCTGGTTCCCGGCGCTGCCGGCGGCGTGGGAACGGCCGCGGTCCAGATGGCCCACGGAGCCGGTGCCGACGTGGTCGGCCTCGTCGGGTCATCGGCCAAGAAAGAGCTTGTCCTCTCTCTCGGCGCGCGGGAGGTCTTCACCTACGCAGAGTGGAGCTCCACACTGCGTCCGGCTTCTTTCGACATCATCCTCGAGCCGCGGGGCGGCAGGGACGCAAGAAGATCCCTGGCTTTCCTGGCGCCTGCGGGCAGAATGGTCTGCTACGGGGTCTCTTCGTTCGTCAGGGGGTTTCGAAGGTCGATCCCGCGCGCGGCTCTGAGCCTCCTCGGCATGCCGATTTTCACGCCCATCGGGCTCGCCATGGCGAACCGCGGGGTTTTCGGCTTGAACATTCTCAAGTACTTCGACGCCGGGACGGGCATTCTCCAGCTGGGAACGGCTCTGGATGGAGCCATAAAAGGCTTCGAAAAAGGGCGTTACCGAGCAATTGTGGGCAAAACATGGGGCCTTGAAGAGGCGGGAGAGGCCCACAGGCGCCTTCAGAGCCGGGAGGGGACAGGAAAACAGATTCTTCTCGAATAAAGTTAAAATAATGTATTGACAATTAAATAATTTAATTCTATCTTCCCATCCGGATAGTGAAAAGGAAGGAGAAGTAAACTTCTTCTTCAAGAAAGGCTGTCCAGGTGGAAAGATGCCAGGAAACAAGATTGATGCGAATATCCGCTGCCCCTCGTGCAACGGCCAGCTCTATCCCCGGGTCCTCGTGTGCGACTCGTGCGGCCTGAAAGTGGAGGGGGAGTTCGTCCTGAACGAGTTCGACTCTCTCAGCCCTGACGAGCTGCATTTCCTCCGCGTGTTCATCCACTGCGAGGGGCGCATCAGGGACATGGAGGCCGCCCTTGGGGTGAGCTATCCCACGGTGAAGGGGCTGCTCGCATCCATCAAGGAGAAGCTTTCGAGGCTCAGCCCGCGGTTTGCGGCCTCGGCGCCCCGCGCGGCTTCGGACAGCGCCGGTGCCCGAGAGGCGACGCCGGAGGAGGTCCTGGATCAGCTGGAAAGCGGAACAATCAGTCATGAAGAGGCAGTGCGGCGCATCCGCTCTGCCCGGAAAGGGAAGAAGACATGAGTGACTCAGGCGAGGAGAGGATCCGCGCGATGCAGGAGAAAGGCACGATCTCGAAGGAGCAGGCGGACGAGCTGATTGCCGCGCTCCGCGAGGAGCCCGAAGAGGACCGCGAGAGCAGCGAAGAACCCGACGCTGACCGCGAAGCCCGCCGTCATGCCGGCAGCGGCGACGAAGAGTTCCGCCGGCGCCGCAGGCGCCGCTGGGGTGAGGAGTGGTGGTCCGAGAACAGCGGCTGGGATCCTGACACCGGCGGCTCTGAGTACCGCTATCGCTTCCACATGGACCCCACGTGGTGGAGCGGCTCCAACGCGCAGAACTTCTCCCGCGTTGAGCAGCCCGAGGGGAGCGATTTCGAGTTTCGGAACAACCGCGTGACCTTCGGCAAGATCCGGGGCCTGCGCCTCGTGCGGTCGAAGGTCAACGACAACTCGTTTTCCGCCTCCTCGATCCATGACCTGCGCCTCACGGACAGCGTGATGGAAGGCAACTCGTCAGCCGGTGCGTCCCTCCATGACCTGGTCATGGAGAACGGCGAAATGAAGGGCAATTCTCTTGCCGGCACGAAAGCCCACGACCTCGTCATCCGGGGCGGTTCCGCGCTCAAAGGCACGGACCTGTCGGGCTCGAACATCTCGTCGCTGTCGCTTGACCAGGGAAGCACCATCGAGAACTCGCACCTCTCCGGCGCCGTCATTCACAGCGTGACGCTGTCCGCCGGATCGCACCTGAAGGGCGCGCGGCTCAGCGGCTCGAAGTTCGCCGACTTCTCCCTGCGGTCGACCAGGCTGGAGGACACCGAGATCTCGGGAAGCGTTCTGCACAAGGTGGACGCGCGGGAAAGCGAGATTTCCGGCTCGGCGTTTCGGGGCATCCGGATGAAGGACTGTCAGCTCAACGGGGCGAAGCTGGAGAAGACCACGCTCAACGCCGTCGGGTTCGACGACCTTCGCGTGGAGAACTCCGTCCTGAAAAACGTGGAGTTCCGAGCCGACTCTGACCGGCTGCGGAGGCAGGCGCAGGACCTGTCGATCATCGACACGGAGCTGGAGAACGTCAGCTTCGTGAACTGCAGCTTCCACGATACGACGATCCGGGGAATCAAAGCCTCCAACCTGCGCATAGAATCCCGGAACCTCTCTGATATCACAATCGACTCTCTGCAGAAGCTGGAAGAGCTGGCGGGAAAGAAGCGCTGATGTAAGCCGCGAGGCGCTTTGAAAGGAAAAGGCATGCCTGACGTGATGTTTATTCTGAATTAAGAAAATTAAGGTTTCCGCTTCTGTTTGCTTGAAATTATTCCCTCGGGGAAAGGAGACAGGATATGGACATTATCAGCATTCAGGGTCTTCGAAAGAGTTACCGCTCACGGAAGGGAAAGAATGGCCGCGAAACCGTGGATGCCGTGAAGGGCATCGACCTATCCGTGCACAAAGGCGAGATCTTCGGGTTCCTCGGTCCCAACGGGGCCGGCAAGAGCACGACCCTGAAGATGCTCTCCACGCTCCTGGCGCCGGACGGCGGCAAAGCGGCCATCGTGGGCTTCGACCTGCGCGCCCAGCCCGCCCTGGTCAGGCGGCAGATCGGTTACGTGAGCCAGGCGGGCGGCGCGGATCGGACCGCGACCGGCCGGGAGGACCTGATGCTCCAGGCCCGGCTGTTCGGTCTCCCTCCCGCAACGGCGCGTGCCCGCGCCGGGGAGCTGATCGACGCCCTTGGATTGGGAACCTTCGTGGACAGGTTCTCCCGCACCTATTCCGGCGGCCAGCGGCGCAAGCTGGATATCGCCCTCGGGATGGTGCATCGACCCGCCGTTCTCTTTCTCGACGAGCCGACCACGGGCCTGGATCCGGTGAGCCGCGCGCAGCTGTGGGGACAGATCAGGGCCCTCCGCGGCCAGGGAACTACCGTGTTCCTGACCACGCACTACATGGACGAGGCAGACGTCCTGTGCGACCGGCTGGCCATCATCGACAAGGGAGTCATCGCTGCGGAGGGAACGCCCGCGGACCTGAAGCGGCGCATCTCCGGTGACATCGTGTCCCTCACGGTGAACCACGCCGAGAACGCCGCCGAGGTCTCCCGGGAAGCGCTGGGCGAGCTGGACCTTGTGCGCGAGATGAGAGTGGAAGGACCGACCCTCAAGCTCGTCGTCGCGCACGGCGGTGAGGCTCTGCCGGTCATCCTTCGCCTGCTCTCCGGCCGGGGGGTCGGCGTTGCCGATATCTCGCTCTCCCGACCGTCGCTGGATGACGTGTTTCTCCGCATGACCGGGCACTCCCTGAAGGAGTCCGACGTCCGGGCGCTTTCCCGCGCCTCCAACCCGAGAGGAGCTTTGACATGAGATTCTTTACGGAGTTCCGACTTCTCCTGGCCCGCAGCATCCGCGGGTCCCTTCGCAATCCTGTGTGGCTTTTCATCGGGCTTTTCCAGCCAGCGCTCTATCTTCTCCTGTTCGCGCCCCTGCTGGGGAGCCTTGGCAACGTGCCGGGCTTTCCTCCCGGGGGAGCTTACACGGTGTTCACGCCCGGCCTTCTCGTGATGGTGGCGCTGTTCGGGACAGCCTACGCCGGCTTCGGGCTGGTGGATCACATCCGCTCGGGCATCGTGGAAAGGCTCCTCGTGACCCCGGCAAGCAGGCTTGCGATCCTGCTCGGGTACGTGACGCGGGACGTCATCGTGCTCCTGGCCCAGTCGGGCATCCTCATCGCGATCGCCCTGCCGATGGGCCTGTCGGTGAACCTCCCCGGGCTCCTTGTCACGTTCGCCATGATGGTGCTTACCGGCACCCTGATGGCTTCCTGCTCCTACGCGCTGGCCCTGATCCTGAAGCGGGAGGATTCCCTGGCGTCGGTCCTCAATACGGTGGCAACTCCGCTTCTTCTCCTCTCCGGGATCACGCTGCCCCTCACGCTGGCGCCGAAGATCATCCAGGCCATAGCGTCGGTCAATCCAATCGCCTACGAGGTGACCGCTTCCCGTTCCCTGTTCCTGGGCAACTTCTCCGACTCCGCGATCATCGTCGGCGTCGTGTTCCTCGGCGGCCTGGCGCTCCTGGCCTTCGTCTGGGCCGCGCGATCCTTCAGAAGGGGGACGGCATGAGCGCGCACGTGAAGAAGGCTACGAAGTCTGGATGTACAAGGATTGACGGCGATGCTTCCAGCCGCGCCCGGCGGCCGGAAGCGCAATTTGCTCGCGTTGGATCTCGCCGGCACGCATTTCAAGGCCTGCTTCATGAGCCTGTCGCCAAGGTCGATGTTGGTTCTCAACAAGCACCTCGGTGTACACCAATACACACCTCGATTGAGATGCCGACCAGAGCGGCGGACACGTCACCGTGACAGGGCGCGGTCCAGGGATTCGATCACCGGCCTGATGTCCGGCTCTGAGCCGACGGACAACCGCACGAGCCAGCGCGAAGCGCCGAAGGATTCCAGCACCTCCTCAGAATCGTTGTAATGCGCGAGCATCACGTACGGGCACATCAGGGTGACGTCGGAGCCGAGGCTCGGCGCCTTGGTAATGCCCGGCATCGGTGAGTCGTAAAACGCGCGCAGTCCCTGCTCGTTATCCCGCATGAGAGTCATGCCGATCACGCTGCTCGATCCCCGCAGGATCCGCCGCGCCGTCCGGTAGCAGCGGTGCGACGGGTGGCCGTTGAAGTACAGCCGCCGCACGGCGGGGTGGCCCGCAAGGAAGCCTGCAACGGCGGCGCCATTCGCGTTGAAACGCCTCATCCGCCCGTCGAACGTCGCCAGGTTCTCACGGAGCTCCGCTGCCTCCAGCGGAGACATTCCGTTGTTCATGACCTCCTGCTGACGGGCCAGGCTCTGCGCCAGGCCGCTGTCTCTCACGATGAGCGCTCCCCCGGCGTGATTGTTTTTTCCGTTGAGGAACTTCGTGGTGCTGTGCACCACGACGTCTGCGCCGAGGTCAAGCGGCGTGCAGTTCATCGGCGTGGCGATCGTGTTGTCCACGATGAAAGGTATGCCGCGCTCCTTCGCCAGGCCGGCAATGAGGGTGAGATCGGGAACGTCGCTGAGCGGATTGGTGATGGACTCGGTGAGCACGGCAGCGGTTTGTCCGGTGAGCGCGGCCGGGAGCCTGTCCATCTCGTCCACGGCCAGGAAGAGGTTCTCCTCTTCTGCGGGCTCCCGGCCGGCGAAGCGGAGGGAGTCGAACGTGTCGCCGTAGAGGTGGCCGATCGAGACGACGCGCGATCTGCCCGGCTGCCGGAGCACGTCCAGGATACTCGTCACCGCGCTCATGCCCGAGGGGTAGAGGAACGCGCGGGTGCCTCTTTCCAGGCTGCAGAGTGTCGCCGCAACGCTGGCCGCGGCGCCGGCGCGGGCTTCGACGGACGGAGCCGGGCGCCCCAGGAAAAGCGCCGCGTTTCTGACGGAAAGGAATGCGCCGCGGCGCTTCATCCATTCGGCGAGCCTGCCCATGGGGCGATCCAGGTTGCTGAGGACCGCGCCCCCGGTGATCGACGAGTCGTCCGCGGACAGCCCCGTCACCCAGAAGCGCGCGGGCGGGACCTCCGGCATGTCCGGGGGCACCGTGGGGAGCATGACGATGAGCTGGGCGCCTGCAGACTGGATGCGCTGGAGGAGGCTCGCCGACTCTCCCGTGAGAAGCGCTGACGGATCTTTGCAGGAGATGAGCACGATGTCCGCCGGGTCGAAGTCGCGGCCGTGCTTTTCCGCTCGGATGCCCGCCCGTCCAAGCTCGTCGAAGAAGGACGCCAGGCCCGCGCTCTCACCGCGCTGGTCGACTACTTTTACCAGCCGGCTCCGGGACCCCGGCCCGGCGAGGCAGAAGATCAGCTCCCGCAGCACACTCTGGCGGGATTCGCCAAGCCGGCAGTGACGGCAGCGGAAGCGGCCCATCAGGTCTGCCGCAAGCTCCCGGAGGTAGGGATGAAGCACGAAGCGGTAGTAGCCGCTTTCCGAATCGACGCTCCCTTCCTTGAAGCTGATCACGTCCTGCAGGGTTGGGAGAGTCCCTGTCACGGCGAACTCTCCCCCCACCGGCGCGCACCTGCTGACCCGGTCCGTCCGCTGCTGCTCCGTCATGCCCCCGATATTATCACGCCGCCGCGCCCCCTGAGGACTCCAGCCGGGGCCGCGCCTCACGGCCCGCGGCGGGCACGCGGAAGGCCAGCACGGAGGCGACGGTTGCGGCCTGCGCGACGATCAGGACGACGAGGACCGTGCGCATGGCGGCGATGCTCAACGCTGCCTGGAGAGACGGGCTCCAGAAGATCGCCGCAGCGGTCGGTCCAAGGGCGAACCCCAGGAACCGGCCGGTATTGAGGAGAGCACCGCCGACCCCGAGGTGATCGCGGGGAGCGGCGGCCATGATTGCCACGTTGCCCGGCGGGATGTAGAACCCGGCACCGAGCCCGCCAAGGAGGAGGCGGACGGCGACGTCAGCCATGGTCCACCCGCTGGACAGCGGCAGGCACAGGATCACGCCTGCCAGGGCGGCCACCGCGCCGAGCGCCGCGGGCAGCTGGGGTCGGAACCGATCGGAGAGACGGCCGCTCACCTGGGACGCCGCCGCAATGCCCAGCGGAAAGAACAGGAGCGTGAGACCGGCGCGTTCGGGGCTCATGTGCAGCGTGTTCTCCAGGAAGAAAGGAAAGATGAACCCGAGGCCGGATGCGCTCAGCGTGCTCATCATCAGCCCCGCGAGAGGAATGGTGAATCCCCCGCGGCTCACGAGAGAACCGGGGACGAGCGGGTTCTTCACGCGCCGCTCCACCAGGACAAGCGCGGCCAGCGCGGTGGCGCAGCCGGCGAGGAGGAACAGGTCCACAGTCGTGAGCCGGCCGTTGGACGGCGAGAGGCCCAGGATCAGGAGAACGAGGGCTGCCGTGAAAAGGACCGCGCCGCCGGCGTCAAACGCCCGGGCACCCCGGGGCGAATCCGCCGGGAGAAGCCGGGCGATGAAGAAGAACGCGACGATCCCGAAGGGCACGTTGATGTAGAAGATGGACGGCCATCCCAGCGCGCCGATGAGAAGCCCGCCGACGCTCGGCCCCACCACCCCGCCCAGCGGCACGATGAGAGCGATGACGGCCATGGCCCGTCCCCGCTCCTCGGGGGCGAAGTTCGCCGTGGCAATGGCGAGGATCGCCGAGCCGAGACAGGCGCCGCCGATGCCCTGGATGGCGCGGTAGACGATCATCTGCGGAAGCGACTGGGCCGTTCCGCACAGGGCGCTTCCCGCGATGAAGAGGACCACCCCGATGAGCGTGATGGTCTTGCGGCCGATCACGTCAGACAGCGCTCCGAAAACCCCGAGGAGCGCCGTGGTGGGAAGGATGTAGCTCAGGACCACCCACCGGATATCCGCGGTCACGTTGAACACGCGGGCCATGATGGGCAGGGCGACGTTGACGACGTTTCCGTCGAGGGCGGCCATGAAAACGGCAAGGGACACGCCGGCGAGCGCCCACCAGCGCCAGCGCCACGCGCGATTGTCAATGAGAACAGTATCGGTAAGACCAGGCATGCGAACGAGTCTCCTCTCTGTGCCTCTGTGTACGCCGACTTCCGTCGAATGGTTGCGCCGGGAGGCCCGGCCGGACTCCCTCAATTTACTTAGAGTTCGAACTAAGAGTCAAATGTTTTTTTCTGAGATTGCGCGGGGAGGGCGCAGCGGGGAGGGCGCAGCAGGGAGGGCGCAGCAGGGACGCCGCCGGGCCTCAGCCGCCTTCCTTCAGCGCCTCCACCACGGTGCGCAGAAGCCGCTTGAGGGTCTCCCTCTCTTCCTCGGAGAGGGCCGCGGCAATGGCGCGCTCGATGGGGACCGTGGCCTGGCGCACGCCTTCCAGAAGCCGCAGGCCCCGCGGGGTGAGGTGAAGCTGCTTCACGCGCGCGTCGTCTGGGGACTTGTCCCGCCGGACCCAGCCCTTTCTCTCCATTCCATTCACAAGGCTCGTGACGCTGGGGGCTTCGATGTCCAGGTGCTTCTCCAGCTCGGAGTGCGTGAGGCCCGGCTTGTGGTACAGGACCCCAAGCGCCTGCCACTGCGTCGTGGTCATGCCCGCCTTGCGGACCGAGGCATCAAGCCCTCGGCGCATGGCGATATAGGCCTGCTTCACCCAGTGTCCGATGGTTCCGCCGCCCTTTTCCCAGGGAATCTGCGTCGCGTGCTCTGGAATCGTCTTCGCCATGGTCAATCGGGACGGCCGAGGGGTGCGACCGTCCCCTTTCAGACTAATTGCCCCGGAGGCCCGCCGTCAAGCGCGAGTTGCAACGGACGCGGGCACCGCGGCCTCCGCGCGGCGCTCGTTGGCGCGGTAGAGGAAGCCGGCGGACACGTAGAGCACCGCGACGCAGCCCAGCACCACGCCGAATCCCGCCGCCATGGAGAGCACGCGAGCGAGCACGGAGCCGGCAACGGACAGGGCGCCGTTCATTCCCCAGGCCCAGGGGAGGATGTCCCTCCGGGACTCGGACAGGGCGGCGAGCCCGGAGGGGAACGGGATTCCCATGCAGAGTCCCAGCGGCGCCACGATGACCAGGGCTGCCAGCGCTTTTGCCGGGAGCGGGAGGCCGAGGAGGCCGGTCAATACCCGCGGGAGCGCAGCCAGGAAGAGAATGCAGAGTGCCGCGGCCGCCGCGGTGGCGTAGCGCACCAGACGCGCCCGGGGAACTTTCAACCGGTCTGCGAGCAGGCTCCCGAGGCCGGATGAGACGAGAAGGACCGTGATGATGATGGCGTTGGCGTAGATCGGATCCGCAAGGAAATAGACGAATCTCTGGATGAGGAAGATCTCCGCCATCATGTAGCCAAGGCCCAGGCACGCGTAGTACAGGATGACGGCAAGGGTCCCCTGTCGTCCCGAGAACAACTCGCGCTGTCGGAAGACGAGGGGGAGGGCGATGATGAGCAGGCCGAAGATCACCGACTGCAGGAGCGTGCCCAGCAGGAGGAGGTATCCCCACTCATCAGATACTTCCCCCAGCCGGCCCAGGAGGGCCGGGATGGTACGGGGTTTGACGTAGCCCGCGTAGTAGGGCTTGTCGTCCGTGGCGGGACGGATGTCGAAGAAGTACCTGCCGAACAACTCCTCCTGTTTCCCCGCCGCGATCCACCGGATGGCCGAGCCGTAGAAGTCGCTCGTGCGGAGGTCCGCGCCCGGGTCCACGCCGGGCACGCGGGTGAAGCGGGCGGCGTACCCGGCAAGCATCGCTTCGAAGTTCTTCCCGCTCTCGGGCATCCCCGGGAAGAAACCCACGTCGAACGACATGCGGCGGCAGTAGTCGTTCAGCGCGTCGATCTCCCCCGGCAGGAAGTCGGACTTCTTCACGAGCACCGTTGCCGTGGACAGGAGGAGGTTGAACGTGAATACGCGCTTCTCGGGGCTCTCGTCGTAGTTGCCCCGGACCGCCTCGGCGACGCTCGCCAGGAGCTTCGGCACATTGCGGGGCGGATTCATGCGGTCCCACACCGTGATGGACAGGATCCCCGACGGGGCGAGGCACCGCAGGTACTCCCGGATGGCCTCCACCGTGTACAGGTAATTCTCCTCAACCGAGTATCCGCCGGCCTGGGACAGTCCGATGGAATCCACGAGCCCGATCTCCACCAGGTCGAATTTCTCCCGCGTGGTCCCGGCGAACGCGCGGGCCTCCGCGTTTACCACCTTGATCCGGGGATCGCGAAGCGCATCTCCGGTGAACTGTCGGAAATACGGCACGTCGCGGAGCGTGCGGATGAGATCCGGGTTTGATTCCACGACCCTGACCTCCCGGGCGCCGTTGTGCAGCGCCGTGTGGACCCCCGCGCCGCCGCCCAGCCCGAGGATCAGGACCTTCGGGCGGGCCAGCACGAGGTACGGGGCCGACATGGGCAGGTAGTCGATGTATCGCTGTTCCTCCGGCCCGAGCGCGCGCATCACGCCCAGCGGGCCGTTGCCGTCCGTGTACAGTCCGAGGAAGGCGTTGGAGGGCATGGAACCGAGGGTGATGCTCGCGTTGTCGCTCAGGCCCGGGGCGAAATGGAAGAACGAGCTTGAGAACACCCGGATCTGCCCGCGCGGGCTGAAGGAGCTGTACACCTCCGTGGCATCGGGGTACTTGCGCGCGTAGCTGATCGGCTTGAAGTCGGAGACGTTCAACGCTCCGTAGCGGGCAAGGAGCACGATCCCCGCGCATGCAAGGAACGCGGCGAGCCCCGCCTCCCGAAGCCGCATCTCGAACCGGCACTCCACCGCGGACCAGGTGATGCAGCAGAGGAAGGCCGGGATTGCGCTGAGACCCACGAGCGGGAAGATCAGCTCGTCCGGGGGAACGAGGTACATGAGCCCCAGGACCAGCAGGCCGCCGAGCCCGGAACCAACCATGTTCCAGAAGTACAGGCGGTGAGTCTGGCGGGACAGGGACGTGAAGATGGCGCCGATGAAGATCCCCCCGGCGAGAAACGGGACGGCGTAGATGAGGTAGAAGGCGCCGATCCACCAGACCTGCGCCGGGTCGGAGGTGATCAGCACCGGGTTGAACGGAACCCGCTGCGCCAGGATGTGGGCCGCCGCCATGCCGGGCCCCAGCGCGAAGCTCGAGGAGAGGAGCCACGCGTCAGGGTTGCGGCGCACGCGGGCACTGAGGAACGTGAGAACCGTGCCGGCCACGCCGAATCCCAGGAGGGCGATGCTGATCACCATGGAGCCGAAATTGGACCAGCTCGCCACGGAGAACGTCCTCATGACCTCGATCTCGAAGGAGAGGATGCACGCCGAGACGAGGAACAGGGCGGCGGACCTGATCTGCGACAGCTTCATTTGTTGTCCCTGTGCAGCCCGCTCTTGCTCTGGCCGTGATAGATGTCCTCCCGCTCCAGGGACACCGAGCCGTCCTCGGCCACGTGCTTCACGATGCGCAGGATGGTCTGCCCGGAGGGGGGGCCCACCGGGATCACCATGATTCCCTCCGGGGCGAGCTGGCGCAGGAGCTCGGGCGGGATGTGGTCGATGCCGCAGGTAACGATGATCCTGTCGAACGGCGCGTACTCCCGCCACCCGTAGTACCCGTCATCGACCTTGCGATGGACATTGCGGTACTCGGGGAACCGGTCCCAGAGGCGCCGGTAGATCTGGTCCGTCTCCCGGGCCAGGTCCTCAACGATCTCGATGGAGTAGACGTGCCGGGAGAGCTCCGCGAGGAACGCGGACTGGTAACCCGAGCCGGTCCCGACCTCCAGCACGCGCTGGTCGGGCTGCGGATTGAGCGCGTCCGTCATCCGGGCCACGAGATAGGGACCCGAGATCGTCTGGCCGTAGCCGATGGCCCACGCGGCGTTCTCGTACGCCCGGCCGGGCTGCCGGCAGAACTCCTCCCGGGGCGTCAGCAGGAACCCCTCCAGCACACGCTCATGCTCGATGTGTCCGAGAGATACGATGGCCTGCGCGCACTCCCATCGCCATTCGAGGAAGGCCCTCGACTGCGTGGTGTTCCGCAGCATGTACTCTACATAGCTGGCCCTGTTCGTGAGCGGCGGGTGCAGCTCTTCGGGAACAGAGCCCAGCGGATCGACGTCAGCGGTCAGGTTGACCGCTTTCACAAAGCGCTGGGGGACGCCGGCCCGGGGCGCCTGCGCCGGCGGCGGAACAGGCTGCGGCGCAGCAGGTTGTGCGGGGGGCGGCGCGGCCGCCGGCGCCGGTGCTGGCTGCGCGGCAGGGGCCGCGGCGGCCGCGGAATCGCTTTTCGCTGAGGCCCGGATCCGCGGGAGATCCAGCGTGAGGAAGAGAACCACCGCGAGAAGCAGGAGGCAGCCCGCGTAGATGAGGGGCGTGCGCGGCGACGGTCCGTTCCTCCCCTCCCGGGAGAGATCCCTCACCGGGTCATACCCGCAGACGCCGCAGACCTGCCCCGGGACAAGGTCAAAGCCGCACTCCGGGCAGACCCGCGGGGGTGGCAATCTGATGGAGCGCGGGGCCATCCCGCGCGCAGACGGCCCGATCATTCGGTTAACCTTTCCAGAGCCCCTCCTGCAGGCTGCCCCCGTGCTGGCGGTACAGGTCCTGGTGCTCCAGGCGGTGCCTGACTTCCCGGACTGCTGCCTCCGCGGATTCTTCCAGCGTCCGCCGTCCAAAATCCGCGTTTGCATCCTGGGGGGCCATGGAACCGAAGATGCCGGTAAGCGGCTGGCCTTTGCGGGGCAGCAGGGAGAGATCGACGGTCTCCGGATGCAGAGCCATCAGGTGCGACGTCTCCCAGCCCGCCGCGTGGTCGCCGGAATCGGGCCAGCGGTCCCGCACGAGCAGGTAGTCCACGCACGCCCACGCGAGCATGCCATGGTACTTGCTGTAGCGCCTCTTGTTGAACAGGAGGACCGCGGAGCGCGCGTGATCGATCAGCGGGTAGTGTCCCGCGACGATCACTCCCACCTTGAAGCCCAGGGACTCCGCCTCCGCGAGGATGTGAAAGAGAAGTCTCTGGTAGTTGAGCACCTGGTCCGTGAGAGAGAACGGCTGCCGCTCGGGGAGGAAGTTATCCGGCGGCAATCCCATCGCCTCGGCGATCTTCTCCCGGTCATCCGCGCCGGATTCCATCAGAGACTCGCTCCTGCTCTCCCCGTAGTACAGGGGCGGGAACACGAGTCCTCCGCCCTTCCTCGCGCACAGGAGCGCAAGCCCTTCCGCCTGCAGGGTATCTGCCCCGAGCGGGTTCTGGGGGCCGTGCCACTCCAGCGTGCCCACGGGAATCCACGCAACCGGGCACTGCTCGCGGCGGGCCCTCACCTGGGCGGGTCGGCACATGTGGTAGCGGACTTCCTCGTCCATGGGCTGCAGTGTGGCACGGCAGCCGGCGGTCCGTCCACACCTCTTGCGCGCCGCGCGGATTCAGGACACCATGCCCCGCCATGCTGGACTCAGCCGTGGTCCGCTATGCGGCAATCATCGCGGGCACGGTACTCTGGGACGCGGGGGCCGTTCTGCAGAAGAACGCGGTCAGCGCCATGCCCGCCGGCCGGCTGCCCGTGATGTCTCTCCTGCGCTCCGCCCGGTGGATGGCCGGTCTCCTTTTCACCGCGCTGGGCTGGGGCCTGTTCGTCTTCGGGCTGGACCGTGTACCGGTGTCGGCCGCGCGGACCATCACCGGCGGAAGCTACGTGATCCTGGCGCTGTTCTCCACGATCTTCCTGCGGAGCCCGCTGTCCTTGGTCGAATGGGGAGCGCTCGCCGTTGTCACCTGCGGCATTGTCTTTCTAGGCCTGCAGGAGACCGCAGCCGCCGCCGCGGCGCCGCCACAGGCCCCCCTCGTTGTGCTCGGCGTCGGCTGCGTCGCGCTTGTTTCCGCCTGCATTCTCCTGATCCTCATGCTCCTGGGACGGCGGCAGGGCCAGACTGCGCCTGGCCCGCGCCTGGCTTCTGCCAGGCTGTTCTGCTCTGCGGCGCTCTCCGGCCTCCTGGGAAGCGTTGGCGACCTCCTGACGAAGGTTTTCCTGTCGCTCCTGGGCGCACCGCAGGGACCGAGCTTTCTTCCCGTTGCCCTGTGCGCCGTGGGATTGATCACGTTCTATCTCGCCGGATTCTACATGCTCTCCCGCGCCTACCAGGTGGGCACGGTGGTCGGCGGGGTGGTCATCTCCGACTTCTTCGGCCGCGCGGGCGCTGTCACCCTCGGGGCGCTCGCCCTCTCGGAGAGGATCGGAGGCGCCGGGGCCGCCGGCGTCGAGCGAGCGCTTGGCTTCCTGCTCGTGCTCGGCGGCTCCGTGCTCCTGGGAAGGTTCAGCGGTGTCTCCCGGTCCCCGGGTGCGCCCGCGGGGGCACGGGAGCCTCCTGCTACTTCATCGCCTTGAACGGGGGTGACACCATTTTGTCATCAACCATGACCGGCACGTCCGGCCCGGGGAACTCGTACTTCCCGACCACCCCGGCATCCGTGTGGAGCATCGCGAAGAGCCTCGGGGTGGCGGAGTAGGAATCGATCTTGACGACCACGTCCGTGTTCGTGCCGTCGTTGACCGCGGCGTGTCCCACCACGGGTCCGGGCCCGCCGCCCTGCTCCTTGTGGATCACGATCCATCCGGGGCCGTCGCTCACGACTTCGGAAATCGTTACCGTATTGTCCTTCACCGCCTGGTCGGAGACGGTGACTGACGGCGCCGCCCACGACAGGGCGGCGATCAGAACGAGGCCGGCAATGATACCTGCAGCCTTCATTGAATGATCCTCCTTGCGCGCACCCGGCGGTGACTCCCGCCGGGCCGCACAGGACTATACGAACGCTGAAGGAGGATGGATGGAGAAAGGCGCAAGCCTGCCCTAGAGACTTCCTCGGAGCACCGGAGGAGTTGTCGGCGTCAGGCTGCCCTCTGCGGGCTCGACGGTGATGCCGAACGAGCTGAATCCCCGAAACCCTCCGGGGACCTTGATGAGAAGCGAGCCGTAGCCGTCGTCTCCCACGGCGAACAGGCCGCCGCTCTTCCGCTCGCCGTCCCGCCGCAGCCAGAGCTGGTACCGCTGGGACGGATCCAGCCGCGGAAGACCGCGCACCGCGAGGACGCCCTCGTTTTCGCCCGTCTCCACGATGATCGTCCCGTAGGCATCCCTGGTCGCACCGACGCCGACGAGCTGGATGGTGAGGAGACCGGTGGTGCGCGCGCGGAAGTCCGGAGACCTGACCCACTGCGCCACGTTTCCCGCTGCCAGGACGGCAATCACCACTGCGGCCGCCGCAGCCAGGCCGGGGTTCATGATGAACCGGCGCCGGGGCCTCAGGGCCCGGGCTGCCCGCATGAGCCTTTCTTCCAGCGCGGCCGGCGGCTGGACGGGCGCGGCGGACAGGGCAAGCGCGTCTTCCACCCGCTCGTAGCCCGCGAGCTCCTTCCGGCACGTATCACAGCCGCGGAGATGACTGCGGACCTCTCGCGCCTCCTCGGGCTCGAGTGCTCCGACGGCGTACCCGGGGAGCAACGATCGAATCTCCTCGTGAGTCATCATTCCGACGCCTCTGCAGATTCCCTCATCATAGATACGAAAAAACGGTCCTGGAGGATCATCACGAGCCCTTTTCCCCTTCCAGCGCGTCCCGCAGTTTCTGCATGGCCCCCCGGATCCTCGACTTGACCGTCCCCAGGGGCTCCCCCGTCACTTCAGCGATTTCCCGGTGGGTCCTGCCCGCGAAGAACGCCAGGGCCAGCGCTGCGCGCTGCTCCTCCGGGAGGGCTGCGATGGCCGCCCGGAGCCGCTCCTGCTCGAACCCGGCCTCCACCGGCGCGGACGGGTCCACCTGGCTCTCCAGGCTCGCGCTCTTCATGTCTTCCCACGCTCCGCGGGCCCGCGCGTCCTGCGACGAGCGGCGCCGAAGCACGTCGATCGAACGGTTTCGGGCGATGCGGGCGAGCCACGTCCTCACCTGTGCCTTGTCGCGCTGATACGTGTCCGCCTTCTCCCAGGCCCGCAGGAAGACGTCCTGCGTGACCTCCTCCGCAACCGGTTCGTCCTTGACGATCCTCAACGCCAGGCCGTACACGAGCCTGCTGTGCCGTGCGTACAGGGCGCGCAGGGCTTCCTCCTCTCCGCGCATGATCCGCCGGATGAGCTCCTGGTCATCGGGGACTTCGTTCGGCATGAAAGGAATATAGCCACGCGCATAGGCGCCGAACAGGGCGCCGGAATGTTGACATGCCTGCCCCGCACCGGGAAATTCAACACAGCGATGGACGCGAGAGAGAAGCTGGGGCCGGAGATCCACTTCCTGGGGAAGGTCCTCGGGGAAGTCATTCGGGAGCAGGCAGGGATCTCCCTGTACGACATCGAAGAGGAGATCCGGCTCGGGGCCCGTGCCCGCCGGGAGGGCAGGGAAGGGGCGGAGGCCGCGCTCCTTTCACGCGTGCGCGGGATGAGCGCGGAGCAGGCCCGTCTCGTGGTCCGCGCCTTCACGATCTTCTTCGACTGCGCCAACCTGTCCGAGGACCGCGAAAGGATCCGCGTGATCCGGGATCGGGAGCGCCGCCGTCATCCCGAACCGCGCAGCGAGTCGATGGAGGAGGCCGTCCTCATCATGAGCCGGGCCGGCATGCCGCCCGCGGCGGTCCAGGCGCTCATCGACCTGCTCACCATCGAGCTCGTCTTCACGGCGCACCCCACGGAAGCCAAGAGGCGCTCCGTGCGCGGCCTCGTGCGCCGCATGCGGGAAACGCTGGCTCGGATGGACGACGACCAGCTCCTTCCCCGGGACCGCGATCGCCTCGTCACTCTCCTGCGCTCCTCTCTGACGAGCCTGTGGCAGACGGAGCTCGTGCGGCCCCGGCGCCCCAGCGTGCCGGAGGAAGTCGAGGTCGGCCTGTCCTTTTCCGGGACCCTGTGGGAGGTCATTCCCCTCATCTACCGGGACCTGCAGGGCGCCCTGGAAAGGAACTATCCCCGCGGCGTCTTCCATCTTCCGGCATTCCTCCGGTTCGGCTCGTGGATCGGGGGAGACCGGGACGGCAATCCGAACGTGACCGCGGAGGTCACCGCGCGCACGCTGCGCCGCATGCGCCGGGTGGCCGCGGAAGCGCACCTGGGCCAATGCAGGCGGCTCTTCGACGTTCTTACCAGCTCGGCCCTCGAGGTCAGCGTGAGCACGGGGCTTCGCGGCGCGCTGGAGGGCCGGCTGCGCGATTTTTCGGACCTGGCGGACATCGTGGATCCCATATCCGAGCACGAGGTCTACCGGCGGTTCCTGAAGACCATCGAGTGGCGTCTGGAGCGGACCCGGGAGATCGATACCGCGACGACGTACTCGGCGTCATTCGAGGGCGGCATTCTCCCCGGGGCCTACCGGGCCGGCGGGGAACTGGCCGCTGACCTCGCCCTCATCCGTGACAGCCTCCTGTCCAACGGCGGCACGAGGATCATCGAGGGCGAGCTGCAGGAGTGGCTGTGGCAGACCGAGGTCTTCGGCCTGCACTTCGCCCGGCTGGACGTGCGGCAGGAGTCCGCGTGGAACCTCAGGGTGCTGGATGAGCTCATGGCATCCCTCGGGGTCACGCACGGCTACGCATCGCTTTCCGAGAGCGACAAGCGCACGGTTCTGGAAAAGTCCCTTGCTCATGCGGGGAAGCTGCGGATCTCGAAGCTCGGACCGGAGGCGCAGGAGACCGTTCGTCTCTTTTCCGCGCTCTCCGAGGCTGCCGCCAGCATCGGCGGGGAGGCGCTGGGCGGGTACGTCATCAGCATGACGCACTCTCTCAGCGACGTGCTGGCCGTGCTGTGGCTCTGCCGGTGCCGCGCAATCTGCGGCGCTGCCGGTGATGACGGCCTCGGGATCGACATCATGCCGCTGTTTGAGACCATCCGTGACCTGGAGAACGCGCCCCGGATCCTCGGGGAAATGCTCGACGATCCGCTGTACCGCGCGCACCTGGCCCGCCGGGGCGACGTCCAGACCGTCATGATCGGTTACTCCGACAGCACCAAGGACGGCGGGTACCTCGCCGCCTGCTGGGCGCTCTACGAGGCGCAGGGCACGCTCCACTCCGTGGCCCAGGCGCGCGGGGTGCGCCTGATCTTCTTCCACGGACGGGGCGGGTCCCTGGGCCGCGGCGGCGGGCCGGCTGCGCGGAGCATTCTTTCCCTGCCGCCAGAGTCACTCACCGCAGGCCTGCGCATGACCGAGCAGGGAGAAGTGCTGGCGGACCGCTACGACGACGGGCGGATCGCGGCCCGTCACCTGGAGCAGGTCCTCTGGGCAACGCTCATGACCTCCACGCAGCCGCTGTCGCCGCCGCGGCCCACGTGGCGCGAGGCGATGGGGGAGCTGTCGCGTTCCGCCCTTGCCGCGTACCGCGCGCTCATCGAGGAGCCGGGGTTCCTCACGTACTTCGAGCAGTCCACCCCCATCGGCGA
>Ga0335070_10002832_pt1 | contig 20142 bp, 18 predicted proteins | sample Lox_Sample_13_FD_206722 | JGI IMG/M metagenome (GOLD analysis project Ga0335070, IMG submission 206722) | Soil microbial communities from Loxahatchee National Wildlife Refuge, Florida, United States - Lox_Sample_1.3 | ecosystem: Environmental > Terrestrial > Soil > Wetlands | place: USA... | reverse complement strand
TGTGGATCGAGAAGGCACCGGCGTTGGGGTGCAGTTCGCCTCGGGGTTCGATCAGTTCGCGGAGATCGAGCTTCTAGATATCAAGCACAAGGTGAGGCACAAAAGGCTTGCCTATTACCTGATTGAGGCCGCAAGCCTGCCGCTGCCCGAATTCACGAAGCAATACCCGAATGGTTTTCTCGTCGAACAATCGAGACACTTATTTGACAAGAACATCATAGTAAAATTTGACACCGATGTCATGGATGACCGCAACTCACTGGAAGCCCTTCAGCGAGACATAGGAAGAAAGAAGACTCTGGATTTGCGAGTCATAGAAATAAGTACAAAATCCTCTCTCGGTGGGCGGATATCGATTGGACGTTCGCCAAATAGTGATATTGTTCTTCACAGTAAATTAGTTTCAAAATCCCATGCATCTTTACATGTCGCTCCAACGCAAAAATATTGCTGTCTCGTTGATACGGAGTCGACCAACGGAACCTTCGTCAATGGTCATCAACTGACTCCACATCAGGAATACCGGCTAGCGGACGGCGATGAGATATCTTTCGGTCCGCGGACGAAGGTGGTCTATTTCTCTCCGGAAGGCTTTTACAGGTTTCTGGAACTGCCGATCTCATAGATATGCGTGACCACGATTTTCTTTTCTTCGCCGGCCCCGGGCCGGCCTGGGCGGTTTCTCTGCCGGCCCTTCTCCTCTTTGACGCCTTCGAACCACGCTCAAAGACCTCGAGTCCGCCTGAGGAGGCCGTCTGTCGTAGCGGCAAGATACTGCGATGACCCATACGGAGGGCATGAGCGCCATGGGAATGTTGACAGCACGAACGTGTCGGCTGGGACCTGCCGTGCTCTTTGGTCTTCTCCTGTCGTGCCTACCGGCGACAGCGACGGGGGCCGCCAAGATGTACGTCTCGGACACCACCCTGGAGACCATTCTTCGTTCAGGCCCGGGGAACAATTATCGCATTACTGCGTCCATCCAGGTGGGCACCGCGGTAAGCCTGCTCAAGGAAGAAAGCGACTGGGCCCAGGTGGGCTTGGAGGATGGCCGCACGGGATGGATCCCGAGGCAGTATCTCTCGGCGCAACAGCCCTGGAGCATGACGGCAGAGAAGCTGGAAAAGGATAAGAAAGAGCTTCAGTCAAGAACAAGTCGTTCTGAGGCGATCGATCGCGAGCTGCGGGAGGAAAACGGCGCCTTGAAAAAGCAGCTTGAGAGCGAGCGCAAGGAATTGAGCACCCTCCGCCAGGAGCATGACGCGCTGAAAAAGGGGGCGGCACAGTATCTCCAACTCAAGGCCGCCCATGATCAGCTCACCTCCGAATTCCAGCAGTACAGGAGCAAGTTCGACGAGGTCGAGAAGAAGTATACGACCTTGAGCTCCTCGACCGCCGTGGAATGGTTCCTTACCGGCGCCGGGGTCCTGTTCGGTGGGTGGCTCCTGGGCCTCATCATGGCGCGCTCGCGCCGCCGACGGGCCGCGGAACTCTATCGGTGATCGGCGCCGGGGAGGAACCATTTCCAGCGCCGCCGGTACGAGGCGCCTCACCCGTTCACGTGGCGCATGGCCGCCTCGGCGTAACGGGCGCCGGCGGCGGCTCCTTTGGGCGCCACCGCGTCGATGCGCCCCAGATCCTCGGCAGAGAGGACGATGTCGAGGGCGGCGATGTTTTCCTCGAGATGATCGCGGCGGGCTGTGCCAGGAATGGGGACGATCTCCTCAGCCTGAGCCAGCACCCAGGCCAGCGCAAGCTGCGAGGGCTTCACCCGTTTTTCCCGGGCGATCTCACGAACACGGTCGACGAGGGCAAGGTTCCTCTGGAAGTTCTCCCCCTGGAACCGGGGCGAATTGCGCCGATAGTCGCCCTCCGGAATGTCCTCGAACCGGCGGAAGCGCCCGGTGAGGAACCCCCGGCCGAGCGGGCTGTACGGCACAAAGCCGATGCCGAGGTCGCGGATGGTGGGGAGGATCTCATCCTCCGGGTCGCGGCTCCAGAGCGAATACTCGGTCTGCAGCGCCGTGATGGGATGGACCTTATGGGCGCGGCGGATGGTCGCGGGGGCCGCCTCGGAGAGGCCGATGAAGCGTACCTTCCCGGCACGCACGAGCTCGGCCATGGCGCCGACGGTCTCCTCGATGGGGACCGTCCGGTCAACGCGATGCTGGTAGTAGAGGTCGATGTGATTCGTGCCGAGCCGTTTCAGGGAGGCATCGCATGACTCGCGCAGGTACTCCGGCCTGCCGTTCACGCCGACGAAGCTTCCGTCGGGCCCACGGACGTTCCCGAACTTGGTAGCGAGGATCACCCCACTCCGACGGCCGCGGATGGCTCGTCCAACCAACTCCTCATTCTCGAACGGCCCGTAAATGTCGGCCGTATCGAGGAAGTTCACGCCCAAGTCCAGGGCGCGGTGGATGGTCGCCACCGACTCCTTCTCCGTCGCCCCGGCATAGAATTCGCTCATACCCATGCAGCCTAAGCCAAGGGCCGAGACCTCAAGCCCCCACCGTCCGAGTCTACGGTACTTCATCTCCTTCATCTTCTCCTCTCCTCAGCAAGGTGGTTACCGACCCAGGAGGGGTCCTCGCCCTCCCGCTATGAACGGGCTAGCCCGCATCCAGGTATCTTGGTCATCTGGAGGAAATTTGGCTTCTGATCAAAGGTCGCCTTCGGCCACGCTGCACCCTCTCCAGAGCTTGGTGCTATTCTAACTCAAGGGAGGGAAGTTTCCGTGCTGAGAAGCTTTGGTCCCTGTTTGAGCTGGAACCTGCCCTCGACCGTCTCCCAGATCCAACCGGAGTAGCCGTAACCTCCGACGGGCTTGGTCACGAACGCCCCGCGCCATGAGGAGGCTCTGGTTTCGTTCAAGACTACCGTGCCGAACCTGCCGAAGGTATAGCCGCTCACGGGGTGGCAGTAGTCTTCACCTCTCAAGGCGCCTGCCACCTCCCGCGCGTCTCTGCCGCCGAAGACAGCGGCCCGGAGACCGTACTTGTGGCTCCGGGATCGAGCCAGCACCTCCTCGGCCGAGGCAAAGCTCGAGGTAAAGGCAACGGGACCGAAGACCTCCTCGCGCATTCCGAGCATCTCATCGGTAGCGTTTCTCACGACCGTGGGATAGATGAGATTCCCTCCTATTTTACCGCCGACCAGGATCTCGCCGCCCAGCCGCACGGCATCGTCGAGCTGCGCCCTGATCCTCCTTACGGCGAGATCGCTGACGACCGGAGAGACGTCCGTCCTCTCATCCGCCGGGTCCCCCACGACAAGGCGCTTCACCCGGTCAACGAATAGGGCGAGAAACTCATCGTAGATGGTCTGGTGTATGTAGATCCTCTTCGGGGCCGTACAGGTTTGCCCGGAGTACATGAACTTTCCCGCCATGAGGTCCGTGAGGGCCAACTCGAGATCCCCATCGGGGAAGACGATAAAGGGATCCTGCCCCGGTCCCTCGAAGATGAGCTTCTTTCCCGTTTCGACGAAGGCTCGTTCATAGGGCAGGACGTTTTCATCAAACCCAAAGATGACCACCGCAGCAACATCTGGGTCCTTGAGAGACTCGTCGATGAAGCTCCGCCCGTTTCCCCGGTAAAACGTGATCTCGTCACCGAATATGGGCCGGTAGATGGACTCGGTGAGATCCATCACGTCACGGCCCTTTGAGGAGAACTTGACGTTCACCCTGTTTCCCACCAGGTAAATCGAGGCGATCGCGGTGTTGATCCAGGCACTGCCGTTGTAAGAGAGCATGAGAGAGACGCGGCAGCCCGGCCCTCCGAGAGGCGCTCTTCCGCCAAGGAGGTGTTCCGTCTCCTGGAACATCTTGAGCCTGTCCCCGGCAATCTCCACCTCCTTGACGGTGTCCTTCACGGTGAAGTGCAAGTCCTTGACCGCGGCGGCGACGATCTCCTTCTTGTGCAACTGCAGCGCGTCTCCAAGGTCGAGGATTTTTTGGACTCTTTCGTCAAAGGACATCTGCCCTCCCTCCTTCGCTCGACGTCTCGCCCTACGGCAACCACCCGGACCGCCAGCCTATCGGCCCAGTCGAGGACGGCCACACCCCTAGAAACCTTCCCGGTGGACCGACGAGACCCGAAGCCTACCCGGAACGACATGCCGCGCACCCGCCGTGGGCATCTCAACGGTTCTGATTGTCTGCTCCGCCCACCTTGTTTTCCATTATACCCCGGCGACAGGTCCCACGGCACGGCCGTCCCAGGGGGACGCGAAGAGCGCAAGGAGATTGAGTACTGGCGGCCGCAATACTTCGTTCGAGGCGAGCACGTTCCTCCGGCGAAGCAGAGCTACGCTCAAGAGCCGTGCGGTCCGCCGCGACGGAGACAAACCTCGCTGGGAGTTGGGTTTCTTTTGAGGTGAATGAAGCACGCCAGCATGTTGAGGGTGGTCCGGAGCCGAGAAGATGGGGGACAAGGCTATCTGCAAGTTTCTAGCCGCCAGATAGTGGTTCCGAGACGAGCAATCACTTAGCGCCTCGTGCTCGGGGTACCCTTGCACGGCGCCAACAAGGTCACCCGTGTTCCTTGGCCGACTCTGGAATCGATCTTCAGCGAGCCGCCGAGGTGTTGTAGGCGTTCCCTGATGCTAAACAGGCCAAAGCCTTTCTTGCCTCCCACGCGCATGAAGGCTTCGCTCGTGTCGAATCCTATCCCATCGTCTGCAACCATAATGGAGATCCAGTCACGGTCCCGTCCGATGGACACCTTAACGGTATGAGCCCGGGCGTGTTTGACCACGTTGACCAGCAGCTCCTGCACTGCCCGGAAGCAGAAGGCCGCAGTATCTTCGCTCAGTGGTCTGGGGCGTCCGCGAATCGAGAGCTTAATCTTGACTCCGTTTACCTGCTGCATCCGCTCCACGAGGGATTCCACGGCCGCCTCGATTCCCAATTCGTAAAGCACAGGAGGGCTCAACTCGAAGGTTAAGGATCTGGTGTCCTGAAGTGCTCGGTCGAGAAGTTTGCCGACATCATCCAGCTCTTTGGCAAGAACGGCAGAGGGTGACTGGCTTCTCAGCGCGTCCAGCTTCACCTTCGACATGGCGAGACTCTGGCCGATGGAATCGTGAAGATCCGTGGCAAGGCGCCTTCGCTCCCGTTCCTCGGTCATTGACAACTCGGAGGCGAGACGGCGAAGCTGTTCTTGATGGTTCTGAACTTCTATCTCTGCCCGCTTGCGCTCGGTGATGTCTTCAATCGTACCCTCGTAGTGAAGAATGGCCCCGCCTTCGTCCCGGACAGACCGTGCAGTGATAGAGACCCAAATTAACCCGCCGTCCTTGCGGCGGAACTGGGCTTCAAATCCCTTGACAAATCCGGGGTCGTCATAGAGCCTCTTGATTCTCGTCCGATCTTGAGGATTCACGTAGAGCTGGTGTGCTATGTCAGTCACCTCTCTGATCATCTCCTCCGGCGAGCTATATCCACACATCCTCGCAAAGGCAGGGTTCACGCTGAGGTAACGGCCGTCCGCGGTGGCCTGAAAGATACCCTCAACCGCATTTTCAATGATATTTCGGTATCTTTGCTCACTTTCCCGCAAAGCGTGCTCCGCCCGCTTTAGCTCGGTGATATCTCGCATCGACTCAATCGCACCAATAACCTTCCCCTGGGAGTCATACAGAAGTCTCGCCTTGGCCCAGAGGTGCGTGCCGCCTCTCAGGGAGGGCAGAAAGTTCTCGGCAACCAGCGTATCCTGGTGCCTTTCAACGAACATGTAGTGGCCCTCACGCGCCTGGTCAGGTTTCAGTACAAGGTCGGCCAGCATGGGACGCCTTTCGCCGTAAAAGGGAACGGCATACTCATAGTGTCCCTTCCCCACTACTGCCCCAGCCTCGAGACCGGTCATCTCCTCCATGGCTCGATTCCAGGCTATGACCCTTCCCTCGCCATCGATGGCGAATGTTGCATCGGGCAGAAAGTTGATGATGTCAGCAAGACGCCGCTCTGAATTGCGGAGCGCATCCTCTGCCCGCTTCCGTTTCGTTATGTCACGGGCAACAACAGCCACTCTTGAGACTCTCCCGTCAGAGCCGCGGATGGGATACTTGATGCAATCCCAGCATTTACCCCCGCGCTCGTCTTCGAATTGGACGGGTTTACCTGTCTGAATTACTCGATCAACGAATGCCTTTCGGCGCTTACTCGTCTCTGGCCCAAAGAAATCCCACACACTAAGCCCGACAAGCTCATCTCTCGTCTTATTGAATCTCTGAGCAGCAGCTTCATTGGCGTCAATGATGATGCCCTTGCTATCTAGCAGAATGACCACGTCGTTAGGGGCGTCGCGGAGCGCCCTAGCGGTCGCTTCACTCTCCCGGAGCGCCTCCTCCATCCGCTTGCGTTCCTCTATTTCCTGCCTCAGTTGCTCATTGGCGCTGATCAGCTCAGCGGTGCGTTCCTCGACACGTCTTTCTAACCCTTCCTGGGCTACTCGCAACGCCTCTGCCGCCCGCTTCCGTTCGGTCACGTCCTCCCCCGAACTCAACGTCGCGATGATGTCGCCTTTTCGGTTTCTCAATACAGTGTTATGCCAAGCAATAAGCCGCTCCTCGCCATTCTTGCCCAAGACAGGGTTTTCAAAATATTCGATCGGCTCGATCTCTCCGGCAATCAGCTTCACAAAGCCTGCTTTAACTCGATCTCTATCCCGCGGCGGCACAAACGTATCGAACCAGTTCTTACCAATGATCTCTTCCTGTGTGTACCCTAAGATCTCGCACCCTTTCTTGTTAACAAGAGAAACTCTCTGATCGACCTCCAGAACTACAAGTATCACACCCGCAATATCCAGATACATCTCTGCCCTATCTCTCTCTATTCCCAGCGCTTCCCGCGCACGCTCCCATTCAGCTTCCGATCCACCCGACTTCAACAGCAGTTGACGGAGTTCTCTCAACTCGTCGATCAGTTGCTTTTTCGTTTTCTTTGTATCGTTCATCCTTATCGCCTCATTCGGAAGATCAGAAAATTTGCCTCGCTGTACATAAGGCCATCGCGCGGCTAGCGTACGTCTTTCTTCGCTCAGACAAAACCCAATATAGTATGATGCCGAACGCGTAAGAAACCTAAGACTTCAGGCTGTTTTCGGGCTCAAGGCACCCTAGGGTTGGACGGAGAGACGATAACAAGGGGGACTGGCCATTCGCGGCAGCACAGGGGATTGAATTTCAAGAAAGAAACGAGGATGTTTCATCCTCGTTAATTGCCAATCACTAGAAGGAAGAAGAATGAATCTACACTCCGTCCAGCTCTTACTCACAGACATTATATAAGTAGAGTTATGACTTCCTTTAGAAAGTCCCAATTCAGCAAAAAATGCATGTAACATACAAACGGCCACGGCATCCATTTTCAAGATGGCACAAAACTGTGGCGCCGTCAAGGAGCCCGTCCTTTGACGTGGTGAGGGTCTCTTCCCCGTTCGACACGCCTAGCCCGCATTACGCACGAGACGCCGTCGCGACCTCGTGGAGATGGTCGTGCCACCGGGCACTTACCTTCCCGGTTCCAGTCCGACTCAGGTTCGGCCTCCCTAGGACCGCCGGGGAACGTATTTCCTGTTCCCTGTCCGCCTCGTGAAAGGTATCTCTTGTGGCCGTCCCGCCTTGGGATTCCCATGGGTTAGGTCAACATCTTTTGAGGAGGGCTAGCAGGTTGCTGAAAAACCCTTCTTAAGGTGGGGGTGACGGCCCCGGCCGGAGACCGGGTGTTCTGCGAGGCAAGGCGCATCTGGAGCCACCTCTTACTCCTTGGCCCGCGAGAACGCCTCCCGAACCTTGTCCCGCCGCCATGCGTGAGGGCCGGACCGCTCCAAACCATCTATGGCGCGACTATGCAGCCTTGCCGAGTAGAGCACCCGGTCTGCCGGTATCATATGACAGTCAACAAGCTCTCCATTGCCGCTCCAGGGGTTTTTCAGCAACCTGCTAGGTAAAGCCGGGGCCCCGCGACGGGAGACGCTGGCAGGCGACGGTCGTCGGTTCGGTGCCGTTCCTTATAGGAGGACGTCCATCTCAGACGGTTTAGTGCGCAAGCGGGAACAGCCGTCGCATCATGAGAGTCATCATCGGGGAGAACTATCGTAACCGGGCAGGCTCTCCTCGCCCTTGCGCTGCCTAGATGAATGCTCTCTTTCGCCTGCAAGGTTCTTGTCCAGTTCCTCCATGTACGCCAGCAGTCGTTCAACACGGTTGGTGAGATGCCCGACCTTGCTGATCGCCTTCACCCGCATGAGGAGATCACCGAGATTGAACGGCTTGAAAACCAGGTCCTCAGCCTCGACCATTTCAGCCTGGGCCGGCATGATACCGTACCCGGTCATCATGATGACCGGGATGCCTCTCGTCTTCTCCCGGGCCTTGAGGATCTTGCATGTCTCCAATCCGTCGATTCCCGGCATGAGCACATCGAGGAGGATGACCTTCGGCCCCCCTCGTTCCGCCAGGTTCAGAGCGTCCTCACCGGTTGCAGCCGTGAGGACCTCATATTCGACTGAGGTGAAAAAATCTTGGAGAACGCTCCTCACATCGAGTTCGTCGTCCACCACCAGGATCTTCTCCGCCATCGGTCCCCCGTCGCCCAAGAATCCAGCCACCGTTCTCCACAAGAAGATTCGAAGCACTCAGGTTTTGTTTCTGCAAAACTGATGCCCAATAGCAAGACCTTTCCCCCGAATGGCGCCATTGCCCAGGGACAGGCAAGGCCTCTCAGCAAACTGCGTTCTTCCGCCTTCTCAGCAGCCTGTCAGTCCCAACCTCGGTTCTTCGCTTCCTTGTCAATCCCAACGGCCGTAGGCTCCCAGTGTTTTACCCGCGTCGCGTCATAGGCCTCATCCTCTCTTGTGTAAACGTCGGCTTCGGCATCGGCGATCTCGATCAGGCCCTGTAGGATGGAGCGGGCCAATCTCTCGAGAGACTCCTTGGTGACTGGGCTTATCTCCCCCTCCGCCAGGCTTCGCTGGAGCTCCTTCGCCAGCTCCTTCGCCAGCTTCTTCCGAAGCTCTCCCCACACGCCGTAAAACCACCGCTTGTATGACTCGTGGTGGGTGAGTTCGTGAAAGCGGGTGCCTTCTTCGACGCACCATTGAAGCGCGTTGATGTCCACACCCGGCTTGTAGAGGCGGAGGTTCTTCACCACATCACGCCAGTACCTTCTCCCGCTGGGATGATCCCGCGGGGTCTCGCACCCGGGCTCTTCTCCTTGAGGACGTTCTCGCCGACGACCGGGAACGCGCCGCGGTCGGGCTTGTGTACCAGGACTCTCGAGTAGATGTTCATGGCCTGGATTCTCCACGTCTGTTTCCCTTCATCATACTCGATCGTCACATCGGGAAACTGATACGCGCCGTCGGGATGCATGTGGGGATCATACTTCCCGTCACCCCTGACCGAGCCGTGAACGATGTCGGTCTCCTCCTCCGGCTCCAGCCAGTTTACTCTTGCACCGGCGGCGTCGATTCTCGTCGAGGCCTTTCGCTCCCTCTCCCCGGCGACATCCCCATCAGGGCTACGGCTGACCAAGGCCGGTGAGGCACCTCTCTCGCCTTTCAGATGATTCGTGTGGCTGGACGCCCGTCCTTCGATCTCATCTGCCCTCTGAGGTGTGTCTCCTTCGCCGGAGGCTATCGCCCCTCGGCTTTCATCAGCGCTATTGATATGCCGCCGCTCTCCACCAGCTGCCGTACTGCCTGATTGCCGACAGCCCTCTGGAGCTGGAGAATATGCCCAGCGGGCCCACGAGGGAGGGCGGATGACCGCTCCTCCAGGTCTCTCGGGGTAAGGTCCCCTTTCTTGAGCCGGGACGATGGATCTTTCACATGGAGCTGTTCGCCCATGCCTTGCATCCGTGTGTGAAGGCCTTTCCCGTCAGAAGTCAGAATGAATCCCGGTCTGGACCTCTGACTGGCAACGCCGGCAATGATAGACGATCTTGGGATATCCCGCGCTTATCTTCATCGGGCCGCCGCAGGCCTCACAGACCGCCTTATTTCGGCCGACGAATATCCCGATCGGTATCATCCCCAGTAACAAGGCGATAAATGGCAAGAATTCATTGAAAGGCAGAACTCTGAGTCCGGACAGCCCAAGCACCAGGAGCAAGGATGCCAGCCAGGAGATCGTGGCAGTCCGCCTCAGTTTTCGCGTATATTCGATGGCATGCACACAAGAAGCCTCCCCGGGGAAATTGCTTCGTGGAAGACATTGATATCGTAGCGGAAGATACTCCTCCGCTCAAGGCCCCTCAGGATGATGTGGTGGAGTGTGCCGGACGCATCTATCCTTGCCTGGCGGGCCATGCTGACGGGACGGCAGGTGAAAACAACTATGTCAATTCGTCACCGACGTCCGCATGCCCAAGGGGGGAGTCTGGACCCCGTTTCCCGCCCCCAAGAAGGTGCTACGTTTTCTGCCCCTTTCCCTTGCCTTTCCCTTTGCCTTTGCCAGGTACATCCTGCGGCTCCCCGTTAAAGACAAAGTCGCCGCGTTTGAGCGCGTGGAATTCAGGCGACCCCGGCTTGATACCGAGGCTCTTGGCAATGACACCCCAGCCCTGGCCTCTCTTGGTCTGGTACACTTCGACGACCTTTTGGTACGGCTTTCGGGTCATGTGGCCGAGTTGAAAACACATGAAGGCGTCAGCAGGCGCCGCGACCGTCTCGATCACGGCCTGCACCTGGAGCAAAGGCACGCCGAATTGGGTGCTCAGTTTGGCGGAAAAATCGTTCATGTCGACCCCGGCCTGGATGTTAAGGTTATCGAGAAAACTGTCGAGTCCTCCTCCAGCCACTGCCAGACCGCTAAAAAGGGCGAGCAGGATCGCCGCAAGGATACTTCTCTTCATGCCGATCCTCCCTAGCAGATTGCTGAAAAACCCTTCTTATCCTTGAGGGTGAAAGGCTTCCGCCGGAGACCGGATGTTGTACGAGGCAAGGCGCATCTCGAGCCACCTCTTACTCCTTGGCCTGTAGGAGCACCTACCGAACCTTGTCCCGCCGCGGTGCCCGAGGGCCGGACCGCTCCAAGCCATCTATGGCGCGACTGTGCAGCCTTGGCGAGTAAAGCACCGGGTACGCCGGTATCATATGACGGTCCACGAGCTCTTCATTGCCGCTCCACGAGTTTTTCAGCAACCTGCGAGCTACTAGGAATTCAATTTTTTGCGAAGTATACGCAACAATCAGCTTATGGGTCAAGGAGTGTATAGGTAGAGGAAACGCAGGAAATCATCAATGCAGGAGGACAACAACACCCCGTGCCCCGTTTTTGGGGTGAAGGTCTGAAGGTGGTTGAGGGAAAAGTCCCCGATCGCTGTCGCTCAGTTCGCCCGATGGCAAGCCCCGCCCCCGCTTGCAATGGCGTCTGTGACGCTGGTTGAATCTGACCACATAGCCGATCAGTAATCTTCTCATCCCCGTGGCGACGGGGACTCCCCCGGTTCGGTAACTAAATACCGCCTCGCATTGTCAGTCCACTCAAACCAAACATACTGAATATAATTGATGAGAGAATCAGAGAGATGATCCAGTAGATCACGATTATGGCAATGATCGAAACAATTAAGTACACGATGACCTTGTCCGGCGGGGTCCTCATAGTCTGGGGCAGACCCAGATACATAAGATACAGGCCGTAGATGCCGGCTAGGATTACCAAAGCACCCAGAAACGGGATAACGTAAAGGATTCCTGCCACCCACACCGGAGTGTAGGAGTATGCAACAAGTTGAACAGCCCGGCCTATGTTTTTCTGGGACGCAAACTTGGGCGCCAGAAAATCAACCACAAATGCCGAGACGTACACTCCCACGAACGCAGCGATGAACTGAATCAACCCCGTGGCGATACCCCAGCCAAAGGATGACATCATGCCTCTCCCGATCAGACCCAGCCCGATGATAAGGGCGATTGAAGGGATGAGGGCCAGAGGGAGCACATACTCCGCAAAAATCTTTCGGATGTTGGGCTCTTCAGCTGCGACAACCAACCACTCGGTCTTCGGGGTGACGATGATGCCCTTTGCTCTCTCAACGATGTTCATAGTACCTCCTGTATCCTAGTCGCCTGCATTGTGCGGTTGAGGATGGGGGACGTTCACCCCATAAGACTCGCGGTTTGGTCGGCCGCTCCAGCCAGGTGAAGCCCTACTTATCCACAGGAAGAGTGCATAGATGATCTCAGCCAGGGAGCTAGGACCCTTTTACCTTACCACAAGATCCAGAGATCGGTCAAAGCGAGCCAACTACAAGTCAGGAACATGAAGGCACCTGGCCGCCAGCCACTGCGGGGCGTCAAGTCCCCGGAATGGGTGACGGTCCTGAGAGTTTGCGTTTTGAGAATCGCCGCCGGGCGCAGAAGGCCCCATCGGGGCACCTGCGAAAAGAGCTGACCCTTGATCGCCGCGGTCAGAGGCCCTCTTCGGTCGCGGTTTGCCAACGGGCTCAAAGCGGAGAGCTATCCTCCAAGTCCCTGGCGCGGTTGAAGGCGGCGCGGCATTCGATCCCCCGGCTCATCACATGGTGCAAGCCTCCGCGTCTCTATCGTTGATTTCCAAGCCACGTGGCAAAGTCAGGCCAATCAGGTCACAGGTCAACGTCTCACGAGTGTTCCAACTACCCTCAGGGGCAGGGAAGGCGTGCGACAGCCGTGGCGAGAGGGTTCGAGCTCTTTCAGCTTGAGTGGGGTGTGCTGGCGAGACGAGGAGGGCGGTTAAGGGCAGATCCTCGAGCCGACGCCGTTCACGCTGGCTCAGTCAAGGCGAGACGCCGTCATTTTCCAAAACTCCAGGACACTCCAAACATAACGCCTGGACTCCTCAAGTGGGGCTCAACCCCCCCATCTGACAGCGTAAGGTATGGAAGGATTCCCACATAGGGCTGAATTTTCCCTTTTGGATCGCGGAGCAGAAGCACTATCGGCGCGTAAGTGAAAGCTCGACCAGGCTCTTCAGGGTTGAACTCGAATGGCCAGTCATCAAATCCGATCCACCTGAGATCGTTGAACCAGTACCCGGGGCCTTCACGGGTGTAGAATGCTCTCGCCGTGTTCGGGGATTGGATAAAAGGTTCGGGGCTCATAAGGCCGGGTTCTTCTTCGGCGCGGGCAGAGCTAGGGCCAAAGCAGAGGAATGCCAAAATAATGGTCATCAATGGAAACTGCTCCCACAGTTTCATCAATTATCCCTCTCCCTTTGTGCCTCGATGAACCCTGGTTCTTGATCCAAACAGCAAAGGACATGCCAGGCCGGAGACAGAACTACTTTCTCCTTATTCTCAGTGTATTACGATCTCTCAACGTGAGAGTGTCCAGGGTGGAGATGCCCAAGATTGGCACGGAAGTGACACTCAAGGTAGGTGCGGCAGTGCACATGGTTGGGGCAGATCTCGGGCCCGCCCACCTGGCGAAGGGGGCACGGTCATGACCGTATGAGTTTCGCTTCCGAATGAGGAATCACTGGCGTGATCGGAGTGAGCAGGGCGAGGCAACGGCGAAAGAGACTGGCAAAAACGCAGAATTTGGGACTGTCGGGAGAGAATTTTATAATTTCATGCCCGTGCCCACATTACTACGCAATTGGTCGCGCAGGTTTTCGGATCGGAAGAGGAAGTTTTCTGAAGGCTTTATCAAGTTTTCAACATGGCACAACGCATCCAGAACAGTGAGACAAAATTCATCAGAAACATTTACGAAGCGGACGTCTACCCCATAGAGCTGAGAAGAATCATCCTCGCTAAGGCGACTGTCAAAGCGCACAATCTCGGCGCTCACAACTATTGCATAGGTCTTGGGTATTTCCATGAGCAACTTAACTGAGCAGTTGAGGTTTGGCAGTTTGGGAAGAACCATGAACGCGCCACCAAAGCTGAGGTCAACAATATTCCCTTTGATCACGTTTTCCCCACTGCATACGGTCACAGATACGGACATTTTGTTTCGGGGATGCTGGCTATCTCTCCGCCTCTTAAGCCCTGGCTTGGGCTCTGCTGAGATGCTGTGTGGGTAACTCTTTCCTGATTTTTCATTTGAATTCACTTTGGCCACTCCTGCAAGTAATCCGGCTCCGGGACCAAGGTTCCAGAGCGGGACGAGGGGCACTGTGCAGGGCCGCAAAGAGGTAGGAAGGTCACCCTAGCCAGTGCCAGACGGCATAGACACGAAAGAGGTGGACCGCAAGCCTAGTACCACTCTAGAACAGCAAGAGCCACTTCCCGGTAGCGGCATGGGCGAGAACCACCGCCGTCATCAGCAAGGCCAGCAAGATTCCCATCGTGGTTGCCACCTTAGACATGACCTTGAAGATCATATTCGGTCCCCCTACGAGTTGGCTAAAGTACAATCGACGTTCTCGCTGAACCATGATGGAAGAAACGTGCCAAGTGTGAGGACACACGAGTTTTTTACGTGGTATTAGTTAGTTGCCATAAAGATACGATTACGATTACCACTTGACCAAGGCGACAGCATGGTCAAGGAGCGTCGTTCGATTATCAAGTTTTGTCGATGACGCGAGGGAAGCCGAGACCTGCTAAAGAGAAATCCCACCTCCGGGGCACACCACCGAAGAGGGGACGAGGGGCAATAGGGAAGAGTTCGAACGACCCTAACCAGGAAGAGGCAGGGGAAAGCAGCGCGAGCGTGAGAGCTTGTTTAATCAGACATAAGATGCCCAAAAGCCAGAACAAACCCGATCACCATGGCCGCCAATAGCGCTAGTTCCAGAATTCTCGTCGACATGCCAGGGTACCTTCCTTATCGCTGTCCTCGGTCGTTCTAGTTTCGGGGTCATTTGGGCAGCCGAGACCGAGAAACTGATCTTCGTGCCATCCCGGGCAATTCTCACACTTCTCGCTCGGTCTGTGGTGCAGGGTTAAGCGGTTCATGTCCCCACTTCGTCTCTCTAACTCATTCGGGCGATCGTACAGCCGGTAGAGATTCACGCTATGCAGCCTGCCGGCTTACGGCCATATAGGGTCAGGACTTCAGTCCACCAAGGGCAGCTTCCGCAGTTTTCGGTTGGTCTGTATTACATGGCTGCCCAAACTTTCCATGTTTATCTGGCTCTTCCTGGCCGTTCAGGAAACCACAGACCTGGTATCTCAGAAAGCGTGCCAATCTAATGCGTCACAGACAATGTAAGGAATAGCCGGAGGTTAGATCAATAAGTGATCGCCACATGGCCTATGGCGGGCTGCCAAAATGTGGCAGAAACTGCCAAACCTCGGTGGGCAGATCCTAAAATCGGGGTGAACAGACGAGATAGTGATGGGTTGATTCAGCCATTTCGAAGCGACGCGTGGCTTCGCAAGTTGGACTTGAGTGTAGGTGCCGGGCGCGGCCACGGTGTCCGCACGGTTATAGCCGCTCGTCTGCCAGAGGTACTGATACCGTTCACCGGGCTTCAACGTCCGGAATGTGGTCACATTCGCGAGAGCGTAGAACTCAATGTGCCGCCGGTGCCCGTCCTCTGTTTAGATCTCGATGGTCGCGAAACCGCCGTCGCCGTGCGCGCGATCCACGATGGCCTGCTGGTCGTTAGACACGTTGGTCACTGTGATCCATGCGATCTCGCCTTGCGTGTACACGGCCTTGTCCGTCACGTACGGGAGAGGGCCCGCCTGCTCCGCCGCTGCCGCGTAAGCATCCACAGGGTTTACGACAAACGGGATCCCCCAAGGAAGACCCAGTGCTAGAAACACCCAGCACGCCGTCGCTTTCAACCAAGCCATGCCCCTCAGTACGCCGCCCCAGTTCATATGTCAACCTTTCAGCAGCGTCTCGACTTGTACTCATCTCCATGAAAGCGTCTTCATGGAACACTTCCGCGTAGGATACGCCGAGGGTCAGGTTCGTCGCGCTTCGCGGCGTAACCTGACCATTCTTGTTCGGACCCATCATTTCTCTTGGAGGTTGTCGACGATTCCCTTGTATTTCTCGTGGATCATCCTTCGATCGAACTCCCAGAATTCCGCAAGCATAGCCTGGTCTTCTTCGTCGGAGAAATATGCCCGGGAAGCGGGGAAGAAAACCTTGTCCTCCTTCGCGATATGCTTAGGATAGAAGTCGACAAGAGTACGCAGTTGCGCCGCGATTGTCCCCAAGGCTGACGCATCACCCTGGCGATAGCGAGTATTTGCCTGGATCAGAGCCTTCGTCGTCTGTCGCCCGAAGATATGTTCTTCTAAGAGCTCGTTCATAACCCGCCGGTCCGCCTCTGACAGGTTCTTCCTTTGTAGGTCTCTGAACAGGATGTCTTCTTCCTTGCCGTGGTGAGTACGATCAGCGTACGTGACGATGAAGTCCACGGCTGTGTCGACGAATAGTGGATCGACTTCTCCCGCGCTTCCGATCCGATCGAGTGTCTGCCCGATTACGACAAGCATGCGTTCGATGAGCCGGTGCTCCACCATGATTGGTCCACGTGCTTGCATCGTGTCATCTCCGTCTTGGTTGGGGCTGTCAGTCCTTGTGTTCTCGATGTTCCGCGTTCGCGAGCATAGCGCTCTTTGTCGCACTCCCGTGATGATGGACCCGGGCGGACAAGAGAAGCGAGAGGAGCGAGGGGACGCCGGTGAAAAGTTGACTATTAGACACGGTTGCTGTCACCACGGGTTTTCACTGGGGCGCCCGTGAAAAGAGCCCATCCTTGATCGTGGGGGTCAGGGGATCTCTTCGGCCTCGGCTTGCCAACTTGCTCACAGCGGAGGGCGATAGATGAAGTCGCCGCGCCACCTCGAACCCGGTCATCGCCAACTCGTCCACCGCCAAGCAACAGACAATCGAACGCCCCCGCGCCACTGCCCTTGCCCTGCTTGGGCTCACAATCAGTCCTCCCTCGAGTTTCAACCGAGCGGCTACCGCATCGATCAAAAAAGAGAGGTCCCGTCCCCTTGCCACCGCCACCGCTTTCCGCTCAAACGCCTCTTCCGCCTGCCGCAGCACTGATTCGACAAAATCGCCTTCGCCTAAGATCCGCTCATCCCCCACCACCCGTGCCCCCAATGATCGGAGGGCCTTCAGCGCCGACCACCCTCCCACCGATCGCAGCAGCCCACCGCCGACCAGATCCGGCCGGTGCCCCTGGGGAACTCCCTCCTCCATGAACCTCACGTAGTTCTTTCGGGCCCCTCGACCAGTCTTCCCGAATCGTCGCAACACATAGCCCGTATCCTGCCAGTCGTGCTTTGTCTTGCCCATGAGCACGCTGTGACCACATCTCGGATAGGAACCCAACGCCTCTATGTCCTTCACGATCCTCGCCCGAATGGGGTTCAGGTGAATGTAACGAACCAACTCCAGCAGATAGGGTTCCTCTTCGCATAAAATCGACTTGTATCGATCCTGAAACAGGTGCCCGTGACGCCGGTGGCGTCGGTTGAACTGGTGGGCGTAACCCGTCAGCAGGCGCCTCATCACGGTGCTGATCGAAACAAGTCCCGTTCTGAGAAACAGATGAACGTGGTTTCTCATCAGCACCCATGCGTAACAGGGGGTGGATGTCTCCGTCAAGACATTCCCCAGACGGGTTAGAAAATCCTCGTAGTCCCTGGCGTGTTTGAATACGGCTCGGCGCTCGATCCCGCGGATAATGACATGGTGCAACGCCCCCGGCGTATCTATCCTCGATTTCCTAGCCATGCCCCACGCTACGCTGTTTCAGGTAATATGTCAATCTTTCACCAGCGTCCCCAATGCCCCTAAGGTCACAGGCGAGCCCTATGGGAGTGTGACTCGTAACGATCTGTGTGAATCGGAAAACCCATTGAGTTTTTCTGGAGCTTCAGTTCAATGCCAGATAATTGCATTGCTTAAACAAACGCGCTTGTCCGGACCAATCGTCATGCCCTTACTCTTCAACCCAAATAAAATCTGCTACCTTTGAACGGTCTTCCATGAAAAGGTTCTCCACCGATGAAGCCATGGCGATAACTGCGATCTTGAGTTTTGGATGATTCTTCTGGAGTTGATAGGGAATGCCGAGGTGGTAATCGGAATGAAAATGTCCACAGCAGAAGAGGGTACGACGATCTAGGAAAGGTTCGACGGAGGCCGCCATCACAGAATCCTTTAGGACCTGTGCCTTGTAAAGCCCATTCACTTTCATATTTTTCATGGGAGTGAAATCGGGCATTTCTCTCATCGACAAAGCGAAGCGCTTGTAATATTCCTTTGATTTGAGGTGTAAGGTTTTTGGTAAATATCTCATGTCCTCTCCCATTACATCAGGAGAAACCTTATTTGCCTTCGCCACGGCGGCTGCGGCCCTTCGCGGAATATTCGCTGCAATCACTGGCATTCCTTTTTTCTTCGCAAACTCAATGAGTGGTCGGTAAGCCTCCAGGTAGTTTGGCCAGGGACGGGACTGTTCCAGAAATTTTTTCTCTGATATTTTCCTTTTTAAATAAGCGTCGAGGATATCTTGAACATCGCGCTCGAACATCTCGAGGGCGAGGACCAAATTCGAATCCCGATTCGCGAGTCCTTTGAGAATAGTAAGTTCTGCATGATGAGAAACTCGGGATTCATGTTCTTCTCCAATAAAAATGACGTTATATTCCATGAGCATATCGACCGAAGCCTCGATGTCATAAAGGACCCCTTTTTTCATTAAGTATGGCATGTGAGCCTCCTACTCTATTCAACACCTTCCAGAATACCCCGCAGCTCTGCAGGCGGCGCGTTGGGAGAAGGAATGGAGTGCGTTTCGTGATGAGCCATCCAGAATTCGACCACGGCAATAGGAGAGTGCACATAACACGTTGAGCCCCACATTCGATGCATCGAGGCTACCACAAGATATTGGAGCCGGTCAAAGCGTTAACGCGTTGATCGGGGTCACCGGTGAAACCTTGACTATCATAGAGAGGCATTGTCATCAATGCAGGACATCATGGCGGCGTCTGTGAAAAAAGCTCATCCGTGATGATGACGGTAAGAGTGTGATGCGGGACGCTGGTAAGAAAGTAAGAAACTCATTGGGTCAATTCAAACTTGCTCTCCCGGACGAGAGCCTCTCCCCTTTCAACAGCGTACCCGACCCCAGGGGAGCTCATCCCCGATCGTTTCGCCCCAAAATCCTCGTAATCCTTCGAGTTCAGAAATATCTTGCGGCGCTCTATCCACGGATCATGCTGTGGTGCAAAACACTAGGCGCGTCAAGACGAGCTACTCTAGGCATACCCTCCCATACTGCGCACGGCCGTGTCCGTGTCAACTTACTTTTTTACCAGCGTCCCCTAACCATACACTGTCTGGAAGCTGCACCATAACCGCTTCGCCTTTCGCACAGACCTCGCCTTCGGCAGATAATGTGATGGCCACGATGACTTTCCGGTCAGAGATTTCTTTTGGCCTTCCCTTCAACTCAAGGACTTTGCCGATGGGCGTCGGCTTCAAGTAATCGACTTTTAAAGAAGCCGTTACAAAACGTGAAGGAGCGCGGTCTTGCAGGGTGAGGCCCTCGGCCTGAAGCTTTGCCGCCGATGCCGTGGCGGCGCCATGGCAGTCGATTAACGAACTGATGAGCCCGCCATAGGAAAATCCGGGAAAGCCGCCGGTATAATAGGGCTTCGGAGTGTAATGGCAGACGCATTCTTTTCCGTTCCAGTAACTCTTAATCTGCATACCGTCCTTATTGAGTCTGCCGCAGCCAAAACAATGCGCAAATTCATCAATATAATAATCTTGAACGGCTATATCCGACATCGTTGCACTCCTTGTTTCTGATGATAAGAACTCGCTTTCGATAGGAACAAGTATTGGATTAAGGATCCATGTGTGTCAAGGGTTTTTTCCACAGCATGTAGTGGCTAGGAAGAATGGCGAACGACGCGCTTCAAGAAAGGGGACTGCGGCGAGGCGAGTTTGGGGCTTTTGCCGGCTCGAACTTGAAACATTCCTGCAAATTCGGGTGCACCAATCCCTCTCGGCCGCTGCGCACTCTTCGAATCAGGAGAGATAACCATCGATCGACTACTCAGGATCTGCAGGAAGGGATTCGTCGACGGCCGCTATTTGGCTGTATGAGCAATCAAGAATCCTCTTTCTTCAAAATTTTGATCACCACCAGCGTGATGTCGTCGTCGTAAGGCAGGCCGCGGCAGAAGCGGCCGATCTCGTCGAACAC
>Ga0335070_10002831_pt1 | contig 20142 bp, 17 predicted proteins | sample Lox_Sample_13_FD_206722 | JGI IMG/M metagenome (GOLD analysis project Ga0335070, IMG submission 206722) | Soil microbial communities from Loxahatchee National Wildlife Refuge, Florida, United States - Lox_Sample_1.3 | ecosystem: Environmental > Terrestrial > Soil > Wetlands | place: USA... | reverse complement strand
GCAGGTAGCTCATCTTGCCCTCGTTCACGACGAGCCCGCGCTGCTCGAGGTCGTTGATCAGGCGGGTCACGGTCTCCCGCGAGGTGCCGATCGAGTTTGCGATGTCCTGATGGGTCGGTCGGCGCACCGCGACCCAGCCGTTGCCGAGGACCTGACCGTGCTGTTTGGCGAGGTCGATGAAGTACCTGGCCAGCCTGCCCACGACATCCAGCGTGGCGAGCGACTCCATCTGCGCATTCGACCGCCGCAGACGCAGGGACAGCTCCCGCATGAGCTTGCGCGCGATCGAAGGGTGCTGCTCGATCAGACGCTCAAAGTCGTCCCGCCTAATGCGGAACGCCACCGTGGGAAGCTGCGCGATGACGCTGGCCGAACGAGGCTCGTTGTCGAGCAGCGCCATCTCACCGAAGAACTGCTCGGGCCCAAGCGTGGCGAGGATGAGCTCCTTGCCGCCAGAGGACGACACGCATACCTTGACCCGGCCGCTGGCGAGCACGTAGAGGCCGTCCGCGGGCTCGTGCGCCGCGAAAATGACCTCGTCCCTCGCGAACTCGCGCTTTTCGGCCGCCCGCGCGAGCGCCTCGAGCTCGGCAGGCTCGAGCTCGCCGAACAGGCCAGCGCGTCCAAGCATGTCGGTCAGCGCGGCGCACATGGCTCACCTCCCCCGCCGGCCACGCGGCGGACCAGCGCAGCCGCCGACTCTCCGTCCACGGGACTGGGCGCCTTGAGGCAGTCGCTCCGGCCGCCGTCGCACCAGTGCGGCGCGGGCCTCCCGAGCGTCCTCCCGAGGCGATCGAGGGTTGCCTCAAGCTCCGCTGGAGACACCGTACCCTCCGGGTTGAAGCGGTGCGCGATAGGGTCTCCAGGCATCACCCCCGCCCGGGCCACGGTGACGACGTCCCGCGCTTCCTGCAGCTGGACCACGTCACCGAACACCGGGACCGAACCGTTGGCGCGCGCCGCAAGGGCCGGCGCCTCCCAAGCCAAGATCGCGGCGAGCCCCTTGCGACTGAGCGGATTGGCGGCGAGCGCGTCGGTCAGGTACGGGGGCGCGTTCTTCAGCCGGAGCTCCCACCGTGCTCTTGTCAGCAGCGCGCACCGGTGGGGGTCGTCGGACGGGAGCCTGCCGTAGAGAGCGACGGCCACGTCCCATTGTCCGAGCGATTCGGCCACCGCACCCTTGACCTCGAGCCCCTCGGCCGTGTCCGGCAGCCCTGGCACAAGCTCGGCGGCGGCACGCGTGTCGTGCAGCATCAGGAGGGCCCGCACGGCAAGGATGCGTGCGCTCGAGGCGCCCGGGTTGATCGCAAGAACCTCCCGGGCCCGCGCCAGTGCTCCGGCCCCATCCCGGCGCTGGAGGAGCACGCCGCCCTCCTCGATCAGCGCGGCGGTCAGAGTTCCCTCCAGCTGCGTGGCCAGCTTGTCCCACCCCTGCCCGGGCTGGAGCTCCGCGGCGCGCCTGGCGGCGGTCAGCGCGCCACGCTCGTCCCCCTCCTTCCGGGCGGCTACCACGGCAAACGCCCAGGCGGGACCGTAACCCGGCACCGTTCCGGCGAACTCAAGAGCCTGACCAGCCACCTTTTCCCCGCGCAGGAAGCGCACCTCGAGCGACGCGAGCGCCCAGACGGGATGACCGGGGGGGACCTCGCGCAGCTTCTGCTCGGCGCTCGGGAAGTCGCCGCGCTCCGCGGCCGCTACCGCGGCACGCGCCGCCTCGGCCTGCGCCGCCATGAGAGGGCTTCCCGCGACCGGGGCTGCCAGCGGATCGGGCACGCGCTCGATCCGCGAAGGCGCTGCGGTCTGACAGGCAGTGCCCGCCACGGCCAGCAGCAGCGCGATCCTACTCGCCGCTCTGCGCAAGGTGGTCCCCGTCGCCGCGCGCCACGCAGACCGTCGCCACCGCGTGCTTGTAGATCAGGTGCTCCAGCCCGTGGCTCTCGACGATCAGGGCGTAGCGGTCGAAGCGCTTGAGAACACCCGTGAGACGCTTCCCGGTGAGCAGGTAGACATGGATGGGCCGCCCGTCCCTCCGCAAGGCATAGAAGAAGCTGTCCTGAACGTTGACGCCGACCTTAGCCCGCTCCTGTCCCTGTTCCACCCCGCGCCTCCACTCGTGAGGTGGCCTCGGCCAGCAGCTCCTCACCAGCTCCCGCCAGCCAGTCCACCTCGGTTTCGCCTCTCAGCCAGGTCATCTGCCGCTTCGCCAACCGCCCCGTCGTGGCCTTCGCCCGCTCCACCGCCTCCTGCACCGTGAGTGACCCCACCAGCACGTCGCAGGCCTCCCGGTAGCCGATCGCCTTGAGGGCGTGTGCGTTGGGAGACAAGCCGCCAGCGAGCAATCCCTCCAATTCCCGCAAGAGCCCTGCGGCAAACATCCCTTCCACCCGCTGCGCAATCCTAGCATGAAGCCTCTCGCGCGGCAGCCTGAGACCCAACATCAAGAAAATGTGTCGTGGCTCACCTCGCGGGTGCTCACGCCAGAGCTCCGTCATCGGCCTGCCGGAGAGCAGGCACACCTCGACCGCCCGCAGGGTGCGCTGCCGGTCGGAGCCCGCGATACGGGAAGCGGCCTCGGGGTCGAGCGCGGCGAGGCGGGCCCGCACCGCGACTGGGTCGGCCCTCCACTGAGCCTCGAGGAGCTGGCGCAGCCTCGGGTCCTTGGGCGGTTCGGGGAAGAGCCCGTACAGCAATGCCCGCACGTAGAAGTGGGTGCCCCCTACAACGATGGGCAGCCGGCCTCGGGCCCGAATCCCTGCGATCGCGGCATCGGCATCGCGAACGAACATCCCGGCCGAGTAGCGATCGCGCGGGTCCGCCACATCGAGAAGGTGGTGAGGGACCCGCGACCGGGTGGCGGCGTCCGGTTTCGCGGTCCCGATGTCGAGACCCCGGTAGACGGCGAATGCGTCCGCCGACACGACCTCGCCCCCAAGCCTCTCGGCCAGCGACGCGCCCAGGGCGGACTTGCCCGAAGCCGTCGGGCCGACGATCACGAGGACGTCACTCACGGGCCGGACCTCTGTGACGGGAGACGCGCACCTGCCGCGCGGTGCCCAAGGTGAACGCTCCGTGCTCGCCCCACGCCACCGACACCACGCCCTCCTCCTGCGTTGCCATCACCGCGGGGAGATCTCGCACGCGCCGCGCGACCGAATGATCGGGATAGGCGAAACGCGGATGCGTGCCGGTCGCGGCAAAGGCGACGACCGGCATGACAGCCTCCAGGAATGCGGGGGTCGTGGACGTCCGCGAGCCGTGGTGCGGCAGCTGCAGCAGCTCGGCCCGCAGTGCTGCCCCGCTGGACATCAAAGCGGCTTCACCTGCCGCCTCCAGGTCGCCCGTGACCAGGAGCGCGGCACCCCCAAGGGGAAAGCGGGCCACCAGGCTGGCATCGTTGTCGGCCCCCTCCATCACGGGCGGGGGCCAGAGCACGTCGCACCCGATAGCGGCGATGGCAACGCGCTCGCCGCCTGTGAGCGGGATCTCGTCCGCCCCAGCCAGCCGTGCAGCGCGCCGCAGGGAGACGATCTCGCCCCGGTCGCCGAGCGCGCGCGGGTAGCAGAAGCGACCGACCCTCAGGCGCTCGAGAAGCATCGCGGCTCCCCCCGTGTGATCGGCGTCCGGGTGCGTCACGACCAGCGCCTCGAGGTGGCGCACCCGGACCCGGGCAAGCTCGCGCCACGCGTCCAGTGTCGAGCGCCCCGTGTCTATCAGCACCGCGGTTTTCCCGCTCTCGATCAGGACGGCCATCCCGTCGCGGACGGCCAGGACCCGAACGCGATGCGTCCACGGGGAGCCCGGGGCCGGAAGGAGCATCCACACCAGAGTGCCCGACACGAGTAGCAGCGCCGCGGCAAGCGCAGCCCGCGCCCGCGTGAGCGCTGTGAGGGCCAGGCCTCCCAGCAGGGCTGCCAGCACAGTTGGTAACGGGGGAAACGGCCAGCTCACGATCCCGCCGACTGCGGAGGCCAGCCCGAGGAGCCACCGCCCTCCAGCTACCGCGAGCAGCACCAGGCCTCCGAGCCATGACCAGATAGGCGCGACGGCAAGGGCGAGCAAGCTGGCCCCCACGAGCAGCAGCTCGAGCGGCGCTGCGAGTAGGTTCGCGAGCACGCCGAGCGGGGGCACCACGGCAAAATACTCGCCCACCAATGGACTCGAGGCCGCCTGCGCCACCACTGCTACCGCCAGGGCCTGAGCGAGCCTGGTCGGGAGCACCGGCAGTGCCAACGCCAGCGGTGAAATCCAGCGCACCAGCGCCAGAGTAACGAACGCCGACAGCTCGAACCCCGGCTGCAGAACGACTGCAGGCTCAAGAGCCACCAGCCCTGCAACGATCGCCCACACTGTCGGTAGCGGCTCCAGGGGCCGCCCGAGCTGGCGCGCCAGGAGGTACGCCACCCCTGCTGTCGCCGCCCGCCGAACCGGGGCGTTTCCACCCGCGAGGAGGGCAAAGGCGATCAGGGCCACGATCACGAGCCAGCGCCGCGCTCTGGGGCGCACGCCGACCAGGTTGAGAGCCCCCCAGGCCAGGACTGCAACCAGACCGACGTGCAGCCCGGAAACCGAAAGCAGGTGGACGAGTCCGGAGCGGCGCATGCTCGCAACCTCGCCCTCCAGCAGGGTTTCCCTGCGCTCAAGCACCAGCGCCGACGCGAGCCCGGCCGCGTGCAACCTCACCGGGTCCACCCCTGCGCTCGCCTGCAGGGCTTGAACACCCGCTTCGCGGAGCCGGTCCACCGGAGATCCGCCGGGATTCTGGCGCAGGAGCAGAAGCGACTTCACGCGCAGGTAACCAGCTTTCAGGGGAAGGTGCGGGTCAGAAACCAGATCCCCACTCCCCTCCCAGCGGGTGCCCGGGGCCGGCAACTCTGCCCGTCCCACCGGTGCAGAGACGTAAAGCTCGAGCTCGCGTGCGTGTGGCAGGGCCACGCCCGCTCGCTCGATGCCCAGTACCCGGACTCGCGTTCCCCATCCCCGCAATCCGCTGGTCCAGCCGTCACGCACCGAAACCATGAAACGGACGGGCACGGGGTCGGCGGATCCGCTGGGCGCGCGCGGGGCGAATGCGCACGCCGCAAGGCCCACCAGCGCCCCGCACGCCGCCCACCACGCCAGCCCTCGGTCCGATCTGCGCAGGCCGCGCCATCCCGCCAGAAGCGCGAGCAACGCCAGGGGGTACCGGAAGACCGGGTCAGGCGGGAGCACGTTGCCGGTAACCGCGGCCACGACGGCGGAGACCGCGAGCGCGACGAGGCGCGAGCCCGGGAGATCAGGCGCCGGGGCGCCGGAAGTCCGCGAGGATTTCGACATGGTGCGAGCCCGCAAAGAGATCCCACAGCTCGAGCGACGCGAGTTTGTAGCCGAAGGCCAGGAGCTGAGCCGCGTCCCGCCCGAAGTGGCTGGCATCGCAGGAGACGAGCACGATTCCCTCGGGAAGCCAGCGCAGCAGCCCCTCCGTCGCGGTCGCCGAGAGGCCCAGGCGCGGGGGATCCAGGATCACCAGTGTTCCTCTGCCCGTCCCGGGATCCACGAGGTAGTCCTCGGCGGAAACCGCAAGCACGAGGGCACCCGGGAGGTTCATCGCAGCCGCATCCGCGGCCACCCGGTTGGACTCGACGACCGTGATCGCCGCGGCGCCTGCCCGCCTCGCCGCAGCGCCGAAGAAGCCCACGCCGGCGTAGAGATCCACGACCCGGGCGTGCCCGTGGGCCTGCACGAGTTCGCCCACCCGCGAGAACAGCTTGGGCACCAGGTGGCGATTTCCCTGAAAGAACGTGCCGATGGGAACTCGCAGCGGGACCGGGAGGTCGATAGTGACGCCGGTCGCGCCCCATCCGCCCGACAGCAAAGCGCCCCCCTCGCCGATCGGATGCCAGCCAGCCAGACCGCGCACCGACACCTCCGGCGGTGTTCCGGGGCCGCGCCAACCGGCCACCGCAGCGCTCGGCCCGAGGTTCTCGAGCCACTCCACGTCCCCGTCCGGCAGCCCGGCGCCGACGAGCGCGCGGGTCAGCCTGGGCAGGCCATCGAGGAGCAACCGCGAGATCACCCTGCACGGGGCGATGTCGGCGGTGCGGTGGGAGCGCGGCTCGCGGAAACCGAGGGTCCGTGTTTTCCCATCCCAGTGCAGCCGGGCCCGCAGGCGCCACTCCATCTCGGAGACTACGACCGGCGCCTTTCGCACGAACTCCGAGAGCATGGGGGGTGCATGCCTCAGGGCTCCGCAGACCACCTCGCGCAGGGCGTCTGCGATCACCTCTCGCCGCACGTGGGTGAGGTCGCACCCGCCGCACAACCCGGCGACCGGGCAAGGGTTGGGCTCCCGCCACGGGCTTTCCTTGAGGACGCGCGCCACCCGGGCCTCGACGACACCGGCTCGCTCTCGCTCGATCTCGGCCTCGATGACCTCGCCCGGGAGGGCGCCCACCACGAACCACACCTTGCGCCCCGCACGGGCGACGCCGCGGCCACCACCGCCGAGGGATTTGATCTCAACGCGCACGGGTGCTCAGCTCCAGGCGCGGCAGTCCGATGAGGCGCCGCAGCGCTTTCACGAGCAAGGCATGCCTCGTTCGGTCGCGAACGCCGGAGGCCAGTTTCAAGCCGGCGAGCTCGCCCTCGACCTGCGATTCGATCGTCCGCCGCCGGTCGGCCGGCAGGGCCCCAAGCAGCGCGTCCAGCGACGTGAACTCCAGGTCCGCCAGCGTCTCGTCCAGCGCCTCGGGCCGGCTGTTCTCGGGAAGCGTCGCTACCGCCCGCTCCAGGTCGCGGAGCACCGCCGCCACCTGTGGAACTCCGTCCCATGCGGTCACTGTCTCACCGACCGCCAGGGCCAGCGAGCGCAGCGCCCCACCGACGTCGAAGGCGCGGTCCTCCCCGGCCGCCCCCACGCGGGCCGCCGCCAATCGCCTGGCCTGCCGCGCAATGGCGTGGCGGCAGTACGCGAGGGACGACACCGGGTCGGCGTCACGCTCGCGCCTTCGTTCCCAGATCTCGCCGATCCCGGCCAGCACAGCCGCCAGCGGGACCCCCTCGTGCCACCATGAGCGCAGCAGCGCGAAATCTTTCGGGGAGAAGAGGAAGGGCGTACCCCTCAGGGCGGCGAAGTGATCCTCCACCGCACGGTAGAAGGCGAGCTCGTCCTCGTCCGGCGCGGCCATGGCGGAACGCAACCTCAGCCACGCTCCGGTCGGTTGCGCTCCCACAGCAGGCGCAACCCCTTGAGCGTCAGGTCGTCGTCCACGACGTCGAAGATTCCGGTGTGGCGCGCGATCACCGCCGCGAGCCCCCCCGTGGCGATCACCTTGCCGCGACCGAGCTCGCTGAGCACCCGCCGCGTGAGGCCCTCGACCAGCCCGACGTAGCCGTACACCAGCCCCGCCTGCATGGAGTCCACGGTCCCCTTGCCTATCACGCGCGCGGGCGCGGCAAGCTCGATTCTGGGCAGCTTGGCGGCGCGGGAGAACAGCGCCTCCGCGGCGATCTCGAGCCCGGGAGCGATGACACCTCCGATGAACTCCCCCCCTTCGGAGACCACGTCCCAGGTGGTCGCGGTCCCGAAGTCCACCACCACGCAAGGGCCTCCGTGCTCCGCGAACGCCGCCACCGAGTTGCACAGTCGGTCCGCACCGAGTTCCAGCGGAGCCTCCACCTTGAGCGGCATGCCCGACTTGATGCCGGGCGCGATGAACAGCGGTTGGGCGTGGAGGTAGGTGGACACCGCGGCGCGGAGAGAAGCGTCGAGGGGCGGGACGACCGAGCCCACGACCACGCCGTTGATGTCGCCGGGGCGGATCTCCGCCCACTCGCAAAGTTGCCGCAGCAGGATGCCCAGCTCGTCCACAGTGCGGTCGCGCACCGTTGAGAGACGCCACCTTCGGAGGACCTGCCCGTCTTTGAAGACCCCGATCGTGGTGTGGGTGTTTCCAACATCAAGGGCCAGCAGCATCTCAGCCTCCCGGCTCCTTCTCACCCAGAAGCTCCCCGTCCGCGTACCGCTTCACCTTCCCGGCCACCTCGAGCTCGAGTTCGCCTTTCCGCCCGAAGCCCACGAACCTGCCTTCCACCAGGCCCGAGGGCAGCCGCACGCGCAGGCTCTCCCCGACCCGGTGGACGCTGCGGGCCACCCACTGTGCCCTCGTGCCCTCCGGATCGGCAAGGGCCGGATGGATGCGCGACAAGAACCCGGTGACCAGCGACCAGATCCCCTCCGCGGCGTCGCCCGCGAACCCGAGGTCTGCAAGGGACACCGCCGTGGTTCGATCCTCGGGGACCAGCGGCGGTGCTGCCGCGACGTTGATCCCGAAGCCCGCGGTGACCCACGCCGCCTCCCCGTTCGTGCGACTCGAGGACAGGACACCGCCGAGCTTCCGCCCCTCCACCAGGAGATCGTTCGGCCACTTGAGGCCGACGTGCACCGCCGGCACGAGGTCCTCCACCGCTTCCGCCAAGCTCACGCCCATCGCCATCGGCAGGGTCGGGAGGGCGCGCACCGGGAGCCACGCGAGCCACGTCGCGTACAGGCCGCCCTCGGGCGATTCCCAGGTGTGAGTGCCGCGTCCGCGGCCGGCCGCCTGGCGCTGCGCGACAAACAGCGTCTCCGGCAGCCGGCTCTCCTCCTGCGCCTCCCACGACTCGGCCAACCGGTCGGCCACGGCGTTGGTCGAGTCGACGACGTCCAGCCAGATGACGTTCGCCTGAGCGAGCGGAGCGACCACCCTGCTCACGCGTTCCGCTCCAGCGTCGCCCTGAGCAGCTGCGCCTTGTGTGCCAGCTCGGCCGCGCGCTGGCGGCTGCCGGCCACGATCTCCTCCGGAGCCCGCGCGGCGAAGGTCGGATCTGCGAGGCGGGCCCTGGTCTTCTCGAGCTCGCCTTCGAGCTGGGCGAGTTCGGCGCCGAGGTGTGTCCGCTCGGCCACGCCGAGCGCTCCCGGCGGCAGCAGGATCGCGACGCTGACCCCTCCCGCGAGGTCGCGGATCGCCTCCTCGGGCACGGAGTCCGGGTTGAGCTCCAACCCCGAGAGCCCGGCGAGTCGGCAGATCTCCGTCTCGAGGCCGGAGAACGCATCGCGCCGCGAGGGCTCGAGCCCTAGCAGCGACAGCGCCAACGGCGTACCCGGCGCGAGGCCAACCAGGTGCCGGTACGACCGGGTCTCCTGGACGACCGCCTGGAACGCAGCCATCACCGCGAGCGCCTCCGGGTCCTCGGGGCGACGGCCGCCACTGGGGTACGGCGTGCTGATGAGCAGGCCTTCGGACCCGAGGTGACGGGCAATCTCCTCGGTGATGAACGGCATCACCGGGTGCAGAAGCTTGAGCGCCTCGATCAGCACCCACCGCGCCACGGCGCGGACGTCTTCGGCTCGGCGCCCATGCAGGTTGCCCTCCTGGAGGACCGGCTTGGCCATCTCCAGGTACCAGTCGCAGTAGTCGTTCCACACGAACTGGTAGAGTTCCCGGCAGCCCTCGTCGAAGCGGTAGCTCTCCCACGCGCGGTTGACCGCCGACGTCGCGCGCTCGAGCTCCGAGAGAATCCACCTCTCGGGGAGCGCCAGACCTGCGACGTCGAGCGCCTCGAGGTCGGGCTCGCCGCCCGATAGGTTCATCTGCACGAAGCGCGCCGCGTTCCAGATCTTGGTGCCGAACGCTCGGTACCCCTCCATCCGCTTGACGTCGAGGGGAAGGTCCCGGCCCGGCGATGCCAGGGCGGCGAGCGTGAAGCGCACCGCGTCGGCTCCGTACTGGTGCACGAGGTCGAGCGGGTCCATGACGTTCCCCTTCGTCTTGGACATCTTCTGTCCGCGTGCATCGCGGACCAGACCGGTCAGGTGAACATCGCGAAACGGTGCCTTCCCCGTGAAGTGACACCCCATCATGACCATGCGCGCCACCCAGAAGAACAGGATGTCGAAGCCCGTGATCATCACGCTCGTCGGGTAGAACGCGCGCATGTCCGCGGTGTCGGCCGGCCACCCGAGCGTGGAGATCGGCCAGAGCCCGGAGGAGAACCAGGTATCCAGCACGTCGGGGTCCTGTTCCACCGGTTTCCCGCACTCGGCACACGCAGAGACGTCCTCCTCGGACGCCGTCGTGTGTCCGTCCGGGCAATAGTACGCGGGGATCCGATGCCCCCACCAGAGCTGCCGCGAGATGCACCAGTCGAGGATGTTCTCGAGCCAGTTCCTGTACGTTGCGACCCAGAATTCCGGGATCAGCTTCACCTCGCCCGTGTCCACGGCTGCGAGGGCTCGGTCGGCCATCGCCCGCATCGAGCAGAACCACTGCCTCGAGAGGTACGGCTCGACCACCGTGTCGCACCGCTGGCAGTGTCCGACCGCGTGGCGGTGCGTCTTCTCGCCCCGGCGGAGCCCCTTCTCCGTCAACGCCGCGAGAACGGCTTTCCGGGCCACGAAACGATCCTGCCCGGCGAACGGACCTCCGTTGGCATTAATCGTGCCGTCCTCGTTGAGGATGTTGATCTTTTCGAGGCCGTGTCGCTCTCCGGTCGCGAAATCGTTAGGGTCGTGGGCAGGCGTGACCTTGACCGCTCCGGTCCCGAACGCAGGGTCCACCAGCACCTCGTCGGCGATCACCGGGAACCGGCGATCGAGCAGCGGGTGCTGCACGAGGCGACCGATCAGGTCGCGATAACGGGGGTCTTCCGGGTGGACGGCCACGGCGGTGTCGCCCAGCATCGTCTCGGGTCTCGAGGTGGAGACCACGATCTCGCCGCCGCCCGCGAGCGGGTATGCGAAGTCCCACATCCCGCCGTCGATCTCCTTGTGCACGACCTCGAGGTCGGAGAGCGCCGTCAGGCAGCGCGGGCACCAGTTGATCAGGCGATGGGCCCGGTAGATGAGGCCTTCTCGGTGCAGCGACACGAAGGCATGCCGCACCGCGCGCGAGAGCATATCGTCGAGGGTGAAGCGCTCGCGGGTCCAGTCGCACGACGCGCCGAGCGCCTTGGCCTGGTGCGAGATGTTGTCCTTGTACTGCGCCTTCCATTGCCACATGCGCTCGAGGAACTTCTCACGCCCCAGTTCGTGACGGCTGGTCCCCTCCTTCGCCAGCTCGCGCTCCACCATGACCTGGGTCGCGATCCCCGCGTGGTCGGTGCCCGGGAGCCACAGGGCGTTGAAGCCCTGCATGCGACGCCAGCGGATCACCAGATCCTGGAGCGTGAACTGGAGCGCGTGGCCGATGTGCAGCTTGCCAGTCACGTTCGGGGGCGGGATCAGGATCACATACGGCGGCTTGTCCGATGGCAGCTCGGGTGTGAAGGCACCCGAGGCCTCCCAGGCCGCGTACCACGCGGTCTCGAAGGAGGCAGGATCGAAACGAGTCGGCAGCTGTTCGGGACGCGCCAAACCACCCCCACGCAATCTTCTGGCGTTGAGTCTAGCATCCCCGGACGAGGACTGAGGACCGAAAGCGCTCGGCTCGCAGGCGGAGGTGACGAACCTTCCAGCGCGCGGTGCGCTTTGACACGGCGGTCCGCTAGAGCAGAGAGTTGAAAGGCCCCTGCGGAGGGAGTGAGGCCAGCCTCGCGTACACCGTCGCCACCTCTACATCACTGCACGCGACGTCGAGCACCACTCCGCCCAGCCGCGGCAGCACCCAACCGACCCGCCCACCGTGCCTCTTCTTGTCGCGCGCGATGTATGGCGCGACCGAGTCCCACCGGAGGCCCTCGAGGTCTGGGAGAGGGGCCAGAGTCTGGATCCGCTCCGCCCAGGTTTGCGCCTCGGCGGTCGACAGCAGCCCGCGGTCGCGAGCAAGCCGCAGCGCGGCCAGCAGTCCCCACGCCACCGCTTCGCCGTGGAGGAAGCGGCGGTACTCGCTCGCTCCCTCGAGGCCGTGTGCGAGCGTGTGGCCGAGGTTGAGGGCCTGGCGTGGGCCGGTCTCGCGCTCGTCCATCGCCACGATGTCCGCCTTCATACGCACGCAGCCCACGATGAGCTCCCAGGCGTGCAGAGGATCGCCCGCCGCCACCGGTGCAAGGTGGCTGTCGAGAACGGGCTCCAGCGTCGATGGCGCAATCATCGCGGACTTGATGACCTCGCACAGACCCGAACGGATCTGGCGCAGGTGGAGGGTGGCGAGAACCAGTGGATCGGCGATGACGGCGCGCGGCGGCCAGAAGGTGCCGACGAGGTTCTTGCCCACGTCGAGATCGATGCCGGTCTTGCCGCCGACGGCGGCGTCCACCATCCCGAGCAAGGTGGTGGGGACCGCGATCCACGGGACGCCGCGCAGCAGGACGGACGCCGCGAACCCGGCGAGATCCGTGACGACCCCGCCGCCCACCGCAATCAGGATGCTCTGGCGATCCACCTCGTGGGACACCAGCCAGCGGAGCAGGTGCTCGACGGTGGACCAACGCTTGTGCTCCTCCCCGGTCGGGAGCTCGAGACAGGGGGCGTCCAGCCGTTCCGCGATTTCTGACGCGTACAGGGGACCCACGTTGGCGTCGGTCACCACGAACGGCCGGCGCCCACCCACGTGCGGCCTCACCAGATCCGGGAGCGCCGTCAGCGCTCCCTCGCCGATGTGGTACGGGGCCTTCTCGGCCCCCGCCGAAAGCTCGAGGGTCATCATGGCCCCTCCGCATGGCGCCGGAGGATACGAACGGCTATGACGGCCGCGCCGAAGCCGTTGTCGATGTTCACTACGCCCACGCCGGGGGCGCACGCGTTCAGCATCGCCAGCAGAGGGGCCAGTCCCCCAAAAGCCGCGCCGTAGCCTATGGAGGTGGGAACGGCGACGACCGGCGCCGAAACCAGTCCGGCCACAACCGAGGGCAAAGCCCCCTCCATTCCCGCGACAACGATCACGACCCCCGCGCGTCTGAGCACCTCGGCGTGCGAGAGCACGCGGTGCAGGCCGGCGACCCCGACGTCCTGCACGCGCGTGACGGTGGCGCCGAGGGCGGCAGCCGTGACCGCGGCCTCCTCCGCGATCGGCAGGTCCGAGGTACCCGCACATACCACCGCGACCTCGCCACACGCCCGGGGCGTCCCGGGCAGAACCACCATTCGCGATTCGGGATGGTGGACGGCGCCCGGTACGGCTCTCAGAATCGCCCGGGCGTGGCCTTCATCGGCACGCGTGGCGAGCACAGGCCCTCCCCCGGTCGCGAGGGCACTGAAGGCGGCGGCGGCCTGCTCGGGGCTCTTGCCCTGGCAGAACACTGCCTCGGATTCGCCGGTCCGCAGCGCCCGGTGCGTGTCCACCATCAACCCCTCGCCGACCTGGTAGGGGAGGTGCGCGAGCTCCTCGGCCGCCTGCTCGGGCGAGATCTCGCCCCGGGCGACGCGCCGCAGCAGTTGTCGGAGGGTATCGAGCTGCACCATTGAATGATAGCTATTCCACTACGATCCGGGGCAGCAAGGGCGAGAGGCGCGCCAGGATCTCGTAGTTGATCGTGCCGGCGTTCTCGGCGAGCTCTTCTGCGGAGATGCGCTCGTCCCCGTCGGTGCCGATCAGGGTGGCCACATCGCCGTCCCGTACGCCGGGGATGTCGGTGACGTCCACCATGAAGATGTTCATGCAGACGCGGCCGACCACCGGCGCAGGGCGGCCGGCAATGAGGACCCTGCTGCGGCTGGACAGTGCCCGCGGATACCCCTCCGAGTACCCTACCGGCAACACCGCGATACGGCTGGTGCGGGTCGGGCGGTAGGTCAGTCCGTAGCCTATCGGCGCCCCCACCTCTACTTCCTTCACCTGACCCACGCGCGCACGCCACGCCAGGACGGGCTCGAGTTTCACGCCGTCGCGGCCGTGCTCGAGAAGCCAGGAGAGATGGGTCTCCTTCGACGGCCAGTGACCGTAGAGGGAGATCCCCACGCGCACCATGCCGAAGTCCGCCTCGCGGAAGAGAAGTGCGGCGGCGGAGCACGCCGCGTGGACCCACTTGACCGGGCCTATTCGCTCCTGCACGGCGGCGACCGCACCGCGGAACCGCTCGAGCTGGAGGTACGCGTAGCTGTGGTCGGTGGTGTCCTCGATGTTGGCGAAGTGGGTGGCGATCCCCGCGACCGTGAGTCCCGCCTCGCGCGCGGCAAGAGCGAGCTTCACGGCCTCGGCCGGGTCCACGCCCTGGCGGTGGGTCCCGGTGTCAACCTTCACGTGCACGTTCAGGGGGGCTGCGAGCGCGCGAGCGCGCGCCGCCAGCGCGTCGAGGACCTGGTACGAGGAGACCAGAACGTGGACGTCGCGATCCACGACCTCGGCCACCTGTCCGGGTGCCAGATATCCCATGACCATGATCGGAATGCCGATCCCCATCCGACGGAGCGACGCGACCTCGTCCGCGGTGTGGACGCCCAGCATCTCGACCCCGGCGGAAACGCACAGGGGAGCGACCTGCTCGAGACCGTGACCGTACGCGTTGGCCTTGACCACGGCGAGGATCCCCGTCCCAGGCTTGAGGAGGCGTCGGAAGAGGGCGAGGTTGTGCTCCAGCGCGCCGCGAGAGACCTCGACCCAGTTGGTCAGGCCGGAGGTGAGGTCGCTTGCCACGATGCGAAGTGTAGCCCGGATCCCCACCCGACGCTCGCCAGCAGCTAGAATGCACCGCGATGGCACCGAACGCCTTCCCCTGGCACGAGCGCATCCGCGCGAAGCGTGACCGCACTCTGGCGCTCGGCATGGGGCTCTATCAACGTTACGCGCGTTTGTTCTGGGCCGCGCACTCCGCCTGGGCGCTCTTCACCGGTGGCGTCGTCCTGGTGCTCGCTCACAACCGCTACGGTTTCCTCCCGTGGGTCGTCCTGTTCCTCACTCTCACATGGGCGTCGACCCTCTTCTTCTCCCGTTTCGCGGTCGGCAGGGACTCCGCGAGGCTCCGGTTCGCGCACGGTTTCGTCTCGTACCTCACGCGGGTGATGTACCAGGAGACGCTGTTCTTCCTCCTGCCGTTCTACTTCTACTCAACGACCTTCCCGTCGTGGAACAGCGGGTACGTGGTCCTTCTCGCGGCTCTTGCGGTCCTGTCCTGCTTCGATATGATCTTTGACCGGCTCCTCCGGAACACCCGACCCTTCGCCGTCGGCTTCTTCGCGGTCGTGACGTACTCCGCCCTCCAGTTCTTCGTGCCCCTCGTTTTCCACGTCCAGATCCACAACGGCGCCTACATCGCTGCGGTGCTCGCGTTCGCCGCGGCGCTCCCGGTCGCGTACTCCTGGCAGGAGCTGCGCCAGGGCCGGAGGCTGGCGCTCATCGCCCTCGCGCTCGCTCTCGTCATCGGGGTGCTCAAGGTGGGCCGCGCACTCATGCCGCCCGTGCCGTTGCGCTTGAGTTCGATGAGCTTCGCGACCGGCATCAACCCCGTGACGTTGCAGCTCGACCACGAGCTTGGCCGCGCCGTGCCAGCGGCGGAGCTCGGGCAGGGACGGCTGGTGGTGCGCGCCACGATTTTCTCACCGGGCAGACTTCCCGTCCGCCTGCGGTTGAGGTTCCTGCACGACGGAAGGATCTTGAGGACCTCGAGGACGCTGGGCCTGGTTGCCCACCGCCGCGGCTTTCGCATCTGGGAGGCGATTCGCAGCGGCCCGGAGGGGTTCGCCCCCGGCCTTTACCGGGTCGAGGTGTGGACCGGTGAGGGTCAGCTGGTGGGCCGCGGGGAGATCCGCGTCACCGGAAAGAGCGTCAGAGAGGCTCCCTGACCTGCGCAAGCGCGGCGCACCGTCCAGACGACGGGGCCCCCAGACACCCCGCCCGGCGCCGCTCGTCACTCACCGATTCCGAGGCGGCTCCTCAGGTAGGCAACGATCTCGCCGGTATCCGTTCCGGGCGGGAAGATGCGCTCGATCCCCTGCTTCTGGAGCAACTCGATGTCCTCTCGAGGGATGACTCCGCCGCCGAAGACCGGCACGTCGGCCGCCCCCGAGGCACGCAAAGCCCGAACGACCGCGGGGAACAGCTCCCGGTGGGCGCCAGAGAGGCTGGACAGCCCGACCGCGTCCACATCCTCCTGCACGGCCGCCTGGGCGATCTGCTCCGGGGTCTGGCGCAGGCCCGTGTAGATCACCTCGAAACCGGCGTCGCGCAGGGCTCGCGCCACGACTTTCGCGCCGCGGTCGTGGCCATCGAGGCCGGGCTTCGCAACCAGGATTCTCTTCGGTACCCGCACTCCCCCCACGCCCTCCGGACGTAGTATCGCCGGCGAGCGGCGGCTCCACAAGTGGTCAGGATTCGCTTGATTTCGCTTCGTCTCGCCCGTAAGCTCCCGCCGTTTGCCCCGAAGGGGAGGAAAACCACCATGGAGACCGACACCCGCCGCACGCTGCCCGAGAATGCCTACCGCCCCCTGAAGCCGGGCGAGCGCTACGTGCCGGTGGTCCCGGCCGCGGACCGCGTGCCGGAGTGGACGGGCAGGTCGGTGGCGATCGGCCTTGTCATGGCGGTCGTCTTCTCGGCCGCGGCCGCGTTCCTCGGCTTCAAGGTCGGGCAGGTGTTCGAGGCCGCGATTCCGATCGCGATCCTTGCCGTCGGGATCGGGGTCACGCTCAAGCGGCGCTCCACGATCCTCGAGAACGTGATCATCCAGTCCATCGGGGCCGCCTCCGGGCTGATCGTGGCGGGCTCGATCTTCACGCTCCCGGCGCTGTTCATCATCGGCCTGCCCGTCGACCTCTTCAAGCTCTTCCTGGTTGCCCTCTTCGGCGGCATCCTCGGCGTCCTGTTCCTGATTCCTCTCCGACGCTACTTCGTCAAGGAGATGCACGGCGAGCTCCCCTTCCCGGAAGCGACAGCGACCACCGAGGTGCTGGTGGCCGGGGAATCGGGTGGCCAGCAGGCGGTTGTCCTCGCGGTGGCCGCCGCGATCGGGGGGGTGTTCGACTTCCTGGTGATCCACTTCTCGGCGTTCGCAGAGGTCTTCACCACGCGGTCGGTTTCGTTCCTGGCAGGCCTGGCGTCGAAGGCGAAGCTGGTGTTCAAGCTCGACGTCCTCGCGTCGGTCCTCGGGCTGGGCTACATCATCGGCCTGCGCTACTCGGCGGTGATCTGCGCGGGCTCTTTCATCTCGTGGTTCCTTCTGGTTCCGCTCTTCGGCTGGGTTGGAGACGGCCTGACCGTGCCGCTCGGGGCCAGCGTCGGTGGAAGCCTGATCTCCGGGATGAGCGCCGACCAGATCTTCCGCAACTACGTGCGGCTCATCGGCATCGGGGGTATCGCGTGCGCCGGGCTGCTCGGCATCCTGCGCAGCTGGCGCATCATCGCCTCCGCCTTCGGGCTGGGGTTCAAGGAGCTGCTCGGGAAGAAGGGGGCCGAGACGGTGCAGGCGGAGCGCACCGACCGCGACCTGCCGATGAAGACCGTGCTGAGTGGCATCCTGGTGATGGCGGTCGTGATGCTCCTCTTCTTCGCCTTCGGGGTGCTTCGACAGCAGCCCAACTACCTCGGCCTCTCGGTGATCGCGCTTCTTGTGGTGCTGGTGATCACGTTCCTGTTCACGACGGTCTCGGCCCAGGCGATCGCCACGGTCGGGTCGAACCCGGTTTCCGGCATGACCTTGATGACGCTGATCCTCGCTTCAGTGATCCTGGTTGCCGTCGGCCTCACCGGCAACGCTGGAATGCTCGCCGCGCTCATGATCGGCGGCGTCGTGTGCACGGCGCTCTCAACGGTCGGCGGCTTCGTCACGGACCTCAAGATCGGCTACTGGACGGGCGCGACGCCGGCCGTCCAGGAGCGCTCCAAGATGCTCGGCAGTCTCGCCGCGGCGCTCACGGTCGGGTCGGTGATCCTCCTCCTCAACAAGGTCTATGGCTTCGTGCAGACTCCTGCGACGCCCACACCCCTCGAGGCCCCGCAGGCCAACGCCATGGCCGCGGTTATCCAAACCCTGATGTCCGACCAGCCGGTACCCTGGCTCCTCTACGGGGTGGGAGCGCTGCTGATTCTGGTCCTGCAGATGGTCAAGGTGCCCGCCCTCCCCTTCGCCCTCGGCATGTATCTCCCGCAGCAGCTGACGACTCCGCTGCTGGTCGGGGGGTTGGTGGCGCACTTCGTGGCCAAGTCGGCGAACGGGGACGAGAAGCTGGCACAGGCGCGGAGCAGTCGCGGAACCCTGATCGCCTCCGGTTTCATCGCCGGGGGAGCCGTGATGGGCGTGGTGGCGGCGTTCCTGGCGTTTCTAAAGCAGGGGTTCGTGATTCCCTGGTTCCACTGGCCGGTGCAGGTCGACCTCGGCGTGAACCTCTTCAAGAATGCGGCGGGGTCGGGGGCCGAGTTGCTGGCGCTTCTCTTCTACGTGGGGCTCGTGGCCTACATGTACGTGGACGCTCGGCGCGCCAGGGCCGAAGCGTAGGTGAGCCGGCCGCCGGGGAGCGAGCCGCGCCTAAGGCTGCTTGGGCTCCGGGGGCGGCACCTGCCCCGGCGAGCCCAGGACATTTGGCGGCGGGACCGCCATCAGGTTGGACGGTAACGTGTTGGGCGATGAGCCGGCGGGCCTCGACCAACCCTGCTGGGCCGGGGCGGCCGCCTGCGCCGGGGGCGCCTGAGCCCCCGAGGGTGCAGCCGCGGGTGCGGGGGTCCCGACCGGCTTCGGGGGCGGAAGGATCTCCTGCCAGGTCAGGTCGAAGGCCACCTGCGTCGGCTCACCCCCGAAGGTCACCTTGGCCGTGATCGTTCCCTGCTTTCCGGGTTCGAGCTTCCCGGCGAGCGTCCCTGACCCGGAAGCGACCGACTTGCCCTGGTTGTCGAGCATCCTCATGGAGGCGCTCACGGCCTGAACCGGGTTCTTGCACTGGTTGACGACCGTCGCCGAGATCTCCCACTCGCTCTCCGACACCCTCTTCTTCTCGTAGCTCAGCAGCGCGACCTGGCCGCCCGCCTCGGATGCTGCCTCTTTCTCCTTGGCCTCCGGCTCGCCTTCCGCCGCCTCGACGTGACTCACGTCCGCGTCGGTCACGATCAGGGCCCCGCTCGCTGCGGATGCCCTTGCCCCCAGGAAGGGGCTGTGCGGTCCGCCCGGCTCGGTCGCCGGCGCGGTCGCGGGCTTCTCCCCGCTCGCCTGACGGGTGGCCGTCAAGTCAACGGCGGAGAGCGGGTAGGACTCGCGGCGACCGTTCGCGTACTGAACGGTGACGTAGCTGCCGCTCACGTTGAAGCTCGCAACCTCGAGTCGCTTACCCCCGGTGAGAACGACGGTGGCAGCCCAGGCCTCCCCGGCCAGCATGAACGCCATCACGAGCACTGTCAGTCTCTTCACCGAGCACCTCCAACCGCTCCTGCTAATATGATAACCCCACGTGCCTCTCGGGCCCCGCCAGGAACGTGGCAAAGCCCAACAGGAGCGGGTTTGGCGCTTCCCCACTCCTTGACAGTCCCCCATTGGCAAGCAGGGAAAGGGGAGGACCGGCCTGCCGGCGCGGGGCCAAGAAACAAAGCGCCCCGGGGAAAGCCCCGGGGCGCGAAGAGTACAAAGAGGAGTCAGGACTCAGAACATCACAACCAGGGTGACGCGCCGGTTCTTGGCGCGGCCCTCGGCGGTCTTGTTGTCTGCGATCGGCTTGAACTTGCCGTAGGAGACGGCGCTCAAGCGATGCATGGGGAAGCCCTGCTGCATCACGAGGTAGCGCATGACGGCCTCGGCGCGGGCCTGACCGAGCGTGACGTTGTACTCGTCAGAACCGACGCCGTCGGTGTGGCCCTGGATCTCGATGTAGACGTTCTTGTTCTCGTCCTTGACGCGCTTCGCAAAGGCGTCGAGGGCAGCCTTGGCGTCAGCGGACAGGTCGCTCCGGTTGAAGCCGAAGTGGACCGCATCGTCCGTGAGCGTGACCTCGTACAGGAACGAGTGGTTGGCCAGCTTGTTGGCCTCGTTGGCGCGGTTGAGGGCGTCCTTGGCCGTGTCCGACAGCTTGGCGAGCTGATCGTTCTGCATCGCGTCGGACTTCTTCAGGTTCGTCACGTCCATCTGCGTGGCTTCAACCTGCTTCTGCACCTCACCGATCTTGGTGTCCTGAACCTTCGAGGCGGCGGCCACCTGCTCCTGGACATAGGTCTTGGTGGCGCAGCCGGTCACACCCAGCGTGACGACCAGCCCCACCGCGAGCACAACCAACAGCGACTTTCTCATGGCAATTCCTCCCTTTGCTCCCTAATCACCCGGTTAAGTGGTTCGCTTTCG
>Ga0335070_10002830_pt1 | contig 20145 bp, 14 predicted proteins | sample Lox_Sample_13_FD_206722 | JGI IMG/M metagenome (GOLD analysis project Ga0335070, IMG submission 206722) | Soil microbial communities from Loxahatchee National Wildlife Refuge, Florida, United States - Lox_Sample_1.3 | ecosystem: Environmental > Terrestrial > Soil > Wetlands | place: USA... | reverse complement strand
GCGCAATCGCTCTCCGCCCCGCCGGCTCCACCCGGCGTGGGGCGGCCGCGGCCGCCGCTCCGGCGCCGCTGTGCATAGCAGCGGCGGGCGCAGGCTGCTCGCGATCACTCTGTGACCGGCGCGGCCTTCGCCTTCTAGCCGGTAGGATGTAGGACGATGGACCCAGAGACTGTGATCAAGCTGTGACAAGCGCGCGGGTGCCGCCGAAACGCCGCCGGAGCGCCCGGCCGCCGGTTGTTCGGAACTTTTGACCGCGATAATTGTTCAGTGGCTGTCCGGGGCGTCACGCCAGACGCAGGGCATTGGGAGACAGAGCGTGGACGGCTCGGCAGTGCGATTCGACGCGGTCCAATTCGACAACGAGAATATGGTCCTGCAGCCCCGGACAGCGGGCGGAACGGGAGCCTCAAAGGGGGTAGCGCTGGCAAGGCGGATACGGGACGTGCGTTCCTGACGGCGGAACCATCGCCGAGATGCAAGTTGACGATCCGAGATATGCGCCATGCGCCGACGACTTTCTCTTCTCGCGATCGCGGCAATTGCGCTCTCGTCATGCGCGGATGGCGCGAGCCGCGCGGACCGGTCGAGCGCGGCGGTTCCGGCCGGAGCGAAGAATTCCTCGCAGCGCACCCTCGCCAAAGCGTCGCCCGAGCTCGATCAATTCGACGCCAACGCCGACGATCTCAATCACGGCTTCGCGCAGCATCAGCGCAGCGAAAAGACTCTCGTCGGACTCGACGAGCGCGGCGCGACGGAATTATTCGGCGCACCGCGCGTGCGCCATGAGAATGCCACAAAAAAAACCTGGTATTACCGGGACGGATCGTGCGCCCTGAGTCTTTATTTCTATCTGGATATGTCTTCCCGAGTCTTTCGGACGTTGGCCTATGAGGTATCGAGCGATGACCAATCTGCTGAAAGCCGAGACCAATGCATTGCACGCCTACAATCTGCGAAGCAATCTGCCGGATCCGGCGATCGACAGTTTGACCGGTGAGACTCTGCCGCGCGTTCTCCTGGTAGACGACGACGATCTCTACCGCGAGGCGCTCAAGGGCGAGCTCGTCGAGGCCGGCTTCGCGGTATCGGATTTTCCGGACGGGCGCGAAGCGCTGGACTCGCTCGGCCGGGGCGGCGGCTGCGACATCGTGCTGCTCGACTGGATGATACCGGGCATGTCGGGCCTGGACATCCTGCGCCAGCTCAAGCGCCGCAACATCCGCCTGCCGGTCATCTTCCTCACCGGCATGCCGTCGGAGGAGGTGGAAGCGAGCGCGCTCAGCGACGGCGCCGTCGACTTCATCGACAAGACGCGCGCCGTGGCGATCCTGACGCTGCGGATGAGGCTGGCGATTCACAGCGCCCGGGCCTCGGGCGACTATGGCGGCGGCGAAGAGGTGGCGTGCGGCCGCCTGACGCTCAAGCCGAAGGTCTGCTCCACGACATGGGACGGCCGGCCGGTCGAGCTGACGGTGACCGAGTTCCGGATCATCCGCCACCTCGTGCGGCGCGCCGGCGACAACGTCAGCTATCGCGAGATCTACGACTGCGTCCACGGCGCCGGCTTCATCGCGGGCTATGGCGATGACGGCTTCCGCACCAACGTGCGCTCGCTGATCAAGCGCATCCGCCAGAAATTCCGCGCGATCGATTCCGACTTCGACGAGATCGAGAACCTGCCCAGCTTTGGCTATCGTTGGCGCGATGCTGGAAGCAACGGCGTTCAATAGGCCGTCCGCGGATCGACCGGCGTCGCAGCGCAGCGCCGGTCGATCGCCGCCGCGGCGCGATTTCGCTGCCCGCCTGCGCAGCGTGGCGCTGCGCTGCCGCTCCTCCCTGACGGTCGGCCTCGTCGGCCTCGCGGTCATGCTCGCCACCGTGCCGGTCGCCTACTACGACCAGCAGCGCCAGAGCGAGCGCAAATACGGCACCATGCTGCGCCTCTGGGCCGACAACGAGTCGCGCCTGGCGGCGCGCGCGCTGTCGCCGATCCTCAATACGCCGGGCGCGACGCCGTTCCGGGTCGTCCAGGACCAGCTGTCGACGCTGAGCGCCGCGGGCCGCCAGCTGTATCTGATGTACCATCCGGACGCGGACAACGACGCGAGCTTCTACGTCGTCGCCGCGGCGCCGCAGGTGTCGCTCAACGGCCTGGAGAGCGAATGGCAGGATTGGCGCGATCTCGGCAGCTGGTCGAGCCTGCGCGCGCAGTGCGAGCTCGGCGGCGGCCAGACCGTGGCCCAGCCCGGCCCGGATCCGGTCCCGGCCAAGATTCGCGCGGCCGTCAGCATACCGTCCGCCCGCGGGTGCTGGGTGCTGGTCACCGCCTACGACACCAAGCACATCAACAGCATCATCGGCGGGCCGCAGACGACCTGGATGGACGTCGGCAGCATGGCGGCGACGCTCTACGTCGCGGCCATCGCGCTCGCCGCGCTCATCTGGCTGCGCAGCTGGCGCGGCCTGACGCATCTGGGCCGCGTGGCGCGCGAGATCACCGAGCAAGGCGCGCAGCCGCAGCCCTTCGCCCGTCGCAACAAGGTGCCCGAGCTGGCGCGCGTGGCGACCGACTTCGACCGTCTCGTGACGGCGCTGCACACCGCCATCGAGGGGCTCCGGCGCAACGCCGAGGACAACGCCCACGCGCTCAAGACGCCGCTGGCGACGATCCGCCACTCGCTGCAGCCGATCAAGCGCTCGCTGCCCGGCGACAACGAGCGCGCCACGCGCGCCGTCGACCTGATCGAGCAGTCGATCGCGCGCCTCGAGGCGCTGGTCGGCTCGGCGCAGCGAGTCGAGCTGGCGCCGATCGACCCGACCGACAAGCGCGAGCGGCCGATCGACCTGTCGCGCGCGCTGGCCAACGTGCTGCTCTACTATCGCAAGCTGCTGGCCGCGCGGAACATCGTGGTCGTCGAGCGCCTCGACCCGGCGGTCGCCGTCGAGGCCGCGCCCGGCACCATCGAGGCGATCGTCAACAATGTCATCGACAACGCGATCAGCTTCTCGCCGCCGGGCGGCAAGATCGCCATCCGGCTGCTCAAGACGCCGGGCGGCTGCGAGCTGACCATCGAGGACAACGGCCCGGGCGTCGATCCGGCGTGCCTCGAGCGCATCTTCGACCGCTATGTCTCGCTGCGGCCCAAGCGGCCGCCGGCCGAGCTGCGCCTGTCGCCGCTCGACGGCGTGCATTCCGGGCTCGGCCTGTGGATCGTGCGGCGGAACGTCGAGGCGCTGGGCGGCGCCGTGCGCGCCGAGAACCGATCCAGCGGCGGGCTGGCCGTCCGCATCTCCCTGCCGACCCAGGACCGGTTCTGACCGGCCGGCGGCGGGCCATGGCGCCCTCAATTGGTCACATGGCGACGCCGCTGCCGGGTGTTACACAGGGTTGGACGCGATATTGCCCGAAGCCAACTCAGGACGGCCCCTTGCCATGCAACCGGACTGCGTTCCGACACGGTACGGGCCGAAAGACCGCGCCGACCGCAACCGGCGCACGCCGCCCAGCGGCACCGGCAAGCCGCCGCATCGTCCGCCCGTCCGCTAGATCGCGCTTGTGCGCGCGTCGGCCACGGCCGTCCCCATGACCCCGATGATCATCGCCCCTCTTCACCCGTCCCGATCCGAGGCCGCATCATGACCCTGCCCTCCCGCTTCGCTTCCGGCACCCCGTCGCCCTACGGCCGCGCGCCCATGCTCGCGCCGGACTACGAGCGGACGGGCGGCGAGCTGATCGAGATGGTCCGCAAGCTGCGCCGCCATCTGAAGCTGATCTTCGCCAGCCTCGCGATCTGCACCGTCGCCGCGATCCTCGTCGTCACGCAGCTTCAACCGCGCTACTCGGCCTTTGCCCAGGTGCTGGTCGGCGTGCCCGAGCCCAAGGTGCTCGCCAAGACCGAAGCCGTCGTGAGCGGCCTGCCGCCCGACGCGGAGATCGTGCGCAACGAGAGCTACGTGATGGCCTCGCCGGCGATCGCCAAGGCGGTGATCAAGAAGCTGGGCCTCGATCAGGATCCCGAGTTCAATCCGGAGCTGCGCGAGATCAGCGCGTGGCAGCGCATGGTCGGGTATGTCGGCGAATTGCTGCGCAGCCTGGACAACGACGGCCTGAAGACCCGCAAGTCCAGCGCCGGCTTCGACAGACGGCAGCAACGCGTCATCGACACCGTGCTGTCCAAGGTCGACGTCGAGCCGATCGCCCGGTCCTACGTGCTCGCCATCGAAGCCGACTCCTTCGATCCCGTGACCGCCGCCAAGCTCGCCAACGGCTTTGCCGAGGCTTATGTCGATCAGCAACGCGACAAGAAATGGCAGGCGACGCGCGACGCCGAGGCCTACCTGAAGAAGCGCATCGACGAGATGCAGCGCGAGGTCGCCAAATCCGACCAGGCGGTCGAGGACTACCGGCGCAAGACCGGCCTGCTGCGCGGCGCCACCGCCGGCGTCACCGAGCAGCAGCTGACCGAGCTCAACACCCAGCTGATCCTGGCGCAGGCGGCGAAGGCCGAGGCCGAGGCGCGCCTCAGCGACGCCCTGAACCTCGCCAAGCGCGCCAACACGGCCGAGACCATCCCCCAGGTGCTGAGCTCGCCGACGATCCAGGCGATGAAGCAGCAGCAGATCGAGGTGCAGCGCAAGATCGCCCAACTGTCGTCCACCTACGGCGAGAAGCATCCCCTGATGCAGAACGCCCGCGCCGAAGAGGCGGAGGTGCGCGCCAAGATCCAGATGGAGGTCAACCGCATCATCGGCGGCCTGCGCAACGAGGCCAGCTCGGCGACCGCGCGCTACGAGGCCCTGCGCGACAACTTCAACCGCCTGAAGGCCGAGATGAGCTCGGCGAACGAAAAGTCGATCGAGCTGCAGGCGCTCGACCGCGAGGCCGCCGCGAACCGCGCTTTGCTCGAATCGATGCTCGCCCGCTACAAGGAGACGGTGGCGCAGCAGGACCTGGCGACGGCCGACGCGCAGCTGATCGCGCCCGCCTCGATACCCGACTCGCCGTCGTTCCCGCCGCGCGCGCTGCTCATCGCCGTGGCCGCCATGGGCGGCCTGGCGATCGGCGTGCTGCTCGCCTTCGTCGTCGAGAATCTCGACAAGACCTTCCGCCGGCCCGAAGAGGTCGAGGACGCGACCGGCCTCTCCACGCTGGCGCTCGTGCCGATGCTGGCGCGCCGCACGCGGCCGGCCAATTACGTGCTCGACAAGCCGGTCTCGCCGTTCAGCGACGCGATCCGGCGGCTCTACATCGCCATGCAGTGCGACAATCCGTCGGAGCCCTCGCGCCTGATCATGGTCGCCTCGGCGACGCCGAAGGAGGGCAAGTCGGTGCTGTGCGCCTCGCTGGCGCGGCTCCTCGCGAGCAGCGGGCGCCGCGTGATGCTGATCGATTGCGACTGGCGGCGGCCCAGCCAGCATCGGCTGTTCGGCAGCCGGAACCGCACCGGCCTGGTGTCGGTGCTGAACAAGAGCGTGCAGCTCGACCAGGCGATCCATCACGACCGGGCCTCGGGCGCGCATGTGCTGTTCGCCGGCGCGACCCGGCCGCAGAACATCCATCTGCTCAATTCCGAGGCGATGCGCGAGCTCCTGGTCGAGCTCGCGAACTCCTACGACGCGGTCATCCTCGACACGCCGCCGGTGCTGGTCGGCGCCGAGGTCCTGTCGCTGGCGCGCCTGGTCGACAAGACCGTGTTCCTGGCGCGCTGGGGCCGCACCCCGCGCGAGATCGTGCTCGAGGCGCTCAAGCAGATCGTCGATGCCAACGGGCACGTCGCCGGCGTCGTGCTGTCGCACGTCAATCCCGACCGCTATCGCTATTACAGCTACGGCCAGATCGACTACGGCTACACCAAGTCCGCCTTCGTCTCGCCGAGGTAGGTCCGCGTGGCGCGCCCGGTCGAGACGCTGTTCATCACCCAGTTCTACCGCCCCGAGCTGATCGGCTCGGGGCCGTTCTGCGCCGACCTCGCCGAGTGCCTGGCGGCCAACGGCCACGACCTCCGGGTGCTGACGAACCTGCCGCACTACCCGGGCCGGGCGGTCTTTCCGGGCTACGCGGCCGGCGCCATGCGCGAGCGGGTGCGCGGCGTGCCGGTCCATCGCCTGGCGACGCGCGTGCCGCAGAGCGGCTCGGCGCGCGAGCGGCTGTTCAGCGAAGGCCACTTCCTGATGCAGGCCGGCCGCGCGCTGGCCAGCGGACGGGTCGCGCGCGCGCCGCTCGTGCTGTCGCTCTGCCCCTCGATCTTCGCCTCGCTGCTCGGCAATCTCGCGCGCGCGCCGGGCGGCCGGCACGTCACCATCGTGCACGACATACAGTCGGGCCTGGCGCGCGGCCTCGGCATGCTCGGCGGCTCGCTGCCGGCGGCGCTCCAGCGGCTCGAGCGCTTCGTGCTCAACCGCACCGACCTCGTCGTCGTCCTGTCCGACCGGATGCGCGACCATCTGCGCGCCTCCGGCGTCAGCGCCCCGATCGAGGTGTTCCCAATCTGGGTCGACGTCGACGCGATCCATCCGCTGCCGGCCAACGGCAGGGACCGGACGACCCTGGTCTACAGCGGCAATTTCGGCCGCAAGCAGGGGCTCGACCAGATCCTCGACCTCGCCGGGCGGCTGCGCGAGCCGCGGCCCGACATAACCATCGTCCTGCGCGGCCGCGGCAGCCAGGCCGAGCATTTGGCCGCCGAGATCGCGGCGCGCCGCCTGGGCAATGTTCGCATCGCCGATCTCGTGCCGCCCGAGCGGCTCAACGACGGCCTCGCCGAGGGCGACATCCATCTGGTGCCGCAGGACCCCGAGGCGGCGGATTTCGCGGTGCCGTCGAAGATCTACAACATCATGGCGGCCGGGCGGCCGTTCATCGCCACGGCGCGGCCGGGCAGCGTGCTGTGGCGCCTGCAGGAGGAATGCGGCGGCTTCGTCTGCGTGCCGCCGCACGACGCGCAGCGCTTCTGCGAGGTCGTCACCGCGCTCGCCGAGAACGTCGTGCTGCGCCAGGAGATGGGCGCGCGGGCGCGCCGCTTCGTGGTCGAGCGCTGCGCCAAGCAGCGCGTGCTCGGCGATCTGATGGCCGTGCTCGGCGGCGCGCGGTAGGCGCCGTCAATGACCCACCTCCTGGTCCTCGAGCCCGAGGCCGACGGCCATCCGCTCGAATGGCTGCAGCACCTCGTCGCCTGTCTGCGCGAGATCCGGCCCAGCGCCGTCGTGAGCTTCGTCGTCGCGCGCGAGCTGTTCGCGCCGGTCGTCGCGGCGATCGACAACAACGGCGGCGGACGCATGCGCGTGATCGCGCTCGAGCCGCGCGAGCAGGCGCGTTGCCGGCACCGCAGCCTGATCGTCAGCGGCTTCGCGCGCTGGCTGGTCATGCGCCGCTATCTGCGGCGCACCGGCGCCGACGCCGGGCACTTCATGGGCCTCGACCACCTGTCGCTGCCGCTCGCGCTCGGCCTCGGCGCGCATGGCCGGCGGCTCAGCGGCATCCTGTTCCGGCCGTCGGTGCACTATGCCGAGATCTCGGCCTACCGTCCGCGCTGGCGCGAAAGGCTGCGCGACGCGCGCAAGGCGGCGCTCTATCGGCTCATGCTGCGCAATCCGGCGCTGGCACGCGTGTTGAGCCTCGATCCCTACTTCCCGGCCTATGCGGCGCGACGCTATCGCGGCGGCGCCAAGGTCGCGGCGCTGCCGGACCCGGTCTGCCCGGTGACGCCGGGCGGGCGCGTCGCGGCGGCGACCCAGGCCGCGGCGCCGAGCAACCGGCTCCACCTGCTGATGTTCGGCGCGCTGACTGCGCGCAAGGGCGTCATGCAGCTGCTCGACGCGCTCGAGCGGCTCGACGACGGCATCGCCGCGCGGCTGGCGGTCGTCGTCGCCGGCCGCGTCGAGCCCGCGCTCGCCGAACTGTTCAAGGCGGCGACCGAGCGCCTGCGCCGCCGGCGCGCTCTGCAGTTCCATGCCGAGCAGCGCTGGCTGAGCCGCGACGAGATCGCGGCGCTGCTTGGCTGGTCGGACGCGGTGCTGGCGCCCTATCAGCGCTTCGTCGGCTCGAGCGGCGTGATGTTGTGGGCGGCCGCGGCGGGCAAGCCGCTCGTGACCCAGGACTTCGGCCTGCTCGGCCGGCTGGTCGCCGACCACCGGCTCGGCCTCGCCGTCGACAGCGCCGACCCGGGCCGGCTGGCCGCCGCCATCGCATCCCTGGTCGAGCGCGGCACCGCCGATTGCTTCGACGCCGGCCGCGCCGCCGCCTTCGCGGCCGAGCGCACGCCGCGGCGATTTGCCGCAGAAATCCTGGCCGTTCACGGCATCGGCGCCGATGCAACCGTCTCAACTTGATCACACGACGACCGGTTTTCGCTATGGAAGACTTGTCGGCAGACCGAAGGTGCGCGCCGTCGGCGGCGGCCGTCGCGCACCGCAAACAGCCCCTCAACGAGGATCATGCCGGCGTCAACCGACGATCTCGCCACAATCGGTTCGATCTCGAAGCCGGTGGTCGGGGGCGTCCTGCGCATGGCCGAGGTCGTCGTCGCGGTCGGCGCGGGCCTGCTCGCCCACCAGGTCTGGCCGCAGGACGAGAGCGCGACGTCGTGGTCGTCCTACGCGTGGGTCACGATCCTGGGCGGCGTGCTCGCCGCCAATCTGTTCCACATGAACGACGCCTATCGCTTCAGCGCGCTGGAAAGGCTGCCGGACTCGCTGAGGCGCGTCACGCTCGCCTGGATCACGGTCGCGGCGGTGCTGATCGTGCTCAGCTTCCTGACCAAGGCGTCGGCCGACTTCTCGCGCGTGTGGTCGGCGCTGTGGTTCGGCAGCGCGCTCACCGTCCTCGTCGGTATGCGCATCGGTGTCCACGGCCTGATCCGCCGCTGGAAGCGGCGCGGCCTCCTGTGTCCGAGCGTCGCCGTCCTCGGCGGCGGCCCGGTGGCCGAGCGGCTCGTGCGCCATCTGACCGGCGACGTCGACCCGGCGATCCGGCTGGTCGGCGTCTATCGCGACGCGACCGCCGACGACATGCCGGTGTGCGGCGGCCAGCCGGTCGCCGGCGACATCGAGGCGCTGGTGCGCGACGCCCGCCGGCTGCCGATCGACATGGTCGTGCTGGCGCTGCCCTGGTCGGCCGAGCGGCGCATCTTAGCGGCGATCGAGCGGCTGCGCGCGCTGCCGCTCAACGTCAGCCTGTGCCCGGACGGCATCGGCTTCCAGCTCGGCCGGTGCCCGATCAATCATCTCGCCAACATCTCGACGCTCGGCATCCAGCACAGGCCGCTGAGCGGCTGGCACCACGTCGCCAAGGCGATCGAGGACCGGACGCTGGCGGCGCTCGCGCTGCTGTTCCTGGCGCCGCTGCTCGCGACCATCGCCGTGCTGATCCGCCTCGACAGCCCGGGGCCGGTCCTGTTCCGCCAGAAGCGCTACGGCTTCAACGACCAACTGATCGAGGTCCTGAAGTTCCGCACGATGTATTACGAAGCGACCGACCAGAACGCCGAGCAGCTGACCCGGCGCAACGACCCGCGCGTCACGCGCGTCGGCGCGTTCCTGCGCAAGACCAGCCTCGACGAGCTGCCGCAGCTGATCAACGTCCTGCGCGGCGACATGTCGATCGTCGGGCCGCGGCCCCACGCGCTGCGCGCCAAGGCGGCGGGCGTGCTCTATCCCGAGGCGGTGCGCAACTACTCGGCGCGCCATCGCGTCAAGCCGGGCATCACCGGCTGGGCCCAGATCAACGGCTGGCGCGGCGAGACCGAGACGCTGGAGCAGATCGCCAAGCGCGTCGAGCACGATCTCTTCTACATCGAGAACTGGTCGATCGGACTGGACCTCAAGATCATCGTCCGGACGATGATCGGCGGCTTTGCCGGTCGCTATGCCTATTGACGCGTGAGCGCGGGCATGAGGATGCGTTGCCTGTGGCTGACCGCGGCTGACCCGGTGCCCGAGATCAACGGCCAGTACATCTATTCGGGCCGGCTGATCGAGGCGGTCGCGCGCGCCGGCGCGTCCGTCGACGTGCTGTGCCTGGCGCGCCCGGGCTCCGACCGCCGCGACGGCGACGACGACGGGACTGTGCGCTGGTGGCTGACCCAGGGCGCGCTGCGGCGCCATCCGGCCAGCCTGCTCTCGGGCCTGCCCAACGTCGCCTTCCGCACGGCCACGCCGGCGATGCGTCTGCGACTCGAGGCGCTGCTCGAGCGCGAGCGCTGGGCCTGCATCGTCGTCGACGGCATCTCGGTCGGCTGGGCGATGCGCACCATAAGGCGCCGCTTCCCGACCGGCGCGAAGGGCCCGCCCGTCGTCTACATCGCCCACAATCACGAAGAGAGCCTGCGCGCCGCGCTCGCCCGCAACCAGCGGAACCCGCTGCTGCGGCCGCTCTATCACGCCGACGCGGCCAAGGTCGGCCGCCTCGAGCGCGCGCTGGTCGATCAGGCCGACCTGGTCACGGCGATCACGCCCGACGACTGCGCGCGCTATCTGGCGCGCCGCCCCGACAAGCGGGTCCTGGTGCTGTCGCCCGGCTATGGCGGCCCACGGGTACCGGAGCGCACCATCACCGCCGACCTGCCGCGCCGCGTCGTCCTGGTCGGCAGCTTCGACTGGGTCGCCAAGCGCATGAACGTCGAGGAGTTCCTGGCGGCGGCCGACCCGATCTTCGCCGCCGCCGGCATCGAGCTGCAGATCGTCGGCGGCGGCAGCCCGGATTTCATGCGGCGCCTGCGCCGGCGCAGCGCGGCCGCGACGCTGGTCGGGCAGGTCGAGAGCGTCCAGCCCTATATCGACCGGGCGCGGCTGGCCATCGTGCCCGAGCGCACCGGCGGCGGCTTCAAGCTCAAGGTGCTCGACTACGTCTTCAACCGCCTGCCGATCGCCGCCCTGACTCACGCCGTTTCGGGCGTGCCGCTGCGCGCCAACGACAGCATCCTGCTCTACGCCGACCACCGCAGCCTGGCGCTCGGCGTGCGCGACGCGATCGACGACCTGTCGCTGCTCAACCGGCTGCACGCCTCGGCCTTCGCCGCCTGTGCCGACCGGTTCGACTGGGCGAGCCGCGGCCGCGGCCTTATCGATGCGATGACCGCCCTATGACGCGCGACGCCCCGTTCGAACGGCTCGACTTTCTGGATCTGGCGCTGGTGCTGCTGTTCCTGTTCGGCATCTATACCGGCGTCAACCTGAACCTGGCCAAGGGCTTGCCGATCCCTTCGGCGCCGTCCGGCGTGGCCGGTCTCCTGCTCCTGCTGCGCCATGCCGGCCGGGTGCGCGAGCAGCACGTGCTGGCGCTGCTCGGCGTGCTCCTGCTGTACCTGGCCAACACTCTGGTCGCGCCCAACGACACTTACCTGCTCGAGCGGCTCAAGGGGTTCATACAGCTCTCCTACTCGCTGATCATCGGCTACGGCGTATTCATCACCCTGATCCACGCCGACCGCCGCCAGATCGGTCGCCTGCTGTTTGTCCTGTGCGTGCTGCTGTTCCTGGGCTGCATGCTCGAGCGCACCTCGGGTTCCTTCCGCGCGCTGAGCGACGCGGTGCGCAACAAGCTGTACGACCAGTTCATGGTCTATCAATCCGATCTGCGCGACGTGGACCTCTACGGCGGCATCCGGCCGAAGCTGTTCACCTCCGAGCCGTCGGCGGTCACCATCAGCTACACGATCTTCGCCTTCGGCTGGCTGATGATCGCGCCGTGGCGCGACTGGCGGGCCAAGCTGGCGGTCTATTTCGGGCTGCTTGCCATGGGCTATGTCGCCATGCGCGGGCCGACGCTGACCCTCGGCATGGTGCTGATCGTGCCCTACATCATGATCCTCGAGCCGTGGCGCGCGCGCACGGCGCGGCGCCAGATCCTGCCGGCGCGCCTGGTCGGCATCGTGGTGCTGGGCGTCGGCCTGGCGGTCTTCACCTTCATCGCGATGAGCTATCTGTTCGCGGCCCGAGTTGAAGAGGTGTCGAGCGCGTCGGACCCGTCGTTCTTCTACCGCGTCATCGGTCCGCCGCTGGTGGCCTGGGACGTGCTGTTGCGCTATCCGCTCACCGGCTCGGGGCTGACGGGCGAGGAGTTCATCTCCGACCGCGTGATGGCGGTCTACTACGGCTCGCCGCTGTTCTCGCCCGAATGGCATTACGACAAGGCGGCCAACGTCCTGACCAACTACTTCTGGCATCACTGGATCTATCTCGGGCCGGTGTGGGGGCTCCTGATCGGCGCCGCGCTGACCTTCTGGCTCAGGACGCTCGGCGTGGCCAATCTGGCCGCCTGTTGGGTCGCCTGGGTCGTCCTCGGCCAGGCCTCGGGCGCCTATGTCTCGCCCAAGACCTGGTTCATTCTGCTGCTGCCGGCGGCCGCCTCCATCCTGCACCGGAGCCAGCCCGAGGACATACCCGTGCGGCGCCGGCGCGAGCGCGCCGCGATCCGGCTGAGGATGGCTCTGGGCCGGTCATGAAAGTTCTGCATCTCAGCACGACCGACATCCAAGGAGGCGCCGCCCGCGGCGCCTTCTGGCTTCACAAGGCCCTCCAGCAGCAGGGCGTGGAGTCGGCCATGTTCGTCGACCGCAAGTACTCCGACGACAGCACCGTGCTGAGCGCGTCGGGCCCGGTCGCCCGCGCGGGCCGCAGCATCCGGGCGCGGCTCGACCGCGTGCCGCTGGTGCGTTATCACCAGCCCCAGGACTCGTTCTGGTCGATCGGCTGGGTGCCGCACCCGATCGAGCATGTCGTGAAGCGGATCCAGCCGGACATCGTCCATCTGCATTGGATCGGCGACGGTTTCCTGCCGATCGGCGCGCTGCGCAGTCTCCCCTATCCGATCGTCTGGACCCTGCGGGACATGTGGAGCTTCACCGGCGGCTGCCACTACACCGCCGGCTGCGACCGCTATCGCGTCGGCTGCGGCGCCTGTCCGCAGCTGCGCTCGAACAACCCGGGCGATCTCAGCGCGCGCGTCTGGCGGCGCAAGCAGCGCAGCTGGCACGACCTGGATCTGTGGCTGGTGCCGATCAGCAGCTGGCTCGCCGATTGCGCCCGAGCCAGCACGCTGTTCCGGCACCATCCGATCGAGGTGATCCCCAACGGCGTCGACACGCAACGCTTCCGCGCCTATGACATGGCGCAGGCGCGCGCCCATTGGGGCCTGCCCCAGGATCGCCAGATCATCCTGTTCGGCGGCATCGACCCGGTGCGCGACCCGCGCAAGGGCTTCGCGCCGCTCGTCGACTCCCTGAAGCGCCTGGCCGCGGACGGCTGGGCCGAGCGCGCGATGCTTGTCGTGTTCGGCGCCGGGCCCGAGGGCAAGCCGCCCGACTGCGGCCTTCCGGCGCGCTTCGTCGGCCACATCTCGAACGACGACGATCTGGCGCAGCTGTGCGCCGCCGCCGATGTCATGGCGGCGCCGTCGCTGCAGGAGGCGTTCGGCAAGACCCTGATCGAGGCCATGGCCTGCGGCACGCCGGTGGTCGCGTTCAACATCGGCGGACCGGTCGACATCGTCCAGCACCGCGAGACCGGCTATCTTGCCGAACCGGGCGACACCGACGATTTCGCCGCCGGCCTCACCTGGTGCCTCGACGCCGAGGAACGCGCGCGGGTCCTGGCGCGTCGGGCCCGCCGCACCGTCGAGGAGCAATTCGACATCGCCGTCATCGCCGCGCGCTACCGCGCCCTTTATCAGCGCATCCTAGCGAGGTTGCCATGAACCGCCGTCATCTCCTGACCGCCGGCGCCGGCCTTGCAATGATGGCGCCCGCGGCGCTCGCCGCCAAACAGCGCCTCGCCGGTCCCGAGCCGGCGCGGCGGCGCATGCTGTCGGCCGCCGACTTCGGCGCCGTGGGCGACGGCTCGGCCGACGACAGCCAGGCGCTGCAGCAGGCGCTCGACGCCACCTTCGGCGGCGAGCGCGGCTATTTCCTGACCATCCCGCCCGGGGAATACCGCGTGACGCGCCCGCTCAGGATCGCGTTCGAGGGCAAGCCCGCCGGCAACGTCACGCGCCTCGCCGGCATCTCCGCCTATGGCGCGCGGCTGATCTCGGAGGTCGGCCAGGGCCAGAACGTCGTCGACGTCCTGATCCGGGCCACCGTGCGCTTTCTCCTGATCGAAGGCCTGACCATCGCCGGCAACGGCCGCGAGGGTCACGGCCTTGCCTTCGACTGCAACATCGAGGGCAGCTATCTCTACAATTCCTGCCTGCGCGACCTGGTGGTGCAGGGCTGCGGCGGCGACGGCGTCAGCATGGTCGGCAACATCTTCGAGAGCCAGCTCTTCAACTGCTATTTCCGCGACAACAAGGGCAATGGCGGCCTGTTCAGCCACGGCCCCAAGGGCGGCGTGCTGTCGGCGATGCACGCCTTCGGCTGTGTCTTCGGCCAGAACGGCAATGACGGCGTGGCGCTGGGGCGCGGCGCGGCCGACGTCAGCTTTCACGGCTGCTATTTCCTGCTCAACGGCAAGTTCGGCCTGTCCGCGCCGAGCGGCTGCACGCTGCTCAGCAATTGCGGCTTCGAGAACAATCATCAGTCGGCGCCCGACTTTGCCCATGGCGACGCGGGAATCCGCCTGCAGGTGTTCGGCACGCTGATCGGCTGCACGGCCTATTCGATCTATCGCCAGACCCATCTGGTGCGCGCCTTCATCACCAACCGTCTGGTCATGATCGGCTGCGTCGCGAGCGGCGGCGGCGGCGCCAAGGGCGCCAAGCTGGCCAAGCTCCAGGGCAACAAGAAGGGCAAGGCGACACTGATCGGCTGCCATGGCGCGGTCGACCGTCAGGGCGGCGTCGACGTCGCCGATGTGACCGAGGGCGCCGGCGGCGGCGCGTTCGGCTCGGAGTGGAACAGCGGCAACCTGCCGCAGCTCGGCGACTATCGCCTGTGGGTCGACGGCAAGGGCCGCCTGCGTCTCAAGAAGGGCACGCCGACCTCCGACCAGGACGGCGCCCCAGTCGGCAGCTAGGCGCGTCCCCGCGGCACGGCAACGTGGCCCCGACGGGCGGCGCGTCGGCTATGCCGCCAGGCTCCACGCCGACTGGCTGCTCGGCACGAAGAAGATGTTGTCGCTGCGATAGCGCTCGGCGACGCGGTGCTCGGTGAATTTTCCGTCGGCGTACTGCCAGGCCGCGTAGCCCAGCGCGAGCAGCGACCGGACGAGCTCCGCCGAAGACGGCACGCCCGGCAGGTTGTAGTCGCCGACCTCGACCGACAGGATCGGCCGGTTCTGCTCGATCGTGCGCCGCAGCCCTTGCAGGATGCGGTATTCCGCCGATTCGGCGTCGATCTTGATGAAGCTCGGCACGATGTCGTGGGCGGCCAGCCAGTCGTCGACGGCGATCGCCTCGACCTCGATGCTTTCGTGCCGCGGGTTGCCGCGGATGCGCGCCGCGACGACGCTGTTGAAACAGGAGCGCCGCCAGCCGAAGTCGGTGAGCGTGAGCCGCGTCGGCCCGTCCCAGGCCGCCTTCGGCACGATGCTGACATTGTCGAGGCCGGCAGTGTTGAACGCGAGCTCGGTCCGGGTACGCGGCGTCGGCTCGAAGGCGACGACGCGTCCCTCCGGCCCGGCCAAAAGCGACGCCAGGATCGTGTAGTAGCCGACATGGGCGCCGATATCGATGAAGACGCCGCCTTGCGGCACCTTTTCGATGAGGGCGCGGGTCAGTCCCTCTTCGAAGAAGCCGTATTGGTAGAGCTTGATGCCGACGAGATCGGGAAGATGCACGCGCATGTCGCGGTCGAAGAACGTTCTGGCCGTGACGGATCTCGTCAGCCCGGCGGCGTCGAGCACGCGCGGCAGCATGAGGTGGAACGGCAGGTGCCGCAGCCGCGCCGAGCGCGGCGCCGCGTAAAGATCGGCCTGCCGGTGCAGCCTCTCCAGCAAGACATTGCGCTGTGCCTGCTCCATCCCGAACCCCTTCGCCTGTGCGACGCACTTCTGGCGTCTCAACCAACTATCCCGCAAAAGCGTCCCGGCCCTGATGTGATCAATCTGTGCTGCCAACGCAGCGGTTATGGCGCTGCGGCGGACGCGGCGCCGACCGTGCCGTCGGCGGCGAGCTGACAGAGGATCGCCTCGAGTCGGGCGTTGAGCCGAACGATGTTGAACTCGTCGGCGATGCGGTCGCGCGCGGCCCGTCCGAAGCGCAATGCAAGCGCGGGCTCGCGCTCGAGCCGCACCAACCCCTCGACCAGCCCCTCGATGTCGTTCTCCTCGGCGAGCCAGCCCGAGACGCCATGCTCGACCAGCTCCGGGATGCCGCTGTGGCGTGTCGATACGACCGGCAGGCCCGAGGCCATCGCCTCCATCAGTGTGACGGGAATGCCCTCCTGGTCGCCGGTCGCGTCGGTTCGGCTCGGCGCCAGGAGCACGTCGCTGCCGGCCATCAGGCGCGCCACCGCGACCTGATTCTGCCAGCCGTGGAAGCTGACCCGGCCGCCGAGGCCGAGCGCCGCGGCGCGGGCCTCGAGCTTGGCGCGCAGCACACCGTCGCCGACGATGTCGTAGTGCACGGCCATGCCGCGCGCGGCGAGCGCCGCCACGGCATCCAAGCCGAGATCCACGCCCTTCTTCTCGACCAGCCGGCCGACCGTCAGCACGCGGAGCAGGCTGCCGGTCCGGCGCTCGCGCGGCGCGAACGGGAAGCGGCTCGGATCGATGCCCATGCGATGGACCATGAGCCGGCCGGCCGGCGCGCCCATGGCCAGCAGCGCCTGGCGCCAGCGCCAGGAGATCGACAGGAACAGGTCGCCGTGGCGGAACAGGTGCCGATAGTGATGCGGCGCGCTGCACAGAGAGGCGCTCATGTCGACGCCGTGAAAGGTGGTCGCCAGCCGGCCCTGCAGGGCGCCGATCGCGCGTAGGAACGCCGCCGTCCGGCCCATCGGCCCGAAATGGCAGTGGATGACGTCGAATGGCGTCTCCGCGGCAAGGCGGGCCGTCCAGAAAAACAGGCGCAGCGACAGCGCCTCGCGCCCGAAGCGTAGCGCGTTGAGCGATGCGAGCAGGCGCCGCCGGTCGGCGTCGCGGCGCACGGCCAGCCGCCAGGCGGCGGCGATGCGCGCCCACCGGCCCGCCGGCAGGTCCTGAAAGCGCGTGCGGTCCTGCAGGCGATAGGCGGCGATCTCGGGATGCGCCGGCTTCTGGCTGCCGCGAGCATTGGCGAGAATCGTGACGTCATGGCCGCGGTCGATCAGCCCGGCGATCTGGCTCAGCACGAAGGTCTCGCTGAGCGTCGGGAACTCGTGCACGAACACGGCGATGCGCAGGCGCCGGCGGGCGCCACCGAGCGCCGGGGACGGCGCGAGCACTGGCTTGAGCACGCGGAGGTTCACGGCGCGGCGCTAGCCCGGCGGACCGAATTCCGCGATACGCCGCAACTCGGCCTGCCGCGCGTGGCCGTCGTCGGGTGCGGCGGCGCGCTCCGCCGCCTCGTCGAGATGCGCGCGATACCACGCATAGGTCCGCTCGATGCCCTCGCGCAGCGCGACGCGCGGCCGCCAGCCCATGGCTGCCAGCTTCGACATGTCGAGCAGCTTGCGCGGCGTGCCGTCGGGCATGCTGTCGTCGAAGCGCAGCGCGCCGCGGAAGCCGACGACTTCGGCGACGAGCCGCGCCAGATCGGCGATCGAGATGTCCTCGCCGACGCCGACATTGACCAGCGCCGAATCGGAATAGCCTTTCATCAGGAAGACCAGAGCGTCGGCCGCGTCCTCGACGTGCAGGAACTCGCGCTTGGGCCGGCCGGTGCCCCAGACCACGAGCTCGCGCGCGCCCTCCATCTTGGCGCGATGCGCCTTGGCGATCAGCGCCGGCAAAGCGTGGCTCGAGCGCAGGTCGAAATTGTCGCCCGGCCCGTAGAGATTGGTCGGCATGGCGGTGATGAAGTCGCAGCCATATTGCGCCCGATAGGCCTGGCACAGCTGGGCGCCGGCGATCTTGGCGATGGCGTACCACTGGTTGGTCGGCTCGAGCGGGCCGGTCAAGAGCGCGTCCTCGGTGATCGGCTGCGGCGCGAATTTCGGATAGACGCAGGACGAGCCGAGGAACAGGAGCTTCTCGACGCCGAAGGTCGGCGCGGCGTTGATGACGTTGGCCGCGATCATCAGATTGTCGTAGAGGAACTCGGCCGGGCGGGTGTTGTTGGCGTTGATGCCGCCGACCTTGGCTGCCGCGAGAAAGATGGCGTGCGGCCGCTTGCGCGCGAGCCAGGCCTCGACGAGCTGCTGCCGGCGCAGATCGACGCGCCGCCGGTTGGCGGTCAGGATCTCGCAGCTCTCCGATTGCAGGCGCTCGACCAGGGCCGAGCCGACCATCCCGCCGTGGCCGGCGACCCAGACCCGCTTGCCGGCCAGCGAGTAGAGCGGCGCCCGGCCCGGCCCGGCGGAGCCGTTCGGCGAAGCCGGCTCAGACATTGGCGAGCCGCTCGCGCACGAGCTCCTGCCGGTCGCTTTCGACCATCTCGGCAACGAGCGCCTCGAAGGTGACCTTGTGGCGCCAGCCGAGCTTGGCGCGCGCCTTGGACGGATCGCCCTGCAGGATGTCGACCTCGGTCGGCCGGAAATAGCTCGGATCGATCGCCACCAGGATGTCGCCGGTCTTGCGGCAATAGCCCTTTTCCTCGATGCCGCGGCCGTGCCAGGCGATCGGCCGGCCGACACAGTCGAAGGCGCGCTCGACGAACTCGCGCACCGAATGCGTCTCGCCGGTGGCCAGCACATAGTCGTCGGGCTGCTCCTGCTGGAGAATCATCCACATGCCCTCGACATAGTCGCGGGCGTGGCCCCAGTCGCGCCGGGCGTCGATGTTGCCGAGATAGAGCCGCTTCTGAAAGCCGCGCTCGATGCGCGCAACAGCCTGGGTGATCTTGCGCGTGACGAAGGTCTCGCCGCGCCGCGGGCCCTCGTGGTTGAACAGGATGCCGTTCGAGGCATGCAGGCCGTAGGCCTCGCGGTAGTTGCAGGTGATCCAGTAGGCGTAGAGCTTGGCCACCGCATAGGGGCTGCGCGGATAGAAGCGCGTCGATTCGCGCTGCGGCGTCTCCTGCACCTTGCCGTAGAGCTCCGAGGTCGACGCCTGATAGAAGCGCACGCGGTCCTGCATGCCGAGGATGCGGATCGCCTCGAGCAGGCGCAGCGTGCCGACGGCGTCGGCGTTGGCGGTATATTCGGGCGTGTCGAAGCTGACCTGCACGTGGCTTTGGGCCGCCAGGTTGTAGATCTCGGCCGGCTGGACCTCCTGGATGATGCGGATCAGGTTGGTCGCGTCGGTCAGGTCGCCGTGATGCAGGAAGAAGCGCACGCCGCTCTCGTGCGGATCGCGATAGAGATGATCGACGCGCGCCGTGTTGAGCGACGAGGAGCGCCGCTTGATGCCGTGCACGGTATAGCCCTTGTCGAGCAGGAATTGCGCAAGATAGGAGCCATCCTGGCCGGTCACGCCGGTGATCAGTGCTGTCTTGTCTCTCATGTCGCTTTACCTGGTCCTTGTTACTGGTGCCACTCCGTCCCGGCGGCGCGCGCCGCCTCCGGCTCCTCCTCCCCGCCGTCGTCGACCTCGGCGATGCGCCGGGCGACCCGGTCCCACGAATAGGTCTCGAGCACGTGCTGCTGGCCGGCGAGCGCCATCGCCGCCAGGCGATTGGGCTGGTCGAGCGCCGAGAGCACGGCCGCGGCCAAAGCGTCGGCGCGCGCCTCGGCGATCAGCACGCCATAGCGACCGTGGCCGGCGATCTCGGGCAGGCCGTTGCGGTCGAGCCCGACCACCGGCGTGCGCGACAGCAGTGCCTCGAGATAGACCTGCCCCCAGGGATCGTTGAGCATCGGCTGCACGAGCAGCGTCGCCTCGCGGAACAGCCGCTCGAGCCGCGCCCACGGCACATAGGGCAGGAACTCGACGTTCGCCATCGGCGCGGCGAGCCAGCGCAGCGGCTCGGCGCCGACGACGGTCAGCCACGCCTCGCGACGCTGCCGCGCGATGGCGCGGAAGGCGTCGAGCACGAGGCGCCCGCCCTTCTGCTCGAAATAGTGCTTGGCGACGAACAGCAGGCGCGCCGCCCGATAATCCTTGGGGCCGCCATAAGGCCGGATGCTGCCCATGCCCGAGCCGACCGTCGTGACGCGCGCCGCCGGCACGCCGTAATGGTCGATCAGGTTGCGCCGG